>ERZ779888.458-NODE-458-length-49537-cov-8.273008_pt1 | contig 49537 bp, 43 predicted proteins | sample MGYA00511245_ERZ779888 | MGnify/ENA primary metagenome ERZ779888 (study PRJEB29588, sample SAMEA2155255) | human gut metagenome | biome: human gut; feature: human-associated habitat; material: faeces | place: Denmark | collected 2008/2010 ...
GTTTGGTTCCCGCGGGGCGTTTTATTCTTTTCAAATGCGGCAATTCCTCTTAAACAAGGCTCTGCCTGGCGGAATGTGTCTCCGGATCATACTCCAGACCGTTTACACCGGGAACCTCGGGAAGGGATCTGGCATTTTTTCCGCAACGCACATTGCAGGCTGTCGCCGCAAGCGCGGGCATTTTTTCTTCGCAGGGCCAATCCGTTTTCCGAACCAACACAAAAGAATACCGCTTGGTGTATGACTCTTCGTCCGAGTGGCACGGTCCGCCCTCATAATTTGAGTTAAACACGAAAACGAGCCGGTTTTTCACCCAGACCAAACTCAGCAAGGACGCCTTGCCGTCCAACTGTTCATAGCTTTCATATCCCCAGCTACACACCAACAGCACATATTTTTCAAAGTCGATGTTCAGCAGTTTTTCATACTCTGAAAGATTTGACTGATACACGGGTTGCCGTTGGATGGCCTCCAACAATTCTTCGGTGCTTTTAATAAAATCCCAGTTGGAGATTGCGCTTATGCTTCCTTTGCACGAGACCTCCAGCGCCAATTTGAAATCAATCGGAGTGCCGCCCAGTTGTGAGATCCGCTCTTTCTGCTCCTTGGTGATCGAATTGGCTTCCCATTGGTTGACAGCCGCATTTTTGTCAATCTCAAACAGCGATTTTCCGGCATCTGTTTCTTCCGGTTTCTTTTTGCAACCTGCCAGTGAGCCTAACAAAAGAAGAGCCAGAAAAAGTGCAATAAAGCGTCTTGTTTTCATTCTCATTCTCCTTTGCTTTCATTTGATAGATTGTGAAAATAAAAGCGGTACATTTCAGGCCGCGGATAAAAATCGGATGCCTCCCTTTGTTATCAATATATCATATCGGCCAAAAATTGTCAACCGTTTTTGCTCATTTTTCAAAAAAGCGGCCATGAACGATGTTCGTTCATGGCCGCTTTTGCTTTTTAAAGATGTTTTTCCATTTCGACAATCAGCCGCTCGGCGTAAAGACTGAAACCAAGGTCATGCGGATGCAAAAATTCATCCGCGTAAAATTCCGGCATCGGCGGCTCCAACAGCAGTCCGTCCACCGGGATGAGCGAAAGGGAGAGGGCCAGTTCGCGGTAAAGATCGCAAAGATGCCCGAAATCGCCCATGGCTTTATCCCGATCGGCACGCCAGATGGGGGTGATGACAAAAATCTTTTTGCCCTGATACTTTTTCGCAATCAGCGAAAGGAAAGCGCGGGCGTGCGTCATAGCCTCATGGAAGGTTTTATAGTGGCCGTAATCGTTGGTGCCGTAAGCCACCGTGACAATATCCGGGTCAAACCCAATCTCGTCAAAAGTACTTTCGTGATAAAAGCCGCCTCCAACGCCCTGGATTATGCTGTCCGCGTCAAAATGATTGGTCACACGCCAGGCATAAGAAAAAGTATCGTGCGCCGAGTTCCACCCCTGTGTGATGGAATCACCGATCATCAGCATCCGGCATTTATGTTCGTGCGGGCGGCAGTAAGTGGCGTCCACCAGCTCCACAAAAGCAATCCGGCCGCCATCGTCATGGCTGGGCAGCGCCAGCGTCACGCGGCAGGAAGAAAGCGGGCGCGAAAGCGCGTCGCAAAGCGGCAGTTCGGCCACCTCGCCTTTTTCACGCAGTGTTTTCATGCGGTACTGCGCCCGGAACACGCCGTCGATCAGCACCTCGGTCTTGTTGCCGTCCGACAAAAGGAAGCGGATGGCCTTGGCGTCGGTATGAAAATCCAGTCGCACGCCGGTTGTCGAGCGCGCCCGGTCGCCCAGCACCGGTTCCAGTGCCTGCCAGGCGTTGATCTGTTTTTGCGTGCATTTGAAAAAGCGAAGGCCCTCCGGTTCTTCTCTGGTTTCAACCGCACCGAAGGCAACGGCCTTTAACTGTTCGTTCGTCAGTTTCATTTTTTCTCCTCTTTCTTTGTGAAATGTGATGTCTCTTTTTCGTTCTTGCTCACGCTGAATGCGCGGCGGCGGTAGGCTGCGGGCGTGAACCCGACAGCACGCCGGAAAACTTTTGAAAAATAATTGGGATTGTCAAACCCGAGAAGTTCCGAAATTTCAGGCACCGACTGCCCGCTTTCCCGCAGCATTTTCTTGGCCGTTTCAATTTTGAGCGCACGGTAATATTCCATCACCCCGCGCCCGGTCTCGGCACGGAACTCCCTGAAAATATAAGAGCGGCTGTAGGAGGTTTCCCGGCAAATATCCTCCACCGTCAGTCGTCCGCAGACCGCTCCTTTGAGAATAGCGGTCACATCGGCCACCAGCTGACTTTTGAATTCCGCTTCCGGCAAAAAGATGCGGTTTCCCTTCTCGGTCTCGGTAAGATCCCGCATCAGGTTGATCAGTAAAATTTCCAGATAATTTTTAATGAGCTGTTCCCCGCCCAGCGTGGGAGTGGGCAACAGTTGCAGTTTTTTCATATCCGGGTCGGAATACGGAATATCAAAAGTGCGTTTGGCCTCTTTGGTGATCTGATAAATAAGATCCACGCACGCGGGAGAGGGACGAACCCTCCGTCCGGCAAAAAAGCCCATCGCCGCCGATTTGCACTCAAAAGAAATGATAAATACATTCGGCGCACGCTCCCCGTTGGCACGAAGCGCGTGAAATTCCCCCGGCCGGTGAAAAATCATCTCGCCGGGCAACAGTTCCCGCTCGCTTTCACCCGCGCGGCAGAAAACGCTCTCGCGGTCGGCAAAGACCAACTCCCAGAAATCATGCGATTCACCCGCCGAGGCAAAATCTTTTTTGAACTCGAAATAGTGGATCGTCACAATACGGTGAATCGTGATCAGATTTTCGATTTTGTGTCTGAAGTATTTCATGGATATAGCATAACACAATTTTCCCTTTTTGACAAGTAGACTTTTTTACTTTTCTTCATGACTTTTCTTTCTTGTAAAGTCAGAGCGGTTTTTTTATAATGAAAACAGAAAAACCGGCAAACGGTTTTGAAAAAGGAGGTATTTCCATGAATGTTCTGGCCATCGGCGCCCATCCGGACGATATTGAAATCGCCTGCGCGGGGACGCTTGCCAAATGCGTGAAACGGGGCGACCGGGTAACGGTCTGCCATGTCTCGACCGGCAATCTCGGTCATGTGGTGATTCCGCCCGACGAACTGACCCTCATCCGTGCAGAAGAAGCTAGAAAAGCCGGTTCCATGGCCGGTATCAAGGTGATCTGCGCAGGTTTTAACGATCTGGATATTTTTGACGGCGGCAAAGAAGCGCGCGACCGCATTGTGGATGTTATCAAGGCCGCCGACCCGGATTTCATCATCACGCACAACCCGGACGACTATATGCCCGACCACACCGCCGTGTCCCGGCTGGTTTTCGATGCCAGTTTTGCCGCTACGCTTCCCAATTACAAGAGCCGTGAAAAGAATCCGGCCCGGCTGGTTCCGATCTATTATATGGACACGCTGGCCGGCGTCAACTTCGTTCCCACCGAGTTTGTGGACATTACCGATGAAATTGACCTCAAGCTCCGGATGCTCAACTGTCATGAAAGCCAGATCGTCTGGATGCGGGATCATGACGGCATTGATTTCCCGGATATGGTGCGCACCTGCTCGCGTTATCGCGGTTATCAGTGCGGCGCAAATTATGCCGAAGGATTCCGCCAGTGCAATGTTTATCTGAAGGGCACCGCCAAGCGGTTGCTCCCCTGAAAGGAGAAAGAAAATGGATTTTAACTCAACACTCAAAGGCAGTCTGCTGGAAGGTTTTTATCCCAAGGGATGGGATTTTACGAAAATCGACGCCTGTTGCGCGCACAAGCCGGAAGAAATTTTTGACCGGCAGGACTTTTGGCATCCCGGCTTTTCACCGGTCTCCTGCCGGAATGTGGCGGAATTTGATGTCATGATGGGCCATGAAATCGCCAACGAGATCCGGAAGGCCAACGCCGAGCAAAGAGAAATCGCCTTCATTTTGCCGGTCGGCCCGATGGGAATGTACAAGTGGGCGGTCTACTTTCTGCGCGAATGGGGAGAAAACTGTGCCCGGGTGTGGTGCTTCAATATGGACGAATGGGCAGACGGAGAAGGAAACACCATCACGGGCGAAGCGTCCTTCCAGTCGGCTATGGAAAACGCATTTTATAATCCGCTGGGCGAGCTGACCGTGCCGCCTTCTCAGCGCAATTTCGCCACCCGTGAAAACCTGCCGACTTATCCGGAAAAGATCGCGGCACTGCGTGCACGCGGCGCAAAACTGGTGCTGGTTTACGGCATCGGCCGGATGTGCCACATTGCTTTCTGGGAGCCGATGATCGGCGCGGAATTTGAAAAAGACAGCGAATGGCTGAAACAGCCCTATCGCATCGGGGTACAGCTTCACCCGCTCACCATTGAGCAGAACGCCATCACTTCCTTTAAATCCCGCACCAGTCTGGTCCCCTGCCGCGCCAACACGGTCGGTCCCGCCCTGCTCTTTTCGGCCGATTACGCCATCGGCGGCGCGGACGGTGCGCTCTCGCGCGGAATGCAGTGGCAGGGTATGTCGCTCTGGATGACCCTCCGGTACGCTCCCACCCGTTTTGTCACCTCCAGCTACATCCCCACACTCCCCGGAAAACTTTTCTTCCTTTCCGAGCTTGCGGGGCCGCTGGTGCCCGAAGCCAACTGAGATGCCGCGCGGAATTGCTGTGGCCGGCACGGCGCTGGCCGACCGGATCCTCACGATCCCGGCTTATCCGTCGGCCGGCGAACTCACCGTCATCCGTTCGCTGCAGACAGCCGTAGGCGGCTGTGTGCCGAATGTGGCCGTGGATTTGCGCATATTGGACCCGACGCTTCCCGTCTTTGCCGCGGCACGCGTCGGGAGAGACGAAAACGGCGCGCTCATTGAGCGGACGCTTTCCGCCCACGGCGTTCATACCGGAAATCTCCGGAAAAGTGAGGCTCCCACCGATTTTACCGAGGTCATGAGTGTGCCGGGCGGTCAGCGCACTTTCTTTACCTACAGCGGCGCCGGCGGAGAATTTTCGACAGATGACCTTGATTTTGATACCCTGCCGGTCTCCCAGTTGCATCTGGGCTATTTTCTGCTGTTGCCGCGCGTGGACGCCGGAGAGGGAGAAAAAATCCTCGCAGCCGCAAAAGCACGCGGCATCCGCACCTCCATCGATCTGGTCAGCGAACATTCCGACCGTTACCGTTCGGTTGTCCTGCCGGTTCTGCCGTTGGTGGATGATCTCATCATCAACGAGACCGAGGCCGGCGCGCTGACCGGTCTTCCGCCCGAACCCGCCAAAATGCGGGAAGCGGCCGAAATACTCCGCGCGGCGGGGGCAGGACGCGTCATCATCCATTTCAAAACCGGCGCGGTCTGTCTTTCCGATGATGGCTTTTGCAAGTACCCTGCCATTGACATCCCCCCCGAAAAAATTCTGGGCACGACCGGCGCGGGCGACGCCTTCTGCGCCGGCGCACTGCTGGCTATCGAGCGCGGCGCGCGTGATCCGGAAATTCTTGAGATCGCCTCGATCGCGGCACTGGGCGCACTGCTTTCCCCGGACGCAACCGGAGGTATGAAACCGCTTTCCGTGCTTCGCAAAATGGCCGGAAAGGACAAGAAAGGAAATTAAAATGCTGGTTCGTTTGCGTGATCTGCTGAAAAAAGCACAACAGGAACACTATGCGGTGGGTCTTTTCAACACCACCGATACCGATCTGCTCTCCGGCGTACTGGCCGCCGCCGAAAAACTGCGTGCACCCGTTATTATCGGCACGGCGGAAGTGCTCCTTCCTTACGGGCCGCTCCCGCTCATCGCCCCCGCTCTCCGGGAAGCCGCCCGCCGTGCCAGCGTACCGGTGGCACTGCATTATGACCACGGACTGACCTTTGAGCGATGCATGGAGGCTCTTTCTCTTGGCTTTACCTCGGTCATGTTCGACGCCTCGGCCAAAGACCCCGAAACCAACTTCCGCGAAACCCGCGAGATCGTGAAAATCGCTCACGCATTCGGCGCGGATGTGGAGGGAGAGATCGGCCATGTCGGGGAAGCCGCAACCGGGGACAATATCAAAGACGACCTGTACACCACCGTGGAGGAAGCGCTCTCCTTTATTGACAATACCGGAGTCGATGCGCTGGCCGTTGCCATCGGCACGGCACACGGCGTCTACCGGGAAAAACCGAATCTAAATCTCACCCGTCTGCGGGAGATCCGCGCCGCCACGGATGTACCGCTGGTTCTGCACGGCGGAAGCGGCCTTTCGGATGAGGATTTTAAAAATACCGTGCGGGACGGCATCGCCAAAGTCAATATTTTTACCGACCTTTGCCTGGCCGCCGACCGTGCCGCCGCCGATTGCGTGAAAAACGGCGTCGGTTTCCTTGAGGCGCGGCAACAAAAAGTGGCGGCCGTAGCCGCCGCAGTCGAAAAGAAAATACGCCTTTTCGGTTCGGCCGGGAAAGCCGACTGAGGAAAAAGCCGCTTTGCGCTTGCAAAGCGGCTTTTGTTATGATATAATAGGGGCAAAAAGGAGTGATTTCCATGAAAATTGCCTGCATCGGAGACAGCCTTACAGAAGGCGATTACGGCGTATCCGGGAAAGTCGGCATTGCCAATGTTCACAAGGAAAATTATCCGTATTTTCTTGCAAAAATGACGGGAGATACCGTGCTCAATTTCGGGAAATGCGGCGCGCGCGCCGGCACCTATCTCTCCCAATACGAAAAACTGAATCCGGATCTCTCGGATGTTTCGCTCGTTCTGGTCATGCTCGGGACAAACGGCGGCTTTGACAAAGACGCAGACACCCCCGATAACCGGGCTTTTGAAACGCTTCTCGCGCGCCTTCACCAAGACGCGCCGCACGCCAGAATTCTTTTGTGCACGCCGCCCCATGTCACCGAAAACCCGGCGCTGTCGGGTTGCGGTCTTTCGGCGCGTGTGGAAAAAAGCGTGGCGTATGTGCGGGATTTTGCCGCTAAAAACAACTATCCTCTCCTGGAAACCGCCCGGATTCCGGATTTTTGCGCCGAAAATGAAAGCCTTTATCAGGCCAACGACGGCGTGCATTTTGTAGAGGCCGGTTACCGCCGTCTTGCGGCCTTTTTTGCCGAAGCCATTAAACCCTATCGGGTATAACCGTTTCTTCCCGAAAAGAAGCCGCGCAACCAAGGTTGCGCGGCGTTTTTTATTCTTCCTCTTCCTCTTCCGGCAGGGGGTTGACCAGTACGGTGAGTTTGGTCACACGCTCCTCTTCCATTTCGGAAACAACCACAAAGAGGTTCTGATAATTGAAATTGTCTCCCACATGGGGATTGGCCTCCAGCATTTCAACGGCCCAGCCGCCCATGGTGCTGTACTCGCAACTGAAATCTTCCGGTGCCTCAAATCCGATTTCTTCAAAGCAATCCTCGATGTTCATGTCTCCGGACACTTCAAAGGTGTTCTCTCCGGTGGCGCGGCATTCGGTTTTGATCACATCGGTATCATCCCAGATATCGCCCACCAGCTCCTCCAGGATATCCTCCATCGTAACCACGCCCAGCACGCCGCCGTACTCGTCTATAACAACGGCCAGATGCATCTTCGTTTCCCGCATCCGGGCCAGCGCGGCCGGCAGTTTCATGGTTTTATGAATCTTGCAGGGGGGAAGCAACAGCGCGCGGATATCGGGATGCGGCTGGTCAATGGCCGCTTTGTAATAACGGTTCAGCGACAGAATACCGATGATGTTATCAATACTCCCCTCGTAAACCGGAATCCGCGAAAACTGCGTGGGATCAGAGACCAGCGCGTGAATCTCCTCTTCGTCATCGTCAATATCAATGGCCGTCACATCAATCCGCGGGGTCATGATCTTCTCTACCGTAATATCGTGGAACTCCAGAGCGGACTGGAGCAATTCGCCCTGATCCTCATCAATCACGCCCTCTTCCTCAACGGTATCAATAATGGTGGAAAGTTCCTCCTCGGTCACGGTCGGTTCTTCTTCCCCGCGATCTTTTCCCCAGATAAAGCGAAGTCCGCGGACAAGAAGCATGATAATCCCCACCACCGGGAAAAGCAGAATCGTCAGCACACGGGTGGGATAGGCCACCAGCCGCACCACTGTGTCGGCGTGCTGTTTGGAAAGGATCTTGGGCACAATTTCGCCGAAAACGAGAATCACCACCGTGACAATGATCGTGGCCAGCGTGGAGGCCAGCCCGTCATTCCCGGGGAAAAGATCCATCACAATGAGCGTTGTGCAGGTCGAAACCGCAATGTTGGCCAGATTGTTTCCGGCCAGGATAGCCGAAAGCGAAGTGGTAAAGTTTTCGCTGATGCGATAGGCCAGCGCGGCGGTCTTGCTGCCCCCCTCCGCCGCACGGCGAAGGCGCAACTTGTTGGAAGCGTTGAAGGCAATCTCGGAAGCCGAGAAATAAGCCGACAGCATAATCATAATGACAATGACAACATAAGCCCAGATCATGACCGCACCTCCTCATTCCCGGAGGTATTCTTCCCGGAAGCGTTCTCTTCCGGTCCGTCTTTCTCCGCGTCCGCTTGGGCGGCAAGGCGCGCCAGGTCTTCTTCGTCCATCACATGAACAATCACCCGCAAAGGCGAGCCGTTTTCGCAATCCTCTACGGTAATTTCCAGATTTCCGATGATGATTTCTTCCTCTTCTGCCGGAACATGGCCCAACTTTTCGATCAGCATGGAAATGAGCGGTTTGGAGGCCACGGACGCGGGTGCGGCCGGCAGACCCATGCGCTCATAAACCACCCCGGTCAGCATATGGGTGTTGACCAGATACTTGTTTCCGCCCAATGCGTGGAAATTCTGATCCACCACATCTTCTTCGTCAAAAATCTCGCCGACCAGTTCTTCCAGAAAGTCCTCGATCGTCACCACACCCACGGCTTTTTTGTCTTCGTCCAGCACAATGGCCATGTGGTGCTTGTGCTGACGCATATCAGTCAGTACATCATCAATCTTGGCGCTCCGGCTGACAAAGTAGGGGGCAGACATGACAAGCCGCACTTTCAGTTCGGCGTTCTGGGCATATTCCGTAAGGTAGTTGCGCACACGGAGCGTGCCGATCACATACGTCTGGTCTCCCTGGTACACCGGCAAGCGGGAATGGTTGGAGGCTTTGATGATTTCCAGCACCTGAGACGGCGTGGCCGTCACCGGCAACATCTCGGTATCTTTGAGCATGGTCATCACATCGCCCACTACGGTGTCGTTGAATTCCAGCGCCGACTTGAGCATATCGCTCTGCGTCTCATCCACCACGCCCTCTTCTTCAACCGTGTCGAGGATATCCTTCAGTTCATCCTCGGTGATGGAAGGCGTCTCTTTCCCGCCGAAAAGGCGGGTGGCCCCTTTCGAAATAAGCCCGAAAAAGGCGGAAAGCGGCGAAAGCACCTTCATCAGCACCCGCAAAAATCCGGAAGCGGCATAGGCCGTGGTCTGCGCACGGTCGTTGGCAAAACTCTTGGGAATCATTTCGCTGAAAAGGAAAATGACGCCCGTGCTGACCACCGTGCAGAGCATGGAAAAGCCCAGATCGCTCATGCTGCCCCGATCCAGGAGCCGGGTGGCAATGACCGTGGCCACGGAAGCGGCCGCGATATGCGTAATATTGTTGCCGATGAGCAGTGTGGTGATGGCCTTTTCAAAGCGATTGAGAATAGACAGCACGCCCTTGGCGCGCTTATCGCCTTCATCGGCCTTTGATTTGATCTTGATTTTGCTGACTGCCGAAATGGCGCTTTCAGTGCCCGCAAAATAGGCGCCGAAAATCACCAGAAAGACAAAAATGACAACAAGCAGCCAAAGGTTTCCGCCCTTGTTTGCGGGTGCCGCGCTTTGCAACAGCGCCCGATTGATTCCGGCCCATAAGGGCACGGTACTGTTCCCGTCTGCGTCCATGTGAGTGAACCCAATCCTCCGTTTGAATAAGTTTAGATAGAAAACATTATACTACATTTAAAATCATCTGTCAAGATGAAATGTGGAATTTGTGCGGTGAGCCTTGCTTTTTTCATAACCGTATGCTACAATATAGACAAAGATGAAAATTTTTCCGTTTGATCTGAAGGAGGAAACCGAAATGAAATTTTCCGAAATGCCCTACAAACGCCCGGACCTTAAGGCCATGAAAAAGGAGATTGCCGGGCTCATTTCCCGGCTGGAAACTGCGGACAGCTATGAAAAAGCGCGCGCTGCTTTTCTGGAAATGGACGCGCTCCTGCGTCATTTTGAAACCGCCGCTACCCTGGTCAGCATCCGCCATTCCATTGACACGCGGGACGCTTTTTATGACAGCGAGCAAAAATACTTCAACGAAAAAGTGCCCGAACTTCAGGAAGATATGCAGAAATTTACGCTCTCCCTCCTGAAAAACGCCCATCGGGACCGCTTTGAGGCTGAGTTCGGCACGCTGTATTTCAAAAACGCCGAGATCGAGCTCAAATCCTTCTCGCCCGAGATCATTCCGGAACTGCAAAAGGAAAACGACCTGACGCAGGCCTATGAAAAACTGCTGGCCAGCGCACAGATCCCATTTGAGGGCAAGACCCACACGCTCTCTCAGCTGTCCCCTTTCAAGAGCTGTGCCGACGATGAAAAGCGGCTGGCCGCATGGAAAGCGGAGGGCGCATGGTACAAAGAACACCAGAGCGAACTGGACGACATTTACGACAAACTGGTGCACCTGCGTGACGCCATGGGCAAAAAGCTCGGTTACGAGGGCTATACCACGCTGGGCTACTACCGCATGGGGCGCAATTGTTATACCAAAGAGGATGTGGAAAAATTCCGTGCCGCAGTGGTCAGATATATCGTGCCGCTGGCCGACGGCATCTACCGCGAGCAGGCCAGACGGCTGGGCAAAGAATACCCCATGAACTATGCCGACAACGCGCTCGCTTTCCGCTCCGGCAACCCCAAGCCCGCCGGCGACGCAGAAGCGATTCTGGAAGCCGGACGGAAATTCTACGACGAGCTCTCCCCTGAAACCTCCCGCTTCTTCCGCATGATGTTGGACAATAAGCTGCTGGATGTGCTCTCCACCGAAGGTAAAGAAGCCGGCGGCTACTGCACCGGCATCCCCGATTACAAGGTGCCCTTCATTTTCGCCAACTTCAACGGCACACAGGGCGATGTGGAGGTGGTCACGCACGAGGCCGGGCACGCCTTTGCCTATTATATGAACCGGGACCGTGTGCCGCTCTCCTATTGCTGGCCCAGCATGGAAGCCTGCGAGGTGCACTCCATGTCCATGGAATTCTTTGCCTGGCCCTGGGCGGAATCCTTCTTCGGCGCGGACGCGCAAAAATTCCGTTACAGCCACCTGTCCGGCGCGCTGACCTTCATCCCCTACGGCACCATGGTCGATCACTTCCAGCACATCGTCTATGAAAAGCCGGACATGACCCCCGCACAGCGCCACGCCGTCTGGCGGGAACTGACCGGCGTTTATATGCCCTGGGTCCGGCTGGACGGAGAAATCCCCTTCTATGCCGAGGGCGAGGCATGGCAGCGCCAGCACCACATTTATTCCAGTCCCTTCTATTATATAGATTACTGCCTGGCACAGACGGTTTCGCTCTCTTTCTTTGCAAAGATTCAGAAAAATCTGTCCGATGCTTTCAGAACCTATATGGCCTACACGGTGCAGGGCGGCAGCCGGGTCTTTACCGAACTGCTTCAAAACGCCGGACTGGATACGCCCTTTGATGAAAAATGTCTGCGGGAAGTGGCGGGCGCGGCGCACGACTTTCTGGCCGGTTTTGACCTGAGCGGCATCGACTGATTTCCCCTTTCCCCGATAAATTGTTAAAACCCGGCGAATTTTCTTGCAACTTTCCTTTTTAAAAATGCAAAAAAGAAAAGAAAAGTGCAGTTCTTCGCCGGGTCATTTCTCATTTTTATTTGGTATTTGAACAATGAATTTGAAAAAAGGCATTGACAAACCTGCAAAAAAATGATATTATGAATTATCCGTAAACAAACGGATGTGTCAAGGGTTGCCCTTTACATAAATAAATCAGGAGGAAAAAGCAAAATGAAAGCTATCAAAATCCTTTCATTGGTAATGGCGCTTCTTCTGACGCTGACCGCTCTCGTTTCCTGCAAGAAATAGGAGATTGATCTGTCGGACGCCGTTACCCGCGAGGACTTTACTTCGGTCTATGACAAGATCGGCAGCAAGGTCACGATTGACATGGTTACCGAGGACGAGAACGGCTTCGCGTTCGTCACGGTCGACGGCAAGAAGTATGAGCTCGGCATGGACTTCCTGTCCATGGCCATGGTGTACAACACCCAGGTTCCGGCCGGCAGCACCAAGTACAAAACGCAGGAAGATGTCTTCAACCAGTGGTGGAAGCTCTACATCCAGCGTTGGAACTATCTGGCGCCCGAAGTGCCGCTGTACTCCAACCAGTACTTTGACCTCTACAACGCTAAAATCCAGAACTTTGTAACCACGCCTTACTGGAATGTTGAGAAAGCCCTCGTCGCTGCCACGCTCTCCAGCGGGGAATCCATCGTTGTGGGCGACTCCACCGACCTGTCCGGCGCTTTCCGCAACGCCGGCTGGGGCAAATCCTCTCCCGGTGCTTCCGATCTGGCCATCCAGAATCTGACCAGCGGTTATGAGACCGTGGAGACCGGCAAAGACGGTTCCTACCATTATAACATGAAGGTGCTGGACGGCGAACCTGTCAAAGTCATCAACGAGGACGGCACCGTCACCTTCACCATCAAGATCCAGAGCGGAAAGGTCTTCTCGGACGGCTCTGCCATCACCGCGAAGCACTATATTGCCAGTATTCTGGCCAACAGCACGGCTGTTTCCAAAGCTGCCGGTGCAACCGGCAACGCAGGTCTGCAGATCGAAGGCTTCGCGGCTTTCGCCAAGAGTGCAAACGGCAAGGACGCCGACGGCAAGAAGGTCTACTTCTCCGGCGTCAAGCTCATCGATGACAACACCTTCGCTGTGACCTACAGCGCGGACTATGCCAACTACTACTATGACATCATGCTGGTTGACTTCTTGCCCTCTCCGCTTGCCCTTTACCTGGGCAGCACCGGCGATGTCGTGGTCGATCCCGAGACCAAGGCCTGCGGCCTGAATGACGCTTTCTACGAAATGACCGGCGAGGGCGATGCCAAGACCTATGCCCGCGCCGCCGAGATCAAGGCCAATCTGAAGTGGAACTCTGCGCTCCCCTACTCCGGCCCTTATATCGTCAAGAACTATAACGAAAGCGCCCGCATCGCCACACTGGAACTGAATGACAAGTACGAAGGCGACATCCGCGGCAAGGCTACCATCAAGACCATCACCTATATCAAGGTTGAGCAAGAGACTCAGCTCAACAAGTTCAAGGCCGGCGAAGTGGATGTGCTGAGCGGCATCACCGGTGCCACCGAGACCGAGGCTGCGCTCAATGTCGTGAGAGAAAAACCCGCCGAGTACAAAGAGACCCACTATGACCGCGCCGGCTACGGTAAGCTCGGCTTCCGTTGCGACTTTGGCCCGACCATGTTCACCAGCGTCCGTCAGGCCATCATGTACACAATCAACCGCAACGAATTTGCGCAGAACTTCACGGGCGGCTACGGTTCCGTGGTGCACGGTCCTTATTACGAGGGCTATTCCGCTTTCAAAGCCGTGAAAGATGAAATCAAGCTGAATCCCTACACCTTCTCGGTGGATTCCGCCATTGAAGTTCTGAAAAAAGACGGCTGGATTTATAACGCCAAGGGCAAAGAATTCAACGCCGGCAAGGACACCGTCCGCTACAGAAAGCTCTCCGGTTATGAGTTGACCGCCGCCAACCTCGAGTTCAAGAGCACCGACGGCAAGTACAGAACCGTGAAGATCGACGGCGAATACTATATGCCGCTTTGCATCAACTACTACGGCACTCAGCCCAACCCCGTGACCGACCTGCTCCTCACGGCATGGGCCAATGCCGATGCGCCCAAGCAGATCGGTATGTATGTGGTTTACACCTCTACCGATTTCAACACCGGTCTGTACGCCGAGTTGTCTCACGGTGAAGGCGACGGTTGGGACGGCGTGTGGAAACTCAACGCCATCAACTTTGCCACCGGCTTTACCAGCGCGGCCTATGACTACGCCTTTAACTGGTCCGCAAACCCCGACTTCTATGACAACTACAGCATAGCTTATCTGATGGACGAGGCCGACTTCTGGAGCACCTACCAGTAATCGCACGGCAAAGTAAAAACTGAAAACGGAAAGGGGCGCGCCCCTTTCCATCCACCGGATGCCATCCGGTGGAAGAAGCCGTCACCGTGCCCGCAAAAGACACGGTGACGGCTTTCACTGCATTTATCAAGCTTTTTATTTCGTCCGTCCGGGGCGATAGACAGGGAGAAAAATATGGGAAAGTACATCATAAAGCGTACTCTCTATATCTTACTCGTGTTCTTGATTCTCTCCTTTATGCTGTTTATGATTTACAATATGCTTCCCGTGGACAAAGCGGCAACCGATGCCAAGGAAGCAGTGAAGGCGAGCAAGGGTAAGCTGAATTACGAGGAACAGTACCGCTTTTATTCCGAACGCTACGGTACAAACGGAAACAAACTGGAGCGCTATGCCCGCTGGATAGGCTTTTATCCTTATGCCGACGGCAGCTTCAACGGGTTGCTGCAAGGCAATTTCGGCCAATCCAATCAATATGGGAAATCCGTTGTCGAGATCATCAAAGAACCGATGAAGAACACCATCTTCATTAATATTTTTGCAACCGTCCTGGCGTTGGGTATCACCATCCCGCTGGGCATTTTCTGCGCCGTCAAGCGCGGCAGTAAGCGCGATATCGGCGTTCAGGTCGGCACTATTGTCGGTTACAGTCTGCCGACCTTTATCATTGCCATTCTGTTCATGTGGCTTTTTTCTGTTACTTTGCGTATATTTCCGGTCTCCGGCATGGAAACGGCCGGCAGTCTGGATTGGTCCAAATGGGCGCGCTTCTGGGACAAGATGTATCACCTGGCCCTGCCGCTCATTGTCATGACTTTTTGTTCTTTGGGCGGCATGACGCGTTATGTCCGCGCTTCCATGATCGAGGCTCTGTCACTGGATTGCATCCGCACCGCGCGGGCCAAGGGCCTGCGGGAAAAGGTCGTGGTTTATTCTCACGCCTGGCGCAACGCCCTCATTCCGATCGTCACGCTGGTGGTCGGATGGTTTCTGGGCATTTTCTCCGGCTCGCTGATGATTGAAAACATCTTTTCTCTCAACGGCATCGGTCGGGTCTACTATGACGCCCTCACCGTCAAGGACAACGAGGTGGTGCTGGCGCTTCAGATGTTCTACATCATCATTTCCCTTCTGGGGAACTTGCTCATCGACATCATTTACGGCTTCGTGGATCCCCGTATCCGCGTAAACAAATAAGGAGGTTTTTATGGAAAACAATGAAAAGAAAACCTCCGGATTTCTCCGGAAGACGGGTGCCTTTTTCGCGGGACTCGGAAAAACCGTGTGGCGTTGGATACGGCGTATGGTGCTGGGTGCCAGCAAAGATCTGGCCGCCGATGAAAATGACATTTTCGCGGTGGAAAAGCTGGAAAGCCCCTCCCGGATGGCTGTTAAAACTTTCTTCAGACGCAAACTGGCCGTGGCGGCCCTCTGCGTGCTGATCCTCCTTTTCCTGTTCGTCTTTATCGGGCCGCTGTTTGTTCCGATGGATGTCAACTTTACCGACACCAACCAGGGTAACATTGCCCCCAATCTTTCCATGCGTTCGGTCCCCGGAAAGCTGAAAAAGCAGATCGCCTACATCGACGGTTATGCCAATTTTACGCTCGGTGTAAGCAAGGATCACACACTGTATGCCTGGGGATATACCAAAAACGCATTGACCAAAGCCGACTATGCCGATTTTCCGAAAGAGATCCAGAAAGGCAATGTTTTCGCCGTCTCCACCGGCACTGACCACGCCATTGCCATTACGACGGACGGCAAGCTGGTCGGTTGGGGCAACAATACCCGTGCGCAGTACGGGCGCAACGATTCCCTCAACGAGGATGACCCGGTCATTTTCTGGCCGGAAGAACTGGTGGCAAACGGTCTGGACACCTCCAAGGTCCAGCAGCTGGTCTGCGGCTATCAGGTTTCGGCACTGGTTTATGACGGTCATCTTTATATGTGGGGCAACGCCAACGCCTGCTCCAATATGCGCGCCGCCATGCGGGGCCCGGACGGAAACGGCTATGACGGCGTCAAAAAAGTATCCCTCACCAATTACTATGTCACGCTCCTCATGGAGGATGGCAGCATCGTTTCCCCCGACAACATTCTGAAACCGGAATCTGCACAGTCCTCCCGCGGCCAGTCGGTGCGCCTGCTTTCTTACCTGGAGACCAAGAAAGTAAAAGATATTGATGCCAGCAACAACTGCTTTGCCTTTGTCACCGAAGACGGCGAAGTGCTTGTACAGGGCGCCTCCAAATACGGCGAGGCCAAATGCAGCCTTCCCGCCGGTGAAAAAGCCGTGAAGATCACAGCCGGCGCGTTCCACTTTGCGGTGCTGACCGAATCCGGAAAGGCCTACGCCTGGGGTGCCAACGATAAAGGACAGTGTAAGGTCAACGGCAAGGAATGTGCCGATGTGTTTGCCGGCGCTTATCAGACCTATCTGGTGGACAATGAGGGCAAGCTCATCAAATCCGTGGGGCTTCGCGGCTATCCCTTCGGCACAGACAACCGCGGCCGCGATACCTTTACGCGCATCGTGCACGGCGGCAAAATGACCATGACCATCGGTGCGGTGGCCGTCATCGTCTCCACTGTGATCGCCATCATCATCGGTTGTCTTTCCGGTTATTTCGGCGGTTGGGTGGATATGCTCCTTATGCGCGTCACCGAGATCTTTTCTGCCATTCCCTTCCTGCCGTTTGCCATGCTTCTTTCCTACATTCTTTCCACCCGACCCATCGGCGAGACCATGCGGATATTTATCATCATGCTGATCCTCGGTCTCCTTTCCTGGACCGGATTGGCCCGGATGATTCGCGGACAGGTGCTGGCCGAGCGTGAAAAAGAATTCGTGCTGGCGGCCAAAGCCATGGGCATCAAGGAAAAACGCATTGCCTTCAAGCACATCCTGCCCAATGTCATTTCGGTCATACTGGTCAGCATGACGCTGGATTTTGCCGGATGCCTGCTTACCGAATCCTCGCTTTCCTATCTCGGATTCGGCGTTCAGCAGCCGCGCCCGACCTGGGGCAATATGCTCAACGGTGCCAACAACTCCACCGTCATCCAGACCTACTGGTGGCAGTGGTTCTTCCCGGCTCTTTTCCTCTCAATTGCCACCATCAGCATCAACATCATCGGCGACACGCTCCGGGATGTCCTTGACCCCCGCAGCAGTCAGGAAAAGTGAGAGGAGGAACTGTTATTATGGCATTACTTGAAATCAAAAACCTTCACACTTGCTTCAAGACCCGCAAGGGCATTGTCCGCGCGGTCAATGATGTTTCCTACAAACTGGACGAACAGCGCACCATCGGTATCGTGGGCGAATCCGGCTCGGGCAAATCGGTCTCGGCCATGAGTATTCTCCGGCTGTTGGACGGAAACGGCTATATCTCGGATGGTGAAATCCTCTTTGAGGGCAAGGATCTGACCAAGATCCCGCTTCAGGAGATGTATGACATCCGCGGCAACAAAATTTCGGTCATTTTCCAGGAGCCGATGACCTCGCTCAACCCGGTCTTCTCCATCGGTCGCCAGCTGGCGGAACCTTTTATGATCCATCAGCATCTCAAAAAGAAGGCGGCCATGGCCCACGCAGTGGAAATGCTGCAAAGCGTGCAGATTCCGAACCCGGAAGCAGTCATGCGGCAATATCCGCACCAGCTTTCCGGCGGTATGCGCCAGCGCGTGATGATTGCCATTGCGCTGGCCTGCCGGCCGAAGATCCTCATTGCAGACGAGCCGACCACCGCGCTGGATGTGACCATTCAGGCGCAGATCCTGCGTTTGATGAACGATCTTCAGCGTGAAAACGGCACTTCCATCATTTTCATCACGCATGACCTTGGCGTCATCAATGAAATGGCGGACGATGTGGTGGTCATGTATTGCGGTCAGGTGGTGGAGCAGGCCTCGGCCCGCACCATTTTCACCGACTGTGAAAAGAGCCACCCCTACACCGAGGGGCTCATGTTCTCCATCCCCCGTATTGACAACATCACGCATAAACTGGAGCCAATCCCTGGCACAGTCCCGCACCCGCTGGCACTGCCCAAGGGCTGTAAGTTCGCGCCGCGGTGCAAATACTGCACGCAAAAGTGTATCGACGAAGAACCCAAACTGCAAGATGTCGGCAACGGTCAGCTGATCCGTTGCTTCTATCCCGAAAAGGAGGTGCGCCGCAGTGAAGAACACAGATGTATTACTGTCCATCACGAATCTTAAAAAATACTTCCCCGTGGCCAAGTCCTCCATTTTTCAGCGCGAACAGTTTTATGTGAAAGCCAACGAGGACATCACGCTGAACATTCACCGCGGCGAGACCATCGGCATCGTCGGCGAGTCGGGATGCGGCAAATCCACACTGGGTCGCGTGCTGTTGCAACTCTATGAACAGACCGCAGGTACCACCATGTATTACGGCCGTTCCCTCTCCTCTCTGGCGCCCGCTTATGTCATGGATACGCTCCGGCATGCCGACAAATATCTCTCTCGGCTCCGGCACAAAGAAGCGCATGCAGCGGCCATGACCCAGAAATGCGAAGAACTGGGCGAAAACGCTTCTTTCTTCGATCATCAGCGGAAAAATCTGGCCGTGGCCGATGCGCAGACCGCACTTTCGCACATTGCCAAACTGTTGGGCGGCTTTATGGTGGCGGATACCAAGGAAGGATCGGCTCTGCTTTACAAAAAAGCCGAATTGGACGCCAAAAAGTTGACCGTTGAAACCGAAATTCAGGATTTCCGGCTGGAACTGGAAACGCTGGATGCCGACATAGCTAAAAACGAAAACGAAAAAAAGCTGCCCGCACTGAACCGCAAAAAAGCAAAAATTTCGGCAATGCTCCAAAAGCTGGAGGCGCAATCCGCGGCTCTTGACGAGCAGACTGTAAAGGCCGTGGCGGAAATTGAGGCATTGCGTGAAAAACACCGGGGCGAAGAAGAATTTGCGCGCTATGAAGCCATGCTGGACGACGGCATCGACCTCTCGCGCCTCAAATATTCCGAAATGCGCCTGCTGCGCCGGGATCTTCAGATCATTTTTCAGGATCCCTATTCCTCGCTCAATCCCCGCATGACCATCGGCCAGATCATCGAAGAAGGCCTGGTGACGCATAAGTTTTTCAAGCACGGCTCACCCAAAATGAAGGAGTATATTCTGGATGTCATGCGGCAGTGCGGCCTGCAGGACTATATGCTTCACCGCTATCCGCATCAGTTTTCCGGCGGTCAGCGTCAGCGTGTCTCCATCGCACGGGCATTGGCCGTAAAACCGCAGTTCGTCGTGTGCGACGAATGTGTTTCGACGCTGGATGTATCCATTCAGTCACAGATTATCAACCTGCTTCAGGAGCTTAAGGAAAAAGAACACCTCACCTATATGTTCATTTCACATGACCTTTCTGTGGTGCGCTACATTTCCGACCGCATCTGCGTTATGTATCTGGGAAATATCGTAGAACTGGCCGATGCCAAGACCATCTTCGAGGACCCCAGACATCCCTATACGGTTGCGCTTCTTTCTTCCATCCCGACCACCGATATGGAGAGCCTGAAAAAAGATCGGATCCTGCTGGAAGGCAATATCCCCTCCCCCATCAGACCTCCGGAAGGGTGTAAATTCCACACCCGTTGCTACATGGCCTGCGACAAATGCAAACGCGTTCCGCCTCCGCTGACCGAGGTAGAGCCCGGCCATTTCCTTGCCTGCCATTTCCCGGAAAGGAAGATGGACGAAAACGGAAACTATCTTTTCGAGCTTCCCAAAACCGAAAAGAAATCCATGAAAATTCACTTTGAGGACGAAGAATGATCTGGCGGCGTCTGAAAAAAGGAGACCCCAAAAAGGCCGAAGAAATCAAAAAGGCGCTTGAAGAGCGGCCGGACAAAGGAAAAGACACGCTTGCGCTTCTCCTTTCCGCTTTTCTCACCATTGCCCTCCCTGCCATCCTCATTCTGGTGGCCTTCGGCCTTCTCATTCTCTTCCTTTTCGGCGGATTTTCCTAAAGACAAAAAAGAACAGGACGGCTTTTGCCGTCCTGTTCTTTTTGCGATATTGCGGATAAAAGGTGTCTAAACAGGGGTAATTGCGAACAAAAGGTGTCTACCAATTCTTCCATTCGCCGAATCCGTGGTATGCTGCCATGCCGCTTGCAATTGATATAAACAGCGATATTATGCCCCAGCCGATTGTGCCGCCATTCGTCCAGTCTACGATCGTCCAAATGAAAAATCCTGTGCATACAATTAAACTGAATATCGTTGCTGCCTTGTTGTCCCGCACTTCGGTCGCTGGGTTCTTTGCGTAATTTATTTGGTGCTGCACTCTTCCTATGAAAGGTAGCGGATCACATTGATATGGAACATCGACATAAAAATCGTATACTTCGTTGCTTTTGGTAATGACCTGTATCCTATGGCGCTGTTCTTTTATCTTTGCTGCATCGAGACAGACGATGGAAACGATGTCTACCAAATTGATATCTATTATTATTTCTTCGTTGTTGATACCGAAGACCGCCAGCAGCTTTTTTCGATTGTCATCCAGCACCAATCGAAAACCATATCTCTGTTTTATAAATTTTTCGCAGTATTCGGGTCCGCTCGTAATGCGTACCATAAACAACGCCTGCTGCAGCATTCGCGTTGTTATAAAAGGATTTGTGCTTGTTGGTATGATGCCATTTCATCCTCTCAATCTGCGTATGGATCGAACGGAACCCACTCTATCTGGCGGAGGTCGTCATACTCTGCGCGAGTGAGCTTTTTGCTTTGCTTCTTGGGCTGTACCTGCGTTGCTGCTTTTTTCTTCGTGGGAGATTTCTTTTTATTTGTAGCTGGCTTTTTCTTTGTGTTGTTATTTTCCATGTTTTTCCTCCAGCGGTGTTATTTCCCTTATTATATCACAACTCTGCGTTTCTTACAACCCTTCTTGGTGATGTTTATGTAAAACTTACGCCCATGCTTGCCAAGCTAGCGATAGCGCCGATAATCGACACAACGAGGTAAAGCACCTTGCCGCCTCGCGCACCAAACCAGATGCCGAAGCCCGATGCCACCATCATGATCGCGCCTGTGATGAAATAGGGCGATGTAACGTATTCCTCAACCGCATATTTGATACCTTCCCAGATCCAAGGGAAAAATGCGACGATCGTCTGCCAGATGCCGTCCACCACTGCTCCGAGTGCGCCCCATCCGCAGAAGACCACGATCAGCACAGCAAGCGCGCTGACCTTAAAAATGGCTTTGCTCAATTATTTCCTCCTTTTTCAAATAGTGATGCTGCCTGCTTCTTTCCCGTCAATAGCAAAGGTGAACAGCGTACCCTTGCACACTGCTGCGAAGTATCCGCTCTTTTCGTACTCCGCTGCGTAATTCTTTTCGATGATATCCAGCGTCTCGCGCAGCTGTAACATAGCAGCGAATTCGTGCTTGCAGTTGTAGCTGCAGTAGCAACCGCAAATGAGCCTGCTGATCATTCCGTTCTTGTATTCGAACTCTACCTCGTAGTTTTCGGTGCCTTCCACGATGGCATATCCGCTGGTGCCGTCAATACTTATGTACCGCACTCTGTTTTCCATGTAGTATTCGTGTCCGCGCTCTGCTACATCGTGGCTGATCTTCATGTCCTTGAGACTGTCGAGCGCGAATGCATCCTCGTCGCTGCTGCCGCTCACGTACTCATCATCCTCCGCGTCGGGTGCCTTATACCATGTGCGCACCTTTGCCTGCGGTAATGCGTCGCGGTCAAATGTAACGAAGTGTGATCCTGCCAAATGGAATGTGCCATGTACCTCGGTATCCACCAGTGCTATGACGCGCTGATACTTGGATAGCTTGATCTTGAAGTTGTATGCCACATCCACAACGCGACCGCGCAAGCCCTCCAGCTTACCGTCTACATAAACGAGGTCGCCACGACGAAGGTCGAACTTGTCATTGAAGTATGCCAACGTCATATTGCGCATCGGGAAATGTATCTGTACCACAGACTTCACGGGTGCTTGGCTGCGTGGTGCTGTGATCACGGGTGCTGATTCAATTGTGTCTTCTTCGGATATTGCCGCCGCAAAGCCTATCTTGTACTTCATTTGTTTCCTCCTTGGGGCATATTTTATCACGTTTACATTATACCATACTTTTCGCCATTTGTCATTATACTTTTCGCCTTCCTCAAGAAAGACGAACGATTTCGTACACCTTGAACGCAAAAAAGCCCTCGACCGTGGCGCTGTCCACTGCCGAGGGCTTGCTTTATGCTGCTTCGTATACAAGTCTCCTACACGAGAAAAACTGCTTATATTGTTGAAAAGCGGACCTTAAAAAATATGTGGATAACGATTGTTAATATAGTAGTAGTTCACCAATGCGGGAGTATCGTCCACAAACTCTGAATACACTATTTCGCGGTCTTTATCTCCGTTGCCACCACCAAAATTATACACTTGGAAAAACGATGGAACGGGAAGCTTTTTATCATGTACGGGTATGTATTTCATATTGATCCTCCTATTTTAAGTTGGCTTCTTTGATAAACTGATCTAATTCTTGCTCTTTTATCATCATCTGTTCGAACATTTCGTTTAATGCTGCGATGATATCAGCCTCACTCGAAGCGGTATCGTATGTGACGGCCTTTGCAGAACACAATGTTTTCCACTCCCAGTCCGGCTTTGATTTCCTCGGCTGGTAAAAATCAATTAGCGTTTCCATGGGCTTGACTGCGCCTGCGGGTATATTTACTCCGCTTAACATCAGTTGTAAATTAAAGCGATCCCTTTTATTGTGTATTTCATAAAAATAGAAATTACTGCAGTTCCATCCACTTTTGCTACCTTCTTGTGGTGGCAAAATGCTATCTATTGCTGGCGTGGTAAATCGAATGAATGAATCATTGGAATGTGAAGGATCGAATCCTATTTTTCCAAGGTTGCGCATTTCCTCGCACCATGAACGGAAAAGTTCTGCCGTCGTCGACAGCGACGAATCACCGCGCGTAGTTGTCGATGCTACTGCGGGAAGGTTGCTTTGCGGCAATTCTGGGATCTCCGCGCGATCCTCATTTGCGAATGTTACAAAGATGAGCGCGTTCTTCCATTCCTCCGTCAAATTCAACTGCCATCTGGTTTCCATAAAACCTATGAGTTTCTTTGTTCTCGCATAGATTGTTTTTGGTGTCCAGTCAGCCAGTCGTGCGACTTCCAGCTCGGAGTGCGATCCGTCATCGTATCCGCGTCTGCCGTCGTTCTTTGCATGCTTCTTATCATCGAAACTGTCGTTTTGGAGAGCAATATTGATGCTTAACGAAAGCGGCAGTAAGTTACCCAGTGCACCGGTCATTGCCGTGATTTCGTTCTCGTTGAACTGACGGAACATATTTCTCCAATAGTATTTCGTCGGCTTCTGTGGCAAAATATGCTCTATGGAAGTTTTATTATCTTCGGATTTTACGAACTGTTCCCATGTAATTTTCTTTATGCCGCTGCCTTCGTACAATGAGTACTCATACTCATAGAGGAAGTAATACAGCTGCTTGCCCCAGGCGTAGTATCCATCACCGTCTGCAAACCATCTGCCAACCTTTGTGACAAAGTTTGGAATTGCATACGGGATATTTGCATCCGCCGAATCGTTAAGGGCTTTGGTGATTTCTGCAATGTTCTTCTCGCCCCGTAGAAGCTCTCTGGCTGCTCGGTAATATTCGCTGTTCGAATATGTCGAATTGTAACCGCCAAGTCTAAAGCAAATGAATGTGAAACGCTCGATTGCTTTGAATAATTTCACGCGATCGGAAGCAGATATGTGCTGCTGGCTGATAGCTGCTGCGACAAGCGGACGGAAATAACCAATGCCTATGCGGTTGAGCCTGTCAATGTACAGCTGCTCATCTTCGGTTAAATCGTTGTTCTTTTCGTAGGGGAAGTATGAGTCGTACCAGTGTTTTGCCAGTGATTTTAAGCTATCGACATATCTCAAAATTTCTGCTGGCTTGAGCTTACCAGTATCGGTTTCGTCATCGACCTCTGCTGCTTCTACCGTCGCTTCGACAGTGTCGTCTGGCATATCGATAGAATCAGCGTCTTCTTCGATCACCGGCTTCTTCTCAAAAATATTTTTGGAGGAGAATTTCGTTAAAAGGAATCGAATGTATGCGTCGCCCGTATTTCTGGTGTACTTGAAATACATGAGCCAATGCGCTCGAAGGTACTCATCGTCCGACAATGGCGTCCGTATGTTTCTTCCGAGCTGGTAATATACCTCTTTCCATGCGTCATTAATTTGCTGGCGCAGATGCTCCTTGTCGGTTTCGTCGCAAATTTCATCGGAATAAAGCGTTGTGAGATAAATCAATCTGTTTTTGAGAAGCTCCAAATTTGTGAGCTTTTTTCCACGATTGTTCATTGTTTCAAACGCTACAAAAACATCGTAGTCATCGTCTATCTCATGAATGTTGAACATTAAGTGCTGCGTCAGTTTAAGGTACAACTTGTCTATGCCAGACAGCCCCTCGGCTTCATACAACGCTCTCAAATTGTCTGCAAAGAATTTCTTTGCTGCTTTTAAGTTTTTCGTGTAGTATGTTTCTTGTACCGATCCGCAGTTAGGTTCATTGAAAACTTTATATCGCAAATATTCTGCGCTGGGGTTGTCGGTTTCGTAACTGAACAGATATGTGGTAATATAATTGGAAGGCGGTCTTTTTTGGCAAATGTATTTTTCGCGTACCGCATCAAGCCGGTCATAGCCAAGTACAGCGGAACTCGGATCAGCCTTGTATTCCGATGTTTCAGTTATGAACGCGACCAGCTCGTTAATCAAAACGACGAATGTTGTAAGACGCTGCTGCCCATCAACGATGTGGCAGGCTTTGTATCCTTTGTCTACCATCCAAACGTCATTACCCCAGCTGGTGATATCTTTTCGCTTCAAGGGCTTTAGTGATAGCAAACCAGTGTAGTGGTTGCGTCCTTCTTGTAGATTCATTACATCGTCCCAGAAATCCACGAGCTGCGGCATCTGCCAGGCATAGCCGCGCTGATAGTCGGGAATTCGAAAAAGTCGATTTTGGAATATTTCCGATAATGATTGCAATTCGTTTGCCATCTGCCTATCACTCCTTCTTCATAGTTTCAAACTCTGCTGCGAGTTTGGCGGGCGAAAGAATTTTCATGTTTCCTCCAAACTGGAACAACCATCCCCAAAATGTCGGTGCGATCTGTATCTTGACTGTTGCCTGTATGGTATCTGCTCCAGTCCGTTCCATTTTAATTCCTTCACCAAACTTGTCGTACACCGATCCTATCAACTTTTCTGTGAATTGCAATGTAACCTCGATCGGTTCGCCTCTGTACATTTTGAAAGCCTGCTCGGTGTATTCGCATACATCCTCACGAAGCGAAATTGCGACATCGGTGATTGGTTCGTCGATGATCTCGACGCCACTCATTCTGTCCACACGGTAATTTGATGTGCTGCCGTGGCGGGAGCTGTAGCACACCAAATAGTAGTTGTCTTCGTTAAATACCAACGCGATCGGCTCCACAACGTAATGATGTCCTTTGAGTCGGTACACTCGTTCACCGTTCTCGTTTAAATCGTGATAATAGAAAATGACTTTCTTTTGTTGCTGGATTGCTTCTTCCAGAAACCCAACATTATAATAAATTGATTCGTTGCTGTGTTTGCGGGTATTGAAACACACCAAATTATCCTTGAGTATCTGCGCGCGGTTACTTCCACCGAGGTCTGCTATCTTGTCAATTAACTCTGCACTCTTCTTTTCAGTTATGAAACTTGCTGCCTGTACCGCGTCGATAAGCACTTTGAGTTCTGGCACGGCAAAACTGCGGTCTTCCACGTAGTATGCCTTTTCGTGACCGACCATTGTCGACATGACCTCATAACCGTTGTCGTTCAAAACCTTGATATCGCGGGACAAAGTTCTGCGATCGCAGGGAACACCACGCGCCGCAAGCTTTTCGCAAACGACCGATGCCAGCATTGGATGCTGCTCATCCGTCTCTTGACGAAACAGCTCCATGAGCTTTAACAATTTGATTTTATGACCGTTTTCCGTTCCCATGATAGTGCCTCCGTCCGTGTTCACCAAAAATGGTTATAATTACACTCTTATAGTATAGCACAAAATCGAGGAGCTGTAAAGGAGAAGACGTACTTTTTCGTCCTTCTTTTAGTTCAAATCCTACTGTCCGCACCTATTTTTATCTTTTTGCAGAGTATAAAACGAAAATAAGGTGAACTCCTTTTGCGCTCCTGCGGGCAAAAAATAAGAGCCGCAGCAGCCTTGATGACTGCTCCGACTCGCATTTTGCCTTTGTTTTGCTGGATTTCGCCCGAAAACGCCCCTAAAAGACGAAAAAAACGAACTTTCACCTGGTAGACAAAAGTTCGTTTTTTTATGGCAGGGGCAGAAGGATTTGAACCCACGACCCTTGGTTTTGGAGACCAGTACTCTACCAGCTGAGCTATACCCCTGTGTAACGGGGCTATTATACCATATACCGTTGGCTTTTTCAAGGGCTTTTCAAAAAATTGTGAAAAATCTTTGAGAAAAAATGCTTTTCTATCGGTTTTTCTATTGACAGATAAAGTAAAAACTGCTATAATGTTAATTACCTCTGTGAGCGGGCTTTTTTGTTGTGCCTGTGCGCCAACCCGAAAGGGACAGGCCGGTACCGCCGAGAGGGAGGTACGGGACAACGCCGTTGTCCAATAATTTATAATGGGAGGTGCCGAAAAACATGGCGAATGATGCAAGAGTCAAAATTACGCTGGTTTGCACTGAGTGCAAGCAGAGAAATTATGACACAAAGAAAAACAAGAAGAATGACCCGGATCGGTTGGAACTGAATAAGTACTGCCGTTTCTGCAAAAAGCACACTCTTCACAGAGAATCCAAATAAGGTAGAAAGGAAGACAGAGCAATGAAAACCATGAAAAGCATTGGCCTTGTTCTTGCGTGTCTTGCCCTTAGTGTTCTCTCCTTTTTCAGCGTAGCCGCTGAAGAGGGCGTCGAAAACGCTTCCAAAGGTCTTTCCACCGGTGCGCTGGTATCCCTGATTATCGCCGGCGTAGTGCTGGTCGCGGTCGTAGTGCTGTGTGTGATCCGCCGCGAAAAACTGAAAGAATCCCTGCGGGCCTATAGGCGTGAAATGAAAAACATCACCTGGTATCCCTGGAAATCGGTCTGGCGCAACACGGTTCTGGTCGTGGTTGTGGTGCTGGTCGCGGCACTGCTGATCGGTCTTCTGGATATCGCGTTCTTTGAAGGGCAGTATCTGCTGACCGGCAAGGGCGTTCATTTCTTCGGTGGGAACTGATGAGCAATATCAACGAAATGAATGTAGGTCCGAGATGGTATGTGGCGCACACCTATTCCGGCTACGAAAACAAAGTAAAAACCAATCTTGAAAAGGTCATCGCAAACCGGGGGCTCGGAGATATGATTTTCGACATCCGCATCCCCGTGGAAACCGTGGTGGAGAAGAAAGGCGATGTGGAAAAAACCGTAGAGCTGAAGGTCTTCCCCTCCTATGTTTACATCAAGATGGTCATGAACGACGAGACCTGGCACGCAGTTCGGAACATCATCGGTGTCACCGGCTTTGTGGGCCCCGGCTCCCGTCCGACGCCGATTTCCGAAGAGGAGGTCCGTGCGCTTCATCTGGAAGACGCACCGGATGCCGAAGCAGAGGAAGTGCGCGTGTCGCTTTCCTTTGCGGTGGGCGACAGCGTCAAGGTCGTCTCCGGCCTGTTTGAAGGCTATACAGGCACTGTGGAAGCCATTTCCGAAGATCAGAGCATGGTCACCGTGCTCATCAAGCGCGGCCGCCGTGATATGCCTGTGGAACTGGGCACCGAATGTGTAGTGCCCGAAAACGCCTGATTCCGCGTTAAGTGAATCACTGTGGGAGGGAGAAAATTTTGGATTCTCCCGTGTCATACCACATCAAGGAGGTAATTTGTAATGGCAAAGAAAGTTATGGGTTATATCAAATTGCAGTTGCCCGCCGGCAAGGCTACGCCTCAGCCGCCTGTCGGCCCTGCTCTGGGTCAGTACGGCGTGGCAATTCCCGTCTTTACCAAGGAATTCAACGAACGCACCAAGAACGACATCGGCCTCATCATCCCCGTGGTCATCACGGTTTATGCCGACCGTTCCTTCACCTTCATCACCAAGACGCCTCCGGCCGCTGTTCTGATTAAGAAGGCCGCCGGCATTGAAACCGCTTCCGCCGCACCGAACAAGACCAAGGTCGCCAAGCTGACGCGCGAACAGGTGAAGAAGATTGCCGAAACCAAAATGCCCGACCTGAACGCCGCTTCTGTCGAAGCCGCCATGAGCATGATCGCGGGCACCGCCCGCAGCATGGGCATTACCGTTGAAGACTGAGGAGGAGCGTAACAATGGGAAAGAAATATGCAGACAGCGTCAAGCTGATTGAAAAGAACAGATTGTATGACCCCTCCGAGGCACTGAATCTGGTTTGCCAGACTTCCAAGGCCAAGTTCGATGAAACCATCGAGATTCATGTCCGTCTGGGCGTAGACTCCCGCCATGCCGACCAGCAGGTCCGCGGCGCCGTGGTTCTGCCCAACGGTACCGGCAAAACTGTCCGCACACTGGTCCTGACCAAGGGCGACAAGGTGGAAGCTGCCAAGGCCGCCGGCGCTGATTATGTCGGTGATATGGAATATGTCGATAAGATCCTCAAGGAAAACTGGTTTGAGTTTGACGTGGTCATTGCCAGCCCGGATATGATGGGCGTGGTTGGCCGTCTGGGTAAGGTGCTGGGCCCCAAGGGTCTCATGCCCTCCCCCAAAGCCGGCACGGTGACGCCGGATGTGGCTCGTGCCGTAAGCGAGGCCAAAGCCGGTAAAATCGAATACCGTCTGGATAAAACCAACATCATTCACTGCCCCATCGGCAAGGCATCCTTCGGCGCCGAGAAGCTCTCCGAGAACTTCTCCACCCTCATGAGCGCGATTCTGAAGGCAAAACCGGCCGCCGCCAAGGGTCAGTATATCAAGAGCTGCGTCCTGGCTTCAACCATGGGCCCCGGCATTAAAATCAATTCTGCCAAGCTCAGCTGATGATTTACACAAAAATCCGCACGCGATCGCGTGCGGATTTTTGTTTGTCTCTTTTTTCCTTTTCATTGGTCGGATAAAATACCCCTTTTTTACCCATAATAGGAGTAACCCAAACATTTTACCAATGGAGGCTTTTATGAAAGCAACTGGAATCGTAAGAAGGATCGATGATCTGGGGCGTGTTGTCATCCCGAAAGAGATCCGCCGCACGATGCGCATCCGGGAAGGTGACCCGCTGGAGATCTATACCGATCGTGAAGGCGAAGTCATATTCAAAAAATACTCCCCCATCGGCGAGCTCTCCGCTTTTGCGGGCGAATACGCCGAGACGCTCTATAAAACCTGCGCGCTCAACATTGTAATCACAGACCGCGACGCGGTCATTGCAACAGCCGGCGTTCCGAAAAAAGAATACGCCGACAAAGCGCTATCTCCCGAAATGGAAAAGATCATGGAAGGCCGTTCGCTTTATGTCTTCCGGGAGGGGGATTCCCGCATTGCCGTGACCACCGGAGAGGGCAGTTTCTTCGTAAACTGTGCCATGCCGATCATCACCGAAGGCGATGTGGTCGGCTGTGTGGCTTCTCTTCGAACAGATGAAAAAGAAAGGCGCGGCGCCACCCCCATCGGCGATGTGGAAAACAAGCTGATTCAGACTGCCGCCGGCTTTTTAGGCAGACAGTTGGAGAGCTGAGCTCCCCTTCCCCAAAAAATTCAAAAAGCTGTCACAGTTGTGACAGCTTTTTGCATTTGAAAATGATTTTATCCACCTTCAAAAGAAATCGCGTCCCCTTTTTGGAGATCTTCCCCTTTCCGCTTTTTAAAACACGGCAAGTGAAAATCGCCCTGCCCTCTTTTTTCCAGTTCGTTTTCAGCCAGTACATACAGGAAAACCGCCAGAAACGCATACGGAACCGGGCAAAACTCACCGGGATTGACCATGGACATCAAAAGCAGGCCGGCATAACAAAGCGGCAAAGCAAAAGCTTCTTCCCACCAGAGCCGGAAAGACACCCGCGCACGGCGGATCAGTTGCCATCCCCATGCCAGCACGCCGAACAAGCCCATACTGCCAATGACCTGCGCCGGGAAAACATGATACCAGTTGATGGTGCCGGCCGTCCCGTTATAAAGGTCGGCATTCCCAAGGTACCCCAAACCCGAACCAAACAGCGGATTCTGCCGGAAATTCTCCAGACTGCGCAGCGCCAGTTTAAAGCGGACCTCCTGCGTCCCGTCGAAAGCGAGACTGTTTCGACCCAGAAACATGGCAGCAAGCAAAAGTGCGCCGAAAAGAACGCCGTAAAAGGCAATCAGGCGTTTAAAGAGTCGCTCCACAGGCCGTTTTTCGGTCCTGTAAAGCCAGAAAAGGCAAAGGCAGAACTCCGGCCCCGCCAGAAGCTGCGCCCCGCGGGAACCGCTGGAAATCAGCGCCAGAACCATTACAAAAGAAAGCACATAATATCGCCACTGTTTTCGCGCGCCGGCCATCATGGCCGGAAGCGCCAACATCATCATCGTTCCGATGTTGTTGCTCCATTGCGGCGAGTTCGGATAAAAAAACGGCTCAGACAAATCCGGCACATTCTGCACATAAAATCTCAGCGTAATCAGCGCCGCCGTCATTCCCCACCAACGCAGATCCGAAAGGAGCGCCTCTTTGTCCCCTTCCCCCCGCGTTTCGTTTTTAAGAATCCAATAGCAAAAGACCGTTCCCGGCCCCAGTCCCGCCAAAAAAGCCAGCGATACCGGGCGGAAATATTGTGCCGGGGCAATCATCCCCACACCGCCCAGGAGCGTTCCCGCCGCCACTGCAATCAGCGGCGGCAGGGTCGCGCCCGCTTTCCATTGCGGCTTCAGCCGGATCAGATGAAAAAGCAGACAGACGGCAAAAACCGGCGCCAGCCAGATATAACGGATAAAAACCGAAAACGAATCATAGCAGAAAATAACGCTCAGCGTAAAGGACAAAAACGGCAGTGTCAGATAACGCGTGGTGTGAAACAGCAACAGACCGATACAGATAAAAATCAGAAAACAAAGCGCAAAGGGGGCGGTCCTTTCGGCCTCCCCCTTCGATGCAAAAACAGCACAGAGCGTAAAAACCGAAATCACCAGCCGGTAAAGGCCTTCATGTTTTTCAAGAATACGCTCTGCCATCTGTGAAGTTACTCCTTTTCCCCGGCCCGGATCTCGGTCGCCGCAGTCTCTTCGCTCTGGCGGCCATACCCCTTGCTGTAGCCGTATTTGCTGTACTTTCCGTAGTGATAGTACGAGCCGTATCCTGCCTTCAGATTGATGTCGTTCAGCACAAAGCCGACCACATGACCGTGCATGGCGTCCAGCGTGTCCAGTGCGGACTGTACCGAGGGCACATCCGAACTGCCAGCGCGGACCAGCAGAATATAACCGGAAAGAAGCGGCGCCAACACGCCGGCATCCGCAGTTTCCAGCACCGGCGGCAGATCCATCAGAATGTAATCATATTTTGCGCGTGCGCTGTCCAGAAGTTTCTTCATCCGCTCGCTGGAGAGAAGCTCGCTCGGGTTGGGCGGAATCCGGCCGCTGACCATCAGATCCAGACCCGGCTTCACATCGGCATAAATGCACTCACTGAGCGCGTCTTTGGAAATGCCCGCCAAAGCCTCCGACAGACCGGCGTGATTTTTGCCCATGCCGAAAATTTTCGTCTGCACCGGGCAACGCATATCGCCGTCAATCAGGAGCACCTTTTTGCCGAGCTGTGCAAAGGTCACCGCCACATTGGCAATCACCAGGCTTTTGCCCGCTCCGGCAAAGCAGGAAGTAATGCCAAACACCGGACATTTTTCCTCATCCGGCACGATATAAGTCAGGTTTGTACGCAGTGTTTTGAAAGATTCCACAATGGAAAACGGGGTGTTGACATCCAACAGCCGCCCTTTATAGATCCGGTTGAGCGTTTCCGGATCGGCCAGACGGGTGTCGTTTCTTTTTTTGCGCATCCAAAACCGGTTGGCATGATCAAAATCAGATTGCCACTCGGGAATCAGACCCACCACCGGCATCTGGAACTGCGTTTTCAGCGTGTTTTCGTCATAAATCCGTTTGTCAAGAAACGCCTGCAGGAAAAAGCCGAGATAGCAGAAAACCAGACCGACGATACCCGCCAGCAGCGCATTTCTCATCACATGGGGAGAATCCGGCTTTTTTGCCAGCGAGCCATAGGAGACCGCCTTGACATCCACCGTTCCTTCGGTGCGGTTTTCGTTGAGGTAATCCGGAATCATCTCCTCAAACACCCGCAAAAGCTCCCGTGCGTCCTCCGGCGTATCGCCCGACACCTTTACACGGAATGCGGAAGTGTCGGTCACAATGATGACCGTCAGCCGTTTGCTGATGGTTTTCACATCCAGAGAAGCATTGTGTCTTTCATTATAGGCCTGCGCCACTTTGCCAAGGAAAATGTTTCCCTGCACAATCTGCACATGGTTTTTGGCAATCATCTGCGCGCCCGCCAGATAACCCGAGGAGGTGCTTCCAAGACCGCTGGAATTGATCTGAACCACAAACTCCGCGCTGGAAGAGTAAACAGGCTTGGCCACAAATTTGCTGTATGAGAAAGCCAGCCCGGCACACAAAACTGCGGCCAGCAGCAGCCAGAGAATGCGGCGTTTGAAAATTCTGAATAAAAAGGCAAAACTGATCTCGTTTTTTTCTTCCATTACATACAGCTCCTTATTCTGCATTGACGGATGGCGGCTCCTGGGACTGCGTCCTGCCGGCGTCCGGTTGATGATAGGTCGGCACCAGCTGCTTGATGAGCGGGCGGATGTCGTTATGGTCGTCTGCAAGAACTTCTTTCATTTCGGAAAGCGTCTGCCAGAGCACTTCTTCTTTTATCTGAATCGGATGACCGATATAGATCTTCTTGTTGGAGGTGGAACGCAGTCCCTCTTCGTCCATAAGGAGCTCCTCATAGAGCTTTTCGCCCGGACGGAGCCCGGTAAATTTGATATCAATGTCCCGATAGGGCTCATAACCCGAAAGTCGGATAAGATTCTCAGCCAGTGTGAGGATCTTGACCGGCTTCCCCATGTCCAGCACAAAAATTTCACCGCCCTTGGCGTTGGCCCCGGCCTGCAAAACCAGCGCCGCCGCTTCCGGAATGGTCATGAAATAACGGATGATTTCAGGGTCGGTCACCGTGACGGGGCCGCCCTCCGCAATCTGTCGGCGGAACAGCGGCACCACACTGCCGTTACTGCCCAGCACATTTCCGAACCGGACCGCCACATACTCCGTGTGCGTTGAATGTTTTCCCAGCGTCTGTACGATCATCTCGCAGATCCGCTTGGTCGCGCCCATCACATTGGTGGGATTGACTGCTTTATCGGTGGAGATCATCACAAAGCGGTCCACGCCGAATTCGCCGGCCGTTTTCGCCACATGAAGCGTGCCGAAAACATTGTTTTTAATCGCCTCGTTCGGGCTGTCCTCCATCAGCGGCACATGTTTGTGCGCCGCCGCATGAAAGACAATGTTGGGTCTCACATCGCGGAAAAGGTCATGCACCCGTTGTTCATCCCGCACACTGCCGATCAGCACCGTAAGATTCAGATCCGGATGGGTTCGTTTAAGCTCATTTTCAATATCATACGCGTTATTTTCGTAAATATCGAAAATAACCAGCCGGGCCGGCTGATGCTCGGCAATCTGACGGCAAAGCTCACTGCCGATCGAACCGCCGCCGCCCGTGACCAGAACGGTCTTACCCTGAATGAAAGAAAAAACTTCTTCGGTGTTGATGGAGATCGGATCGCGCTCCAGAAGGTCGCTCACATTGATCTCGCGCAGTTTTCCGGGTTTTACTCCGCCGGAAAGCAGTTGATAAATACCGGGAACAATCATCACCCGACAGCCGGTCCCCGCACAGATTTTATAAATTTCCCGGATGGCCGTGCTCTTGGCCGAGGGAATGGTGATATAAATCTGCTGGATCAGATACTGGCGGGCAATCCGGGGGATCTCCTCCCGGTTGCCGACGACCGGCACGCCGTTGATCAGCGTATGCAGTTTATTCGGGTCATCGTCGATCACACAGACCGGTCTGTATTGAGCCTTGTTCGTGGTCTTCATCTCGGAGATCATCAGGTGTCCGGCGCTCCCGCCGCCCACAATCATCACCCGGACATAATCGGTGCGGCTCCGGTAACGGTAAAGCACCGCGCCGTACATTCGCCCCGAAAAGCGGGCGCACATCAGCAGATCCAGAAAAATCAGATAAAAAAAGAGGAACGGAAGATACGCGTCACGGTTGAAGAAAAAGATCAGCAACAGCAAAAAAACGAAGTCCGCCAAAGCGGCCCATACCACACGGATCGCTTCGCTGAAGCCTGCCAGCCAATAGATCTGACGGTGAAGGCTGAAAAGGAAAAAGATCGCAATGGTGGCCGCATAGCCCAAAAGTAACCACAGCGCCGCCGTTGTGTCCTTAAACCAGTGATAACCAAAGAGCTGTATCAGCAACGCCGACAGCCAAAAAGCGGCGCTATCGCACAGAAACCAAAAAAGCGGTCGGATATATTTATAATTCCGGCATCCGGTCGTCAGCATATAAAAGAGATCCTTTCATGAAGCGAGGATATAGGAACGCAGGCCCGTTGCATCCGCATTCTCCGCAGGCATTTTTGCCTTTGAGACATTTGTTCAAACTGCGGCGTAGCTGTCGCCCCCACAGGAGAGAGAAAATACAAGGCTATCATTTATTGTACACCTTTTCGACTGTTTTGTCAAGTCTTCGCGCCCTGTTTGGCGGAATTTTCCGGAATTACGATCAAATTGTGTCCCGCCCGTTCTGTCTTTCCGCAAAGGACAAAGCGAAAAAGTCCGCCGCGCGGAAAACCGCGCGGCGGACCGGGAAATGTTCGGATTAAGCCGCAGGAATATAGGACTTCAGTTTCTCCTGCACTTCTTTGGAGAAGCGGCTGTAAACCTTCTCGTTGAGAATGGATCTGTACTTATAGGTATAAGAACCCACCACGCCGACCTGATCGTTGGTATCGTTCAGCGCCAGCTGAGCGGCAATTGCCATCGAGCAACCGTCCTGAGCCGTCAGGACATTGCCGTAGAAGTACTGATCTTCTCCGTCAACCGTCACCTTCGCATAGGAAACGGCGGCATAAGTGGCCGTATTGCTCTTCAGGTGGATCAACGAAGCGCGGTAGGTAATATTACCGTCTGCGTCCACGGTGAGGCCCTTGTCAGCCACAATATCCAGGAAGACCTTGTTTTCGGCCTTGGAAGCGCCTGCAGCCATCTCCTTGAGTGCCGCATGGAAGTTAACACTCAGAGCGTTGACTTTCAGGTCGGCTTCCAGAGTGGCCGAAACCAGGTCATGCATGGTCTTGGCGCTCATAATCAGCGTGCCGTAGGTAACCTTGGTGTTGTCATCCGCCAGTTTGGCAAGCGCGGCGGCCTGAGCCTTGGTCACAGTGGAGGTAAAGCGGATACCTTCCGAACCGTCGTTCACGCGGGCGCTGGCCACGGTATTGCGGATCGGGGCATTTGCATTGCCCGCTCTCATCGCGCAGTAATAATAGGTCACTTCATCGATCGTCACCTGATACGGCGTCGAAGCGTCGAAGTACATATTCCGGTGCGTGTTGTCAAGGTCACGGTAGAAGAAAGACTTGACCGTCTTGGAAAGCATCACGCCGCCGTTGAGGTTCACCACCGCCTTGGCGTTCTTCACCAGGAAGACCTGGTTGTTGCCGGTACGCAGATCGATAAAGGTACCGCCATTGATGGTCAGGGTAGCGGAATCTCTGGAAGCAACCAGGATCACGGCGTTGTCCGCCACATACTTGCGGTCGGCGTCTTCCGGCAGTTCTTCCAGGATAAAGGTACCGCCTTCAATGCGCAACACACCGGGGTTCTTATCCAGATAAATGACATCATTGCCCATGGTTCGGAAGGTCGGATTACCGCTGATGACCAGCTCGGTATTGACATTCTTCATATTGATAATGGCAGAGGACTCAGAGAAGAAAGTACCGCCCTTAATGGTAAAGACAGGAGAAGCTTTAGTGGTCGTGTACTGAATGATATTCGCGCCGGTACTGGCTTTGAAATCACCTCCGGAAATTTCCACGAGGCCTGCCTGAGCAGGCTTTCCGGCGGGGCTACAATTATAAAGGATGGTGGGCTTGTAACCGGTGGCCTCAAAACTACCGCCCGCGATATACACTTCACTCACCTGGTCACCGTCCGCGAGACAAATGCCCTCGCCGTTGTGCTTGAAGGTACCGCCTGTGATGACCAGACGGGCACCGGCCGCGTTGACCAGACGGGGCTTGGGCGTGGTAATTTCAAAAGTACCGCCCGCAATCCGCATTTCACCGTTTCTGGAAGCGTTGTGGAACCAGATGGCGCGGATATCGCCTTCTGTCCGGTTGCAGATGAATTTGGGTTCGCCCGTGCGGCCTTCCACGGTGCAGGGGTAAATGTAGAATTTCGCGCCGCAGTCGGTGCGTATCCAGGCCAGCGCGTTTCCGAAGATACCGCCTCTGACGATAAAGGTACCGGTCGCGCCGTTGTAGGCTCTGAGGATGGAGTTGACGGTAGAACCGCCAAGAGGATTGTTCGCGTTGTCAAAACTACCGAACCGGCCGCCGGTGATTTCCACCTGCGCCTTATCGTTGCCCTCGATTTTGACATAGGAGCCCTTGAAGGTGTCGAGCGCCAGTTCTTCAAAAGAGCCGCCCTCGATCCGTACCACCATTCTTCCTTTCGGGCTGTTGTCGCCTTTCAGGAAAATGACATCGCCGCTGCCGGAAATACGGAAAGTACCGCCGGTAATCAGCACGCCGGCCACGCGCGTGGAAGCGTTATCGCCGACACCGGAATACTTGATGATCGTGCCGGCGCGGGATTCCAGTTCGCCGCCCGTGATCGTCACAAAGCCGATGTTTGTGCCATTGGTCATGTCAATGATTGTGGTCTTGTTGCTGGTCAGTTTGCCGCCGCTCACCGTCAGGTCGGCACCGGCAAGATCAATCACGCCCTTTTCGCCTTCCGTAACAAGGCCGCCTTCAATCGTCAGCATACCGCCTTTGGAGGCGTTCTGCAGGGTAAAGGTCCAACCCATGCAGGCAAGGCCCAGCTGGGTGTTTTCACCCTTGACAAACATGCGGGCAGCCGCGTTCACCAGCACCTGGTTGTTGCCGCCGTCCAGCACCACATTTTCCAGCGTGAGATCGCAGACTGCGCGCACCGCGATCAGCGAACCGTCGTGTACAGGGTACTCGGTCACCGTGTACTTATCGGGGTTCGCCGCATCCGTGCCAGGTTCCGCAGCAGCCACCAGAGCCTGCACGGCCGCCTTGGCCGCCGAAACAGAAGTGAACTCGCCCAGATCCGCACCGGCAGAATCCTTCGCGGAAGCTGCCAGCAACTTCACCGTCAGATTTTTGACCGTCACCGCGCCGGTTCCGGAGAAAGTAAACAAATCTTTCTTGTCAAGACCTTCGGTTTTGAGAGAGTAAGTAATGGTTTTGCCGTTTCCGTCCAGAATAAACGCAAACGCCTGGTCAAATACAACCACCGTGCTCTCGGTAGCATCCTTCAGCACTTTGATTGTATAGCCCTGTGCCGTAACGCCGGCCTTGGCTTCGGCCAGCGTTGCGTAGTAAGCCACATGTTCCCCATTCGCGTCAAGAACCTGATAAAAATCAGTCTCGGCAGGATCCGGAGCCGCCGCAAAAGCGCCCAGCGCCAGCATCCCGACCATGAGGATGGCCATCACCGCAAGCAAAGCAATGCGAAAATGTTTTTTCATGATGTTTCTCCTTTTGTGAATTCGGGTAAAGCACCCATTTGCATCGCCTCGAATTATGAACAAAATTTGTTTGAAGCGTTACAAATTTACAACCTTATTATACGCAATTTTAAGAAAACAGTCAAGAGCTTTGGATAATTTTTTGAAAATTATGGGTTTTGAACAAAAAGTAAACAAGGAATCGGGCAAAATGCTCAAAGGCTCGGATCTTTTCTCCGGAAAAAGGAAACGGACGCCCGCCCCCAAAAAAACAGGCGTGCCTCAAAAAAACAAAGTAAATATTAAAATGTAGATTTTTTCTTTTCCCCTTGACAAACGGGAAAAGAAGCGTTATACTGATTCCCGGTCGTCGGGCAGACGGCGACTGCTAAAACCGCATAGAAATCGGGGGTGCTGCTTTCGCGGCTGAGACGGCTTTTGCCGAACCCTTTAACCTGATACGGATAATGCCGGCGTAGGAAGAATCTCTTTTGTTACCGCGCGTTCGTGTTTCGTGCGGTACTTTTTTATTTAAAAAGGAGGATTTCTTTATGCAAACACATCTGCAAAAAACCCGGAAACTGGTGGAAAGCGCGCTTATGGTGGCTTTTTCCACCATTCTCAGCGTCCTTCCCGTGACGCAGTTGCCCTATGGCGGCTCCGTCACCATCGCCTCCATGTTCCCGCTCGTTCTCAACGCTTACCGTAACGGACTGGGATACGGATTCGGCGCGGGACTCTGCTATGGCGTCATCCAGCAGTTGCTCGGGCTCAAAAACCTTTCCTATTTCACCACCTGGCAGTCTGTCGTGGCCGTCATTTTGCTGGATTACCTGCTGGCCTTTGCCATGACCGGGCTTGGCGGCGTGTTCCGCCGCGCCATCCCTTCCCAGCGCGGCGCCCTCTCCGCAGGCGCGGCGCTGGCCGCTCTTTGCCGTTATCTTTGCCATGTCATCTCCGGCGCTACCGTCTGGGCGGGGCTCTCCATTCCCAGCAGTGCCGCGTTGCTCTATTCTTTCGGCTATAACGCCACCTATATGGTGCCGGAGGCCGTCATTCTGGTGGCGGTCAGCGCTTACCTGGGTTCTTTGCTGGACTTCCGGAAAGAAATCCCCGATCGCCTGAAAACCGCCGACACTGCCCCAAAAAGCGGCATTCTGCCCGCCTGCGCGGGGTTGCTGGCCGTGGGTGCGCTCGGTTTTGATATCTGCGCGCTCTTTTTGCACCTGCAAAACCCGGACACCGGTTCTTTTGACATCACTTTGCTGAAGACCGATTCGTTTGTGGGCAGTTTCTGGTTCCCCATGCTCATTGTAACGGCGGCCGCCGCCCTCGTTGCCGCCGTCTGCCTGCTGGCAGGCGCCCTGCTTCGCCGCCGGCAGGCCGAAAAAAGCACAGAAAACGCGTAAATTTCAATTTGTATACAGTTTGTTCACATTTTCCGGCTATAATGAAAAAAATATGACAGCCTTATCATAGGAAAGGTGAAAAAACTGTGAAAAAATTTTTGCGTCTTCACACCTGCTTTCTGATTTGTTTTGCCCTGACAGGCCTGACTTTTTGTCTGCGGAGCGCGGCGTTGCTCTTTGCTTTTGACCGGGAGATCGGTTACTTCGCAAACGGCGCGCTTCCGGTACTTTTCAATGTGATCGCCGCGCTTTCACTTCTCTTCTTTGCGCTGACGGCCTTCTGCCTGCCCGCCAAAGAACTGGGTGAACCGGCCCCTCAAAAAAGCGCCGCCCTAAGAGCGGCGGGCGGCGCCGTGGCGCTTCTCCTTGTTGCCGATCTCATCCTGCTCTTCACAACCGGACAATATCAGCGCGCAAAATCTTTCCTGATTGTGCTGACGGTTCCCGCCCTGCTCCTTGCCTGCGCCTATTTTCTGCCGATCGCGCTGGGAAAGACTTTGCGGGGTTCGGCCATGGCTCTGCCGGGGTGCGGCGGCATTTTTGCGGGCGCGTTGCTCATTTCCCTGCTGTATTTTGACCGTTACACGCCCATGAACGCCCCTCGAAAGGTCGGCGTCCAGCTGGCGCTTCTTTCGTTCATGCTGGCGCTTCTTTACGAACTGCGCGCAAAAACAGGCATCCCGCTCCCGCGCATGGCTGTTTTTTCCACACTGCTTTCCTTTTTCCTGTGCGTGGTCATCGGCCTTTCCGACATCGTGGCTTTCGCGGCCGGCGTCTATCGCGTCCCCTTCTATTTTATGCAGGATCTCCTGCTCCTCGCATCCGGAATTTACTTTCTTTTGTCCGGCCCCCGGCCGTTGGGGCAAAAAACCGGAAAGGATCAAACGACATGAACGCGAACGAACGGATTCAATGGCTCCACAAACGCATCTGCGACGGGCGCTACCCCAACGCCATGCGCCTTTCGGAACGTTTCGGCATTTCACACCGGCAGGCACAGCGGGATGTGGAAGCCCTGCGGGAGGATTTCGGCGCGCCGCTTCTTTATGACCGCTCCCGCGGAGGCTATTACTATAAAGAAGAGTTCCGTCTGCCGACCTATACGGTCTGCGCCAACGAAGAAGACTTTGTGGAAAGCGTCACCGGCAACCGGGAAAAAAGCGCCAGAGAAGAGATCGTGCAGATGCAGATTCCTTATTCCTGCACCGTGCGCATCCCGGACAAGCTGACGCAACTGGAGCTCCGGCGTTTCATTTCCGGCCGCGCGAAGGGCAAAGACTGCTTCCTTTGCGAATTCCACAGCATCGAAATGTTCATCGGCGTGCTTTTCTCCACCGAATCCGAGGTAGAGGTCGTCAGCCCGCCCTGGCTCCGTGAAAAAATTCAAAAAGCGGCCGAGCGCGTGCTCTCCGCGCACCGGGATTGCCCCGATGAGTAAAAGCTGACAGAGAAGCGGTTTTAAAAAAGCCGCTTCTTTTTTTAAAAACCTCTTGACAAACCAAGAGCAATGTGCTATAATTTTTCCGTTCCAAAGACAGCAGGTTCCCGTAAAGGTGCCGCAAGGCGCTCCCCTGCCGAGGAAGAGATTCATATTTTTGTGTCTTTCTTCGTGCCGGGAGTTTCCTTTGGCGGGAGAAAGATTTTTTATTATCACGCATCGGGAGGTGAAAAAGAAAATGCCAAGCAAAGTCATTCTCGAACAAAAACAGAAGGCGGTTGCCGAGCTGGCCGAGCAGATTAAGAACTCGGTTTCCGGCGTTCTGGTCAACTACCAGGGCATCACCGTGGAAGACGACACGGCCATGCGGAAGGCACTGCGTGAAGCAGGTGTCAAATACATGGTGGTGAAGAACACGCTGACCGGCCGCGCCTGCGAAGCGGCGGGCTATGCCGACATGAAGCAGTACCTTTCCGGCATGACGGCCATTGCCATCAGCGAAAAGGACGCCGTGGGCCCCGCAAAGGTGCTCAAGAAATATGCCGACAAGGTGGAATCCTTCAAGATTCTCGCCGGCTATCTCGACGGCGCCGTGATCGACGAAAAGACCGTCAACGAGCTGGCCGACATTCCGTCCAGAGAGACGCTTATCGCCAAGTTCCTCGGGAGCATCCAGTCTCCTCTTTACGGCCTGGCCTACGCACTGCAGGCCATCGCCGACAAGCAGACCGAGGCTGTCCCCGCCGCGGAATAATCCGCTCCGTCCGGCCGTCGGGCAAACGGCCGATGCCGCGTGACAGTTTTCACGCAACAAACATTTCCACTTTCAGGAGGTATTAAAAATGGCAAGCGAAAAGATTACCGCTATTGTTGAAGAGATCAAGTCCCTGACCATTCTTGAGCTCAATGAGCTGGTCAAGGCTGTTGAGGAAGAGTTCGGCGTTTCCGCCGCTCCCGTTGCCGCTGTTGCCGTGGGTGGCGCTGCCGCTCCCGCTGCCGAGGAAAAGACCGAGTTCGATGTGATCCTGGCTTCCTTTGGCGCCAACAAACTGGGCGTTATCAAGGCTGTCCGCGAGATCACCGGTCTGGGCCTCAAGGACGCGAAGGACCTGGTCGAGAGCGCTCCGAAGGCAATCAAGGAAGGCGCTTCCAAGGACGAGTGCGAGAACATCAAGAAGGCTCTGGAAGAAGCCGGCGCTACGGTCGAAATCAAGTAATTTTTCACCGTTCCAATACTGCTGTACAAGGAAGGCAGGGTGCATGCACCCTGCCCTTTTTGTATCAGGAAAACCGCCAAGATGATTCAAATGTCTTGCAATTTCCAAAGATCTGTGATATACTGTCCGTAGATTGACCGATTTTGCCGGAAAGATCTGCGCCCGGCCGTCGTGACTTTCCCGTGCGTTTTGTGAAACCCGCCGCCCATATTTTGCGCGGATTTCCCGATCCGAATGAAATGAAAAGGAGAAAAAAGATGTTGTCGATTCCAAAAAATCAATCTCTGAACCCTGCCATTTCCCTGCTGTTTCTCGGGTATTTTATCGTTTTGTTTGCCGAACGCTCGCAAAGCCTGGTGCGCGTCTGTAGCGGCTCCGTTTCGGATCTGTACCGTAACAGATTCGACGGATATGTCAACACGCTGACCGTTTTTTCTCTGATCGCCACCGTTGTCCTGCTGATTTTTGCCAACGGAAATTTCTGGCGTTCTCTGTTTAACGCGTCGATAACGCCCGATTATTCCATCCTTGCAATCACCGCAGGCGTGCTTCTGCTTTCCGGAATGGTGCATACGGAATATACGGTTGCTCCCGTGCAATTTGTTTCCTACGGGTTGTTGGCCGTGGCAATGATCCTGCGCACGGTGCAGGTCTCGGCGGGCGCGGATAATCGCTTCCGTCTTTGGTATTCGCTTGTTTTTTTGATTGTGTTCTCCATGGCCATCCCGGTAATGTATCGTTCCGGAATCCGTTCCGCCGCACTTTTCCATACGATCGAGGCGATCGTGGCTCTGGCGCTGGTCGTCTGCTTTTCGTGGATGCTGCGCGAATTGATGATCGGTAAAGGAGAGAATCTTCTTTGCTGGATCCCGATGCTGATTGCGGCGGTCGGCGACGCTGTCATATTGGCAATGCGTTGGCGGGAAAAGGTCAACTCCTTTGTTCTGATTTTCATTCTTCTCGCCGCGCTCCTTTTTGTGCTGGGAAAGATCCTGTTTGCCGTCACGGGGCGAAATCCTTCCTGAAAAGCGTCTCATCCGGCCTCCGGTTCCTGCAAATTGATCTTTTGAAATATTTCAGTCCCCCTTCCGGAAGCTCCGGGGCTTGTTTCCCGCATGGATCATGCCTCTTTTCGGTTTTTGCAAAGCAGGCAAATTAAAACGCGCAGAATTCATCTCTGAATTCTGCGCGTTTTGTTTGCGCATCCGGTCGGCAGATTCTTTTTGCACGCGCACGCAAGCCGTTTTTTAGGAAGTCTCGCTGCGGTTCTTTCCGGGCGGGCCGCTCTCACTCCGTCAGGTGAATGGCAAATCCGGCAATCTCGTCCCGGAGATAAATAAAGGTGGGGCGTCCCGAGGCGTCAAAGCGTGCCGAATCCTCGTCAAAGCGCACGCCGCGCCGGGAAAGATGATACACCGCGCGCTCCACACTGGAGGTCTTCACGGCAATATGTCCCATGGTCCCGCGCCCCGGCGCCTTCATAAACTCAAAACCTTCTCCGCCGAACACCGACACCGGCGTTTCACGCGCGGGGAAAGAGAAAAAGGCAGAAAGCGTCCCGGCTGCCGCGCGGGCGGCTTCCTCGTTCTCACAATTGATCCCGATATGCACCATCCTGAAATCCAGCATCCGGTCCACCGCCTCACGGGTAAGCCGCTCGATCTGTGCAAAATCTCCGGCCGCAAGCAGTTCGGGCTTCACCATAAAGCTCCCCCCGCAGGCAATGATCTTCCGGAAAGAAAGATAAGAAAGAAGATTGTCAGGCGAAACGCCGCCGGTGGGCATAAAGGTCACATCGCCGTAGGGCGCGGCCATGGCCTTGATCATTTTCACGCCGCCGGAGGGTTCCGCCGGGAAAAATTTCACCGTGTGAAGCCCCAGCGAGAGCGCTTCCTCAATGCCGCTGGGATTGTTCACCCCTGGCACCACCGGAATACCGCGCTCGGTGCAGTGACGGACCACCGCGGCCGACAGACCGGGGCTGACGATAAACCGCGCGCCGGCCTTCACGGCCTCGTCCGCCTGCGCGGTCGTCAGGACCGTGCCCGCGCCGACCAGCAACTCCGGATAGGCCTTGGTCATCTCGGCAATGGCGGCCGCATCGGCAAAGCACAGCGTCTGTTCCTTATAGTTCGGCCCGTACTGCACGGAAAGCTCCAATTGCCGCGCCCCGGCCAGCGGAACGGCGTCCTCCACCCGGTCAATTTTAATAACCGGCACAATACCGATCTTTTCGATCTCTTTCAGAACTGCATGCATTTTAAAATTCTCCTTTTCTTTTGAAACAGTTTCCTTCAAACAATCAGGTTGTCGGCAGGGTGGGCGTTGCAAGGGCGGCATCGATCAGCGCGCCGAAGAAACCGGCAAACGCCATCTCCCGCCAGCCCGGGATCCGGGCGTCCAGCCCGGCCGCCTGCGTTGCGTCGACCGAGACCACGCCGGCCGTGAGAAAATCTCCGACCGTGGCGCTTTCAAACCAGCTTTGCATGGCGCTGTCCAGTTCGGTCAGTTTCGTGTCTGCGGGGAGCATGGAGAGCACCCCGGTACGCTCGGAAAACGCCTGCCCCAGCGTAAGGCGCTGCAAAGTGTCCGGCAGATTCTTCACCCCGGTGTCGCACAGCGCCGCAATCAGCCCGGTCGCCTTCTGACCGCCCGCGTCATACCAACCGTCGGTTTTTTGCGTATAATTGAGCACATTTCCGAAGGGCATTTCTTCCACGCTTTGCCGGATGTCGCCGATCTCCTTGTCGCACAGCGCGCCGACCAGCCCGCCGACGGCGTTCCCTTCCTCGTCCGTATAGCCCGCACCCGTTTTCCGGTAGCCCATGGCGTCGGAAAGTTTTACTTTCCGGATGGTGGCGGACAGCTTTTGCCCGTCGTTCAGTTCACTCACCGTGAGCGAAGCAAACGAAAGCGTCAGGCCGGTCGCCGGCACGGTACAGTTCTTGTCGGTATACCAGACGCCCTCCGAAAGCGTATAGCCCATCAGCCGACCCACACTCATGGCATTCATTTCGCTTTCCACATCCTTCACATGGGTATCCGCCAGCGCCGCGCCGATGCCGGTGGGCTCATTTCCGTTTTTGTCCCGCCATACGCCTTCCGCCTTCGTATAGCCGAAAACCGTTCCCAACTCCATGGCATTCAGGTCGCTTTCCAGCGTACCAACTTTTTTCTCCATCAGCGAAGAAAGCAATCCGCCGGCGGCCGTGCCGGTCTTGTTTCCGGCGCCGTCGGTCTGATACCATCCGTCATTTTCAAAATACCGATAGCCCAGCGCATCGCAAAGCGTCACTTCCCGCAGTTTCGCGCTGACCGCCGCGGAATCCGAGAGGCTTCCGACCGTGAGATCCGAAAGGCTCACCGTCACGCCGGTCACTTCGGCGCCGTCTTTGTACCATTTTCCGTCCGTTTTCGTATAGCCGAGAACCTCGCCCACTTCAACGGAATTGATAAAGGCATTGTCAATCTCTTTGATCTTTTTGGGCGCCAGCACCGCAAGAATGCCGGTCACCTTCACATTGCCGGGGTCATCCGGCCCCACATAGGTCGAATAATAAATCCCGTCCACCTGTTTATAGTTCATCGCGTCGCAGATGGTCAGCGAAGTGACCAGGCCGCTCATGTCGGTCTTGCCCTCCAGCAGCTTCGTCATGGGAATACTGGCAAGTTCCAGCGCCGCACCGGTCACCGGCTCGGCGGCCGCGCCCGGTTTGGTAAAGGCATATTTGGGATAGCTGTCGGGGTCGGCCGGGTCGGCCGCAGCGGTCTGTTCGCCTTTGGTATAGCCCATGGCCTCGCCCAGCGTCAGACCCTCCAGCGTGCCCATCACATCCAGTTTGCCGTTCATCGCGTCGGCAAGGCGGATGTTGGCCAGTTTTTCCTTGACGGCATTCACCGGCACGCCGTTCTCGCTCCAGTAAAACCCGGCTGCGCCCTCCGGATCGTCCGACAGCGCCTCGCCGCGCACATAGCCGCTTTGCAGATCGCCGAAATACAGATCGGCAAAGGCCGTGTTCAGGTCAAATTCATTGTTCATCACTGCGGAAAGCTCAATTTCCGCCACCGCGCGGAGCATGGCGCTCAACGGGACATTGGCGGGATCGTCCGACCCCGCATAGGTCTGGTACCACACGCCGTCCACCTGTTTATAGCCCATCACCGTGCCAAAGGAAATGCCCGCGGAAAGCGCCGGAAAACTGATCCCGTACCGGCCGTTTTTCCCCGGCAGGATCACATCGGAAAGCGTCTTCCCTTCACACATGGTCAAAAGCAACTCGCCGGATGCCAGCCCGCCCAGCAGATGCGAAACGCTTTCCGAACCGAGATCCGTGGCAATCAGGCAGAGAAAATCCCCGTTTTTGAGCAGTGCCCCGGCCGCTTTTCCAAGATCCAGCGGAGCCAGCAGTTCCTGCACGGTCGGCGCGGCCGGATTCTGAAAAACCACCGCGTCCCCGTCGTAAGTCACCCCCGTGACATACCCCAACTGCACGCCCGAAAGCAGTTCTTCAAAGTTTCCGGAGATGAGCAGGGAAAGCGGCCGGCCGGCCAGCACCGCGCGCGCCTTCTGGCTCAGAAATCCTTCGGGCAGAAACTGATAAAAATAGCTCAGTGTCAGTTTGTTTGTCACCGTGTCCCCCGCTTTGTCCGAAAAGAGCTCGGACAGCGGCACTTCCATCAGGTCCTCCGGCAGCAGTTTGCTGATATTTTCCGGCAGCACAAGGCCATAGCGTTCCATCAGTTGCCTTGTGGTAAACTCCGAAAGATTCAGCCGGATCGTGTTCAGCTCCTTCACCAGTCCCACCACGGTGGTGTGCGTCAGGTCCACCTCGCCCTCATCGGTCAGATAATTGCTGGCTTCCTTTGCCACCCCGCGTTTTTGCAGATCCGAAAGCGTCAGCCGGGTGGCGGCGTAATAACCCGCGCCGAACAGCGTGGCAAACGCCAGCAGATACCCCAGCAGCAGGGCCAGCAGAAAACAAAGGATCCGCCGAAAAATATGCCGCTTCGGTTTTTCGGCCTTTACCCTTTCAATGGGTTGCATATTTTCATCCATCGCCAAGCTCCTCTCCGCAACAAAAACGGCTTCATCAAAACATTTCATCATAATCATACAATGTTTCCGGCCAAAAGTCAAGAAAAGTGCCGAAGATATTCGCAAAAAACGGAAATTCAAAAAGGTCCCGCAAGAACGCATCCGTAAATTCCGTCTTTACAAATGTTCGTTCAGACGATTGACAATTTGCAGAATCCTTGGTAAAATATAAGATGGCTATCAAAAGGGGCACTCCCCGGCAAAGGAGCGATATCATGCCATATGTAATCGACTATGAAATCGGGGCATTGCTTGTTCTCATCACGGTTTTCGTCCGCTTTCTCCCGTTCCGCCGCTCGGTGGATCTGTCACGCACGCTTTTCGTGTGGCTGATTTCGGTGGCGCTGCTGGACCTTTCGGCCGATATTCTCGGCACACTGGCCATCGCCGCTATCGAGCAGCTGCCCTTCGCGCTGACGCTGGGCGTCAACCTCTTTTTCTATCTGACGCAGGCCACGCTGCCCATGCTGATGATGACCTTTGTGGGCTACATCAGCGGCGCGTTTCACCGCCGCTTCCGGAAGTTCCTGCCGCTCTACCTGCCCTTCCTTTCCGCGCTGGTTCTGATTTTCACCAACCCGCTCCACCACTTTCTGGCGCAGATCGTCGGTGCGCCCGGCTCTTATTCCTATGTCTCCGGGATCGGTATTCCGATCCTTTACGGCATCTGTTTTTACCACCTTCTGGTGGCGGGTGCCTTTGCCGTGCGCTTCCGCGCGGATATGGAACCGCGTCAGTGCACGACCGTGTTGTTTTGCTGTCTCACGGTCGTTTCCAGCATCGGATTGCAGATCCTCCTGCCGCGCTATCTTTTCACCGGTACGGCCATCGCGTTGTCCATTCTCATGATGTCTTATACCATGGAGAATCCGCAGGATCTGACCGAGCCGGATACTGGCGTGCTCAACCGGCACGCTTTTCAGCGCTTTTTGCGTGCGCACACCGAAGACGCTTCCCCGTTTTATGTGGTGGGCGTGGAAGTGACCAATCTGGGCGGCGTTCAGAACGACCTCGGAGTCTATACCATCCGCCGGTTGCTCCGGCAGGTGGCGCTCTTTCTCCTTGGCGTGGCCGGAAAAAAGGATTTTGTGTTCCGGACGGCCGAAACCCGCTTTCTCATCGTCACGCAGGAGGAAGATACCTACCGCGCCATTGCAAAAACGGTCGCGGCGCGTTTCGGGCAGCCTTTCCGCTACGATGCGCGCGGCGCCATCCTCTGCGCCACCGTCCGCTATTACCGACAGGATTCTTACAGCGCCCCCGGAGATGTGCTGGGGCTTCTTGACACGGCCTTCCACGAGGCCGGCAACGGCGGGGCGGGCACGGCCGAAGAAATCGACTGCGATTGTCTTTCCCGCGGAAAACGCCGGATGGCGATTGAGGAATCCGTGCGCATGGCGCTGCACGGCAACGGCGGCTTTTCGCTCCGGTTTCAGCCGGTATTTGATGTAGCCCGCAACCGCTTCACCCGCGCCGAGGTGTTACTGCGCCTTTCCGACCCGGTTCTGGGTGAGATCTCCCCTTCCGAATTCATCCCAATCGCCACCGAAAACGGCCTGATCCAACAGCTTGACACCGCCGTCATCCGCATGAGCTGCGATTTTCTCCGCCGTCATCCGGAAAGTGAAGAAAAGGGGCTGGAGCGCCTTGGCATCAATCTCTCGGCCTTTGACTGTTTCCTGCCGATGCGTTACACCATCAACCGCACGGTCAGCGAATTCGGCCTTTCCCCGCGCCGCTTCCTTTTTGAGATCACCGAAACGGCGGCGCTGATCAATTATACCGAGGTCAAGGCCCTGATGGAGGGGCTGACCTTTGACGGCTATACCCTCTCGCTCGATGATTTCGGGACCGGATACTCCAGCATTATGGAAATGAAATCCCTGCCCTTTTATTCGGTCAAGCTCGACCGCTCGCTGGTCAGCGCCGAGGACAAGAAGGGACTCATCATCTTTTTGGATATGCTCTCCATGCTGGTCAAACTCGGCTTCAAAGCCGTGGCCGAGGGCGTGGAGACCAAGGAGCAGACGGCACGCGCCCTGCTTCTCGGCGCGGACTATCTGCAGGGCTATTACCTTTCAAAGCCGCTCACGGAAAGCGAATTTCTGAAATTTCTGGATCGGCAGGAAGAAATCCGGGATGAGCGCCTGGGCGATCTGCTCTCCTGCAGTTGAGTCGCCGGAAGCCGGATCGCACAAGCCGACAAAGCCCCGGCGCGGACTTTTTAAGTCCGCGCC
>ERZ779888.464-NODE-464-length-49096-cov-19.796945_pt1 | contig 49096 bp, 41 predicted proteins | sample MGYA00511245_ERZ779888 | MGnify/ENA primary metagenome ERZ779888 (study PRJEB29588, sample SAMEA2155255) | human gut metagenome | biome: human gut; feature: human-associated habitat; material: faeces | place: Denmark | collected 2008/2010 ...
TGTCCAACAAGAACTCACCATAGTTTTTGCCGTCCTCCTGCATGGTCATGCCCTTATCGGCCGCCATGAATACCTTTTCCCAAAGCTCTGTATTTGCTGACAGTATGGCGTTTTCCTGCGCCATCAGGTCCTTATGCATGGCAGTCGCCTCGTCCTCATTTTTCGGCTCATTGTCCATTGAGGAATCGTCGCCGCCCATGTTATCCATGCTGCCCATATTATCCTTATTGTTCATGTTGTCCATTTTGTTGCCGTCCTTTTCGCCGCAAGCTGCCATAATCAGCACAAGCAAAACGGTCATTATAAGCGCCAGCAGCCTGCCGGCAGTATTCATCCTATTCATCCGGGTAACTCCTTTACAATCATATTGTTTTCGCTGCACATGCAGCCATCCATACACATGCCATCCTTCATGCAGCCGCCATCCATGCACTTACATTCTTCGGTACACATGCCGTCCTCCATGCACATGCAGCCATCGTTGCACATGCCTTCATTCATGCATTTGCTGTCCTCTCCGCACATGCACTCATTTTCCGTCATGCCGCTATTACCGCACATGCTGCCGCCGGTATCCATGTCATTCTTCATGCAGCCGCCGTCCATACATGTGCAGTCCTCGGCGCTCATACCGTCCTTCATGCACATACAGCCCTCGGCGCACATACCGTCGGTTATACACTTGCTGTCCTCGCCGCACATGCACTTCCCGCTCATCATACCGTCCGTTTTCTCCATAACCTTTTCTTCCATCGTATCGGACTGCACGGGCTCCTTATCGTTGTCCATCATATTGTCCTTTTGCATGGAAGAGCAGGCGGCCAGACCGCACACAAGCACGAGCGCCAGTACAGCCGTCAAGAGCTTCTTTGCGTTCACGTTTGTTCCTCCTTGTTCTCATTATTGTTGTTTGTCTGCGGCGTTTCTGCCGCAATGGATTTATCTTTACCGTCACCAAACCCGTAGCGGAAACGCACGGCATTTGTCGGACAGGCGCGGACACACATCCCGCAGCGGATGCATTCTGTGTGGTTTGGCGTTTTTGTCACATCCACATCCATCTTACAGGCTTTGGCGCATTTCCCGCAGGAGACGCATTTGCCCTTGTCAACCTTCATCTGGAACAGGGAAACCTTGTTCAGCAAGGCATAAAACGCACCCAGCGGACAGAGCCATTTACAGAATGGGCGATAGAACAGCACGCTCAGAACTATCACCGCAATGAGTATGCCGAGTTTCCATGTAAACAGCGTTCCCAGCGCCGCCCTGATACCCGAATTTGCAACGGAGAGCGGAATAGCGCCTTCCAGCACACCCTGCGGGCAAAGGTATTTGCAGAAGAACGGGTCTCCCATACCCACATCGTTCACAAGGAACGCCGGCAGCAGGAATACCATAACCAGCAATATTGCGTATTTCAAATAGCGCAACGGCTTCAGCTTTTTTGTGGAAAGCTTCTTTGTGGGTATCTTATGCAGCAATTCCTGAAGCCATCCGAACGGACACAGGAAGCCGCATATGAAGCGCCCAAGCAATACCCCAAGGAGTATTAGGAAGCCCGTTATATAATAGGAAAAGCTGAACTTTGACGACCCTACAACCGCCTGGAACGACCCTATGGGACAAGCGCCCGACGCCGCCGGACAGGAATAGCAATTCAACCCCGGCACACATACGCTTTTACCTTGGCCCTGATAAAGCCCGCCCTTTAGAAAGTTCGGCAGGTGGATATTGGTCAGCAGAGTTGCGCCGGCCTGTATCCAACCCCGAAAGCGGGACATAAACTGCGATACGCCCGAAAACTTATTACCCAATGCCAACACACTCCAAACATAACTTAATGGCTTTGCTCAGCACCGTTGCCGCCTCGCCGCGCCAAACGCCGAAGCACAGCATGGCAATTCCGGCAATCAGCAGCACAATTTGCGCCGCCGCCTTTTTACCATGGCTCAAATTTCATCACCCTTTCCGTTTTTCTGCCTTTATCATAGCGCCAAGGAGTTAAATTCCATGTTAAGAACGAAAATTTAACGCAAACCTTATCCGTTTTTGCTATAATTATATCCTGTAAAACACAAATGTGAAGGAGGGCTTTTTATGCACCTTTTGGTAATAGAGGATGAACGCGCCCTGTGCGAAACCATTGTACGCAGCCTGCGGCGGCTGGCCTACAGCGTGGACTACTGCTATGACGGAGAAAAGGCATTGGAGCTGCTAAGCGTGGAGCGGTATGATTTGGTGCTTCTTGATCTGAATCTGCCGGGCAAGGACGGCATGACTGTACTGCGCACTCTGCGGCAGACAGACCGCGAAACGCGGGTGCTTATACTCTCCGCCCGCGGTGAGGTTGAAGATAAGGTAGAAGGGCTTGACGCGGGAGCAAACGATTATTTGGCAAAGCCGTTTCATCTGGCGGAGCTGGAGGCGCGCATCCGCAGCCTTACCCTTCGGCAGTTTACGCAGCAGGACGTGCTGCTTTCCTGCGGCGAACTCACATTCGATACGCGGGCAAGAGTAGCTTCCGTCAACGGACAAATTTTGGCGCTTACGCGCAAAGAAACCGGCATTTTAGAATACTTGATGGTGCATCAGGGGCGGCCAATAAGCCAGGAGGAGCTTATGGACCACGTTTGGGACAACAGCGTGGATAATTTCAGCAATTCAATCCGCGTTCATATTTCCGCCCTGCGTAAAAAGCTCCGCGCCGCGCTGGGCTATGATCCAATCCGCAACCGCATTGGCGAAGGCTACCTCATGGGAGGGGACGAGCTATGAAAAAGCTTTCCCTGCAGTGGCGCATAACGTTGATGACAGTCCTGCTGATAGGCGCCGCCTGCGTTTCAATGAAGCTGCTCATCTGCTCCTCCGGTGTTCATTATATGGACTCGATCGGAAATTCAATTCAGGGATATACTTCGGGCGGCGAACCCGCTTTTTTCGACCCCAAGGCGGCAGGCGTTACCGACGACCTCACAATAGTCATACACGGGGCGCAGGAGGATTTCTGCATGACCAACTGGTATATTACGGCGGCGGTGACGGTATTGAGCGGGATACTTGCCTATTTCGTCAGCGGACGCGCCCTAAAGCCATTGCATAGGTTCACTGCACAGGTGGAAAAGGTGCAGCTTAACAATTTGGCGGATATGAAGATAAACGAAGATGTGCTGCCGGAATTCAAGCAGTTAAGCCAATCCTTCAACAGGATGCTTGAACGGCTCAACAACGCCTTTTCCGCCCAGCGGCAGTTCACCGGCAACGCCGCCCACGAGCTGCGCACGCCACTGGCACTAATGCAGGCGCAGTTGGAGCTGTTTTCCGCGGAGCATCCTGATGTGCGACCGGAGACAGCGGAGTTCCTCACGCTTTTGCGTGAGCAGACGGAACGGCTGATACAGATGACCAGGACACTGCTGGAGATGAGCAATCTGCGGCAGGTGGCGCGGAACGAGCGGATCCAGCTCGCTCCCATGATCGAGGAGATCTTCACAGATCTTGCGCCGCTTGCGGAAAAGAGCGGCATATCGCTTGAACGTAATGGCGACGGAGCCATGATTGGAAGCGACGCGCTGATATACCGGCTGCTGTTCAACCTTACCGAGAACGCAATAAAGTATAACCGTCCTAACGGCTCGGTGCGCGTTTCCGTATCCCAAGAGGATAAACAGCTTTTGTTCCGCGTTTCGGACACCGGATGCGGCATACCGAAGGAATTTCAACGGAGCATATTCCATCCCTTCTTCCGCGTGGACAAGTCCCGAAGCCGTGAATACGGCGGCGTCGGGTTGGGGCTTTCACTTGTTTGGGAAATTGCCGACCTTCACGGCGGCTCGGTTTGGGTGGAGAAAAGTTCAGAGAAGGGCACTGTCATTGCGGTAGAACTGCCCATGCAATAAAGCCTTCAGGCCGCCGAATAGCCGCCCGCCGTTTTGCGCACCTTATGCTTAGCGCATTTAGCTTATACAATGGCTATTATTTGTCAGATGCATTGACGCTGTGCGTCCGTGCATGATATGCTTATTGAGAATTTGGGGCGCATAGGAGGAAAATATATGTGTACTGCCGCAACATATAAAACAAAGGATTTTTACTTTGGAAGAACGCTTGATTATGAGATTTCATACGGGGACAAAATAGTTATTACGCCAAGAAACTATGTATTCAACCTGCGCTGCGGCGATAAGCTGCAAAGCCATTACGCCATGATTGGTATGGCATGCGTTATGCAGGATTATCCGTTGTATTATGATGCGGTAAACGAAAAGGGCCTTGGGATAGCGGGTCTTAATTTCGTCGGGAATGCGCATTACAATAAGCCCGTAAACGGGAAAGACAACATTGCGCAGTTTGAGCTGATACCATGGATACTCGGAAAATGCGCCACAGTAAAGGAGGCGCGCGCGCTTTTGGAGCGGCTGAACCTTATAGATACGCCGTTTGCGGAAAACCTGCCCGTTGCGCAGCTCCATTGGATAATTGCGGATAAAACCGAGTGCATTACTGTTGAATCATTAAAAGACGGTCTGAAGGTTTATGATAATCCGGTGGGCGTACTTACCAACAATCCGCCCTTTAACTATCAGATGTTCAACCTTAACAATTATATGCACCTTGCGGTTGAAAACAGGGAGAATACATTCTCAACTGAGCTTGCGCTGAATCAATACAGCCGCGGAATGGGCGCAATGGGGCTTCCCGGGGATTTGTCCTCGCAGTCCAGATTCGTTCGCGTAGCTTTTGTTAAGATGAACTCCCTCTCAGGCGATTCGGAACTTGAAAGCGTAAGCCAGTTTTTCCATATACTCGGCAGCGTGGATCAGCAGCGGGGCTGCTGCAAGCTGGGCGCTGATAAGTATGAAACAACCCTGTATACCTCCTGCTGCAATACGGACAAGGGTATATATTATTACAACACCTATGAAAACCACCAAATAAGCGGGGTTGATATGCATAAGGAGGATTTGGACGGAGAAAAGCTTATCACATATATGCCCATAACCGGCGAGCAGATTCGTATGCAGAACTGACCATGTGAATAAGCCTCGACCGGATTAAGCATAAAGAAATAAATGACTGCAAGGCAAAGCACCGGGCAGTCATTATTTATGTGGATATATTCTGATCTTAAGGGCGGTTTAGCTCCGACCCTTTGCTTTCGGGTATTGTCTCCCCCATCGCGTTCGGATTAGGGAAAAATCACCGCAAAAGCTTATGCTTTTTCAAAGCTGTCCTTACCCACGCCACACATGGGACATTCAAAGCTCTCAGGGACCTCGCTCCACGGCGTACCTGGCGCTATGCCTCCTTCGGGATAGCCGGCACTTTCATCGTATTCCCAACCGCAAACGCTGCATACATACTTCATGGCAATTCTTCCTTTCTGATTTTTAATTCCTTCCGCCTTGCAGCGGTGAGGTTTATTGTTTATTATACCATACTTTGACTAAATAAAAACGCAAAAAGTTATTTGATGTGAAGTTACTCCTCTTTCAACCTTCCGTCGATCGTAACCGTTACTACCTGCCACGGTATAAACTTGCCGCTGTTCTTCAATGCCGTTATTGCCGCATGCTCAAGCCCGCCGCAGCAGGGGACTTCCATACGCACGACCGTTACGCCTTTAATATCGTTATTGCGGATTATCTCCGTCAGTTTTTCGGAATAATCCACGCCGTCCAGCTTGGGACAGCCCACAAGCGTTATATGTCCGCGTATGAAGTGTTCATGGAACGCAGCATAGGCATATGCCGTGCAGTCGGCGGCAATCAGCAGCTTCGCTCCGCTGAAATAAGGGGCGTTAACCGGTACAAGCTTTATCTGAACAGGCCATTGCGAAAGCCTGCTTGCCTGTTCGATATGCGGCTTATCCGCGCTATCTTCTTCCCTATGCTCGATTTTTCTTGAGTGGCTTCCCGGGCATCCGCAGGGCAGCGTCATTCCCTCCTTCTGCATTTTGTGCTGCTTAGCCTCCATCACGGCCTTCTCGTCATATGCCGCCGCTTCGCGCTCTACAAACGTTATTGCTCCCGTGGGGCAGGCCGGAAGGCAATCGCCCAATCCGTCGCAATAATCGTCCCGCATCAGCTCCGCCTTGCCGTTTACCATGGCTATGGCTCCCTCATGGCAAGCCTCGGCGCAGGCCCCGCAGCCGTTGCATTTTTCCTTGTCGATCTGTATTATTTTACGAACCATTTTATTATCCTCCTTGCTGTGCTTATTGACTTTACGGGTATATTTTACTATCATAATCCATAAAAAACCGTTGTTATACCAACGCAAAGGAGAAAATATGCGCATTAACTTAGCTAACACGCGGCTTTTTCGCGGAATGGAGCCGACTGATATAGACGGTATGCTCGGCTGCCTGCACGCGAAGGAGCGAGCTTATAAAAAGGGCGATATCATTTTTGTGGAGGGTGCGCCCGCGGAGCAGATAGGTGTGGTGCTTTCCGGCAGGGTTATTATAGAATTGGGGGATGTGTGGGGCAACAACAGCGTGCTTAGCAGCATTGACCCCGGCGGAGTATTTGCGGAGGCGTATGCCTGCGTGCCCGGTGAGCCGCTTATGGTCAACGTTACCGCCGCCGAGGATACAGAAGCGCTTCTGCTGAACACGGGGCAGGTAATGAACCCATGCTCCAACGTTTGCCCATATCATATGCAGCTTGTGCGGAACTTGCTTACATTGTGCGCGGAAAAGAATTTGCAGCTTTCCCGCCGCATATTGCACACCGCCCCGAAATCGATCTGCAAACGGCTGCTGTCCTATTTTTCTGAATGCATAAAGCGCACGGGCAGTTATTCGTTTGATATTCCGTATAACCGTCAGCAGCTTGCGGATTATCTAAGCGTGGAGCGCAGCGCGCTGAGCAACGAGCTTTCCCTAATGCAGCGGGACGGGCTTATACGCTATGATAAAAATCACTTCGTCATTATGGAGCGCGGTGGGGAGCGGTAGCAAAGGCATTTAGCTTATAATGCCCAATGGAGAAAGTTAAGCGGGCAAGCCTCAAAGTGCCTGCCCGCCATAAGCTTATCCTGTTTTGTTATTATGTCCTTTTACGCCTACGGATGAAAACAACGGTTCCCGCCAATGCGCTGCCGCTGATGAGCAGAAGTGCAAGCCACAGGGTAGTGCTGTTATTGTCGCCTGTCTGCGGAGGCAACACGCCGGAAACTGCGGTGTTGGTAATCGTCCAGTAATTGCCGCCATGGGTAACGTTGCAGACATATCCATACGGAACATCCACTTCGCCTACCGTCCAATTATACCTGTCGTCCAATCCTCTCCATGTGTACTGCCAACCGTTTGCCGCGCTGAGTACGGCCCTGCCGTCATCCACAACCCTGCCGAACATGGTGAGGCTATATGGCTTACCGTTGCAGTAAAGCTGAACCGTCACGCTATTGGGACGTCTCACGGAGCCGCCGTCCATCCAGACCTTGTTCACATATACAAAAGTGGTATCCGGATAGTTATTGCCTGCCTTATAGTTGTTAAAGGCTGCAGTGGCGGTCTTTCCGGATTCAATCTTGCCCGTTGCGGTGGTTTCCTTGGTGCCGTTTACCGTAACGGTATATCCTGCATTGTCGCTCTCGGTCACGGTGTAGGTCATACCTGCCGGGATTCCGGTCATGGTCTTTTTCTCATTGTGCTTTAGGGTGAAAGTTGCCTTGCCGTTGATGAATTCAACGTCGCCGTACTTTTCTACCACAGGCTGGGGCGAAGCGCTGGGAGCAGGGTTGTTATGCAGCGGATCTGCAGGGATCACGATAAATTCGGGGTTTTTCAGCTCCACGGTAAACGTAAATGCCTTGTTATAGTCCGCGCCATCGCCCGAAACGGTCTTTTTGACGATCAGCGTACCCGCTTCGGGATTCATCATCTCATAGGTGTTGGTGAAGGCAATAGTTTGGGGCTTCTCTGATACAGTAACCTTGCCGTCAGCAGGATCGCTCGTTGCGTTCAAAATGAAGCCCTGAATTTCTGCACCTTTTTCAACAACGGTATATTCGCCGTATGGCAACATAATCGGATCCGACTTATATGTGTTGTCGCTCCCTTCCCTTTTTGCCGTTACCTGCTGAATAGGATTGTTGCCCTGCATAATTTCAAAGGTGAAGCTGTTTGGCAGTTGCCCATACGGCAGCCCGTTTGCCCTCTTGCTTATTGTCAGCTCACCCTTTTTAGGTTCTGCTTCCGTGTAGGTGTTGATGATTTTGACGTCTACGTTGGGTTTATCTACCGTTATATTTCCGATGCCGGTAGTCGTATAGTTGTAGCCATCTACTGCCGCATATTCAGGATCCTCTTTGATGTTATATTCGCCGTACGGCAGGTCGTTTATCGTGCCCCCCTCATATAATCCATTATTCTTTTTCACAGCCACCGTATAAGTATTATTAGCATCATTGGTGTCCGTGACTTTGAATTCGATTTGAGCCGGCCACTTTTCTATCGGCAATCCCTTTATTTCTTTGCTTATATCCAGCGTGCCTGTTTTGGTTCCTTCATTGATGCCGTTTTCAAATAGGATATCTCCCTGATATGATACACCGTTTTTCATAACACTCATAACAGCTTCAAGCTTATTATCTTGCTGGTTAAGCGTCACGTTGTAAACTACGGTATATACCGTATCATCGTAGGCTATTTTGGGGTCATTTCCTTTCACTTCGCTTATCTAGGTATACTCTCCTACAACGTGAAAGGTAATTTCACCAAAGTTCACTTCACCATTACTGTTGTTTTTTGCTGTTTTTAGTTCTTCCCCATCCGCCTTCAGTTCAAAGGAGAATTCGGATTCGCCCGGTATATCACCCTTCAGCGTCTTTTTTGCTGTAAGGTTCACTTTCGCAGGTTGGGGCGCAGCATTCTTATCGGCAAGATATACTTTTATAGTGCATCCGCCGGCAGGAGTAAGTGAACCTCTAAAATACGTATTCGTGGATACGAATGGATTCACAATCCATGTTGCGATCAATGGGTCAACCTTCACATTTTTGATGATGTAACCATCAGCAGTTGTAAAGGACGCCATCCATGAGCTTGAACAAACATCGCTAATGTATGTCTGGCTTTTTATTTGATCATCAACGTAAATGACCAAGGTTGTATTTGCCTTATTCCCAATTTTGGGAACGTGATACTTGAATGTTCCATATTCATTTGTTACCGTTCCGTTATACGGTAAAAATTCCTCCGCAAGAGCCGCTGCGGGCAAAAGCGCAAGCACCATAAGCAGACAGAGTACAATGCTCAAAATCCGGTGCTTTCTATCGTTGTGTAGTTTCATGCTATTCCCTCCTCTTTTCGTTGCCTCATATCGGCAACATTCTCAATACATCCTCCGTCCCCCTACGCATGGCATGCGAAGGAGCAATGGGTCACCTTGCCTGCACCCCAAAACAGGCCGTAAATAGGCGGTTTAATTTTCTGTATAGCATCACCTTCCCTTCAATGCGGCAGAAATGGAGCGCCGCAAACCGTTTAATATACACTTACACAAACATATTATACATTAAAAGTATGACTTTTTCAAGTTGTCAAATCAATCGTTGGTATTTTTAATGGCCGTATATTTTAGCGCCCCCTTCCGCACGGCTTTATTGATTCAAAAACAGCAGCACAGATTTTTTTGCTCTGCGCTGCCGTGGTTTACCGTGCGATGCTGTCCAAAAAGTCCCTTATTTGTGCCGCTCCGGCATATATGACGGGCGCCTTGCCCCGCGCCACAAGCGACGGAGCCTGCGTAAGCCTAAGCGCTTTAGCTTCGTTGATATACTGCTGCACATCGCGCTCCTCAAACGGTATTCCCGCCTGTTCCAGCAGCGGCTTAATGCTGATGCAGTTCGGACAGGTCGCGGTGGTATATAGATAATACCCTTCGGCAGGCTTTGCTTCTGCCTTTTCTTTCCGCGTTTTGAGGCAAACCGTCTGCGCATCGCCCACGGCATATGTCTTTCTGTCCAGATATTCCTGGCTTTTGCCGTCGTTCCAGTTCTGCACGGGGCGGTAATATCCGGTTATGCGGCTGTAAACCTCCGTGGCTTTTCCGCAAATGGGGCATAGCTTTTGCTCCCCCTTCAAATAGCCATGCTCCGTGCATACGGAATATGTGGGCGACAGCGTATAATACGGCAGCTCATAATTTTCCGCAATTTTGCGCACCAGCGCGGCGGCGGATTGCCAGCTCGGCAGCTTTTCGCCAAGGAATGTATGGAATACCGTGCCGCTTGTATAGAGCGTTTGAAGCTTATCCTGCACATCCAGCGCGCTGAAAACATCCTCCGTATAGCCCACGGGCAGATGGCTGGAATTGGTGTAATATGGCGTTCCGTTCTCGTTGGCGGTGATTATATCGGGATAGCGCGCCTTATCGTGCTTCGCAAGGCGATAAGCGGTGGATTCCGCCGGTGTGGCTTCCAGATTATAAAGATCACCGTACTGCTCCTGATAGTCGCTCAAACGCTCACGCATATGCTTTAGCACGCGCACGGCGAAGTTCTGCGTCTCCTCATGCGTTAAATCCTTGCGGAGCCAGCCGGCGTTAAGCCCCGCTTCATTCATACCCACAAGACCTATCGTGGAAAAATGATTGCCGAAGCTGCCGAGATACCGCTTTGTATACGGATACAGCCCCTCAGCCAGCAGTTTTTCAATGGTTGTGCGCTTTATCTTCAAACTGCGGGCAGAAATATCCATCATCCTATCCAGCCGCGCGAAAAAGTCCGCCTCATCCTTGGCAAGATACGCTATGCGGGGCAGGTTTATCGTCACGACGCCTACGGAGCCCGTGGATTCGCCGCTGCCGAAGAAGCCGCCGCTTTTCTTGCGCAATTCCCTAAGATCCAGCCGCAAACGGCAGCACATGCTGCGCACGTCGCTCGGCTCCATATCGGAATTGATGTAATTGGAAAAATACGGCGTGCCATATTTGGCGGTCATTTCAAAAAGCAAGCGGTTGTTTTCCGTTTCGCTCCAATCAAAATCCTTTGTTATAGAATACGTCGGGATTGGATACTGGAAGCCGCGCCCGTTCGCGTCACCCTCTATCATAACCTCGATAAACGCTTTGTTTATCATGTCCATCTCCGCCTTGCAGTCCCCATAGGTAAAGTCCATGGGCTTGCCGCCCACTATGCAGGGCTTATCGGCAAGGTCGGCAGGTACTGTCCAATCCAGCGTAATGTTGGAAAACGGTGCTTGGGTTCCCCATCGGCTTGGTGTGTTAACGCCGAACACAAAGCTTTCTATGCAATGCTTTACTTCATTGTAGCTTAGCTTATCCGCGCGCACAAACGGCGCAAGATACGTATCGAAGCTTGAAAACGCCTGCGCACCTGCCCACTCGTTCTGCATTATGCCAAGGAAGTTGACCATCTGGTTGCACAGCGTTGCCAAATGCTTTGCAGGCGCGCTTGTGATTTTTCCGGTCACGCCGCCAAGCCCTTCCTGAATAAGCTGCCTTAGGCTCCATCCGGCGCAATAGCCCGTCAGCATTGAAAGATCGTGCAGATGAATGTCCGCATTACGGTGAGCGTCGCCTATTTCTTCATCATAGATTTCGCTGAGCCAATAGTTGGCGGTGATAGCGCCTGAATTGGACAGTATCAACCCGCCCACGGAATAGGTGACGGTGGAATTCTCCTTCACCCGCCAGTCCGATACGCGCAAATAGCCGTCCACCAGCTTTTTGTAGTCCAGCACGGTGGAGCGCATCTCCCTCAGCTTTTCCCTGTTTTTACGGTAGAGTATATAGGATTTTGCAACGGCCGCGTAGCCTGCGCGCTGCAATACGGCCTCCACGCTGTCCTGAATGTCCTCAACCCCTATTTCGTTGTTCTTTACCTTTCCTGCATAATCCGCCGTAACCTGCAACGCAAGCAGATTGATAATATCCGCATTGTAGGGGATTTTCGTTGCGTCAAACGCCTTTGTTATGGCGTTGGCTATTCGGGTCAGGTCGAATTCCGCCTTTCTCCCATCCCTTTTGATTACCTGATACATGTTTTACGCTCCTTAAATGCCTCTAAGCTCTGTGTTGGGAATATATGGCAGCACGGCTTGACGCAGCCTGACCAATTCCTCCCGTGTATGCGCCTGCACGTCGCCCGCTACCAAGTCGCCCGAATCCGCAAACGGTTGGATAAAATAGCGTTTTGCCCCGCGGAGCATACGCCCTATCTCCCCCATCTCCTTCTCCGTATGCAGCGGCTTGCAGACCGTTGTCCTAAACTCATATTCCGCCGTGCCGTTAAGCAGCAGCGCGGCGCTCTCCCGAACGCTGTCAATAACGTCCTCGCCCCCGCAGGTTATGGCATAGCGCGAAGGGCCGTTCTTTATATCCATCGCCACATAGTCAAGAAGGCCGTCCGAAAGCAGTTCCTTGAGCATATCCGGATTTGTGCCGTTGGTATCCAGCTTTACAGCATAGCCAAGGCTGCGTATGTCCGAAATGAACTCCGGCAGTTCCTGCCAAAGCGTCGGCTCGCCGCCCGTGATGCATACCCCGTCCAGCTTCCCCCTCCGCTGCTCTAAAAAGCCGAGTATCTCATCAGCGGATATCTCCTGCCCGTCCATACTCTCCGGCAACACTAAGCCGGGGTTATGGCAATACGGACAGCGAAGATTGCATCCGATAAGGAACACTGTGCATGCAACCTTGCCGGGATAATCCAGCAGCGTAAGCTTTTGCAGCCCGCCAATGCGCATGGCAATGCCCCTCCTTTCCGAACATATATGACGCTATATAGTAAGTATACCCGATATTGTGGTGGGTGTCAATCCAAAAACACCATATATTGGCAAAGTGTTGTCAAGCATGTAGTTGCGCATTTATTGAAGCCAAATAAGCCGTATCTAACAAAATGTCAAGCTTAATGAATTTCAGCATATAAAAACGGCATAGCCGCGTTAAACGACTATGCCGAATTTTTAAGGATTGAATCCCTTAGCATGAACCGCCCTGTCGGGCAGGCTCATTTTTCAGGTCAACCTTGTATTATTTGTCAATCGTGCAGTGCATGAAGTACTTGTAGCCGAGCGGGTTGGAGAAGAACCCGTGTACGCTGTCATCCAGCATGTAGATATCCGTGTAGAAGTACAGCGGGACGATACAGCCGGTGCTCATCAGCAGATCCTCAGCCTCATGCATGAGCTTATAGCGGATTTCATTGTCCGTGCAGGTCTTGATGGCGGAAATCAGCACGTCATAAGTCTGCGCCCAAGTGCCGTTCTCAACCTTGGTATCATAGCCATAGGGGGTCAGGTCCATGCTGTAGATAGCTATGTTTTCATTGTCGCCCCTGCCGAACTGAACGTCGTTGTTACCGGAATTGGAGATCCACATATCCAGGAAGCAGATAGGATCGTTATAGTCCGCTATCCAACCGTTACGGGCTATGGAGTAATCGCCGTTCTTACGGGTGTTAAGGAATGTGTTCCACTCCTGGTTTTCAAGGTTCATCGTTATACCGACGGACGCAAGCACGCTCTGGAGATACTCGCCAATGGCCTTGTGGCCCTCGCTTGTGTTGTAGAGGTAGGTCAGCGTCGGGAAGTCGGTGAACTTCTGGGTGGCTTCATCGAAGGCATAATACTTCTTAAGCGTCTCTATCGCGCTGCTGAAGTTGGACTCGAATGCTTCCTTGGAAACATTGTAGTAGCCGTCAAAGCCATCGTTATGGCCGGCAGTCTGATAGAACTGCGAACCGTCCGGATTGGTCATGCCCATTGCAACGAAGGAGGATGCGGGAACCTGACCGGCCTGGCCTATTTCTTCAACAACATAGTTGCGGTCGAACAGGAGGCCTATCGCGCTGCGGATTTCAGCCCTCGCCTGCTCGGCTTCATTGCCGGTCAGGTTGGAGGATGCGGGCAGTATCTCCTCATTGATGTTCCAGCATACGTAGTAGGTACCGATCTGGCCAACTACGTAGAACTCGGTGGGATACTTTTCCTTCAGGTTAGCAATTTCATTGGTCGGCACATCGTCAATGAGCGCCCAGCTGCCGTTTTCAAAGTTGGTCAGCATGTTGTTGGCATCATCGGAGAGATAGAACTCTATCCTATCCATGGTGACAAGGGAAGCGTCAAAGAAATCGGGGTTCTTATCAAGCACGATAACGCTGTTGTGTACCCAATCAGTCATCTTATAAGCGCCGTTGCCGATATAGGTGGAAGCATCGGTTGCCCAGGCTTCGTTGGAAACAACATCCTCCCTGACGGGGAAGAACGTCGGGAACGCAAGCAGCTCGTTCCAATAGGCGACGGTGTTGGTCAAGGTAACCTCAAAGGTCCTGTCATCGGGCGCGGAGATGGCCAAATCGTTCGGATAGCCCTTTACGACCTCGAACATGTAGCCGTAGTCTGCGCCAAGCTCTTCAGAGGCGGCGCGCTTCCACGCGAACACGAAGTCGGACGCGGTAACATCCTTGCCGTCTGACCACTTCATGCCCTCGCGGAGGGTGTAGGTATAGCTCACGGTGCCATCGTCGTTCATAACGCCTTCAACCAGCTCTTCCGCTGCATCGGGCGCGATTACCAGGGCACCGTTGGCATCCTGTGACCACTTGGCAAGACCTGAGAACAGGTGCGCAAGGAGCGTCGCTCCGTCAACAGCGGAGTTCAGCGCGGGGTCGATGGTGTCAGGCTCGGAAGCCAAGCAGACTGCCATGGAGTTGCTTCCGCCCGTCGTACCGGGGTCTGCCGGCGTTGAGGTGTTATCCGCAGGCTTGCTCGAATCCGTGGGGGTCGTCGGTGCATTGCTGGGCTGGCAGGCTACCATGGAGAGCACCATTACCAGTGCAAGCAGCATAGCAAAGATTTTTTTCATGTTTTGTTTTCCTTCCTTTCCTCTTTCATTTATTTTAAGAAAATGCGGCAGGGCTTCACCCTGTCAAATTTTCATTTACCAATTAGGCTTCATATCCTCTGTCCGCTCAATCAATCTCGTTTGCACGGTGGCAGGCTATGAAGTGGCCGCTGCTTATTTCCTTAAACGGCGGCATGGACTCCGCGCAGCGTTCCTCTGCGTAGTGGCAGCGGGTGCGGAACGGACAGCCGGACGGCGCGTTCAGCGGGCTTGGGATATCTCCCGTAAGCACAATGCGCTTGTTCGCGCGCGCTATCTTCGGATCCGGTACAGGCACGGCGCTCATCAGCGACCTTGTGTAAGGATGGAGCGGATGATCGTATATTTCGGAAGCGTCCGCCAGTTCAACCATCTTGCCAAGGTACATGACGGCAATCCTGTCGCTTATATGCCGCACGACCAACAGGTCATGCGCTATAAACAGATAGGTAAGCCCCAACGCGTCCTGTAATTCGTCAAACATATTGATGACCTGCGCTTGGATAGAAACGTCCAGCGCGGAAACAGGCTCGTCGCAGACGATGAATTCAGGATTAAGGGCAAGCGCGCGCGCAATGCCTATGCGCTGACGCTGACCGCCGGAGAACTCATGCGCGTAGCGGGAGGCGTGTTCGCTGTTCAGACCGACATGATCCATAAGCTCCAGTATTCGCGCCTCGCGATCCGCCTTGTTTTTATAGACCTTATGGATATCAAGCGGTTCGCCTATGATATCGGATACGGTCATGCGCGGATTAAGCGAGGAATACGGATCCTGAAAGACCATGGTGGCGCTTTTGCGGAAATCGTGAATCTCGCTCTTGGTGCTTATCTCCTTGCCGTTGAAGAATATCTGGCCGCCTGTCGGTTTATATAGGTGCAGTATGGAGCGGCCGACAGTGGTTTTGCCGCAGCCGGATTCACCGACAAGGCCAAGCGTTTCGCCCTTATTTATCGTGAACGATACGCCGTCCACGGCCTTTAGGGGCTTTGTCTGGAACAGACCCACATTGATGTTGAAATACTGCTTAAGATCGCGCACATCGACCAGCGGCAGATTGTTGTTTTCACTCATGCATTCACACCGCCTTCCTGTGCGTTATCCGTTTGCTCCGGTTCAAGCGTAATCGTGCCGTTTTCAATGCCTTCCTTAACGTTTACCCAGCAGGCCGCACGATGGAATTCATTTATCTGCATCCGTTCGCACCGCTGCTTAAGGCATATCTTCATCGCCGCATCACAGCGCGGCGCAAAGGGGCAGCCTTTCGGCATGTTCAGCAGGTCTATCGGCGTTCCCGTAATGGGCTGTAGCTTTTTACCCGCCGTGTCCGCACTCGGAATGGAACGCATAAGACCCTTTGTATATTCATGCTTCGGGTTATAGAATATCTCGTCCGCAGTACCCTGCTCGCAGATAGAGCCCGCGTACATTACAATCACCTCGTCGCACATCTGCGCCACAACGCCAAGATCGTGCGTAATCATGATGATGGTCATGCCCAGCTCTTCCTGCAAAGAATGCATCAGCTCCAATATCTGCGCCTGAATAGTAACGTCCAACGCCGTGGTCGGTTCATCCGCAATCAGAATATCAGGTTCGCACGCCAGCGCCATGGCGATCATGACGCGCTGACGCATACCGCCGGACAGTTCGTAGGGATACTGCTTCATGCGCTTTAGCGGCTCGTTTACGTTAACCAACTTGAGCATTTCAACCGCGCGGTCAAAAGCCTGCTTTTTGTTGCGGCCCGTATGCAGCAGTATGGCCTCCATTATCTGATGGCCGACTGTATAGGTCGGGTTCAGCGATGTCATGGGATCCTGGAATATGATGGAAACCTTATTGCCGCGGATGGTTTTCATTACGGACTCGCCCGAATTCACAAGCTCTGTTCCGTTAAACTTTATGGAGCCGGAAACGATTTTGCCCGTGCTTGCAAGTATCTGCATTATGGAATAAGCCGTAACCGACTTGCCGGAGCCGGATTCGCCCACGATGCCAAGCACCTTGCCGCGTTCAAGGTTAAACGAAACGCCGTTTACCGCCTTAACCTCGCCGGCCGGGGTAAAGAAGGATGTATGTAAATCCCTTACTTCTAACAATGCCATTTATGCCGGTCTCCTTTCTCATTCCTTCAGCTTCGGGTCGAATGCATCGCGCAGGCCATCTCCGAAAAGGTTCAGCGAAAGCACTATAAGCGAAATGACTACGGCCGGGATTATCAGTCGGAACGGATAGGATTTAAGTCCGTTCAGCGCATCGGAGGCCAATGACCCGAGCGAGGGCATGGGCGCATTTACGCCAAGGCCCAGGAAGGACAGGAAGCTCTCCGTAAATATAGCGTTAGGAATCTGCAAGGCCGTTGAAATGATAACAACGCTTATGCAGTTCGGCAGCAGGTGCTTTTTGATTATCCATCTGCCCTTGGCTCCGGCCGCACGCGCCGCAAGAACATATTCCTGCTCACGCAGCGAAAGTATCTGCCCGCGGATCAGGCGGGACATGGAAACCCAGTACAATACACCGAACACTATGAACAAGCTGATGATGTTGCTGCCTATTTTGGCAAGCGCCGTTCCTTCAAGGGCGTCGCCAATTGTCAGCTTCAGCACGGATGCAAGCAATATGACCATCAGCATATCGGGCAGCGAATATATGATATCCACTATGCGCATTATGATAAGGTCTACCTTGCCGCCGCAGTAGCCCGCAATGGAGCCTATCGTCATGCCGATAATAAGAACTATTATACTTGCAAAGAAGCCGACTGCAAGCGATATTCTTGTTCCGTATACTATGCGGATAAAATAGTCACGTCCGGCGGAGTCGGTACCGAAAACGTGCGGGAACACCTTCTCTCCGGCAGCTATCCTCGCCTGCTCGGCCGTGCCGTATGTAAAAGGCGAAAGATTGTTGTAGGAAGCATCCACGGGCTTGCCCGGCGTTACGCCAAGCATAGCATCATAGGAGTACGGCCAGAACATCGGTATAAATATAGATGAAAGTGCAATAAGTATAATTACTATCATGCTTACGGTCGCCACGCGGTTCTTCAATAGGCGCTTTACGCCATCGCGGAAGAACGTAGTTGACGGGCGCATCTGCACCATGTATGCCTTTTCCTCGTCGGTGGCGGGAATGAAGGCATCAAGATTTACATGTAAACTGAAAGGGTTTTTCTTCATAATACGGATTTCCTGCCCCCTTACTCCAGATTGATTCGCGGATCGACGACCTTATAAAGTATGTCGCTCACGAGGTTCATAACAACAATGAGTGCGGCAAGTATAATGGTCGTACCCATTATAAGCGGATAATCGCGTCCGGTAATGCTGCTTACGAACGCGCGCCCAATGCCGGGCACCGCAAATATCTGTTCCACAACGAGCGAGCCCGTTACAATGTAAGCAAGCATCGGCCCAAAGTAGGTTATAACAGGGATGAGTGCATTCTTCAACGCATGGCCGAATATGACCCTCATTCCCGAAACGCCCTTAGCACGCGCGGTACGGATATAATCCTGACCGAGTACATCCAGCATGGACGAGCGGGTAAGCCTTGTGATATAAGCCATCGGGTACAGCGCCAATGTTACTATCGGCAGCACAAGTCCCGCGGGCGTGGAGCCGTTTGCAGGCAGAACCGAAAGCGCAATGGCAAAAATTACCAGCAGCAGCGAGCCCATTATAAAAGAGGGCATGGACACAAACGCCGTTGTAAGCACCATTATGAACTTATCGATGAACTTATTGCGGCGGAGCGCAGCAACTGCGCCAAGCACAACGCCGATTATAAGCGAAGTGCAGGCCGCTATTATACCAAGCTTTGCGGAGGTTTTCATGCCATCGCCTATGATATCGATGACCTGACGGCCGCGCAGCTTAAGCGACGGGCCGAAATCAAAGCGCGTCACTATATCCCTAAGATATGTTATATACTGCTCAAACAGCGGCTTATCGAGTCCGTATTTAGCCTCGAGTGCCTTTTGTGCTGCCTCGGTCACAGCCTTTTCACTGAGGAACGGGCCGCCGGGCACTGCATGCATAACAAAGAACGTCACCGTGATGACTACCCAAACCGTCAGGATCGCGAGTCCCAAGCGTTTTAGGATATACACAAACATCTTCGTATTCAAATACACTTCACCTCGTCTTTATTCCCGGTCGGGAAAGCATACTGTATACGTTGTTCACCGTCTGCATGAGAAATCCCTAAAGACGTTTGTACAACATTTAGTTAGTATTGCTTAGCCAGCCGTTTTTTCGTATACATGCATATCGATATGATCCATATACAGAGTATAAAATTAAATGAACAAATGCAAGTCTTTTTTTAATGTTGACGGCAGTAATTTTTTCGCTGCCTTTTTTGTGGGTTAAAATAGCAAAAGCCGATAAAAATCGGTAAGGAAATACAGGGAGCATAAAACATACTCCCCGGAAGCCAATCCGGATAATGCCGGTACGTTTTTTAGAATAACTTGATTATCAACGCCTTATGCTAAAACCGGTGAGTCCGCAGACGGGTTTACGCTTAATATCAAACGTTCCTCCGCCTGCGATACGCATTGGTCAAAAGCCGCAATAAAACAGGCTTTTTATATCGGGTTCAGTTAATTATAGTTCGACAGTCCAGCCATAGGTATCAGGCAGATCGCCGCGCTGGATTCCTACGAGCGTATCGTACATTTCCTGCGAGATATTGCCGATCTTGTGATCGTTAAGCACCATGGACTTGCCGCGATACTCCATCTCGCCTACGGGCGAAATCACGGCCGCAGTACCTGTGCCGAACGCCTCGGTCAAGCCGCCGCGCTCATATGCATCAAACAGCTCCTGCACGCTGATGCGGCGCTCCTCGGTCTGATATCCCTTATCCTGAGCAAGCCGGAGTATGCTCTTGCGGGTAATTCCGGCAAGTATGCTGCCTTCAAGCGGGGCGGTTACAATCTTGCCGTCTATTACGAACATCATGTTCATCGCGCCGACTTCTTCAACATACTTGTTTTCACGTCCGTCAAGCCAAAGCACCTGATCAAAGCCCTTTTCGGCGGCGTCAAACGTTGCTTTAAGGGATGCGGCGTAGTTTCCTCCGGTCTTGGCGGAGCCTATGCCGCCCTTGACGGCGCGGACATAATAATCCTCAATATGGATGCGGAGCGGCTGCATTCCGTTCTTGTAATAAGCGCCGGAAGGCGAACAGATTATGACATAGAGAAAATGCTTAGCCGGGTGTACGCCAAGCTCTGCGCCGTCTGCAATCATCATCGGGCGCAGATATAGCGAAGTGCCTTCGGATGACGGTATCCAGTCCTCCTCCAGCTGTATCAGCATTTTCATAGCCTTGACCTGGAATTCCGGATCAAGCGGGGGCATGCATATGCGTTCTGCGCTGCGGTTCATACGCAGGGCGTTTTCCATCGGGCGGAACAGCTGAATGCCGCCATCCTTGCGGCGGTAGGCTTTCAATCCTTCAAATATCTCCTGACCATAGTGCAGCACGGGCGAGGCAGGATCGATGCTCAGCGGACCGTAAGGCACTATGCGGGCATCATGCCAGCCTTTGCCAACGGAGTATTCGGCTATGAACATGTGGTCGGTAAAGAACTTGCCGAAGCCGAGGCTGGCTTCATCGGCGGGTTTCTGCTTGGGTTTCGTTGTTTTGACGAGCTTGATTTCCAAATCGATCATTGCAAGATTCTCCTTAATATTTTTACATTGAAAGATTATGCGGTTTCATCCCCCGCTTTCGCAGGGGAACGAAGGCGAATACATTAAAATGTGTCCGCATGCCGCAAATGTGTCGGGTAGTCTTTTCGATGTACGCTGCAATGAAGCGCCGGCATGAATGCTGCTTGCGTTATTTAACGCAGGAAGCGCCGCGTTTCAATGCTTCAATATTCAGATCAACAAGCTTTGCCTTGGGGCCGGTGAACATATGGACAAGCATTTCCTTAATGGTTTCGGTGCCAAGGTTTTTCATGGCTTCTATATAGGCGCCGAGCATGACCATATTTGCAACCTTCAGATTGCCGAGTTCCTGTGCTATTTCAAGGCAGGGAACGTATATGGCGCGAAGATCGCTGCGCTGTACCTTATCGGTTATTATGGAGCTGTTTACGAAAACGGTGCCGTTTGGCACAACGTTCGGCTCAAACTTGAGCAGCGACGGCAAATTCATTGCAATAAGCTCCGTCGGCTCAAGAACTATCGGGCTGACAATGGGCTCGTCGGATATTACTACGCAGCAGTTAGCCGTGCCGCCGCGCATCTCGGGGCCGTAGGAGGGGAGCCAAGAAACGTTCTTCTCCTCCTTCATGCCTGCCTCACAAAGAGTTTTACCAATGGCCATTACGCCTTGACCGCCAAAGCCGGATATGATGATTTCATTAGTCATTTTATTTTCCCTCCGCGGTTATGTCCTTATACACGCCAAGCGGGTAATATGGAATCATGTTCTCCTTAAGCCAATCAACGGCGGCAATGGGGGTCTTTCCCCAGTTGGTCGGGCAGCAGGCAAGCACTTCAACGAATGTAAAGCCCGCGCCGTCCTGCTGGAGCTGGAACGCCTTTTTGATGGCCTTTTTAGCGTTATTAAGCTGGGGGATATCGTTCACGCAGACGCGCGCGGCATATGCGCATCCTTCAATGGAGCTTATAATCTCCGACATTCTTAAGGGGCTTCCGTAATGCTCCTTCCGGCGGCCGGACGGGGCAGTGGTTGCCTTTTGGCCAACAAGCGTTGTGGGAGCCATCTGGCCGCCGGTCATGCCGTAAATGGCATTATTGATGAATATGGTGGTTATCTTCTCGCCGCGCATGGCCGCGTGAATGATTTCAGCGGTACCTATGGCAGCCAAGTCGCCGTCGCCCTGATATGTAAAGACTATGGCGTTCGGGTCGGATACGCGGCGTATGCCGGTTGCGACCGCGGGCGCCCTACCGTGGGCCGCCTCATGCATATCGCAGTTAAAATAGTTATATGCAAATACGGAGCAGCCGACAGGGGCAACGCCGACGGCACGACCCAATGCATCCATTTCTTCAAGCGTTTCGGCTATCAGCTTATGAACTATGCCGTGGGTACAGCCGGGACAGTAATGCAGCTCAACATCGGTCAAGCCCTTGGATTTCTGATATACGATAGCCATATTGTGTTACCTCCCCAAAGCCTGTTTTGCTGCGGCAGCGACCTCTGCCGGCGTGGGAACCACACCGCCGGCCTTGCCGATGAATGTGACCGGGCGGCATCCTTCAAGTGCGATCTTCACGTCGTCTATCATCTGGCCCATGCTCAGCTCAACATCCACAACAACCTTGCAATTAGGCTGCATGGCGGTCTGCTTCAGCGCCTTGCCCGGGAACGGCCAAAGCGTTATCGGGCGGAACAGTCCGGCGCGGATGCCTTCCTTGGCAAGCTGGCGTATGGCGGCCCTTGCAATACGCGAAGGCGTGCCGTAGGCAACGAACAGAACCTCGCAATCCTCGGTATCCGTTTCCTCCCAGCGGGTTTCGTTTTCTTCTATCGCGCGATACTTTTCGGCAAGACGGATGTTATGATCGGCGCATAAGTTCGGATCTATATACAGAGAGTTGATTATATTGGGCTTGCGCTCGCCATGCGTACCGGTGGTAGCCCAGGGCTTATCGGGCAGCTCGCGCTTGGGCACGTCATGCCATTCTATGGCCTCCATCATTTGGCCTATCATGCCGTCTGCAAGTATCATGACGGGATTGCGGTAAGCATCCGCCACATCAAAGGCCATGCGCACATAGTCCGCCGCCTCCTGAATTGTTGCAGGGGCATATACAAGATGGCGATAGTCGCCGTTTCCGCCGCCGCGGGTGGCCTGATAATAGTCGCCCTGCGCAGGCTGAATGGTGCCAAGGCCGGGGCCGCCGCGCATCATGTTTACTATAACGCAGGGAAGCTCGGCGCCGCAAAGATACGTTATGCCCTCCTGCTTAAGCGATATTCCGGGAGATGACGATGACGTCATTACGCGCTTGCCGCAGCCGGCCGCACCGTAAACCATATTGATGGCGGCAACCTCGGATTCCGCCTGAAGGAAGCAGCCGCCAACCTCAGGCAAATGCTGCGACAGATATTCGGGAATTTCGTTCTGCGGGGTGATCGGATAGCCGAAGAAATGCTTGCATCCGGCCCGGATTGCGGCCTCGGCGATTGCCTCATTGCCTTTCCAAAGTTCTTTCTCCATAGTTTCCTCCTTAAAACCGCTCCACAGTGATAATGGAATCGGGACAGATCTTTGCACAACTCGCACAGCCAACGCATTTGTCCATATCCTCCGGGCGAACGACTGCAGGGTGGTACCCCTTGCGGTTTGTGGCGTTTTCTTCCATGACGATGATGTTCTTGGGGCAGACTGTTATGCAAAGTCCGCAGCCCTTACATCGATCACGGAGAAACGATACTTTTCCAGCCATGTTTAGATGTCCTCCTCAATTATTATTTCCCATGGTTTTTTCATGTATATATCAATCGGCAGAATGGGTTCCGCCAGTTGATCGCACACCTCGTTTACAAAGCGCCGCTGCACCGCATGATGCACTATCGGCAATCCCGTTTCGTTTGAAATTTCGCGCGCCAACGCCGCGCCCTTAAGCGTATCCTTTGCGGATGTCTGCGCACACAGGTGGGTGTTGTTCACAAGCCCCGTCACCCTCTGGCCGCAGGCGGCTTCAATCGTCCGCAAATACAGCAATGCTTTTTCAGCATTATGCGTTTCGGGACGATTGGCGTTTACAACGAAAAGAATATCAAAATCCTCAGGATGCAGTTGATCAGCAAAACGCGCCAAAACGCGCGCGCCTATCGGGTCGCCGCCTATATCTATTACGCCTGACCAGCTTCTATCCTGAAACAGCGACAGTACCGCCGGATCGATTGCGGGCATATCAACCGCACCGCCGCAGGAGCTTACTATCACCCTGATTCCGGCCGCCCGCAGACGCTCGGTTTGCTCATAGGCGCGGAAATAAGGATTTACTATATCCAAATCGGCCAACGCAAGCTTTCTCTTGCCATCGGCTAAGGACAGCGCCAAATTTACGGCATATTCCGTTTTACCCGTGCCGTAATGGCCTGTGATTATCTGAAGCCGCTTCATGAATGATACTCCAGAATATCCTCCTGACCGCGAAGCACGCGCAGCGCACCCATTGCAAGGGCAAGCATCTCATCCTCTCCGGGGTAAACATGCACGGGCGCGATATGGGCTACCTGCTCCTCTATCCAGCCCATAAGCTGCTTATCGTAAGCAAGGCCGCCGGTAAGCAGAATGGCATCCGCTTTGCCGCCAAGTACAACGCTCATGGCGCCGATTTCCTTGGCTATCTGATATGCCATGCCGCGGTAGGCAAGCTCCGCTCCCTTATCTCCTTCCGCTATGCGCTTGCTTATAACACGGCCGTCATTTGTTCCCGTATATGCCATCAAGCCGCATTTTGACATGTAGAAGCGGCGCTGCTCTTCCAAAGTATCGCCATAGCGATGCTCGAATGCCGCGCGCAGTACCTGCAGAACGGGCAGGCTGCCCGGACGCTCCGCCGTATAGGGGCCGTCCCCTTCAAGGCCGTTGTTAACGTCCACAATCCTGCTGTTTTTATGTGCGCCTACGGTAACGCCGCCGCCCATATGGGCAACGATTAGATTAAGCGCATTATACGGCTTGCCTATATTCTCCGCAAACCGCTTGGCAATGGCCTTCTGGTTAAGCGCATGGAACACGGCGCGCCGCGGAAAATCCGGATGACCGGACAGATGCGCTATATCAGTCATTTCATCTATTACGGGGGGGTCGACAATAAAAGCGGGCTTGCCTACATCCTCGCCTATCTCCGCCGCAAGTATGCCGCCCAAATTGCAGACATGCGTACCGAAGCGGCATTCGCGCAAATCGCGCAGCATTTCATCGTTTACGGCATATGTGCCGCCAGGTATCGGGCGAACCAGCCCGCCGCGGCCTACTATGGCGTCAAAGCTTTCGGGAGTATAACCGTTTTCTTTCAAATAGCTGAGTATCAGCGGCTTACGCATTGCGGCGTTTTCTTCCATGGTGTGAACGCCGTTCATTTCCTCCTGCGTATGGCGAAATGCATGCTCCAGCATCTTTTGATTGCCCTCGTATACGGCAATTTTGGTGGATGTGGAGCCGAAATTAAGTGCAAGTATTTTATAATCCTTATGTTCCGTCAATTGTTTTCTCCTTTCTTTGCCGCCGTGGCAAGTGCAAGCACTATTGAATTTATCTTGGTTTGTTCGCTGTCTGCGCGGGATGTGATTATAACGGGCGCCTTTGCACCAACGATAAGGCTGGCGGTGCTTGCGCCTGCAAGTATTACCAAGGCTTTATAAAGTGCGTTTCCGGTTTCGATATTGGGCATAAGCAGCACGTCCGCATGGCCTGCATTCGGATCCGCAATGCCCTTGCGCTTTGCAGCTTCAACGCTTATGGCATTATCCAACGCCAAGGGGCCTATTACCGTGCAGCCAGTAATTTCTCCCGATTTAGCCGCCTCGACAAGCGCTGCGGCGTCAACCGTTGCGGGCATTTTGGGGTTGACCTTTTCGATTGCGCAAAGGCAGGCGACAACGGGATTTTCCGCGCCGATTGCATTTGCAACCTTTACGGCGTTGCGTATTATCTCCTTCTTTGCTTCAAGGTCCGGAGCTATGCTCATTGCAGCATCGGTCACCAGCAAAAGCCTATCAAAGCCGGGCACTTCAAACAGCGCCACATGGGATAAAAGCTTTGCATCACGAAGGCCGATATCCTTATCAAGAACCGCTTTTAATATAATTGCGGTATCAACAATGCCCTTCATCACGGCATCCACTTCACCGTTTTTAACAAGCGAAACGGCGGTACGGCAGGCCTCTACCTTATCCGGAACATCTATGATGCGGTAATTGGAAGGGTCTATGCCGCTTTCGGCCGCAACACGGCGTATCTGTGCTTCATCGCCTATTAAAATTGCATCCGCAATATTGGAGCTGCGCGCATTTTCAACGGCAAGCAGCACTTGATCATCCTGCGCACAGGCAACCGCAAGGCATTGTTTGGCACGCGCTTTCGCCGCATCGCAGAGCGTTTCTATAGATCTTATCATTTGAAATTCTCCTTAAACAAGCAAATATCAGCATTGTAATATTTTCCATTTATAGAATATCTCATTGCACAATAAAAGTCAATGTTTTTTAACTAAAAACTGTAAGCCGCGTTGCCCGTATGCCAATCAAAAAAAAATAAACACAGTAATATTTTTATTTAATAAAAAATGCGGAATTGCCGATCATAACGTTACTAAAGCAATAAAAATGCTAAAATAGCGCCCGTTTTAATATGCCTGCTTTATAATATCGCGCGGAAGCGGAAGTATTTGGGCTTAGCTTACAAATCGTTTACAATCCGTTGAATATCCGTTTACCTGTCATCTGTTATAATAATAATGCAGAATAGGAGGTGTTTTCCATATGGCAAGAAACCGCATTTTGGTCGTTGAGGACGATGAGACCATATCCAAGGTGATAGTTAAAAACCTTATATCCACCGGATACGCCGCCACGCCGTTTTATGACGGGGCGCAGGCGGCCGAATCGCTTTCGATTGACGCGGACTATGACCTTGCGCTGCTTGACGTTATGCTGCCCGGGCTTGACGGCTTTGAGCTTATGGCATACATGAAGCATTACGATATACCCGTTATTTACCTGACTGCAAAGGCCGATGTTGATTCCAAAATACAGGGGCTTCGCAACGGCGCGGAGGATTACATAGTTAAGCCGTTTGAGGTGCTGGAGCTGCTGGTGCGGGTGGAGAAAGTTTTGGAGCGCACGGGGCGGCTACAACAAACGCTCACCGCCGCGGGGCTTGAAATAAACCTTCTTGAACGTTCCGTCAGGCGCGGCGGCGTTGAGATAATTCTAAAGCCGATGGAATTTGACCTGCTTGTGATGCTTGCAAAAAACAAGAACATAGCCCTTACGCGGGATTGCCTTCTGCACAGGGTATGGGGCGTGGACTACGCGGGAGAGACCCGCACGGTTGACGTACACATAGGCCAGCTTCGCAAAAAATTAGGGCTGTTCGATAATATTAAGACCATCTCCAAGATGGGCTATCGGCTGGAGGATTAGAGCATGAAGCTATGGCTGAAGGTATCCCTTTGCGCCGTTGTGATGGTTACGCTATCCACCACGGCCTGTTCGCTTCTTCTGCTGCTGCGCTCCGGCCAAAGCAACCTTAACCTTGCAATAGATAATGCGCTTGCAAATCAGCAGATACGCGCCGCAAGCTGGCAGAGCGCCATGCAGACACGGATTGACGAAAGCTACGGCGAAACCGCCGCAAGGAGCCTTGCAAAATATCTTATGGGGCAGCTTGGGGACAGCAGTACGGCGCTGCTTTGCGGAACGGATGTTATATACAATACAACCACCGTATCACCAGAAGAATATCTGCCCGTTACGGCGGAAGCACAGCAATACATAATAGAGGATATAGGCGACAAAACAATGCTTATAGCGGGCAGCGCCGCCACGGTGAATGAAACGCGCTACCGAATTTACACAATAAAGGACATAACCCATGTTTTCACCGGCATACGGGAGCTTGCATACAGCTTTGCCGCCATCAGCCTATGCGTTATACTTGCGGCGGGCGCAGTGACGGTATTCATAACGCGGGCGCTGTTAAAGCCCATAGCGACATTAAAGGCAAACACCGCCCTCATTGCAAACGGCGTATACGGCAACCGTGTAACGATTGCAGAGCGGGATGAGATAGGCGAGCTTGGCGAGGATTTCAACCGTATGGCCGAGGCCGTGGAAACGCATATACAGGAGCTTAGGGACGAGGCCGAGCGCCGAACCATGTTCATGTCCGCCCTTACGCATGAGCTTAAGACGCCCATGACGGGCATAAAGGGCAACGCGCAAACGCTGCTTGCAACCAAGCTTACCGAGGAAGAACGCGAGGATGCGCTTTATGCAATAGATGCGGCGTGTACGCGGGTGGAGCGGCTTAGTCAAAAGCTGATGCAGCTTATAGTGCTTCGCCAAAGCGGGAATATGCTCCTCTCCCCCGTCCCCGCAGCCGTGCTTATTGCGGATGTACAGGCCGCGTGCGCAGAGCAGCTTCGTATACGCGGTTTGACGCTTAAAACGGCTAACGATATGGGATTAGTGATGATGGAGCGCGATCTGCTTGCCGATTTGTTTATAAACCTAATAGACAACGCGGGCAAGGCATCAAGGCGCGGCGACATAATAGAGCTTAACGCACACGGCGGCATTATATCGGTTACGGACCATGGCATAGGCATAGCCGAAAGCGAGCTTGACAAGCTTACGCAGCCGTTTTACATGGTGGATAAATCCCGCACGCGAAAGGCAGGCGGCGCGGGGCTTGGGCTTGCGCTTTGCGATGAGATAGCGCATCTGCACGGGGCGCAGCTTATAATAAACAGCACGCCCGGCATAGGCACAACGGTTAGTGTGGTATTCGATGCGGAAGGAGCGCAATATGAAAAAGCCAATCAGTAAATGGAATATTTTATATGTGCTGCTTGCGTTGGCGGTACTGTTTTCCCTGTTCGCCTCGCCCCGCATAGTTATAGGCGTTATGAACGCAAGCAAGGGGAAAATAATCACGGTATCGAGCAATGCAGAATAAATTACAATCCGTTTACCATCCGTTGAATACTTGATGCATATTCGGCTGGTATGCTTGCAATATCCTATAAGAACGGAGAGAATCGGAATGAAGCGCGTAATACGCAATACCTTATTACTATGCATATGTATGCTCACGGCGGCGCTCACCGCCTGCCAGCCTACGCCTGATGCGCCGATAGTGGTGCAGAAGGATATGGAGCAGATGCTTGAAAAAGCAGACCGACCCGAAAACGGCGTGCGGGAAGCTGCTTTACCGGACATTCCGCAGGGACGATATACGTTCTCTGCAACGGGGCTTGACGGGCGACTCCGCATAGCGGTCAACGCTGAGATTACCGTACCCGAAACGACGGCTATGCCTATTGTTCACGTTAAGCGGGGTGGCTTTCCTCAGGAGCTTGTGACAAAGCTGTTTAACCACTTTTATGCAGGAGAAACCGCGTATGACGCGAGTTCCGAACATGTGGAAACAAAGGCCGAGATTGAACCGCTTATCATCGATGCCAAACGCCGCCTTGCCGACGGCAGCTATGCGGAGTACGGTTATACTGAGGAGGAGTATACCGCCCGATTAAAGCGCATAGAAGAAAGATACTCCGCTGCGCCCGAGACTGCCCCGGCACTGCCGATTTCAAACGGCACAATGCATATACAGGAGTTGGAGAACATTGGCGATTATCTTCTGCTTAATGTTGATAACGATACAGCGAGCGATACGGCACGAACCATGAACGTACTAACGCCCAATTCACGGTATTCCGCAAATAGCGGATTCGGAACCCATCTATATTATCGCGTGCATTCAAGGACGAAGAAAACTGTCGAATACAATGCTCAGGGCATACTCCGCACGGACGGCAAAAATCTGCCGGAGGCGGCGCGTAAAAAGCTCACCATAAGCTTTAACGAGGCAAAAGCGCTTTGCGATGATATGTTTGCGGCTGCCGAACTTTCGGACGACTATAAGCTTGGCCACGCATTCCTGGTAGGCGATACCGGTATGGGGGTATACAGCGGCGACGGTAAGGAGCTTGGCACTCCGGCCGAAAACTACGCTTACCGACTTTATTACACAAGGATGATTAACGGCATACCCTGCTTTGTCAATACCGATATCGGGCTTGACGATTCAAATAACGGCACGACCTCTCTGCCATGGTACTATGAGTACATATCTTTCACGGTGGATAACAGCGGCCTTACATATCTTTCGTGGCATAACCCAATAGAAATCATGGACACGGTAACAGAAAATGCAGCTCTTCTTCCGTTCAACGATATCATTGACGTTTTTGAAGCCATGATAAGGATAGAATATGAAGCATTCCTGAACAAATGGACAGATGGCAGCGGAGAGATGGATATAAATATAGACACGGTAGAGCTTTGCCTTGTGCGGGTGCGTGAGCGGGACAGTGAAGCAACAGGACTGCTTGTGCCTGCATGGGTGTTTTACGGCAATAATACGGTTGTGAGCAATGATGGCAGCACATTGTATGACTTTGCCCACGGCAACGCAAGCTCATGGAACAAAGAGCCGTTTCCCATACTAATCATCAATGCGGTAGACGGAAGCACGATTGACTTGGGAAGGGGATATTGATTATGAAAAGGACATTTGTTATTGCACTTGCTATACTATTTCTCCTCACCGCCTGCCAAGCAACCCCCGATGCGCCGATTGTGGTGCAGAAGGATATGGAGCAGATGCTTGAAAAGGCGCAGGGCACGGAAAATATACCCGAAAAAAGCACGCAACCGCGGACTGAAACCTCTGAGCACAAAGCCAGTATTTTCATAACGAATCTTGGAATACCGCAAAATCTGAAACTTGAGTCCATTAGCGCAAAAGGCAAACTGCTCGTACATACGGATGCTTCGATAATCCTTCCGCAAGCCGATAAAATACCCATTGCAAGGGTAAAAATGTCCCGCTTGACAAATGATACGGTAAAGTGCCTTGTTGAAGTATTGTTTGAAGGTACCAGGCCTGTCTCTGACGATCTTAGCCTGTTGCCCCCAAAATACTACGATAATATTATTGAAGACCTTACGACCAATGTAAATAACAATACCTGGTTCAGTGAACGATATTTGGAACAGGCGGAATATGACGCCGCGCTTACCGATGCCATGCAAAGTCTTGAAAACGCTCCGTCCCAGGCAACGTATAAGCCGCTCCAATACCGGTTTGACAATCCTGCTGAGGATGGCAAATATGTTCACTACTATGCGCTCCGAGATAATGGCAGATTGTCAAGAATCATTGTTTATACAGAGTCCGGTTTTGCGCGATTGGAGTATTATAGAAATCTTGATGACAGTTGCCTTGACATTTTATTAAACCGTGCTATTCCCTCGCCCGATAGCAGCAGCGTGGAATCTCTGCCTTTACATACAACCCAGGCAGAGGCATTGGATATTGCGGAAACTTCCCTGCAAAAAATGGGGTTTAATGGCTTTACATGTACCGGAATGAGAAAACATGTAGCAGAAGATATCTGTCCAACCGGCGTTTACGAATTCATGTTTACGAGAGAAATCAATGGTGTAGCAGTTACTTATACCGATGACGGAGGCGGCGACAGGAAAATACTGTATGAGGGTGAGCAATTTGCAAAGCCGTGGCTATATGAAAGAATCCGCGTTTTCATAGATGATAACGGAATTGCTATGTTTGAGTATCGTTCACCGCATGAACTGACAGATATAGAAGTGGAGGGCGCAATGCTATTACCGTTTTCATCAATCCAAGAAATATTTGAGGAAATGATTGTCATTGTTGATAACGAATATGATATGTCTGAAGAAGAATGGACTTGCGAGTATTTTATCGACCATGTAACTTTAGGGCTGATGCGGTTAACCGAAAGGAATGTCGGTTCACAAGGTTTACTCGTTCCTGTGTGGGACTTTTTCGGACATTCGGTTGACAGCCATGGCATCCAACGCGGAATAAGCGGTTATACAAGTCTACTTACTATAAATGCGATTGATGGCAGCATCATTGATAGATTCGCGGGGTATTGATTATGAAAAGAACATTTGTTATTGCACTTGCTATACTGTTCCTCCTCACCGCCTGCCAAGCAACCCCCGATGCGCCGATAGTGGTGCAGAAGGATATGAAACAGATGATAGAACGGGCGGATTCCGCGCCGGCGTTTGCGGAAGGCGACGTGAGACTTGCAATAAGGGAAAGATACGGCTTCCCCGCGGAATATGACTACCGCACGGAAAAAGGCAAGCTGCAAATAGACGTTAAGGCGGGCGTGGACGTTCCCGACGTTTACCTAATGCCAATAGTGCGCGTTGCGGCGCGGGATTTTACGCAGGAGGAAGTTTCGCGCTTATTCGATTTGCTTTGTGGCGAAAAGACCATGTATATACTTCCCGACCGCATGAGCAAGGCACAGATAGAAGAGCAGCTTATACGCGCAAAAAAGGATGCCGCGCAGCTTGCGGCTTCGGGCAACGAGGACGATATTTCCACCGCCGCCTACTATGCCGATGAATTGGTTCCAATGCTTGAGGAGCTGTACGCCTCCGCACAGGAGGATAACGAGCTTGTACCATCGGACGGCACGCTGGGACGCATGGAGCTTACCGATCCCGACGGCGGCGTAATAGGAAGCTATTTAGGTCTGCACGCGGCGGAGAATGCCGTGCCGGGCTACACCAAGGATTTCGGTGCGCAGTTTTGGGTAAAAAACAACGATGACATGCTGACCTCCGCCGTATTTAGTGAAAACGCAATGCATCTATCGGGCCGCGCAAAAGCCACCGGAGCAGGACTGTTCTACTCCGCAGCCGCTGCAAGCGCATTCAACGCGCCGAATTCAAAAATGCCGCTGCCGACGGACGCAGCACAAAAAGCGGGCGTTTCGCCCGATGAAGCCCGTGCAAAAGTTGAAAGCTTTCTTGAAGCAAACGGCCTCCCCTTTGATACGCATGATATCGGCTTTGCACAGGGCGAAAGCAGCGGTTCTGACCCCAAGCCATATTGCTATATGCTTGAATGCCGCCGCATAGTCGAGGGCGTTCCCTGTGCATCTGCCGGAGTCGGCGCAAGCTATGCTTCCAATGATGCGCTTGCCGAAAGCTGGGACTATGAGCGAATGAGCTTCCGTGTGGACGGAAGCGGGATAATCAGCATGAATTGGAATTCGCCGCTTACCATAATGAACACCGTGGTTGAGGACTGTACGCTGATGCCGTTTGAGGATATAGTCTCCGTTTTTGAAAAGATGATGCCCATATCGCACGAGCCGCTTGCGAGGGAGGATTTCATGGGCAGCGTGAATTTCGATATAGACCGCGTTTCGCTCGAATTCGTGCGCGTGACAGAGCAAAACTCCATAGGTCACGGCTTGCTCGTGCCCGCATGGTGCTTCTACGGTACAAGAACCGCCATATATAACGACGGCACACGTTATGACCATCACAGCGACGGATACGGCTGCCATCTTATCGTCAACGCCGTGGACGGCAGCGTTATAGACCCGCAGAAAGGATATTGATTATGAAAAGGACATTTGTTATTGCACTTGCTATACTATTTCTCCTCACCGCCTGCCAAGCAACCCCCGATGCGCCGATAGTGGTGCAGAAGGATATGGAGCAGATGATAGAAAAGGCGCAGAAAACGCCTATAAACACCGAAACAATGCCTGATGACGGCGAGCGGTATCCCCTGCTAAGTAGGCTTGGGGCGCCGGAGAGGTATACGGCGGATATAACGCCCGTAGGCGAAAGGCTTACAATGGATATTGACGCCGTGGTGCGCGTGCCCGAAGCCGAAGCCATGCCCATTGCACAGGTGCGCCCGATACAGTTCACGCAGGAGGTTGTAAGCGCGTTCTTTGACCGCTTCCGCGGCGGCGTAACGCTTTACGACACCACGCCCAGCGGCTTTAACAAGGCGTGGCTTGAAAAAAACATCCTTAGGTGCATGAGCCGCGTAAACGAGAGTACCGGCAGGGAACGAGAAAAGGCACAGAAGATGCTTGACTTCCTTGAAGCGGAGCTTGCCGCCATACCCGATGACCCGGCTAAGATGATATCCGATGGGACGCTGCGCGAAATGATTATAAGCACCAACAAGCCGGATATTGGGCGCTATATGGGCGTAAGTGCCGTGGAAAAGCCTTTCGCCGCATCCGATGAAAGCTATGGGCGGAGTTTTTCGGTACGAAACGACCCGCTCCGCATGGCTTACGACGACGAAAGCGTGGACTGGGGCGAAGAGATAGGCGCATCACTATCATACAACCGCGGCTCCCGCGTCAACGATGGCGGCGCCAAGGAAATCTATACGCTTTTGCTTGACGAATCCGTTGTGCCGGAGCAGGCCAAGGACAGCCTTACCATAACGCCGTCAGAAGCGCGCGCACTGGTCGAAAGCACAATTTCCGCCTTGCCCGTATCGCTAAAGACGGACAGCGTATTTCTGCTTGAGCGGCACTATTACCTTACGGAGACGGTAAACGGAGAAACTCAGACAATCTACGATGTGCTTTCCGACGAGCCGCCCCGCTGTATCTATATTGTAACGCTTGGCCAGTCCGTAGGCGGCATACCGTGCCGTAATGTGCTGGAAGCCAACGCCAACAATTTCAAAACCGAAACAAGCCTTACGCCAAGCTGGTTTTATGAACGCATAAAATGCGTTGTGTCCGATGAAGGCATAGAAAGCTTTAGCTGGCGCGCGCCGATGGAAATAACGGAAATAATCACGGAAAACGCGAACCTTCTGCCGTTTTCGGAAATAGCGTCCATTGCTATGCGTATGCTGCCCGTTATATACGGCGGATATGTGCATGGCGATGACGACCTGCTGCGCGCAACGCTAAATATAGACCGAATACAGCTTGAATTGCAGCGTGTGACCGAGGAAAACGCAATAGAATACGGCCTTGTTATACCTGTGTGGAACTTTTACGGCGAATACGTCAGCGAATATGAGTGGGCAACATTTTCTTCAAAGCCCCCATACGATTTGCCGGGCGCGCTCCTTACAATAAACGCCGTGGACGGCAGCGTCATAGACCCGCAGAAAGGGTATTGATTTCCCAACACCCTGAGCGGAATTACAATTTGTTTACACTTTGATGCGGCTTTGCTAACGCCAAATGCGATATAATAAATCAACTATCGCAAGGGGGTAAGCGCATGAGCCGCATTTTTGTTATAGAGGACGAGGAAGCCATAAACAAGCTTATTTGCACAAGCCTTACCGTGGCGGGCTACGAAACCGTTCCCGCCTATGACGGAAACGAGGCGCTTGCAAAGCTGCGCGATTTTGAACGGTTCGATCTTGCGCTTGTGGATATTATGCTGCCGGAGGTGGACGGCTTCGCCCTGCTGCCGCATCTTAGGGAGCGCGGCATTCCGGTTATATACCTGACCGCAAAAAACGACATCGAATCCAAGGTACAGGGCTTAAAATCCGGCGCTGAGGATTACATAGTAAAGCCGTTTGAAATACTTGAACTCATAGTCCGCATGGACAAGGTGCTTGAACGCACGGGCGGCGCAAGCAAGCTTTTGCGCGCAGGCGACATTGAGCTTCGCACGGACGAGCGCGCGGTATACCGCAACGGCGAAGCTTTGCCACTAAAGCCGCTTGAATTCGAGCTTTTGACATTATTTATAAAGAATAAGAACATTGCCCTCTCCCGCGAGCGCATAATGGCGGCGGTGTGGGGCGGCGATTATTTCGGCGAAAGCCGCACGGTGGACGTGCATGTTGCTCAGCTAAGAAAAAAGACGGGCCTTACAATAGCATCCCTGCCCAAGATAGGCTATCGGCTGGAGGATTGAGCGGATGAAGATACGGGTAAAGCTTGCGCTTCTTGCCGTTTCCCTATGCGCCCTTGCCATAGCCGCGTGCTGCACCGTGCTTATAATATCGGCCAACGGCAACAGCGTAAATACCGCCATTGACGGCGCGCTGTCCGAACAGCATTTGCTTGTGCAGTCCTTTCAAAGCGCCCTCCGCAACACATATGAGGACGGCCTATCGGATACCACGCAGCAAAGCCTTGGCAAATATCTGTTCCGCCAGTATTCCTCCGGGTCATTGAGCCGTTCGCAATACGCCATGCGCAAAGACGGCGAATATCTGCATAACGGCAGCGAGCTTGACCCTGCCGACATACTGACCGATGCAAAGACCCGTTCGGGCAACGGCACGGAGGTTAAGTATACGATAGTTATGCATGATAACGCGCGGCATATAGTTGTGGGCTCCGCAAACAGCATCAACGGCGGCGTATACGATATATATTTAGTAAAAAACATAGAGCAGGTTTACAGCAGCAATGCAAGCCTTACCGCAAAGCTTGCCGCAGTAAGCCTTGGCTTGGTGCTGCTTACGGCGGCGGTGCTTGCGTATTCCGTGTTCCGTGTGCTCAGGCCGCTTAAAGCGCTTCAGGGCAGCGCCGCAGCGATTGCGCACGGCGATTATCAAAGCCGCATTCCCGTTAAGGGCAAGGATGAAATAGCTGCGCTTTCCGTAAGCTTTAACGCAATGGCGGAGGCGGTTGAAAAGCACGTTGCGGAAATAAACGACGTTGCCGAGGCGCGTAAGCTACTGCTTGCGGCGCTTACGCACGAGCTTAAAACGCCCATGACGGCAATAATAGGCTATTCCGAGGCGCTGATGAAAACCCGCCTGACCCAAGAGCAGCGCGAGGAAGCGGCGGCATACATAAACGCCGAGTGTTCCCGCATTGAGCGGCTTTCGCAAAAGCTTATGCAGCTTATAGCATTGGACGGCGGCAGCGGCATAACCATTGCGCCAACGCCGGTAACGGAGCTGTTTGAAAGCGTGGAAAAGACGCTGCTGCCTATTGCCGAGCGGGACGGCGTGGCGCTTGATATGGCCTGCGGAAGCGAAACGCTGAGCATGGACGCCGACCTTATGGCAAGCGTGCTGATAAACCTTTTTGACAACGCCCGCAAAGCGCACGCGAAGCATGTGCATATCGTATGCAGCGGCGGCCTTATAAGCGTTACGGACGACGGATGCGGTATACCCGCCGATTCCGTAAAGCGCATAACGGAGCCGTTTTACATGGTGGATAAATCCCGTTCAAGGAAGGCGGGCGGCGTTGGGCTCGGTCTTGCGCTGGTGAAGCGCATAGTGGCGATGCACGGCGGAAAGCTCAGCATACTCAGCCAGATAGAGCTTGGAACCTGCGTTGAAATAGAACTTCCCCAATAAATTACACTTTGAAAACATATTGCTGAATACTTGAAAACATGCTTTCGTGTACTATAAAAGCATCTTAAAAAGGGATGTGATAAAATGAAAAAGATTATAATCGCGCTGCTTGCCGCACTTCTCCTCCTAACCGCCTGCCAGCCCACGCCCGAGGCGGCGGTTGTGGTGCAGAAGGACTTTGGCCAACTAACAGAGAAGGCAAAATTGGATGAGAGCCATGTTCCGGACTTATTGCTGTCAGAAAGCCTTAAAGCACCCAAAACCCTGCACAAAGCATTAGAAAACAAACAGGGAAATGTAAAAGTATATATTGAAGCGGATGTTACCGTGCCGGATGCTAAGGGGCTGCCCATGATACGTGTCGGTCACGGTTCCTTCACGCGGGATGATATACGGCGCTTTGCGGATGTTCTGTTTAACGGGGCAATGCCGCTTGACCCCAATAACAAGAAATACACGAAGTCAATGATTCGGGAATCTATCGACCAGCTTATAAAGATGCGCGAAAGCGGAGATCTCGATATGAAATACGAATCGGTTGAGCAGGTTGACGCGGATATAGCCGAGCTTATGGCAAAGCTCGAAACTGCGCCGGATACCGTGGACGTAACGGAGCATGACTTCCGGCAAGAGTATCCCTTTTCCCTCCAAGCCACCGAAGATTTTGCCGCAATATCCAATCTGTTTTGTCAGGAACAGGTAATAGAATATTGCAAAAACCTGAACAGATATGCCGCCATGTCCTTGGTATTGGTAGGCACGCCCGATTCTTCGCCATTTCTCAATATAAAATCGGATTTATCAGCGGAAACAGGCTATACGCCAGAAGAAGCATATGCACTTGCAATGCAAACGGCGGACAGACTGAATATTACGGATTTGGCCTGCACCGGACAACGGGCATATTTCCTCACCGAGGGCGGATTTGGAGTATATGAGTTTATGTTCACGCGAATGGTCAACAATATACCCGTTACCTTTACAAACGATATCGGCAACCAGTTTAATCCTAACAGCGTTCATGTTTCGTGGGAATATGAAATGCTCAGGCTGTTTATTGACGAAACCGGAGTTTGCTACCTGAAATACGCCTCGCCATATGCCATAGAAGAAACCGTTTCGGAGCAGGTCAATATGCTGTCCTTTGACGAGGTGTGGCAGATTGCGGAGCTCATGCTGCCCATTGTAAACGATCGATTCACCGACTACAACATAACAATAAATATCAACAGCGTCAAACTTGGGTTTATGCGTATCGTAGAGGAAGGCTACCCGAATTCCGGTCTGCTGGTTCCCGTTTGGGACTTTATGGGAACCTGTACGCGGCAGCATAGCGGCAGGGGAACAACCAATAAAGCCGATGACCCATACACAAGTTATCTCACCATCAACGCCATAGACGGCAGCATAATAGACCGGGCTTTGGGCTATTAAGGAGGTAACAATGAAAAGATTCACGGCAATTTTGCTTTCAATATTTACCTTATTTGCACTAACCGCCTGCCAGCCCACGCCTGAGGCGGCGGTTGTGATGCAGAAGGATACGGACAGAATGGTTGAACAGGCGACCGGAGATGGCGAATCGGCGGCATTGCCGCTTAGGGAACAGCTTGCTGCGCCTGACATGATGAACGTGACGGCTGAAGAGGATGGTTTTACGATACTTGCGCACGCATCAGTCATTCTGCCCGAAACCGACGCTATTCCGGTTATTACCGTAAAGGCAGGTTCTTTTTCGCAGGAATTGACAAACATACTATGGGACTTGCTCATAGGGGACAAGGCCATGTACAAGCCGCGCACAGAGGACGACAGAACAAAAGCGGAGCTTGAACAGGCGATAATTAACATTCAAAATGACATTGAACGGATTCAGCACAACGAATATTATGAGGAGAATAAAGCCCTGCGGGAAGCAGAGCTTGAGCATTTGCGGAAGCTGTACGGTGCGGCTCCGGATATATATGAGCCTGCGGCGGCTACGCCTGAAATAGAACAATACGTTGATTCCAGCAACCCTTCCAGACGCTTTATTGGGGTTGATGCAACGGATAACGCCGGAACCATATTCCGTTTATCCAACGAAGCATGGTATGAAGCGCTCGGTAAAGGCGGAAAGCAAAACAGCAATTTTGTTTACTGCACGCCGGGGTACAACGGCATTGTGTACGGAAAAAGCAGCACAATTGAAGTTAATGAAAGCGATGCCCTTGAAAACGCGGCACATCCAGGTTTACCTATGCAGCCAAAACAGGCTGCGGAAACGGTGCGGCACTTTCTTTCAAGCTTGAATGTTCCGATGCGGATCGAGCGCATTGAGCTATATGATAATGCCGCAACCTACGGGGACGCGGCGCAGAATACAGCGGAGCTATGCTATCTTGTCACCTGTCAGCGCATGGTAGAGCAATACTCTTGCGCGTCAATCTTCGGCTACTCCGGCACCCCTGGCAGCGATAGCGAATTCGGCTCGGCTTGGATTTACGAGCGGTTGGTTTTTCTTGTAAATGAGGAAGGAATAGTATATGCGGAATGGGCCTCCCCGTTGGAAATATGCGATATCAGGGTGTATTCCTGCAACCTTTTGCCATTTTCCGAAATACAACAGATATTTGAAAAAATGGTGCGGGTGATTTGGCAATACCAAGCCAAGGATTGCCTGAGCCTTACCTGCAATATTACAGAAGCGCGTTTAGAATTGATGCGGGTGCTGGAGCAGGGTTCTACGGATAACGGGCTGTTAATCCCCGTTTGGAACTTCTACGGAACGCGGCAACGAAGCTTTGCAAGCGGAAATACAGACGAAACGCTTCATGGCATTATGCTCACCATCAACGCCATTGACGGCAGCATAATAGACCGGGCTTTGGGCTATTAAGGAGGCAACAATGAAAAGATTCACGGCAATTCTGCTTTCAATATTTACCTTGTTTGCACTAACCGCCTGCCAGCCCACGCCTGAGGCGGCGGTTGTGGTGCGGAAGGACTTTGATATTCTTATAGAACGCGCCGCCGGAAGCAATGTATTCGGTAGCGAAAACCTTTCTGAGCGATACAATATTCCAAAACATATCACGAAAGAGCTTGAAGGCATTGGCGGCAAGCTTAGTGTAAGTATAGATGCAGCCATTACAATACCGATTGAATCTACGCTTTCGGTATACAGAGTGACTCCTGCCGATTTCACGCAGGAGCAGGTCGATAAAATAATCTCCGCGTTGTATGATGGAAATGCTTTGCATACCGTAGATTCAACGTGGACAAAGCTCGATATTGAACGAATGATAACGGACATGCGGCAACATTTGAGCGACACTGACACCGATGAAGGAAAAGAGCATTTTAACCAACAAATAGAGATGCTCGAAAAAATGTATGAAAATGCACCGAATGAAAAAGCGGAGCCTCCATCGGACGGAACGCTTATGACTAAGCAAATAGACAATCCCTTAACCGGAAAGCCTATGGACGAATATACATATCTTGATGTAGAAGATGAACAAGGGCGAAGGCTTTATATACGCAATAATTCAAGCGGGAGCGAATATATAACAGTCGAAAGCGGTACCGGTGGGAATGAAGTATTCGACGCTTCCTCGCGCGGCGCAATGCTCAACTTTGGAAAAACAACCTGTATATATGAAATTGCTGATATTACCCTTGGCGATTCCGAAGGCTTATCCTCAAAAAAGCTGTTTGATTGTTCGCCCGAGCAGGCTATGGCCGTTGCCCAACAATTCGTTTCGGCAATCGGGGCTGAATATATGCGTCCATGGAAAATACACATCGTATCGGATATTCCCAAGGAAGATTCCGTCATGTGGGACAGTTGGTTTTTGTCGCTTACAAAGCGGGACTGGGCATATAAAATAAGCTTTGTCCGTACACTGAACGGCGCGGAAGTAACCGCCGATACGCTTACGTCAAGCTCCGATTACGGACGCGGCTGGACATATGAATATATGCACATAACCGTTGATAAGTCGGGCATTCGGCATTTTGTATGGCAGTCCCCGTATGAAATACTTGAAACGGCCGTGACTGATGCAGCACTTTTAGACTTTGCGCGGATACAAGAAATATTTGAAAAAATGATATTTATAATCCGCGACAGCAGATTTGATTCCGAGGAGATTGTGAACGCGCGATATGATGTGGATAAAATATTGCTGAGCCTACAACGAATCAATGAACAGGATTCAGCCGAAAACGGGCTTCTTATACCCGTGTGGACGTTTTACGGCGACAGCACGTTCCATTACGCCAATGGCCACAGCAGCACAAAAACGGAACAGGTCTTTCTCACCATCAACGCCATAGACGGCAGCATAATAGACCGGGCTTTGGGCTATTAAGGAGGTAACAATGAAAAGATTCACGGCAATTTTGCTTTCAATATTTACCTTATTTGCACTAACCGCCTGCCAACCCACGCCCGAGGCGGCGGTTGTGGTGCAGAAGGATACGGACAGAATGGTTGAACAGGCGGCAAACATGGAAAACGGCCAGACGCTTTCCGATTTGTCCATACCGGAGGGGCGCTATGTTCTCGATAATGAAACTGCGGGCGGCAGGCTGAAAATTCATGTTGACACTAAAGTGCGTAAGCCCGATGTTGGCAGCATCCCTATACGCAAGGCCGCCATAACCGTTTTTACGCAGGAGCAGGTTACGGGAATATTCAATTATCTTTTCCCCGATGAAAAGCCCATAAACCAAAGCTACATCCGGGAAACTAAGGCCGATATAGAAAAGCAGATAGTCCTCCTTAGGCAGCGGCTTGAGGATAAGAGCTATTTGAACAACGGCCAAACCGAGGATGAGATGCTTGCTTTGATTGCCGCAGCAGAGGAACGGTATAAGACTGCGCCGGAAACGCTTCCCGCGCCCGCTGCTTCTGACGGCACAATGACATTGTACGAAGGACAGGCTACCGATGAAAACGGAATCTCAATCGCCGGGGAAACCTCGCGCTTCTACCTGTTAAGCGCCTCTTTTGATGGCTATACGCGGGGCATTAGCGTTTCAACTGCGTTTTCAGCATCCTTGCGGGACTTGGAGTCCGCAAACCATAAGTCCGGAGTTTTATCCTATTGGGATAATTCCACGCCGGCATATACCACAAAAGGGATGCTGCGAACTGATGGAAGCTCGCTGCCCGAAGCGGCGCAGGGAAAGCTTACAATTTCTTATGATGAAGCAAAAGCGCTGTGCGACGGATTCTTTGCCGCCGCCGGAATGGACAGTGATTTCGGCGTGGGTGCGGCGTTTATAGTAGACGACAAGGGTACAGGGCTTGTTGACGGAAGATGGGAAAACGGTAAATACATCGAAGGGCTTAAAAATCCCGCGCAGAACTACGCATGGCAATTTTATTATGCGAGGATGGCGGATAATATTCCCATTATGCTAAATACCATTGCCGGCGGAAGCACCGGCAGCGAATTTCAGATAAGCTGGAACTATGAATATATCTGCTTCACGGTGGATAATAACGGCATTGCTTCGGTTCATTGGATGTCTCCCATTGCCGTTGGCGATGTGGTGCAGGAAAATGCCGTGCTTAAAAGTTTCCCGGAAATCATGGGCGTATTTGAAAAGATGGTAAGGGTACAATACGAGCCGATGCTTAATACGCGATATCCGGACGGGAATATTGAAATAAACGTGGATGATATAGAACTGTGCCTGATGCGTGTTCGGGAACCGAACGGCGATGGGACAACGGGTTTACTCGTTCCCGCATGGGTATTTTACGGACACAACATTGCAACGCATAGCACCGGAGAGCAGTCGTTTGATTTTTCGGGCGGTATCGCCTACCGATGGCCGCAGGCGCCGATAGTTTTATTCGCAATCAATGCCATTGACGGCAGCGTGATAAATTTTACATGGGGCTATTAAGGAGGTAACAATGAAAAGATTCACGGCAATTCTGCTTTCAATATTTACCGTATTTGCCCTGATCGCCTGCCAGCCAACGCCCGAGGCGGCGGTTGTGGTGCGGAAGGATACGGACAAGATGATAGAAAAGGCGCAGTCAACGCCCGCAACAACCGATGCGCCGGCCCTTTCCCTGAAGGAGCGTTACGCAATACCCGATGCGCTTTCCTACACTCAAACCGGAGCCAGCGGCAAGCTTAACATAAGCGTGGAGGCGGTTGTAACCGCCCCGAACGGTGCGCTCCCAATAGTGCGGGTGGAGGCGGCGGAGTTTTCGCAGGAGACGGTTACGGCCTTCTGGAACGCATTCATAGGCGACATGCCCATGTTTGAACAGAACTATGTGCAAACAAAATCCGATATCGAAAAAGCGATATTATATTATAAGCAGGTGCAGGCGGGCATGATAGACGGACTGGATACGCCTGAGGAAGCGCAGGAGGAAATAGACGCGCTTGAAGCGGCATATCCTTCCGCGCCGGATTCCGTGGAGCCGGTGCCGGCTACGCCTGAATTGAAGCGAATCCCCATTGATTTAGGCGAATACAGAAACGTTGCGCATTACTACGGTTTGCACGCCACAAATAACGAGCAGCGTTTGTTCTTCAACGTGCATAACCATTACGACAACACAAAAGCCATAGAGATAAAGGGCTACGACAGGAACGGAAATCAGACGGGCAGTACCATACTGGGCGTATCACGGCGCGCCAGCCTGCATTGTATGCGCATGAATGACAGGGGCGATAGGTGTTACATCAACGCAGACGCTATGCGCATGGAGCGCGGTGACGCTTTGCCGGAGCAGGCCTCAGCGTTTATAAGCCTTACCCCGGCGGAAGCCGCCGCGGCGGTTGAGGCGTTCATTGCCAAGGTCGACCTTGCGGACGTTATGGCGGTGAGCGACATATATCTTTGCAATGACCGCGACGAACTCAACGGTAGACCTGAGACATCGGCATTCGCATATGAAATATTCTGCACCCGCCTAATACACGGCACGCAATGCGCCAATATTTTGAATGCCCATGAAAGCAGCCAAACCGCAATAAAGCACGATGCCTTTGCGCCTACATGGGGGTATGAATCCTTCAAATTCCGCGTGGATGACACGGGAATATTTGACATAAGCTGGACTTCGCCCGTTGCATCTACCGAAACTGTCACGGAGGATTCCGCGCTAAAGCCATTCCATGAAATAGAGGAAATAGCAAAAAAGATGCTGCCCATAATATATGAGCCGGATGCAAAGGACAAACAGATAAAGAGCATAGATATTTCGATAGACAGGGTAACACTCAGCCTTTGGCGGATAGCTGAGCAGGACCGCTTTGACCACGGCCTTTATATCCCCGTATGGAACTTTTTCGGCACCCGCAGCGAAATAATGATGATTCTACCGGATAGAGATTTCACCAATGTGACCAATGGCGCTATGCTGACAATCAACGCCATTGACGGCAGCATAATAGACCTTGACGCAGGGTATTAGAAGGATATATTGCATATAAGCTCCTTTTCGGCTTCTTCGTATTCCTGCTGCCAGCCTTCCGTAAGCTCCTGCACCTTTACGTTTACGGAGAAGCCGATGCTCCTTCCATCGATGTTTTCGGGGCTTATGGGTAACTGTATCTCCCAACAGGTTTCCGCGCTGTGCATAGGATGCAGCTCGACATCATCCGGAAGAAGCCTTTTTACGAGCAGGTTTTCGCCCATGCGATAGGTCTTTCCATTGATATTTACTTTGATGCTGCCGAGCATTACGCTGCCCGACGCACCCTCCCCCGCCGTTAGCGACAGCATAACGGTTAAAGCGGAATCGTCAACGGAAACGTCCTTTACGGCGGCGGTAATACCCATTACGGTGACGGGTGCGCCGTCGAAAGCTATTTTCAGCGGAAGTCCGACCAGCTCCGAAAGCCGCGCGGATTCCGAAAGCCACGCTTTCCGTTCCTGCTCATCCTTGGGAAGCTGCACTTTATCCGCCTGACGGTCGTATTTGAAGCAGAAGTCGCTATCCTGTGCGCTGAGCGTTATAAGTATATTGCATGGAAGCTCCTGCATCCATGGGGTAGAGTAGACGGCGTAATGCTCCGTATCGTTGCCCTTTAGCGGGAAGCTTTCCTTAACGGCTTCTTTCATATGGCCGTTTACGGCAATTTCAACCGAGTCAGGCATTTTCCTTTGCAGCGGCGCAGCCATTCCCACAAAAAGCCGCTGCGTAACCGCATCGTTTGTTCCCGCAGGGGTATAGAAGCAGAATTCGGAAAGTATCAACTCTCCCTCCTGCTGCCCCACGGCAACGGCATTATCCGAAATTGCTTCCATTACACGGAGCATAACCGCATCCTCCGTTGCCTGAAAATCCAGCCACATATCCATTTCTCTTGCCTGCTCGGAAGCGTCGTTTTCTATTTCGGCCCTTATTGGAGGATATGCCGCTTCGTGCTGCTCCTTGGTTTCTCTCATCTGCTCCCTTGCTTGGCCAAACACATTTTTGTATAGTGATACCGCCGCATATGCGGTGCAGGCGCACAGCAGAATAATAAGAGCAGCAATAGCCGCAAAGGCAAATGGTCTGCGGCGGCGGAACAGGCGGACTCCGTCCAATTTTTTCTTCGGAAGATTGCCGAGCGTGGACTGCACGCGGCAAATAAACGCAGCATCGGGCAATGGTTGATTTTCCTTCATCAGCCGTGCAAAAGCATCTTTTTTATCTAAAATATAACTAAACTCCATAGTCCCTTAGCTCCTTTCTTAAAATATCCCGCCCGCGGGACAGCCGCGAAAGCACGGTTCCTTTGGGGAGTTCCAATACATCGGCAATTTCCTGCACTTTCATGTCCTCATAATAAAACAACATTATAGGAACCCTGTATATCTCCCCAAGTTTAAGCACGGCGCGGCTTACGTCCGAGCGCATATCGGTATCGCACTCCTTGTCCGGCAGGTTTTCCGGCAGCTCTGCCCATCCTTTTCTGCGCCTTATATTGCGGCTTTCATTCATTACTATTTTAATCAGCCATGCCTTGAAATTAGACTCCTCCCTAAGGGTGAAGCGCTTTTCCCACGCCCGCAGCAGGGCGTTCTGTACCGCGTCGCCGCACAGCTCCCTGTCCGCCAGCAAAGAATAGCTTACAGTGAACAGCAGCCCTGTAAGCTTGCCTACCTCCGCCGCAAAGCCTTCCTCTGTCTGCACATAGAAAGCAGTATCCATTGGTGCCTCCCCCCCCCGCTTATGTATTCATTATTATAGAGCAAAATGGCGGCCAAAATATTGCGCCAAACAAAAATTTGCCTCTTTTCGGGCAAATAATTCTCCGCGTGCTTATAATCCGATACGGGTGTTTGCAATTTATTAAAAAACAAATTGTTGACAGCATAGCATAGTTATATTACTATATTTATAGTAATACTGCGTTTTAAGGAGATTGACCCATGGCTAACGGCAATACCGGCAAAAAGAACACCCTTACAACACCCGAATGGATAGTTATGAGCGCCCTTTGGGGCAGGGAACCGCAGGTTTTGGGGGAAATAATTGAAACCATCGGCGATAGGGTGGATTGGAGCTACACCACCTACGCCTCCTACATGAAGATTCTTTCGGACAAGGGCTTTGTGGGCTTCACGACGCGCGGGCGCATGAAGTTTTACTACGCCGCCGTGGATAAGGAGGCGTGCATCGCATCGGAGGGCGAGAGCATACTGGAAAAGCTGGGCGGCAGCGACGCGGAGGAGCTTATGCTGTGCATGATTAAGAAAACCGGACTTTCCAAGGAAGGTCAGGAGCGCATGAAGGCGCTTATCGATTCGCTTTCAGGGAAAGGGGATGCCAAGGTATGAAGCTTTTGAACACTCTGTTTGAAATCACCATATATTCCGCCGTATTGTTCGCGGCAGTAACGGGCTTTAAGCTGGCGTTCAAGAACAAACTCTCACCCGCGCTGCATTTTACGCTGTGGTTTTTGGTCATTACGCGGCTTTGCATACCCGTGACAATAGAAAGCGGCTTCCACCTTTTTACCGTGGAGCAGGAGAAACCGCTCGTGCAGCAACAAATACCCGAAGTAAGCGCATTTGATGCGCCAACTCCCGCCGCCACGCGCGAAGCCGCCCCAAGTGAAGCATTGCGCAGCGAAGCGCCTGCGCCCGTGCAGGAGCCGCTGCCCGCCGCCGATTCGCCAAAGCCTGTGTTTACAATCGCATCGGCTGACGCCCTTATTGCACTTTGGGTCGCGGGCATGGCGTTCCGCGCCGCCGCATTACTGCTCGGCGAAAGGCGGCTGCGCCTTGCAATGGCGCACAACACCCTGCCGACGGATGCACGGACGCGCGATATATATGATGCATGCTGTGCCGAGCTCGGCATTGCGCACAAATTGCCGCTGCAAAGCATGGCGGGAATATACTCGCCTGCGCTTACGGTTAGCCTAAAGCCTATGATACTGCTTCCCGCAAATATCACCGACACGCTTACGGATGCGCAGTTGGCGTGCGCACTCCGTCATGAGCTGACCCATTACAGGCGGCGCGACCATCTGCTTATGCTGCTTTTGCGCCTTTTGACATGCGTATACTGGTTCAACCCCATTGTATGGCTTATGAAGCGGGAGCTTATGAAGGACATGGAGACAGCCTGCGACAGCGCGGTTACGGCGCGGCTCAATGGCACTGAACGCCGCGAATACGCCATGACGCTGCTTGCGCTATTCTCTCAGCCCTGCCGCGCAAATTCGGTGCTGGGCATGGCGCTTTCCTCCGCGGAAAAGGACGCTGAGCGCAGGGTGCGGGGCGTGTTCGGCGCGCACAGGAGCAAAGTCCCGGTAAAAATACTTGCCGCGCTGCTGTCGGCGCTGCTTTTAGCGTGCTGCTTCACCACCGCCTGCCAGCCCACGCCGGAGAAGGAGATTGTGCTGGGGGAGGATGGCATTGTGGACTACAGCCGCATATTAAGCGATATTTCTACATCGTATGTGAAGGAGGAAGCGTTGCCGGACGGTATACATTTGAAAGTGCAGGCTGAGGTCATTAAGCCTAATGATGAGTTGTGTATAGGTATAATAGAAAGATATCCCTTTGATGCTGCCATGGTGGAAAAGGTAGGCGATATACTTTGGGGCAGCGCACCTATGTATGTCTATTATGAGTCTAAGCGGGAGTTAGCAGAATATATCGTAACCTGTAGGGCGCAGATAGATGCTGCGAAAGACTTTTTAGGTGAGGACGATGTAGCGTATCTTGAAATGACGTTGAATGACATGGAAAAGGCATTGCCCGGTAAGCCGGATGCGGGGAAGCCTGCTTCATATTCAAAAATATTCGGCTATGACAACGGTTTCATTAAGGTAGATACGGGGAAAAATGCAGAAGCGACTTTTCAGGCCCTCGCTGATGGCTACCGGAACATATTGTCCTTTATGGATATTGGATTCAAAAAGCATCTTATAGAATACATAGAACCCCTCCGCGTCACGGAGGAGGAAGCTGTAAAGCAAGCGGAGGAGATACTGGAGAATATTGGATTGGCTGGACAGTTCGGCGTAGTTAAAACCGGAATTTGGACTGTAAACCATACAATCGTGGATCAGATGCTTGAAGATAAAGGCTACGCTTTCCAAAGCAGACACCAAAGACGATATGTTATATTCATGCGAAAGATAGGAAATGCAAATCAGGTGTACAGCGAACAAATACAGCGGGGAGCCACTGATGGTGGCTATGGTGCTGCCGTATTCTGGGAATTGATGGAGATGCAGTTCGACAACGACGGGCTGGTTTCTTTCAATTGGCAGGAGCCGGGTAACGTAAGGATAACAGAGGAAAATGTGTCTGTAATAGATTTGGATACAGCCTATGAAGCCATGCTTTCCTATATGCAATCTTCTCAAAACAGGTACGCCTATGAAGAATACGGCATATCTTCGGATAGAGTGACCATATCCATAAACAGGATTGAACTGGGCATGAGCTGCATTGCGGGAAAAAACAAAAGCATCGAAGCCGTACCTGTGTGGGAGTTCTTTGGCGAGATAGAATATGAGGATACCCAAGGGAAAATTACTTATGTGAATACCTTGCATCACAAGATAACCGATAAAACCCGTGGCTGTAACAGTATATGCACCATAAACGCCATTACCGGGAAAAGAATCGACAGAGGCTTAGGCTACTAACGTTATTTGTCATAGCAAAAAGCGGGCATTACGTATCGGTCTTGCCTGCTTTTTTACCAAATTTACAACCCGTTTACACATTGCTGCGGACTTGTTTACCGCGCATACCCGATAATAGGAGCATGAGGAAGAAAGGAGGTGCGATCCGTGCGGACGGTGGCTTCAAATCTCAGGCAGGCGGTGGGCTCGTGGGGCT
>ERZ779888.465-NODE-465-length-49087-cov-5.363477_pt1 | contig 49087 bp, 40 predicted proteins | sample MGYA00511245_ERZ779888 | MGnify/ENA primary metagenome ERZ779888 (study PRJEB29588, sample SAMEA2155255) | human gut metagenome | biome: human gut; feature: human-associated habitat; material: faeces | place: Denmark | collected 2008/2010 ...
GACACTCTGCATCTCTACGTTAAATATTTTTTCATCAATTGGTTTAATAAGATATCTTTTCGCTTCTGTTTTATATCCATCTATTAAATATTTTTTAAAGCTAGAAGTGATTATAATAATAGAACTACGATTATAGGTTCTTATTTTCGATGCAATTTCTATGCCGTTGTAGTCTCCTAGTTCAATATCCAAAAAAATTAAATCATATTCTAGAAACAATTTGGATCCTACATCAAAATTCTCAAGATAATCAATCTTATATAATATATTGTTTGATTGTAAAAAGGAATCTAGTAATTGATGTAAGTGTAGTTTATCTCTTTCTATATCTTCACAAATTAATATTTTTATCATTATGCCTCCCACTTATTATTCTACACCATTTGTTTACTTATTTATACTTTTGTATGAAATTATAAAATAGCTATAAAAGAATTATAGTTTTAAATTTTTTACTAACAGGTTCATGTAAATAAATAATGAGTTGAATGTGTCTAAAATTCATGGGCACAAACTTTAAAATTTTAGTGCCCATTTTGTGCCCATTACATGGTATGATATGCAAGAGTATGCAAGGTTAATACAAATTTGAGGGAACTTAGCGAATGATGAAATAACCTATATTTATAGGCATAACCTGAAATAATCTGGTATAAGGAGGTTTAATTTGAATATGAAGAAAATTATGTTTATATGCCATGGGAATATATTCATTTTATAGAAAAATTCTTTATATAAAGAATAAATCAAAAAATATAAACTTGTTTTATACCAAGTTTATACCAAATATAGAAAGATCGTTGACACAATTGAAATGGATAGATAAAAGTACATTTTTATCTATAAAAATTTAAGATATCTTGAGTGAATTATATTGCTTTGAGATATCTTTTTTAACGTCCAATTCCTTCTAAAAATATTGTAACAAGACGATAGGAAAAGTTCACTTTAAAAGTGTTAAAAACTTATTTCTTTCTCAGAACTAAAATTCCTATGACTTTTAGAGGTTGATTTATCCCTATCCAGTTTTATATATTCGTAATTTCATCTAAAAGCTTTTTATATGCACAAAAGTTTTGAGCTATGCACAACAAGATGGTATACTTTTGGTTGCTGGATATATTGTTCATATTGTAATTTGCATATCCAGTCTCCTGTGTAGAGAGCTGAACCATTTGCCACATCATTTAGTTTAGCTCTTTCTTCGTTATGTTAATCATGATATAGTTAGAGAAACTGGTTGTCATGTAACCAACTCATGATTTTCCTTCATACAACTTATAATAAACCAGTTTTAGAGTCGACATCCCACATTTTAAGTCGGCTCTTTTTATGTATTTAAAAAGGCGAATCTACGAATCCACCTTAATATCAACGTATTGTTTTAAATATTCAACATCTAAAACCAATATCTTATTATACACCGTACGAATGACATGTTCTTCTCTTAATCCTCGTAAAATGCGATGACACTATTACACGTGGATATACCACAAAAACCTGCAATATCATCGTTTGTGATCTTTAAATCAATCAAAATTCCATCACGCACTTTTTATCCAAATATTGAAACCAAATAGTGTAGAAAAGCACACACAGCACCATTCTTGCCATTCATCGCCATTAATTCTTGTCTTGAAATTGTTTCTGATAATTTCTTGCGATAATATGAATTCACATATTCTCGCAGTTTTGGATTTTCCTTCACAAACCCCATAAATAATTCTTTTGGGATACGATAAAAACTTGCTTCATCACTTTCAACACGAATCAGCAAAGAAGAAAAATCACTTTTGTTCACTGCATCTTTAAGCATAGAAATCACATCAAATCCTTTTAAATAGGTGATGTTGAATTCACGTCCATCAAGCATAAAAACACTAACTTTTACGACACCATCTTTTAAAATGTATATATTTTCTTCATTCACATCATGAATCTTTAATAATGCATGTCTTCTTATACGAATGACCGGACATCATATTGTATAAATAAGTCTGAAAACAGCCCACGTCCCATAAATAAATCAACTTTTTACTTAAAAAAATTATATCATATCCATTTTTTGAAATGCATTACCAAATTACATATGGAAGAAAAAGAATAGACAATCCAACTATTTGTATACAAATTCGTAGCAATGTCCTTTTATATAAATGTTTTATCAAGTTTGTTCTTGTGTTCAAATAAAAAAAGATCTACTTTATTAAAAGTAAATCATTTTAATGAGACATAGGAGAGAACTAGCGTAAATGAGTGTAGGAAATGCTAGTTCCCATGACGGAAGTTAGACAAGAAGTTATAAGAAATATGGACTTAAGATTCATTATGCGTTAAAGCTTGTCTAACAAAGTGATTATAGCATATAAAAATAACATTCCAACTGTAATAAATAAAAAATCTAACCAATTAGAATTATTTTATGGTAAAATCAATAACATTTAATCCATATGTATCATTTGAGACACAAAACTAAATGTCGATATTATACGCTAAATGTGTACATATAAAGGGAGAAGAAATAGGAAATGAAAACGATTAAACTACTATGTGGAGAAGTTGTATTAACTACTGTACTTACAGGATGTTCTAGTGCTCCTGTAAATACAAAAAAGACAGAAAAGGCACAAGAAAAAACTTAGAAAGATTCAAAGAAAAAAAGAATCCAAGAAAGAAGAAATTAAGAAAACGAACAAAAAGTTCGAGAAGCTAAAGAGCTTGCTGAAAGTGAAGCAAAAGCAGCACAAAAACAAGAATCTGTAGAAACTAAAAAATTTGTTGAAACATCAAGCAGTAGTCAACAAGCCTCACATAAAATAGAGGCTTCAACTCAGAAACAAGATAATAACAAGGCAGAAAACACAGTAAGCAAACCATCTAATGATCAAGGAGTAAAACAAGAAAAAAGAAGAACACAAGCATAACTGGGAGAAAGTTACAGATGTTATTCATCATAATACGGCAACTCATACTGAGCAGATGCTGGTAAGAGAAGTTTGGGTTGAATACACGCCAACAAGATGGAGCTGTTCTGGGTGCCTTCAATTATTTGATTCACCAGATGCATTAACTGAACATCAACAATATTATCTAGAACAAGATATTTATACGCATGCAGGTTCTTCGATTGTGAGTGAAAATCGAATAGAACACCCGACCGAATACGAAACACGTACTGTAATTGACAAAGAAGCATACAATGAAATGGTTGTAATAGGATATAAGTGTTCGATCTGTGGTGCAACAAAGTGATTTAATAGGATTACAATTATATAAATACAAAGATATGGTGAGTTCAAGACACTATAGCTTATTTTATTGGTTCATTAATACTTCTTCTAAAATAGGTTTAAGAAGTTGAGGAGTTAAATCATCTAAATCACACTGATATTCCACATTTAATCTTGGATTATAGAATTTTAAATGTTTTACATTACTGAATTGCTTTTTGTTCGATTTCATTCCAATAATCCTGTACAAGATGATTTGAAGTGTATGTTTGTTGGAAATTTTTTGTTTAATATTTTCATATCGATTAGGAATCTTCTGTTAAATAATCATAATCCCATAAATGGTGTCGCCTTTGTATTTTACAAACAAACGATCACCAACATCTATAATGTGTTCTTGTTGCTTGAAATAGGCTGGAGATCGATTGATCATTTCTCTGATGTTTTCTATTGTAGGGTTGTCAGGTAGTTTATTCTCTAGATTTACAGATGATCTATATCCACTTCTATCAATGGTTTTGATACATTTTCATCAGGGAAAAATTCATGTTTAGTATTGTAATGTATTTCTTTAAATAATTTTACAGGAAGGTATCCACCTTTAGGTTGTTTCGCTTTATTTGACAAAGTTGTTATTGTTTCGGGCATAGTTGTCACCCCGTTTCGCACAACTAAGTATAAATCATAGGAAGTGTCTTGCATATAAATGTTTTAATTTGGATGTGTATTCTTGAAGCAGGAAAATGGTGGAACTGTTACGATATATGTGTAGTAAATGCCTTCAAGCAGTGAAGGCTACGCTAAATTTAAAACTGAGATTATAGATACGGGTATTGGTATGAGTGAAAGTTTTATTCCAACTTTGTTTGATTCTTTTGCTCGAGAAACAACAAAAGATACTGGAAATATTATGGGAACTGGTCTAGGCATGTCAATTGTAAAGAAATTATTGGACATGATGAATAGAACCATAGATGTTAAGAGTGAATTAGGTAAGGGAAGTTGTTTTGCAATTACCATTGAGCATCAAATTATAGATGGAGATATCAAAACATCAAATGACAATGTTCTAGAATCAGATCAATCATTAGAAGGAAAACGTATTCTTTTAGCTGAGGATAATGAATTGAATGCAGAGATTGCTCAAGTTATTCTTGAGGGTTGTGGAATTAGTGTAGATTGGGTGAATGATGGTATTGAATGTGTTGGCAAAGTGATTCAAAAACCTAGTAATACTTATGATTTGATTTTAATGGATATTCAGATGCCGATTATGGATGGTTATATGGCAACGAAAAAGGTTCGTGAGCTTCCAGATAAAAACAAAGCTAATATTCCAATCATTGTGATGGCTGCAAATGCTTTTGAAGAAGATAAGAGAACAGCGTTAGAAGCAGGAATGAATGGACATATTTCAAAACCAATGGATGTAGATAAATTGAAACATGAAATCACTTTCGTTTTGTTAAAAAAAGCAAAAAAGCTAGAATAATTGAAACTATTGACTATAATAGTATGTTGATATAAAGGAGTGGTATTTTATGCAATTTTTAGATTATGTTGATAAAATTGAAAAACCAACTATTGAGAATATTCGTGCAATCTATAAGATAATCACCATTAAATATGACAATGTCATAGACATGGCGGTTGAACCTAATAGTGAAAAGTATAATAAGTGGACACAGACTTTGGAATGTTTAAAAGAGTCTGAAAATATTATATTTAAATGCATTCAGAATAATGCGATTTCTGATATAGATTGGTTAAAATTAAAGTATAGTATTTATCGTTTTCAAGTTAAGTATGGTGGCTTGAAATATATGAAAGTCGAATAAGAATTGAAGAACAGAAATTTGTTGGTTTCTGTCTTTTTTTTAATTTACGAGTAGATGAGTCATTCTATTGTTGATCAAATTGTTGTTTTTACTATAAATTCTGCGACAAATTAGATATTTTGATAAATCTCATTCTGCATTTGTTCTGATACAATTTTGTGATCGCTAAATCATAATGTTAGTGATCTAATTGATGGAGGAAGAAAAAATTATGAATTATGATGTGATATTCAAATTTAAGGTAAATTTATGTTTCTTTGTATAAAAATCACAAAAAGTGAAAACGAATTACTAAAAAAGATAAATACAAAAAATTGCAAACATGTATAATACATTAATGTAAGCGTTTAACGGTTACATAAAAGCGCCTAATTATTAAATTAGATGCTTTTTTAATTGAAAATAGTATCAACTTTTTCTATATCTTCTTATAACTTCTCGAATTGCCGATATATCCTTATTTTATAAGGTTTGTCGGCTTTTTTCATTTCTTCAACCTACCGCAGAACTGGGTCTACACTACGCATATCTTCACTCTCAATCGTTGTACATTTCGTTGTAAATCACGCTATCATACTTCTCATTTCTTTGTTTGCTCCTACTTCTGACGCATGAGCGTATAAGTTAAGCGTTATTGATATGTTGGAATGTCCCATGATATACTGTAAATTCTTTGGGTTCATATTCTTTTGTGCTAATCTCGTACAAAATGTATGTCTTAGTGTATGTGGTGTAATATGTGGCAATGGAACATCATGTGTCTTGTTGTACTTCTTTATCATTCGTATCAATAAAGTTTTATAGGTTGCGTTATGTGCAGGACAACCATTCTCTAACAGAAACAGAAAGTGACGATAACCGTCAATCTCTTTTATCATAGGTTTCAGTTTCCTTTTTAACACTCTATGAAAGGCTTTTTCTGTTTCATCACTCATTGGCACTTTACGAATACCGCTTTTTGTCTTTGGCTCATTGATATAATAACCGTCTTTGTTTTTCAGTAACTGATGATTGATATTGATTGAATGATTTTCAAAATCTAAATCATGTTTTGTCAATCCACAGAATTCTGATATTCTTAGTCCTGTTTTTAACAGTATCAGTACATCATCATAATATCTCTGATAACAGTTATCCTGTGCTATGAAATCGAGTAATGCCTGCTCCTGTTCTTCACTTAATGCGACTTTCGTTTTGCTGTCATTTTCAATCACTTCACTTAGTGAAAAATCAAAAGGGTTCTTCCTTACATAATCATCATCAATCGCCATACAAAAGGACGCTTTTAATGAACGCTTATAGTTCTTGATTGTTCCAAAGGAAAAACCTTTCTGTTGCATACGGGTTGCCCATTCTCTAGCGTCTGACGGTTTAATAGTGTCAATACTCCTAGAACCTAGTATATCGTCCTCTAAGGCTTTCATAAGGTATTTTCTGCCGACTTCTGTATTCTTCGTTACATTTGGTCGCTGTGCATTCTTTTTAGCATATAACTGGCAAAGTGTCATTTTACCGCCCTGCGTGTCGATACCGTCATACAAATCTCTTTGTATGATACGCTCCTTTTCTCTTAACGACAAATCATCTCGTTTGCCTTTCGGTGTTCTATCTGTCGGTAATAATTTCCAAGCATACACATATTTTGTTTTACCCAATGCGTCTACATATTTGTAAGTGTATCTTCCGTCTGGTCTTTGACTTTCTCCTCTCTGTAATATTCTGTTTCTGTTATCTCGTCTTTTTAATGCTGACATCTTTCAGACTCCTTTCAAAGTATGAAAGAGCCTTGTATATACGACTTAATCAAATCATAACACGCACAAGGCTCTTTTGCATTAAATTTGTTCTAGTTTATCTATGACTTTTTCAAAATTCTTTTTCTTGATAAGCATACGGTTACCATTCATAACGACACATTCTCGTTTATGTTCATTGGCAATTTGACGCAATTTATTTTCGCCAATGCGGAAGTAACTAGACGCTTCTTCGATTGTCATAAGGTATCGTTCCCATAATGGCATACTTAAATCGTGCATAAATTCTCACTCCTTTCCGTAAAATGTTTTTTAAGCAATTCAACGGCTTTTGTCATAGCCCACAGGAGTTCCACCTCTGCATTATCCAATGTAGCCGTATCCATTGCGTGCGACGCTCTGAACGCTCAAGCTGTGGCTGTACGGGAGTATCATTATCAGACAGAACAGGTCATGGCGATAAAAGAGGACAAGTCTTTTACATGAACACAAACAATAATCGCTCACTTTTGCAGGGGAAAGGTCATGGCGTATTTGTTTCAACGGCTCGCTGTCTGTCTAAGGTATTGAATTGCTTTATTCAGTTGTCAAAGAACACGAAAGAAGAAAATCATCTTTCCTATATACCGCGTTGAAAAATAGGGAAAGTGTAACCAATATTCAAAACTTTTTCTTTCTACACCATATAGGGAATGGAAAGTGCTAAATGCTAAGATGAAAATGAAATATTTTCTTCCTTTCACATCAACACTCAACGGCTACGGTCTGTTTGAATACAAAATCAAGAAATATAATAAATTTCTTCTTTCTTGCACCAACACTCGATACGAACAATGTTTTTGAATACAAATTAAAGAAATATAATAAATTTCTTCTTTCTTGCACCAACACTCGATACGAACAATGTTTTTGAATACAAATTAAAGAAATTTTTTCTTCTTTACATACAACACTCTCCTGCAAAGTGTCTTTTGCTAACCAAAATAGAAAAATTTTTTACTTTTTTCTTCTTTCGCACCATATAAGGACGGCAAAGGTATATATAATGACCTTTTTGAAAATTTTTTCTTCCCTCGCTCCATATAGGGAACAGATAAGCGGTTTTGCTTCCATTTTTCAAAAATTTTTCCTCTTTCATCTCATATCTGTACAGCAGATGAGGTTTTTATGACTTAATTCGTAAATTTCTGTCCCTATATGCACATATCAGTACAGCAAAGACTGATTTGCTAAGCTAAACTGAAAAAAGTTGAAATTTCTTTCACACCATATCTGTACACGTTTTGATGTTCTGTTGCGGATTTTTCATGGAAATTAAAAAATACCGTCAGTTTCCTTTGAAACGGCGGTATCTATCCTTTCTTCTATGGTTGTCTTTTCAAGTTCCAGCAAGTGTCTGTGCTTGTCTTTCAGTTCGGTATGCTCCAGCATATCGTCCATTATGGTTGTATGGTTCATCTTATCCAGTTCCTGCACCATTTTAAGCGTAGGTGCTACCTGTCTTTGTAGCCAATGCAATGCTCTTTCCATTGTGAACGGTTCTGGCTGTGTGGTTAATCGAATGGGTACTCGGTTATCTCCTACAAAATACGCCCACTCAGGATTGATTTTCCAGCGGTTCTTCGGCTTATCTTCTTCTGGGTCAACGAAACGGATATAATGATTGATGATAGAAAATGCTGTCCTCTCAGCGTCATAGTAAGTCAGCAAATCCACAACAGCCTTATAGGCTCTTTCATTCTTCATGCGGATTTCAAAACGGTTCTTGATTTCGCTGTCTTCAATGGCAATGCCTTTCTTGACGTATTGTTCCTTTGCCTTTTCATAAATGCAGAAATACAGCTCGCTTTGTGTTGAGCCGATATACATTGTATTTCCTGTGCTTTCGGGTATATCATCGCCATTCTTGTCCGTTCCGTCATATCGCTTTTGTCTGCGAAAGTAGGAGATACATTCTCCACGCTGATACTTTTCTATGAGCTTTGGAATATCCAACACTCCAACTCTGTCATTTATCGCAAGGTCAAGACGCTTTATCACGCCGTCAGAAGTCAGACAGTCCATCATCAAATCAAACCAGCTTCTCTGCTGTGCCAGAAGATAGCCCTCAATCTGCCTGCACCCTTTGCCTTTCAGTTCCAGCAGAACACCCAATGATGGGTTAGAAGATACCAGCACGGTAATATCGCCTAAAATATACTGTTCTTCATAGCCGTAGCGTCCGTATTCTTCATGGAGCATGTGTCTGGGCTTGATATGCAGAATGTCCTTAATAACGGTCAACGGGTCTGTGGTAGGGAAACGGACACGGAAATAGTCAACCAGTATGAACATAGGCTCTAATGGATTTAATCGTTCCAACTGTTTCTGAATTTCCGCTTTCAGTTCTTCTGTCAATGGAAGTTTCCCCGTTTCAATGCGGTTATAATGTTCTCGACTGATACCGCAGGCAACGGCAAGTCTTTTTTGCGATACTCTGTATTCCTCACGCTTAAACTTTAATTCTTCAATAAATTTTTTATCATTCATTCTTCAATTCCTCCAATCAAAAAGGCAACTACCATGTACTGATAATTGCCTGCATTTCATTTCTGCAAAAGAAAAAGACAATCAACTTCTTATTTGAAATCAACTGTCTTTCCTATGCTATTTAATTTTTCAAAGTGATAATGGCATGATTTATATCACGCTGTGTAAAATGAGGTTTCGTCCTGTACTTACAGCGTTTTCCGCTTGCTAACGTCTATTGTTTCTTGTTTTTTATGCCCCCCTTGTTAGATAACGGGGGCTTATAAGGCTCGCTACGCTCGCCAGACCGCCGAAGTGAACCGCCCCCTCGCCAGCAAGCTGGCGTGGCGATATGTCTTGCGACCGCCACCGTGGGCGGCTCGCTCCGTCGGTTATCGTTTGCGTCCTTGAAAGCACGTTTCTAAAGCAGAGCAGAAGAAAAGGACAGAAACCTTTGCCCCTGTCCTTAATCATGCTTATCTGCTTCTTCTACGCTTGAAAATCAGTGCCGTTATCACTCCTGTAAGGGAAATGATGGTTGCCATGCTCCACAATAAGACATTCGTGCTATCGCCTGTCTTGACTGCCGTATCTGGCTTATCTGCCTTTGAAGCAGTGTTGTTCTTATCGTTGACGTTGTTATCGCCTTTGTCTGGCTTTGTCGGAGCAGTAGGCTGTTCTTCTTTATCTTTATCCTTGACCGTAATAGTTATGGTCTTAGTTACAGAAGCACCGTTGCTATCAGTTACCTTGTAAGTAACCGTATATGTACCAGCTTTTGAGGTATCTACTGTATTGTTGATAACCTCAATCTTATCCGTAAGATCGCCGTCCTCTTTATCCAAAGCTGTTACACCTGCCATAACATCAAAACTGTCTCCAACGGTCAGCGTCTTATCTTCGGCTGTAATCACAGGAATATGGTTGATACCTCCTGCATTTTTCGCAAATGTCCATGTACCAGTAAAGGCAGTATCTGCTGTCAGCTTTTCGATTTCTTCTGGTGTCCAGCCCTCAAACAGCCATACGCCGTCGGTTGTTTCCACTCTGTCAGCTTTCAATGCTACTGGAACAACTTTCACACCATATACATAACTCGTTGCTTTTGGAAGCATGTCATTGACTTCTTTTGGAAGCTCCTTGTCGTCCGCTCCATTGATAAACTGGTAAGAAACAGTATATTTTTCATCATTGTCTGGTTTGTCGTTTCCATTTTCATCAACCGCCCATTGTGCGGAGTAAGTTACGGTCTGTGTTACTGTTTCTGTGACTTCTGGTGTCCAGCCTGTAAACACATAACCTGTACGTTTCGGCTCTCCATTAAATTTTGGTGTTTTAGTTCCTGATAACAGGTCGACATAGCTCTGGTCTTTGAAGATTTCTTCATTGTCCACACCGTCTGTATAGGTAACAGTGAATTTTTCTTCTTTGTCGTCAGGCGTGTCGTTGTTATTCTTGTCGTCCGCCCATGTAGCTGTATATACGGCAGTTCCTGCCACCTTGTTTGTTACTTCTGGGTTCCACCCTGTGAATACATAATCTTTACGCTCTAAACTTCCCTTAAACTTTGGCGTAACGTCGCCAATCTTTAAGTCAGAATATACTTCGTCCTTAAAAATTTCTTGCCCCTCTACACCGTCCGTATAGGTTACAGTATAAAGTTCATTTGTAAAGGTTACGTCGATAGTATGTGGTTCTCTTACATTTTCAAAAGTATAAGAGAAGTTGTCTTTTCCTACTGCGTTGGAAATGTCCTGCTCGTCTACTGAAACAGAAGCTATATCCTGTCCAGCGTCAGCGGTAATATCATATTGCTTGCTGTCGCCATAGTTTACTTCCGTAACGCCATTGTCTGTAATCGTTCCACCTGTGCCAGCAGTGGCATTGATTGTAGGATTGAAATTCGCATAAATATTATATATGATTTTATTTCCTACGGTTTCGCCTGTAGTAAGCAGGCGGTTGACAGAGATAGTCTGTCCTGTGCCATTATATGCACTGTTCCAATCAGAACCGTCGTTTGAGAAAGAATATCGTTTTCCCCAGCCATAATCAGTACGATTGCCTAAATCTTCTCCTTGATAGAGCTGTTCATATGTCCAGCCTTTCCATACCCAGCCGTCCGCAGGAGTTGCGGTATATTCTCTGTAACCGATACCCTGTGTAAAGGTTGTTTCCACCCTGTTGCTGTCTGTCAGTTCTGCCGTTCCACCATTTCTGGTAACATATGCATGGACTTCGGCATCTTTAACGATAGCCTGCATCTCGCTTACTTCCTCATAGCGGTCTGGAATATTGCTGTTAGCAAGAACAATCTGTGGCGTGATAGAAGCCAGCATAGACAGTGATAATACGACCGCTAATGCCTTTTTTGTTCTTTTCATTGCTTGTTCTCCTTTCTTGAATTTTATAGAGAACGATTAAAAGACTTTATTCCTCCCTCCTTTTTGTACTATTCTCAAAAAGTACACCTTTTAATAGTTCACTATATCACTATATAGTATGGCATAAAATACCATTTTTTTCAATGTTTTTCATGGTTGGAACGGCTATAAAGCTGTTATTCTTTTGCTATACTTGCTGATTTTAACTGTTCTATATCTTTTGCAAAAGGTGTACCTTTTGAGAGTTCAGAACAGACTATTTCCGCTGTAATAGGCGGTATTCCCTTAATTTCCGATAGAATGTAGCTTCGCTCATTTTGCATATTTCCAAGACTTCCGACAGAGGAAGCCTTTTCTTTTCCCATTCATGGACAAGCTCTCCGAAATTCTCTGGAAGCGTGATTTCTGGTCTGCCGAATTTAATTCCTTTTGCCTTTGCCACCGCTATGCCTTGTGCCTGTCTTTTTCTGATGTTCTCACGTTCATTTTGTGCGACAAAGGATAGTATCTGTAACACAAGGTCGGCAATGAACGTACCCATTAAGTCTTTCCCATTTCTGGTGTCCAGTAAGGGCATGTCTATGACGCATATATCAATCCCTTTTTCTTTCGTCAGTATTCGCCATTGTTCCTGTATTTCAAGATAGTTCCTGCCTAAACGGTCAATACTTAGGATATAAAGTAAATCGCCTTGTTTTAGCTTTCTGACGAGCTTTTTATATTGTGGACGTTCAAAGCTCTTTCCAGACTGCTTGTCTATGTAGATATTCTTAGAAAGCACGTTCCGCTTTGAGAGTTCAACAATCTGTCGTTCTTCGTTCTGGTCTATGCTGGAAACCCGAACATATCCATAAATCTCTGCCATTTATTATCAATCCTCCTTTGCTATGGATATAGAAAAGTATCATAAACAAAAAAAGCACCTTACTGTAAAAGTAAAATGCTTTCGTTAAAATATATTCATTTGTTATCATTATTCGATTTCTGCCATTGAGAAGATACGCCTTATCACACAGCTTGTAAAGAGTGCTGACGCATTGCGTTGCAACAGGCTCTTGACAAGCTATGAGCTAAGACGTTGATAACGAACAGGCAGAAATGAGATAGTGTGCCGTTTCACGACATAGAAAAAGACGCTCTTTTTTCAAGCGTCGATTTCTTATAACTCTGTATTTCTTTGTATAAGTCGTTACATAAGGCTCTTTCATTTGTTGTAATTTCGTTGTAATTTTCCCTATTTTCTTTTTGCTATTTTGTCGTTAGATACTGTATTTATGCGGTTTTTCTTAGTTTAATATCTGTTTTTATTTTAAAAACGTAAAAAAAAGGAATTGCGACGAGCAAATAATAGAAAGGACATAAGACAATTCCTATCCTAATTTTTAGTTAGGATTCCTCGTCATGTAATCATGAAATATAAATCATTATGCAAAAGTGCATTAGCTGTTGCAGCCATTTGTACTGCATTTGGGACTATTGTTCCATTTAGCAATACATATATTGAAGCTCAAGAAACAGACTTAAGCACAGAACAAAAAAATGGTACTGTTGCATTAACAAAAGAAGAGAATGGTAATTATACTTTTGGTAATGGCTACTTAAAACGTACATTCTCTATCACAAAAGGTAAGTTAAAAACTGAATATTTAACAAACTATCGTACATCTGGTGAAACTAAAATGACTCCAGCTTCTAGTGAAGAGTTTGTGATTGAAACAATGGAGAACTCTCAAGAAGCAGATGGGTTTAAAGCTCCAACAAATAAAATCAAGAACAATAATTGGAATATTACTTCAGATAGTGAACAAGTTGCTGAAGAAAAAGGTAATGCAAGTCACATGTTTGATGGAAACGTTGACACTTATTACCATTCAAAGTATAAAGATGCATCCACAGCTGAAAAGCAATATCCACACAATATTTACGTGGATCTAAAAAATGAAAACACTTTTAAATCTGTTTATTACAAGCAACGTGTTCATAACGGATCACCTACAGTTAGTGGTCATGTTAAAGATTTTAAATTGTATACTGCTTCTAGTATTGAAGAATTAAAAACTGATAAAGCAAAATTAGTTTATGAAGGTACATTTGAAGATAAAGAAGATAACTACGTTAACTTAGGAAAAGAAGTAACAGCTCAGTATGTTCGTATCGAATTTACAACAGTGCATACACCTAAAGATAGTAAAGTAGATAAAGATGTTGCTTGTTGTTCAGAATTTGGTTTCTTTGCAGATGAAGCAGTATTCCCTGAAAAGTCTGCGTCACAGATTAAGGCAAGTAATTTAACTGTTGATGGAGTTCCAGAAGTTGGTGAAGCAAATGGTTATAAAACATTAACTTTTAAATTCAAACCTGTAACTGCCCGTAATGTTCAATATACAATTAAAGAAGTAATTTCAATGAAGGATGGAGAATCTTTCATGAGAAAACATTTAGAGATTGAAGTTCCTCAAGAACAGGCAAAACAAGCTAAAATCTTATATATCGATCTAGAAAATATGGATTTTCAAGATAGTGATGTACAAGGTAGTGGATCTAATCAATCAAATGATACAAACTTCTGGACAATTCCTGAATTAAAAAACAACCCAGATATGGCAAATATGAAGGGTGATTATCTAGAACTAGGTCAGCCTTATTATGTTGGTTCAATGTATTGGGGATGTGAATTCCCTCAAGCAGAAAACAAGATTCGTGAGAAAAACGGTTTTGTTCGTTATCACTATGGTAAAGATTTGTCCGTTGCAAGTGAAAGTTCTGATGGACAATTCAATAACTATAACAACTATAACAATGCAAATGGACAATCTGGAAAGATGATTACTTGGGATGCGGTTGTAGGGGCTGCACGTAGTACAGATTATCAAGTTGTTCAGTCTGATTTCTATGAATATATTGAAACTATCGCTACAAAAACGAACTTTAGACAGCAGTTTAACTCTTGGTATGACAATATGAAAAATATTACAGATTCTAATATCCAAGAAAGTTTTAACGAAATTGAAAAAGGTTTTACACAATATGGTGTTAACCCATTAGATTCTTATGTAGTTGATGATGGCTGGACTAATTATAGTTCGTTCTGGGATTTTGATAGAAGTGCAAATAAATTCCCTAATGAATTGTATAATTCAAGTTCTCAAGTAAATAAGATGGGTTCTAACTTTGGTTTATGGCTAGGTCCTCGTGGTGGTTATGGTACTGAAGGGCAAATCGCAAATTATATCGCAAATAATAAATTAGGATCTCGAAATGAAAATTCTGGAAATGATATTAACGTTTCTGATGGTCGTTATTTGGATAAATTAGTTAATGATATCTTTGTTGGATATCAAAATAAATTTGATATTAACTACTGGAAATTAGATGGTATGTTGTTGAAACCATCAAAAAATTCAGCTAATGCGCATACAACAACAAACGATTTCTGTACAATCTCTGAAACATATGAGCGTTGGACAGACATGTTCGAAACAATGCGTAAAAATCGCCCAGATTTATGGATCAACATGACTTCATATGCAAACCCAAGTCCATGGCATGTACAGTGGGTAAATAGTGTATGGATGCAAAATACTGGTGACAGTGGATTTGATTATAAATTCGGAGCTACTGATCAAGAAGCTATGTTAACGTATCGTGATGGTGATTACTATGATTTCTTTGCAGAAAATCAATGGCAGTTACCAAACAAATATTTCTACAACCATGATCCGGTTTACGCAAAAACTGCTCACAGTGCACCAGGTGGTAAACATCCAATTACATATACAACGGATGAATTACGTGATCACTTGTATATGCTAGGTACTCGTGGTACTGCATTCTGGGAATACTATTATTCACCATCTATGTTTGATGATGAAAAATGGCAAGTAAATGCGGAAGCTGCAAATTGGATTGAAGATAATTTTGATATTCTTCAAAAATCAAAAATGTTTGGTGGAAATCCAGAAAATGGAAAAATATATGGTTACTCTTGTTGGAAGGGAAACCAGGGTATTGTTTCAATTCGTAACCCTAAAGATGTTGAGCAAACATATACTCTTAAATTAGATGAAAAAGTAGGCGTTTCAAGTGAAGTGAAAAATGTTTATGGAAAAGTAGTTGTTGGTGACCAATCTCGTCAAACAAATGATCCTGTATCTCACAACACAGAATTGACTTATACATTAAAACCAAAAGAAGTGTTGATTATTCAATACGGTGCTAAAGATGGAACACCAGCAAAAATTGAATCAATGCATGCTGATAAGAGCAAGGTAAGTGTTAAATTTGATGAAAGAATTCAAACTCCAGAAGCAACGAACTTTACTGTAGATGGTAATAAGGTTACTGATGTTAAATTGGATGCAGATTTACGTACTGCAGTACTTACTGTAGAAAAAGAGTTAAAAGACACTTCGGATGTTACAGTAAAAGTAAATGGAGTAAAAGATGTTGTAGGTAATGTGTCAAATACGAATTTCACAGATGATTACTATGCAAAAGATTTGATTAATGGAATTGGAAAAACTACATTAGATGGAACACCAATTGATAAAGGAAATAAATATGCATTAGACGGAACACGTGGATTCACTGTATCTGGTGAAATTAGTACGACTCAAACAAATGCTGAAATTGCAAGACAAGATGGAGCATTTACTGTTGGTATTGATGGAGATGGATATTTAACATTTAACTTTAATGGAATGAGTGTTAATTCAAAACATACTGAAAAGACACGTCAAAATGATGGCACAGTTACTGAATCTGTTGAAGGAATTATTGCAGATGGAAAGAAACATCAATTTGCGGCTGTTAAAGAAGAAAATGGTATGATCAAGCTTTATATGGATGGTGAACTTGTTAACTCAACATATGATGCTTCAAAATTAAATCCTAATGTTCAAAAAGGAAATTTAGTATTTGCTGACAGATTAACAGGAGATGTTGAATATATTACATTACATGACAAAGGATTAGGTTTTGATGAAGTAGGTGAATTAAAACCAGAGGAAAATGTTGAACGTAATGTTGTTAGTTCTAAGACAAATAAAAAAGTTAAGATCTCTGCCTATGATGTAACTGATAAAAAAGCAGTAACAGAAAAGGGAGAACGACCATTTAGTCATTTAAATGATGGTAATAAAGATACTCAAAATAATTATTTAGAGTTAGATGATACATCTGATAAAACAAATCATTCTCGATATGTTCAAGTAGATTTAGGTGATGAATATGAATTAAATAGAATTCATTTAACTCGTTATTATAGCGATAGTAGAACTTATGGTCCAACAGTTATTGAATTAAGTAAAAATGAAGATTTTAAAGAAAAAACGCAAGTATTTAATTCTGACAAAGATGGAACTGTTCATAATTTAGGTAAAGGTAAAGACGATTTATATACTGAAACAGCAGAAGGTAAGGAAGTAACATTTGAAAAGACAACTGCTCGTTATATTCGTGTTTACGTAAATGGACAGGCTAATAAAAAATCTTCTTCTGATCATATTGTTGAACTAGAAGCTTATGGTGTGAAAACAAATACAGAAACAAATAAACCAATAACACCAGATCGTGAAATTAATTTAACTCGCTTAAACGAATTGATTGAACAAGCTGAGAAAAAAGCAGAATTTAAAGAATATATAACAACAAATAGTTGGAAATTAATGGAAAATGCATTAGACGGTGCAAAAACTGTTAAAAATAACCCAATTAGTCAAGAAGCAGTAGACGAAGCTTGTAAATTGCTTGAAAACGGATTAGAAGGTTTAAAAGCAGATAAATCAAAATTAGTACAGAGACTTGAAGATGCTAAAGCATATGATGGAAAACAAGAATTCTATACAGAAGACAGTTGGAAATCATTCTCTGATGCGTTAGATGCTGCTAAATCTGAATCTACAAATGAAAAATCTACACCTGAAACAGTGAAGAAAGCATATGATAGTTTAGATGAAGCTATTAATGGATTAACATATAAGGAAGTTGATAAAACAAACTTAAATAAGTTGATTGAAAAAGCTAAAGCATATGATGGAAAACAAGAGTTCTATACAGAAGATAGTTGGAAATCATTCTCAGATGCGTTAGCTGCAGCTAAATCTGAATATAAATCTGAAAATTCTACACCAGAAACTGTTAAAGATGCTCAAGAAAAATTAGATGCGGCTATTAAAGGATTAACGTATATGAATGTTGATAAAGCACAATTACAAACGTTAATTGAAACAGCTAGAGGCAAAGCAGAAGAAAATTATACAACAGAAAGTTGGAATGTCTTTGCAGAAGCATTAGCAAATGCAGAAGATGAATTAAATTCTGAAAACTCTACACCAGAAACTGTTAAGGATGCTCAAGAAAATTAGATGCAGCTATTAAAGGATTAAAAGCTAAGAAAGTTGATAAATCTCAATTAGAAGCGTTGATCAAAGAAGCAGAAGGTAAAAAAGAAGCGGATTATACTGCAGATAGCTGGAAAGTCTTTGCAGACGCATTAGCAAATGCTGAAAATGAATTGAAGTCTGATAAATCTACTCCAGAAACTGTAAAAACTGCTCAAGATAAATTATCTGAAGCTATTAAAGATCTAGCACCTAAAAAACAGGTTGATAAATCAAAATTAGAGGCATTGATTGCAGAAGCTACAGGTAAAGTAGAATCACAATATACACCAGAAAGCTGGACAGCATTTACAACTGCATTAGGAACAGCTAATGAAGTAAATGGTAATAAAGATGCAACACAGGAAACTGTAGATCAAGCGTGTGTAAACTTAAGAGCAGGTATTGACAGATTAACAGCTAAGGCTGATAAGACACAATTACAAGCATTGATTGATGAAGCAAGTAACAAAAACAAAGATGAGTATACAGAAGAAAGTTGGGCTTCTTTCGAAACAGCATTAAATGATGCTAAGGGTGTATTTGCAAATGAAAATGCTTCACAGAATGACGTGGATCAAGCCTGTGAAAGCTTAAGTAAAGCTATTGAAGAATTAAAATTCAACAAATCACAATTAAAAGTAGTGATTGATCAGGCTGAAAATAAAAATTCAGAGGATTATACTGAAGAAAGTTGGGAAGTATTCGCAAATGCATTAGCAGAAGCTAAATCTGTATTTGAAGATGAAGATGCAACACCAGAATTGGTAGATGAAGCATATAGAAAACTAAATGAAGCTATTAATGGATTGACAGTTAAGGTTAATAAACCAGAACTAAAAGATTTAATTGATAAGGTTCAGGATAAAAAATCAGAGGATTATACAGATGCAAGTTGGTATGCTTTTGAAACTGCATTAGAAGAAGCTAAAGCCGTATTAGAAGATGAAGCTGCTACATCAGAACAAATCAGTCAAGCTTATAAAAAATTAGATGAAGCTATTAAAGGATTAACACCTAAAAAACAGGTTGATAAGTCAGAATTACAAAAATGGATTGATGAAGCTGGTAATAAAAACAAAGATGAGTATACAGAAGAAAGTTGGGCTTCTTTCGAAACAGCATTAAATAATGCTAAGGGTGTATTTGCAAATGAAAATGCTTCACAAGAAGAAGTGGATGATGCAAAAGGCAAATTAGAAAAAGCAGTTAACGACTTGGTTAAGGCTACTGGTTCAGAACAGAAACCAACTGAAAAACCAGATACAAAACCTGAACAAAATCCAACGGATAAGCCAGGCACAACACCGGAACAAAAACCTTCTGATAAACCGGAAGAAAAGCCTACTGATAAACCAGATACAACACCGGAACAAAAACCAACAGATAAACCAGTGCAGAAACCAACCGAAAAGCCAAGCAAAAACAATGGTACAAACACAGGAACTAGTACACATGTAGGTATCTTTGCAACTACTGCTCTTGCATCAGCTACAGCTGTACTTGGATTATTTGGATATAAACGTCGCAATAAGAAAAAATAATGCGTAATAAATTTGGATGGTTTAAATAGATTGATTCTCTTAGAATGAATCATATTCCAAAATGGTTTATAGCTCATTATGACTCGGATGACATATAGTTGTCCGAGTCTTTTTTGTATAATGGGTGGTATGTTAAGAAATTATATATATAAGGATAGATAAAAAAAGAGCTCATCTTAATCACGTACATGATTTAATGGGCTTTTTTAAGATTGTTGATAATAGTTGCTATTGCATTGATTTCAGAATTGCTTAGACCATCCACACTTATAAGCTTAGTAGACTTCTTATCTTTGTGATTTGAAAATAATACACCTGGTTCTACGTTGAATAGGCGACTTATTTCAATAATCGTATCTGTTGAAGGTGTACGTTCACCAAGTTCATATAGTGATATTGCTGCCTTACTAAGATTTAAACTATTGGCTAATTCAGCTTGTGACATATTTTGAGATAGTCTTAGCATTTTTATATTTGTACTTATGTTTTTCTTGTAGTCCATACGACTATTATATAGATTTACATTCGCCCAATCAACGTTGTAAAAAAATTTCAATCAGACCCTGACAAATAAATTTACAATGGGTATACTTAAAATATACATAAAGTAAATTGAAAGGTGGAAGTTTATGAATAAAAAATGGATGAGTAGATATCAAGTAGCCGAAGAATATTATAAAGATTTTGGAAGTTTGAATGGAATACCAAGTCGATCAACATTAGGTAAGTGGCTGACAGAACAAAAAAGATTAAAGTCTATTGATAAGTTGCAAGAAGAAAAAATTGCGTTATTAGAAGACATTGGTATACAGTGGGATACTGTCCGTGAGATTGAGTGGAAAATGTATTACCGACTTGTTAAAAGTTATTATGACAAATATGGAAACATCAACATTCCTTTTAACTTTAAAAAATATGATATTCGACTTGGGCAATGGATCCATCGTCAGCGTGTTGCATATTCTGCAAAGGTGTCAGGGGATAAAAAATTGATTCGTCAAAATAAAATAACGGATGAAGAGATTGCATTATTAAATCAATTGGGTATGGTCTGGGATTCAAATGAGATTAATAAGATGAACTCGATTCCTGAAATTATTGTTCGTTATTACGTAAAAAAATATTTTAAAGACACAATTAAGTTATTAGCCAATGATTTTTTAAAATCAGAATTAGATGTGTATATTCCTTCTAAAAAAATTGGAATTGAATATGATGGGGTGGCTTGGCATAAAGAAATGAATAAAGATATTTCAAAAAATAAATTGTGTCATGATAATAATGTGGATCTAATTCGAATTCGTGAATATGGATTGCCTGAAGTTGAAGGTTCAAAAAATTATTATGTGAAATCAGACAATATGAATGATCTACAAAAAGTTTTAAAAAATGTATTAAAAGATTTAGTCGGATATGAAGTAGATATTAATGTTGAAAAAGACATGAGTCTAATATTATTAGATCATCAAAATTATTTAGATTATACTTGGATGTTAACCTTTTTAGAAATCAAAGAAAATTATATGGTTGATGGTGTTGCTGATATAAAACAGAAGGATGTTAGTAAATCTGGTTTTAGTTTATATAGTTGGATTTCTAAACAGCGCAAAGAATATAAAGCAGGAATTTTGGGCCCTAAAAGAAAAGAACAATTAGAATCAATTGGTGTAATCTTGGATCCATATGAACATAAGTTTAATGAAGGTTTCAAACACTTAAAAAAGTTTGTGGATACAAATGGACACGCTAAAGTGAGCGCAAAGTATAGATGCGATGATGATTACTTTTTAGGGAAATGGGTATCGCATCGTAGAAGTGATTTTAAAAATGGAAAGCTCTCACAAAAACATATTGATGAATTAAATTCATTAGGATTCATTTGGAGTTTTAAAAATAAAATTATAGGGTCCACTATTTGTAAAGAATAGTGATCCTGTTTTTTCTGTATATGACCTCTAACTACAGTCAGTATGGGAGGCATTGGTGCATTACTATAATCATTAATAGTGTAAATGATAGTTGATTTATAATGTACTATTTAACGTTTTAATGTTTGAACCGTCAAAAAATAATGTGGCAATATTGCCACCATTCATAAAATCTTTTTAGTAGATAATAAAAGAAAATGAGAATAAATCCGAGCGAGAATGTAAATTCATTTCTCGCTTTTTTGCTTTTTAGTATCCGTCGGAGACATGGGTCTTAGGGGATTTTCCCTAAAAAGTTTGGTCATTTGCGTATTACAAATGACGTGCTTGCTATTTTAGAGATGGAGTGGAAATGGGAGTATTAAAGGGTAAAAAAAAGAAAAAATAAAAATGGGGCAAAAAGAATATAGAATACTTTAAAGAAAGTAGGTGAATAATATGGAAGGAGTCGATTTCAAAAAGTTTGTACAAAGCTCTAAAGTGAATAAGTCAAGACATAATGTGAAATCTGTACCAAAATATCCAACACTTCAACATGCAAAAAAAGGAAACAATCAACATAAAAACATGTTAAGTGTGAACAAAGTCAGACATACATTTGTCGTTGAACCGCAAAAGAAGGATTTATCAAAAGAGAAAAAAATGTCCTTGCTTGACGGGAAGCAAGCCATTAAGCTTGAGATTAAAAAGTACATAAAGTGGAGCGGTGTGTATCAATGGACTGGTTTAACTTTAGAGGAAAGAAAAGATAAATTGATTGAAAAATTAAATGATTTGCATAGTGAAGAAAAGATGATTGATGACGAATTTATTTATCCTCGTGGTGTGGATTATGTTCAAAAAGTGATTTTGTTTACGCACCGTAGAGTACAGTATTTGAATTTAAATTGTGTTGAAATTAAAAAAGAATATGCACAAATGGATCTGATTTGGACATTGGATTGGATTAATAGGTTTTCGGATATTGAAGAATTACAACTTTATTTTTTAAACAATTCAAAATCTAAATCTAAAGAAATTGCACTTAAAGATTTTTTAAGCTTGTGTGGAAAAACGCAGAAAGAGTTTTACAAGATTAGAACTTCATCTGGCGATTTATATGGAATAAAAAAAGGAAAAGCCAGGTATTTGAAATACAGTGAATGCGAATTTATATTAAAGAATCATTGGCAGAAATCATATACACGTATACTATCAGTCATCATTGGTGAATTGGATGTAAGTGTACTTCGCAAAGAATATGGATTTATCAGATTTGAGAAAAAGCTAATCAATCGTACTTGCAATATAAATGACATTGATGTGACTGATAATGTTGTAACTTTGAAGTCGTTGGACATAAATTCACATCAGTTATCACTACTAAAAAAATATATTTACAAGAATCATCCACTTCAAAAAGAGTTGGTTTATGATTCATCGACAAATGAATATTATTTATCCAGTGAAGGGTATGTGTGGTTTAAAAATATTTATTGTGCATCAAATAATATAAGTGAGAGAATCCAAACAGATTTGATTTGGCATCAGGAATATTTTCGAAAAAGAATGATGTATCTTCAAAATGAATATCTGGATTTGTCATATAAAAATGTTAAAAATATTTGGAAACTAACAGAACTGGAATATGAATGTTATATGGCACTAGGAAAATATAAACTTAAAAAAGATAATTTGAATTATAAAGATTTTGAAAATCTGTTTGTCGAATTAAAGTTAAGGCACCTTGTATTCTTAAAAAATAGGAAAGCTGAAAATTGTACAAGGAAAAGAAGAACAATGTATACCCAGGTATGTGATTTAACTTTTTTTGGATTGTATGAAGGTGCGTGTGTGAATTATACGATTAATAATAATGTTCTTGAAATGTATGTTGAAACAAAATATTTAGAAGAAAGTTTGAAGCATATTAAATTAAAGATTGGTTTAAATATAATGGATCGCGATGAACGAATTATCTTATTGAGGATGATGCAAAAGAATTTACCCATTCAATTTATTGTTGATATAGATGATGAGGGTAAAGGAATATTAGATTCATTTATGATTGCGAGTCTGCTTGAATTTAAAAGATTGAAAGATTCAAACGGAGACTTTAAATATAAATGTACATTATGAAAAAGGAGGAAAATATGAATAAGGATAAAGTAATTACTTTTCGGGTATCACCGAAAGAATATCAATTAATCAAAAACAGGTGTGAGAAAAGTGGATATCAAAAAACAAGTACGTATATTCGAAAAAAAGTACTAGGGGATAGTGACGAGATGTTGCTGAGCTATGAAAAAATCATCCAGCTTTATGATCGACTTAGTAAGCTTGAAGGTGAATTTGAAGACATAAAAATGTTTTCAGGTTTATCGGAATATGAAATTGAGGACTATGCTGAAACATTAAAAAGCATTGACAAACAAATCAGTGAACTAAAAATTTGATGAATAATATTTATACTGTAGGAAAGGAGAATGTGCATGCCAATTACAAAACGTTGGGCAATTACTCAAAATCTTAAACAGGCAAAGGACTATGTTACGGATGAGAACAAGTGTCTGATTGTTGACAATGATTTGAAAAAGGTTTTTCAATATACAGTTAACGAAGCCAAAACTAAAAATAGGAATGGCAATGATGTTGATGTCACCATTAAAAGTATGAATAATCGTTTGGTTAGCGGTATCAACTGTAATCCAAATCATGCTGTTGAAGAAATGGAACGAGTTCAACAGCATTATGATACGGATAAGGATAATAAGATAGCTTATCACCAGGTACAGTCATTTAATTATAATGATCCAATCGATGCAATTCAGGTTCATCAAATGGGGATTGAACTTGCGAAGAGAATGTATCCAAATTATCAAGTATTGGTAACTACACATCAGGATAAAGCTCATCTTCATAATCACTTTATTATCAATGCGACTAGCCTGTCTGGAAAAAAGTTACGAGATGATTTTTATGGAAATGAAGGCTTGATGAAGCTAAGAGAAGTATCGGATACTATTGCGAAAGAACATGGGTGCAAAATTATCGAGGATGCCCGCCTCATTGGTACACATGAAAATGATAAATCCATACCAGCTTATATGATTGATATGAATGCTAAATATCGATGGAAAGAGGTAATAAAAAAAGAAATCAATGAATATAAACGAATTGTGAGCAGTTTAAATGACTTACTGGAATTGCTTGCCCATAATGGTTATGAAATAAAAAAGGGGAAACATATTGCTATACGACCAGTTGGTGCGAACAAATATTTTCGATTGGATACATTAGGTGATGGTTATACACAAAAAGAATTGATCTATTATTTTGCATGTCAGGCCAGGCATTACTGGGAAGATGAAGAGTTGCGTAGGTACCAGATCAAAAAAATTGAAGAGGAGTATGGTCGATATTTCGCAAATCGCATGATGGATTATGTTGTTAGTATCTCAAGCAGTCAAAAATGGTTAAGTCAAAATCACAGAGATGATCATTATGATAAAACAAAATATCCACGATATCAAAAGGCTTCCATACAAACTATGAATGAACTAGAGAAGATGTACAATCAATTGGATTTATATGAAAAATATAAAATACATTCTTTTGAGGGATTGATTATGGCAACGCGTGATTTGACTTCAAAAATTGAAAGTATCGAAAAAGACTTAGAGAAAAGAGAAAATGAGTATTCAAAAAAGGTGGAGCTGAACAAATGGTATGAGACTTATATGAAATACTACAATCATTATTGTGTGTATTTGGAAGAAAAGAGATGGCATGATATACCAGATGATAAAGTACCGATAGAAGTTAAACTGTTTTTGTCTGTAAAAGATAAAATAGGCAATATGGCTATGGATGATGTTAGAAATGCCATGCTGGATTTCCAAAAAGAAAAAATTGACTATCAGCATGAAATAGCTGAATTATCGTATCTGAAATATGAAAAAGTTCTTTTGGATGATGCAAAAGAAATGAAGCTTAAAGAAAATGAAGATTTGATTCCATCAATTAAAATCACAAAGAATATGATTGATTCTGACAAGTCTACTAGTAATGAATATTTTGTGAAAATACCGTACACAGATAAATATACATACATCTTAAAGGATGCAGTAGTCTGGAATAAGTATGAAAAAGGACAAGTGTATTTAGTTAACGATATGGATATGGATCTGTACGATGCAGGTGGAGATATTGTAGAAACTGTGAATGGAAATGATTTACAAAGAATATCAGAAGGACGAAAACAAGATATTACTGAAATGTACAAAAAAATTAGAACGATTGAGAATAATAATGGTTTGGTGTTTACTGTGGATGTAAAGATGTTTGATTCCATTATTCCTGATAAAAATGGAATGTATCGTGTTCGTGTTCCATACACACAGGATTACATCGATGTACCATTAACCAATATGTTCTGGTTGAAAGAAAACAAAACAGCTCAGATATTCTTTGAAAATGGAAAAGATATTCAATATTATCTCAAAAATACAGCAGGAAATACTCAGAATGCAAGGATTGTAAAAACGAATGATCTAAAGAGTTATTTAGAGAAAAAGATAAAAGAAAACAAATCAAATATAAGAGAAGAAGTTGAGTGATTAGACAAGTGTTCATCAATAGCTTCTTTAAAAATGAAACGAGTGACATGTTTAACGAGATTGTTAAAATGTCACTTTTTTTTATGCATTTTAATAAATTTATTTCAGTAATTTTTGCCTGTTAAACAAAAATTTCTAAAATTGATCAAAATGCATCGATTTTTGACATTTTTCTTTTTTGCGAATTTTAAAAATGCTTTATATAAAGCAGATTATGAATTCAAAAAAGATTAACAAAAAATAAAAGTAGGACAAATATAGGGTTTAATTAATGTATAGACAGATGATATTAGTTGATATTTCGATGTTAATCATAAAGAGAATGCATCTTTGATTACTAACATGAATATCAGTTTATGTCATTTGTCTGAAGTGAATGCATAGCAAGCCATGGTTATGCATACAGATAAGGGGGAATATTTATGGCTAAGGTAAGATACGGCCAATCAGGCTATATTGGCTGCAAGATGAGTGAACGCGCTCAACAAGCATACTGTAACGGTGAAAAACCGTTTTCAAAATGGAGTAAGACGGATATACTTCGTGGACTTGAATATTACGCGGATAAAGACGTTGTTAATAAAATGTTTAAAAAATATAGTGCTGATACGTTGAGATATATCTTTTTAGAGTATACAGGATGGCATCATACAGGTTCATACGCAAATATAACCGAATTCTATCAGATTGCAGGTTTTAATTCCAAAGATTTAGATCGGATTATCAATGAATTGGATGAGAAAGAAAAAGAATTGAAAGAATTCAGAAAAAGACAAAAGGAAGAAAAAAGATTGTTGGAGAGTACAGAAGAGAAGTGTTACTTCAGATTCGGCGTATGGAGTGGGACTAAAAAGCATCCGAAACTTGTTTATTATAGAGCATATGGCATTAAAAAAGGTAATTGGATTTATTACATGGATGGCTCTTCTTTGAAAAAAAAGAATGCATCTGGTAATTATGTGAATGTTCTACAAACATACAATCGAGCGCCAATAGGGAAAGCTTACATCTTCAATAAAATAAAAGAACTAAAGAAAAAGAAAGGTAGAAAATAGGTTTATGGGTTTCAGCAAGAAAATGGATGACCACTTATGTCTTGACAATATTTTCATGAAAAGGAAAAAGAGAGAGCATGTGTACGATGAGGCAGTCGAGATCTTGAAAAAAATGTTACAGACAGATGATGAGTTACTAATCGATGATGTGATTGAAATGTTTATCTTGATTTTTGAAAGCGAAACCAAGGTGTTGTATGTGGATTACTTTATCAGAAGTTTGACTAGGCAGTATTATGGATTAAATTTTGGTTTGATTGAAAATACAGAAGCAATGGTATATCTTCAACATTATGGTACTACGTACGTCTATGACCAAGGTGATATATTTATACTTGATTGGCTAGATTATTCAGAATTTGCGCCAAGTAAATCTGGATATTATTTTGTGAAAGTATATTGTACACAAGTACGTGCGCTATATTACGATGCGGAGGATGACTGTTTTATGGATTTTATTGACGGAAAACGGGTTAAAGCGTTATTTGATCATAATATTATTGCATGGTCGACACTGATTGGTGCGCTACCAATTGATTTGGAGCAACATTTATCACAGTTGAATTACGATTGGTTATCATAATAAATAGATTTATGTTAAGGTGGCAGTTTTGCCACCTTTTTTGGTCGAGATAATAGAATTGTGGCAACAGTGCCATCTTTTTTGATAGGCAATTTTTAAATTGTGGCAACAGTGCCACCTTTTTTTTTGATTGATATAGAAATGAATTAGTGGCAATAATGCCACTTTTTTAGTGCTTTTTCATAAAAAATCAGGGAAGTAATACACTTATGAATAATATGATTATTTAAAAAAGTGCTTTATATAAAGTGTATTTATGATATCTATCAAAAAAATAAAGAAAAAATAAAAAAAGGGCGAAAAACAGGCATTATATAAGTGTAAGACGTATTACAAATAAATATAATCGATTGTATTGTTTTCAATTTATTCAACAAATTGATAGAAAGAAAGGACAAACAAATATGGAAAAAGTATTGTATCAGATTGTTGTTATCAACATTGCGGTTCAATATGGTATTGAGATTGCTATTATATTTAGCTATTTTACTTACTTTATTGATAAGCACTGTGGTGATGACGGGTTTGATGTAGAAAAAGGTGTTTTTATGCCTGCGAAAAGAATTGTTGAATATATGCCTTTTTTCAAGAAAAATCGGGTATATGTTCTTCTGGAAAAAATGGAGAAATTGAAGCTGTTTCAGCGTGTTCATCACGGTAAGAATCCATGGGATAGAACGTATTGGTATACGTATGATGACGTAGGATGGTCATTGTTGGAAATGTACTATCCGAAGCAATTCCAAAAATTAGTAAATGCAAATCCTGAAAATGGGAAATGTACAAATCCTAAAATTGGGAAATGTACAAATCCTGAAATTGGAAAATGTACAATTCCTGATTCTGAAACTTCATATATAAATAAAGATAAGAAGTATGTAGATAGAATTAATAAAGAAAAAAGGAATAAGGAAATTTACTCAAACATCATTCAACACTTTAATTTGAAATGTGACAAATCTTATAAGCTAGATTCAGATGTGTTCATTGATTACGTTGATAAACTGATTGGTAAAGGTTTTAGTGAACAAGATATGATTTCTGTTATTGATCAAAAATGCAAAGAATGGACGAATACGAAGTATGCACAGTATCTTAGACCATCAACTTTGTTTGGTGATAAGTTTGAAATCTATCTTAATGATTGTCAAAAATCAAATGAAAACTATAAAAGAAGGGGGAATGTTATATGAATGGAGAAAAATGTAAAATATGTCTTGCTTTCGGGGGGAAAGGAATATTCAATTACGATCAAATCGAGAAAGGATATGATTTACCAGTTGAATATACATATCAATGCCAAGATAGATTTACTTGTGAAAAAATCGTTGAATTCAGGAAGAAAAAAATTGAGCATCTAAAAGAGATATCTGGCATGGGTAATCTGTTGAATAAAAGTCTGGACAATTTTCAAACTAATGAAAGTTGGCAACAGTATTGCAAGGAAGTGGTTCAAAGTTATTTAAATGATTCTAAGCTAGCAATAAAAAAACAGAATCCATTACCTTGGTTGCTATTCATGGGTAAAACTGGGACTGGTAAAACGCATTTATGTTCAATTGCGGCGAATGGATTGATGGAATTAGGTAAGCGCGTTAGCTACATGACTTATCCCTCATTGGTTCGTGATATTAAGATGTTTAATGCAGATGGCTTGGTGGATAAAGCCAAACATACAGATGTGTTATTTCTAGATGATTTGTTTAAATTTGAGGATGCGAAGTGTAATCTTGAGCTGTTTGAGATACTCGATTATCGATACAAGGAAGATAAATGTACCATCATCTCCACTGAGAAAAAAGAAGCTGAATTAATCGCATTGGATGAAGCTATGTTTGGTAGAATCTGCGAAAAGGCTACAAAATCTAAGTATTTTACTGAGATATCGGATGAAAATGGGGATAGAAACTTCCGCTTAAAATAGTGGATTCGAATAATAAGTGATAGACAATGCTAATAAAGTGGATGAAGTAATAAGTGCATACGCATCCACTTTATATAGATGTTGTGTAATATACTGCGTTGAATATGGGTTCAATACTTGTTGGATTTGGATAAAAATGAAAAGGAGATAATTAATATGGATAATAACAATAAAACCAATAACATCAAAACTCAGTCAATTCGTATGAGAGAACTCGATAAACAGTGTTTTGATGACATAAAAAAAGAAAAGAAAATGAGTGCTGAAGAAGTGATGACAATGCTAATGGATAAATATAGAAATGATAAGTTTGTATCTCAACATTCGCAACACGAGAAATGTATTGGTGATTTTGAGCGTTACACCAATGCTGTTCGTGGTATCTTTCAAGGATTGATTTCTGAATGTGAAAATCAAGAACAACTGATTAGAACTGAAGTTGAGAATGATATTAAGTCAAAAGAAAAGATGATTATTTCACTCAACAATAAAGTGTTCAAGCTTGAATCGGATATGAAGGATAAGGATGCATTGATTTCAAAATCACAAAAAGAGGTTGTTGATTTGACAGAAGAAAACACATTGTTAAGAAAAACTAATGAATCACTTCAAGAAAATTTGGACAATGTAGAATCCTTCAAAAATCTGTTTCTTGGTGAAAAAGAAAAGAACACAGCTATTACGAAACAAAATTTGGAAGAAGTTAAGAAGTTAAATGAAGATAAGGCTGCTATAAGTGCACAATTGGAAGATGTTGAGCACAGTAAGTCAATTTTGATCGACACGCTAAACAAGACACAACAATCACTTGACGATAGTATTGTTGAAATTGATCAACTAAAAGAAGCAAATCAGGCTTTGTGTGAAAAAGTTCGAGAACTTGAAAAAGCATTGGATGAGAACCAAGGCAAAGTGATTCCGGTGGTTAAAGTTGTGGACAGAAAATACAGAAAATTACACCGTAATTTAGTGTAATTTCATGTACTAAGGGGAATAGAATATGAAAGATGCGGAATATCCGATCTGGAGAAAGTATGCTCTGACCGTACAGGAAGCGGCTATCTATTTTGGGATTGGTGAGAAGAGGATTCGACAAATTATTGAAGATAATCCTTATGAATCATTTATCTTAGAGATAGGTTCTCATGTAAAGATTAAGCGTGTACTTTTTGAAAAGTATTTAGATGACACAAATTCGATTTGAATGAGTGGAAAAAAGGCCGTATGTACGCTAGAATATGGGTGTCAACGGTCTTTCTTATATATGTCAGGGGGAATATAAATATGCAAGAAAGACGTTATGATAACAAGGGAAGATTGCTTCACACAGGCGAAGTACAGATGTCAGATGGTAGATATCGTTATAAATATAAAGATGTAGATGGAAAAATGAAGGTTATCTATAGTTTACGTTTATGTCAAAAAGATAGAGCTCCACGTGGCAAGAAAAAAGGGATTTCACTACGTGAGATGGAAAAAAAGATTCAATTTGAGATGATGCAAGGCATCAATACTGACGGAATGAGTATTACAGTGTTAGAGCTAGTAGAAAAGTATATTTCTACCAAGTTAAATGTTCGAATCAATACAAAAGCTGGATATCAGACTGTGGTGAATATTTTGAAAAAAGATCGTTTTGGCCAGATGAAAATCAGTGAGGTTAAAATATCGGATGCGAAATGTTGGTTGATCAAACTTCAAAAGAAGGATGGTCGTAGCTATAGTTCAATCACTAGCATTCGTGGTGTATTAAGACCAGCGTTTCAAATGGCACATGACGATGATTTGATTCGTAAGAATCCATTTAACTTCCAATTGGTAGATGTAATTTATAACGATTCAGTGACTCGTGAAGCAATTACTCGAGATGAAGAGAGACGATTTTTGAAATTTGTGAAAGAAGATAAGCACTTTAGTGAGTTTTATAATGGCTTTTATATCTTGTTCAATACAGGTATGCGTATATCTGAGTTTTGTGGTCTAACACTAGATGATGTAGACTTTAAAAATCATACAATCAACATCAACAAGCAGTTGATGAAAAAGAATCGTGAATACTATATTCAAGAAACAAAGACAGAAGCGGGTACGCGTATCATTCCTATGACAAGCGATGTGGAAAGTTGTTTTAAACGAATGATTCAAAATAGACCTAACTTTAAAAGAAAAGAACCATCAGTTGATGGTGTATCTGGCTTTTTAGCTTTTGATAGAAATGGCAGTATTCTATATTCACTACATTGGAATAAGCATATGCATTATGCGGTCGAAAAGTATAACAGCATCTACAAGAAGGAATTGCCTAATATTACACCACATGTTTGTCGACACACGTATTGTAGTAAGATGGCAAAGGCTGGTATGAATCCCAAGACTCTTCAGTATCTTATGGGACATTCGGATATCACGGTGACTATGAATACTTATACGCACATTAAACTTGAAGATGCTCAAGAAGAATTATCAAGATTAGGTCGTGAATAAGGCTGGGTTCAAACCATTGGTTTTTATACCAAGTTTTATACCAAAACAGGTCCAAACCATGATAAAATATGCCAAAATATGCCAAGTTACGCAAAAAGTCTAAAAGTAAATAAGTGCTTTATATAAAGGAAATGTGCTATATATAAAGGAGAATTTGATTATGATAAAAATATTATTCATATGCCACGGCAACATCTGCCGTAGTGTTAGTGCTGAGTATATTATGAAAGATTTGGCAAAGAAAAATGGAGTCGAACTATATGTTTCTAGTGCAGCTACAAGTCGTGAAGAAATTGGTAATGATATCTATCCTCCGGCTAAGCGTAAACTAAAAGAAAAGGGGATTCCATTTTCTAGACATTATGCAAGACAAGCTACAATGAGTGATTATTTGTCGTATGATTATTTAATTTGTATGGATGAAAATAATATGCGTAATCTAAATCGTATGTTCAATAATGATCCTGATCACAAGATTTATAAATTATTATCAAGAGATGTTTCGGATCCTTGGTATAGTAATGATTTTGAAAAAGCTTATAATGATATTAATGAGGGTTGTAAAGCTTGGTTGGAGAAATTATCATGAAACAGAATCTACATACGCACTCCATCTTTTGTGATGGAAAAGATACGATTGAAGAAATGACTTTAGAAGCCATCTCAAAGGGCTTTGACATTCTTGGGTTTTCAGGTCATGGATATTTGGACGTGGATACAAGTTCCATGCGAGATACTTCAGGATATATTTCAGAGGTTGAGAGAATTAAATTGAAATATTCTTCATCTATTCAAATCCATTTAGGCATTGAAGAAGATATGTTAGGAAGAATTGCTGAAAAAGCTCCATTTGAATATGTGATTGGAAGTAAACACTTTTTAGGTGAGACTGCTGTGGATTATTCAAAGCCTGTATTTGATTCTTTATTTGAATCCTATTCTGGTGACTATAAAAAGATGTGTAAAGACTACTATTCAGACTTATCGAATATGTATGATTGGCAAGAAGTGGATATCATTGGACATTTGGATTTGATTACCAAATATAATGAGGACGAGTCTTATTTTCAATTTAATGATAAAGACTATATGAATATTGTTTGCGATTGCATTGACCGATTGTTGATCAACGATAAGATTTTTGAAGTGAATACAGGAGCTATCGCCAGAGGCTATCGTAAAACACCATATCCATCTAAGAATATATTGGAATATTTATACGCAAAGAATGCGCGTATTTGTCTAAACAGTGATTGTCATGATAAGAACTATTTGGATTGTGCTTTTGAATCTAGCTTAGACTTGATTCAATCTTGTGGATTTAAAGAACTACAGATATTAACCAATGATGGTTTTGTACCAGTTAAAATTAAATAGAGTAGACAGTGAAGGTGTTCTTGTGATAATCAATTAGACCTTCACTTTTCATTTTGGAAAGCTCTTTTGATAAGGCACTTCGTTCTACGTTTAAATAGTCAGCCATCTGTTGACGATCAAGCGGAATCTTAAAGGTAGAATTTTGTGTTTCTAGTTTCATAAACGATAAGTATGACAACACTTTATTGCGAATGGTTTTGTTGGAAATATGGAATATGTGTTGTGACAACATCTTGTTTTTATTTGAAAGTATTTGAATCATTTGATTCTTTAATTCTGGGGATTTTTCTAAGGCTTGAACATCTAAAAATTGAATCGTACAATCCTCGATGGCTCTTACATATACATACATAGGTGTTTTGGTTAGGGCATAGCTTTCCGCAAACATTTGATTGGGACCTATACGTGACAATAGGGAAACATTGCCTAAAAAGTCTACAGTTTCTATGACAACACTTCCTTCTTTGACAATGCCAATGGCTTGAGGAATATCTTCTATATGATAAATAATTTCATTTTTCTTGTATTTTTTTAATTGTAAATCCATAAATATCTCCCTTTCGTGGTTTAAACAACATAAATTTAATGTATTATACACTAAAATAAGTTCATAAGAAATGAGGATGATTCTATGTTAAGAAAAATAATTCAAATTGATGAAGATAAATGTACAGGATGCGGTATCTGTGTGGATGCCTGTCATGAAGGAGCCATTGGCTTAGTGAATGGAAAAGCGAAATTAATGCGTGATGATTATTGTGATGGACTAGGGGATTGTTTACCAACATGTCCTACAGGTGCTATTTCATTTATTGAAAAAGATACTCTAGCTTATGATGAAGAGGCTGTAAAAAAGAATATGGAAAAGCGCATGCAAGAATCGGGCACCATGCATTCAGGATGTCCTGGGTCTATGATGCATACACTGAATCCAGTTGTATCAAGTCCATCGATTGATGTATCAAGTCAATTAACATCTTGGCCTGTTCAAATTAAGCTAGCACCTATCAACGCACCATTCTTTCAACATGCTAAGCTTTTAATAGCTGCGGATTGTACTGCTTATGCCTATGCCAATTTCCATCAGGAATTTATGAAAAATAAAGTGACTCTAATTGGATGTCCAAAACTTGATGGTGTGGATTATTCAGAAAAGCTTTGTGATATTATTCGTATGAATTCGATTGAAAGTGTAACCATTGTTCGTATGGAAGTACCTTGTTGTGGTGGACTTGAAAATGCGGTTAAGAAAGCTTTGCAGGAAAGTAAAAAGTTCATTCCTTGGCAAGTCGTAACCATTTCAATTGATGGAAAAATTTTAGATTAAACCTTAAAAAAGTGCAGTTAACGTTACAGATACTGCACTTTTGTCATTTTCTGACACGTTAAACAAAAAAGTATCACCGTAGTGATACTTCAATGATTATTCCTTTGTGATTTCTTTATAGCTAGCTAGACCATAAGCACTATCTGCAAGTGTACCTGCATTGACAATAGCTTGTTCCATTGCTTTTACGGCCATGATTCCAACTAGATCTTGTTCTGCAGGAACTTTATTCGATGTCATCGCAAAAATAGTATCTCCATCACTTGAAGTGTGGACTGGACGGATACATCTTGCATATCCATTATGCGCCATACTCGCAATCTTATTCATTTGTGCTTTATTTAAATCCGCATTTGTGATGATACAACCAATTGTCGTATTCATACCACAAGAATTGATCATCTTTTCAGCTGCCTTTAAGATTTCATCTTCACTAAACAATCTTGTGTTTGTGTTTTTATCGTAGATACCTGCAATTGGTTTGTCTGAATTAGGATAGAAAATATCACCACACGCATTCACAGCTACAATAGCTCCTACTTTTAATGGACCCATTTGTAGGGCTGAAAATCCAAGTCCTGCCTTCATCGCATATTGAGGGCCAAAGAATTTACCAACACTAGCCCCTGTTCCTGCACCTACATTTCCTTGTTTTGGATCATTTTTTTCAGCTTCCATACAAGCATCATAACCCATTTGTTTGTTTGGATACGCTTTAGAATTACCTACACCACAATCAAATAGACAAGCTTCACATACGATTGGAATATAGATATTTTTCATGTCAAAACCAATTTCGTGTTCGCTCAAATATTGCATAACACCACTACTTGATTCTAAACCAAAAGCACTACCACCTGATAATGTAACCGCATGAATCTTTTGAACCATGTTCTTTGGATTTAATAAATCTGTTTCACGAGTGGCTGGACCACCACCACGTACATCTACACCAGCTGTGGCTCCTTCTTTACATAAGATGACTGTACAGCCAGTCGCATTTTCTATATCTTGTGCACTACCAATTTGAAATCCTTCGATCTCATTGATTTGAATTGTCTTCATTTTTTGATCTCCTTTAATTCATATAAATCATTTCTACGTACCTTCCAATAAGGCATCCTTTTTCTTACTTTTTCAATGTCGTTTAAATCGATATCTACAACTTTGTATGCTTCTTCTTCACCCAACTCCACTACAACATTGCCAAAACCATCCACAAGAATAGAGTGGCCTCCTGAAGTATAGTTTTTATACGTGTACTTAGCTGGGGCAACCCCACACAAAAAGACTTCATTTTCTAAGGCGCGTGTTTGAGTAAATAGCTTCCAATGTTTCTTTGTAGCCTGCTCATTAAAGGCAGCCGGACAAAATAGAATTTGTGCTCCATTTTGAGCTAGAATCCTAGACACTTCTGGAAAGCGAATGTCGTAACATAATAAAATGCCACATCTTCCCCATGGCGTATCAAAACATTGTAGGTGATTTCCTGGTACAAACACTTCATTTTCGCAATAATCCTGTCGATTATGAAATTCAAAAAGATGTGTTTTATCATACGAACAAACAATGTCGCCATCACAATTTAATATGTAACAGCGATTGTATTTGTCAGCACAAATGGAACCAGCCACAATCCATATCCTATGCGATTTAGCTAGTTTTTTTAAAGCCATCAAACTTTCATCATGACGCAAATACGCTGTTTTAAGTGCATCATTATGATAGGGACAATTCCACATTTCACAAAGAACTAAAATATCACAGTCTGGAATATTTTTTAGTTTAGCTATATTTTGTTGGTTATCCATTGAAACAGACATTTGGTACATACAGATCTTCATATAGATTATGATAGGCGAAAAGTGACTACTTTTCAAGGTGTGCAAAGACTAACATGTGTTTATTTACTACTGGTTTGAAATCGTTTACAATGATTTTAGGAGGTTTGTATCATGTATAAAATTATAGAAGTAAAACAAAGTGTATTTGAAGATAATAATAAAGATGCGAACAAATTAAGAGAAGAATGTAAAGATAAAGGTGTGTTCTTATTGAATGTTATGTCAAGTCCTGGAGCAGGGAAGACAACAACTCTATCTAGAACGTTAGAAAGACTAAAAGATACAATGAGAATTGGTATTATGGAAGCGGATATTGATAGTGATGTAGATGCCAAAACCATCAGTGAATATGGCATACGCACGATTCAACTACATACAGGTGGTATGTGTCATTTAGACGCAGATATGACTTGTCAAGGATTGCATGAAATGGGTATGGAAGATTTAGATTTGGCTGTACTTGAAAATGTAGGAAATTTAGTATGTCCTGCTGAATTTGATACGGGATCCACTAAAAATATAGCTATCTTAAGTGTTCCAGAAGGAGATGACAAACCTTTAAAATATCCATTGATGTTTCAAGTGTGTGATGTGGTTTTAATTAATAAAGTGGATGTATTGCCATACTTTGATTTTGATGTAGAAAAATGTAAAGAGAATATTTTGTATCGTAATCCAAATGCGAAAATTTTTGAGGTGTGCGCAAAAACGGGTGAGGGAATTGATGACTGGTGTAAGTGGCTTGAAAATGAAGTAAAGGCCTGGAAGGAATAATATGACATATCGAGATAATATTGATAAACTGGCAAGGCGTATCACGGATCGTATTCCAGCTAAAGTAAAAAAATTATCCCAAACAGACCCTGAATATGAGTGTTTAAATGAAATCTTAAATGATGAACAATGCGATTTATGTTTGTGTTTTGAAGTGCGTAAACCACTTTCTTTTGAAGAAGTAGTGAAAAGAAGTGGATGGCCAGCGGGAAGAGTAAATCGTGTATTAAATGAAGTATGCGACATTGGAATGATTGAATACAACTGGGAAAATGAGGATCATCATAAACAGTTTGTGCTTCCTCAATTTGTTCCTGGAGCAGCTGAATTTATGGTTATGAATAAAGATCTTGTGGAAGAACATCCAATTGTTGTGGATTTCTTTGAAAAGATGACGCGATTACCACTTGAAAAGGTAACGCCAATGGTTCCACCTGGAGGAGCGGGTATTGGTATGCATGTTATTCCTGTGGAAAAGGCGATTCATGCAAATCAGCAAGCGGTAAGTGTAGAAAAGATTTCGCATTGGTTGAATAAATACGATAAATACGCACTTTCTCCATGTTCATGTAGAAGACAACAACGTGTTAGAGGTGAAGGAACTGGTGATGTTGAAGCGGATGTTTGTATTGCGGTAGGTGATATGGCAGATTATGTTGTACAGACAAACAAGGGTGGACATTATTGTACGTATGAAGAGGTTATTGAGACTTTAGAACGTTGCGAAAGAAAAGGTTATGTTCATCAGATTACCAATATTGATGGAGAAGATAAGATTTTTGCGATATGTAACTGTGCACATGGCGTATGTAATGCATTAAGAACGAGTCAATTGTTTAATACCCCAAATATGTCGGCAAGTGCTTATAGGGCTCATGTGGATAGTGAAAAGTGTGTTGCGTGTGGAAAGTGTGTGGAAATTTGTCCTGTAGGAGCGGCAAAATTGGGTCAAAAACTTTGTACAAAAGCTGGACCTGTATCGTATCCTAAACAGGAACTTCCTGATGATGTAAAGTGGGGCCCTGAAAAGTGGAACTGGAATTTTAGAGATACAGCTAAAGTCAACTGTTATGAAACTGGAACATCACCTTGTAAGAGTGCATGCCCTGCACATTTACCGGTTCAAGGCTATATTAAGATGGCGAAAGAAGGTCGCTATTTGGATGCATTAAAGTTAATTAAAGACTTTAATCCATTTCCAGCCGTATGTGGAGCTATTTGTAATAGAAGGTGTGAACAACAGTGTACGCGTGGATTGATTGATGAGCCTTTGGCTATTGATGAAATCAAGAAGTTTATTGCCGAACAAGAACTTTATGAAGATAAGCGTTATATTCCTTTATGTGAAAATGTCGAAGGAAAATTTTTCACAAATAAGATGGCCATTATTGGCGCAGGTCCTGCTGGTATGAGTGCCGCTTATTATTTAAGAATAATGGGCTATCCTGTCACAATATTCGAAAAGGAAGAAAAACCAGGCGGTATGTTGGCATATGGTATTCCTTCTTTTAGATTAGAGAAGTCTGTGATTGAAGCTGAAATTGAAGTGTTAAAAGCTATGGGTATTGAGTTCAAGTGTGGCATAGAAGTAGGTAAAGACATTTCGTTGGATGATTTAAGAAATGAGGGATATGAAGCATTCTATGTGGCCATTGGTGCTCAAGGATCAAGAAAATTAAATATTCCAGGAGAAGATAATGCGATGGTTGAATCTGGAATTGATTTCTTGCGTAAGGTGAATAAAACAGAAAATCCAAATCTAATTTCTGGCGATGTGGTTGTCGTTGGTGGTGGAAATGTTGCGATAGATGTAGCTCGTGCAGCTTTAAGAAGTGGGGCACAAAAGGTTCATTTATGTTCTTTAGAACAAGAAGGCGAAATGCCGGCTAGTCCTGAGGAAGTATTAGAAGCTAAAGAAGAGGAAATTCTTCTTCATTGTGGATGGGGTCCAAAGGAAATCTTAGAAGATTCAATTGTATTTAAACAATGTGTAAGTGTAAAGGATGAAACTGGAAGATTTAATCCAAGCTATGATGAAAGTGTTTTGGAAACTATACAATGTAGTCATGTATTACTTTCAATTGGCCAAAGTATTATTCCAATTCAAGGATTGGATGTAGAAGTAAATACAAATGGAACAATCAAAGCAGATGGTACAACACTACAAACATCTGTTGAAGATGTATTTGTTGGCGGTGATGTGTATACAGGTCCAAAATTTGCGATTGATGCGATTAGTCATGGTAAAGAAGCAGCTGAATCTATGCATCGTTTTGTTCATAAGGGGCATTCTCTAACAATTGGAAGAGACTTACATTTATTTAATGAATTTGATAAGAATAACGCATTGATTGATATTGATTTTGATCATGCCAAACGACAGATACCTGGTATTAAAAAGGGGTTGGGTGAAAAATCCTTTAGAGATTTACGTTCAACATTTACAGAAGAACAAGTTAAGATTGAAGCCAATCGATGTCTTGGATGTGGTGCAAGTATTGTGGATACCAATAAGTGCATTGGTTGTGGTTTGTGTACGACAAAATGCGAATTTGATGCGATCCACTTAACGCGTGATATCAAAGATGGCGCAAGAATGGTTAAGGCGGAAGATAAGATGAAAGCTATCTTGCCGTATGCAGCTAAACGCCAAATCAAGATTATTCGCAATAAGAAGAAATAGTATGCATGAATTAGGAATTGTTGTACATATTTCAAAAACATTGGAAGAACTTGCACAAGAAAATAATATTACAGATATTCGTAGAGTGACTTTGCAGATAGGAAAAGTAAGCGGAATTGTTCCTGAGTATTTAGTGGATTGTTGGAAATATTATAAGAAAAAAGTTCCTTTAATTGAAAACTCAACACTAGAATATGAATGGATTGAAGCCATTACGATTTGCGATGAATGTGAAAAAACATATGATACGATTCAATATGGAAGAGAGTGTCCATATTGTAAGAGTGAACATACAGTTCTTTTTCAAGGTAATGAGTGTCTCATTAAGGAGATTGAAGCCGAATAAGCGTCGAAAGGCGCTTTTTTTTGCTTTTTTTAGAAAAAGTTTTTTTTGCGTATATGAGTATGTAGGAAATGCCTACTAGAATTGAGGTGCTCATGCGTAGTGCAAATTTATTAAATGATTTCGCCTTCAAGTATGTTTTTGGCGAAGATTGTAAAGAGGCTAATGATGCCTTAAAATCATTACTTACGGTATTTTTAGAAAGGAAAGTCCATCATGTGGTTGTTAAAAATCCAAGATTGGATTTGTTGGTTGAATTTGATGATCGAACGATGGTGGATTTAGAAATGCAGTTAAGACAAACTCAAGATCATCTGCCGATTCGCTTTAGTTATTATTTGGCTAGACTTCATAGTTCTCAAGAATTGGAAGGAAAATATTATGGAGAGTTAAAGGAAACAATTGTCTTAGTGTTCTTTAATGTGAATTTAATTGATAATAATAGAATGTGTAACACATTCACATTGAAAAATGAGGATGGCTTATCTTTTGTGAAAGAAACAGAAGATCGTATGAAGATACGAACGGTTGAAATGGCAAAGTTGGATGTAAACAAGCCGCTTAAAGAAATGAATGAACAGGAAAAGATGATTTATTACTTTTTGAATTGCCACAAGGGAATGGATGATAGTAAAATTAAGGTCATGATAGAAAGTGATGGGGTGATTCAAATGTTAGAGAAGCGTGTAGAAACCATATCGGATGATGGTTGGAAAAAAATAATAGAAGATTTTAGAAAACTACATGAAAATGAAGAGCGAATGGAACGACAACTTGAACTTGAAGAGGCTCATAAAGCACAAGAAGAAGCAAAAAAGGCATTACAAGAAGCGAATAAATTAAGCCAAGAAGCTGACAAGAAAGTAGAAGAAGCTGATAAGAAAGTAGAAGAAGCAAATAAACAAGTGAAACAAATGGTTCGTAAGATGTATGAAGATGGTTTTAGTCTTGACCAAATTTCTGAATATTGTTCACTAAATGTGGATGAAATTCAGGTGTTGATAAAATCATAAATTTTCTGTTGCATTTAAAAAAATGTTTGTTTATAATAAAGCCATCCTTTGTAAAGGCAATGAAAAGAAGAAGTAGTCGTGGATGCTGCTGATAGTGAGTTCCTGATGGTGGAAATGGAACAGTAAGCACAGGGTGAACGTGTCTTAGAGCTAAGCTTTCGAAGATTGAGGAAGCTTCGGATACTCCCGTTATGAGTTAAGGGCTTGTACATTAGTGCAGGAAATAAGGTGGTACCGCGATTTTATAGTCGTCCTTGTATATTCAAGGACGGCTTTTTTTTATTAGAAGGGAATGGTAGATATGAAAAAAGGATTTAAATTAATTTCGGCATTTTTAGTAAGTTTTATGATCATGATGTCTAGTGTTATGCCTGCATTTGCCGATGAAACAGATACATCAACAACAGGCGATTTATTAGACAAGATTCAAGAAAGAGGAGAATTGATTGTAGGTACATCTCCTGATTTTCCACCTAATGAATTTATTGACTCAACAAAAACAGGACAAGCGCAATATGTAGGTTCTGATATTGAATTAGCAAAATATATTGCGAAAAAGATGGGTGTTAAATTAACAATCAAAGCCGCAAGTTTTGATACAGTTTTGGCAAATCTTCAAACTGAAGAAATTGATTTAGCAATTACTGGATTGGCTTATACACCAGCACGTGCGCAACAGATGGAAATGTCTATTGGATACAATATGACAGAGGATACTGGTGGGCAGGCTGTTATTATCGCAAAAAAAGATGCAGATAAATATAAGAAGTTAACTGATCTAACTGGCTTAAAGGTGGCTGCTCAACAAGGATCAATCCAGCAGCAATATACAGAAGATCAAATTCCGGACGCAAAACTACAATCCATTTCAAGTATTGATGATGGTGTTGCCCTATTAAAGAATGGTACGGTACAAGCTGTTGCATGCTCTGAAGGTACAGCTGATGAATATATTGAAAAGAACTCTGAACTTGCGAAGTTAGATGAATTATTCAATATTGATCAAGATTATGCAGGTAATCGTGTAGGTGCTCCTTTAGGTGAAAAGAGATTGATGAAAGAAGTCAATAAAATTTTAAAGGAAGTCAATAAAAAAGGTTTATATGAAGAGTGGTATAAAGCGGCTAAGAAACAGAGTAGTGAACAATTTACTTTAACAGCGACTGGATTCTTTGGAACATGTGTTCAAATTGTTCAATATTGCTGGCCACAATTATTAAAAGGTTTAGGAATCACTTTAGGACTTGCTGCTATTACTGTTATTTTTGGTACAATTATTGGTGGATTATTTGCCCTAGTAAAACTATCAAAGAATAAAATCGTACAAGCGATTGCGGGTGTATATGTAGAATTGATTCGTGGAACACCACTATTACTACAATTATGGTTGTTCATCAATATTTTCTCTTATTTGACAAATGGAAATATGCCAATGATCGTTAGTGTGATTATTGCCCTTGTCATTAATTCAAGTGCATATGTGGCTGAAATTATTCGTTCAGGTATTCAATCTGTGGATAAAGGGCAAAGAGAAGCGGCTAAATCACTTGGTATGTCAAATGTACATATGATGACTAAAATCATTATTCCTCAAGCTATCAAGAATATCTTGCCTGCCTTAGGTAATGAATTCGTTATGATGATCAAGGAAACATCTTTGGCAAGTACATTCTATATTGGAGAATTAATGACTGTTAACAGTGTTATTAAATCGGCTACTTATAAATCCATTGAACCATTAGTAATTGTTGGTTTGATCTACTTTATTGTTACATATTCATTATCAAAATTAATTAAATACATGGAAGGGAAGTTGAGTGTCAGTGACTAAGGAACTAATTGTTGTAAAAGACTTACATAAAAATTTTGGAGATCTTGAAGTATTAAAAGGAATTGATCAAACAATCCATCAAGGAGAAGTTGTTAGTATTATTGGACCTAGTGGTTCAGGAAAATCTACTTTCTTACGTTGTCTTAACTTATTAGAAAAACCATCTAGTGGACAAATTATTTTCGAAGGTATAGATATTGCAGCTGAAAATGTTGATATTGATACACATCGTAAAAAGATTGGAATGATCTTCCAACACTTTAATGTATTTCCACATTTAACAGTTTTAGAAAATATTACCATCACACCAATTCTAGAACTTAAAACACCAAAGGCCCAAGCTGAAAAAGAAGCAATTGAATTGCTTAAAAAAGTAGGCTTGGAAGATAAGAAGGATGAATATCCAAGAAAATTATCTGGTGGACAAAAACAGCGTCTAGCTATTGTTCGTGCTCTAGCTATGCATCCAGATGTAATTTTATGTGACGAACCAACAAGTGCATTAGATCCAGAAATGGTAAAAGGTGTACTAGAAGTCATTAAAGAATTGGCGGATCAAGGAATGACAATTGTGATCGTAACACACGAAATGGGATTTGCTCGTGAAACAAGTGATCGCGTATTATTTATGGATGAAGGTATTATTCAAGAACAAGGAACTCCAGAAGATATCTTTGAACATCCACAAAATCCAAGAACCATCAAATTTTTATCGCAAGTACTATAAGCTTGGGCACATGCTCAAGCTTTTCTGTACGACAGGCAGTCGTGCTTATAGTTGATAATCAATCACCGATTATCAACTGTTTTATTTTAGAGACAATAAAGTACAAGATACTCGTAACACTATACAAAAGTCATTGAAGTAAAACAGTCCCAACAAGGTTGAAATATTTTGTCTACTAAGGATATAGCCAAGTAGTAAGCCATACTCAATGCATCCTCGTGAGGGAGTGTGTGAAGGGAGTTAAAGCGAGAACTCAGGCACCAATCTATCAATGCACATGTGGCGTTCAGTATTGATGATGCTGCGGAAAAAAGCAGAAATCCTATGAATAGATACCAATGACTATATCGATATCTGTTAATACTGGATGTGAAAGCAGGAAGCATGAGTTCAAGGGAAGGCACAGATAATCCTGTGAGGTCTCCGTATTTAATGGACTACCATCTATAAGCGTAGCGAAGTGACGGATAGTGTACGGAGAAGTCAGAGTTACTAATAGTAGCGAAGAAGTTATAGAAATATAATGGAGCGAAGTGGTAACACCTTGTGAGCTTTGAGTAGATGTAGTTGTGTAAGTGCAAATTTTAAGAATATTCGTATTAACCTTAAAAGATATTACATGACAGTGGAAAGGAGATAAGAAAAGACATTATGAATGAACCATTAAAATTCAAATTATTTAGTGTGTATGGAAAAATACTACATAAAGATGTTCTTACAGAAGCTTTTCGTAAAGTGAAGAGCCGGTATTGATAAAGTCAGTATCAAAGTGTTTGAGGAAAATTTAGATGAAAACATAGAGTTGATTTTGAATGAACTTCGAACAAAGACGTACAAGCCTTCTCCAGTAAGACGAAAGTATATACCGAAGAAAAATGGAAAGTTAAGACCTTTAGGAATACCAACTATTAAAGACAGGGTCGTGCAACAAGCACTGGTCACTAAACTTGAGCCCTTCTTTGAAGAAAACGTATTTCACGACAATTCCTGTGGATTCAGACCTAACAGAGATGTTAAGTTAGCCATCAAGAAAATTGTGTCTAGATTAGAAAGTGGATATCTATATATCTATGATTTTGATATAAAAGGTTACTTCGACAATATACCTCACAAGAAACTTATGAAAGTTATCAACAAGTATGTGTCAGATGGAACAGTACTAGACATGATTTGGAAAACACTTAAAGCAGGGTACATGGAAGATGAAATACGATATGAAAACGCAAGTGGTACACAACAAGGTGGAGTTATTTCTCCACTATTGGCGAACATCTATTTGAATGAACTTGACTGGGAACTAACAAAAGCAAATCTTGAATTCGTGAGGTATGCTGACGATTCGATAGTCATGTGTCAAACAAAGGAAGATTTGGAAAAAGCCAAAGTCATAGTTCATGAAACGTTACAACGTCTAGGCCTTGAATTGGCAGAAGATAAAAGTGATGATATTGATTTTCACGAGAAAGACTTTGATTTCCTAGGTTTTACGTTCAACCATTTAAAAATGTCTAAAAATAGACATGTCTATTACACGTTTGGACCATCCGTAAAATCGTTAAAGAAGTTTAAGAGTGATATTAAATCTGTCACCAAGAAGAGTTGTACATACTCCTTTGAGAAGTGGACAGAGATTTTAAACCCAGTCATAAGAGGTAAGTTTAATTACTTCCTTATTCCTTTTCAAGTTGCACGAGAAATCAGACTGTTACTTAACGAACGCGGGTGAGTTATGCATGGCATACCTGCTCTTGATATAACCAAATTAGATGGTTATGTGCGTCAAAGACTACGAGTAAGTTTCTCATGCCGCGGAAAGAAACATGGTGGACAAGCACAAGGTAAATTATTAACTGTCAAATATGATAACAAGTTTTTCATAAAATGTATGGGTCTAGTTACAGGTGCGTATATGAAGGCTCAAATAGTTTTCCCTGGAATTAACATTGATGATTTTATTTTATTGATGGATTCCAATAAAAAGAAAAGTACCTCTTCTCAGAGTAAAAAGAGGTTCTTTCAGTATGCATACACTAAATAAGTCGAATCACAACATTTAAGTCTTTTCTAAAATGTAACTCACATTGGTAAGCCGTATGCCTTAATAGGGCACGTATGGTTTGATAAGGGGCGGCAGAATTTAAACTCTGCCGCCTACTTTCTTATGGTATAATTTAATAAATTGGAGGAAATTGATATGAATTCAGAATGGTCATTAGACATATTGTACAAGGGATTTGATGATCCTAAATTTAGTGAAGATCTAACATCTTTTGAAAAGAAGGCAAAAGAATTGGATGAACTTTCAAAGACTTTAAGTCATGAAAATGAAAAGAAAGATCTTCTTCAAATTGTTAAAGTATTAGAAGAGTTTGAATTATTAGAAAAACATTTGAGTTGCTTTGGATCTTTGAGTCAATCCACAAATACGGCAAATGCGAAAGCAGCAGCAGCCATTGATAAAGTAGCTACTATCGCAAGTACAGCCAGTAAGGCTATGGCAGTATTCTCTCGCTATATTGCGGATATGAAGGATTTAAATAGCTATTTAGATTGTCCAGAACTTTGTGAATACAAATATTTTTTAAATGATATTCACGAAAGCGGAAAATATTTGTTAAGTGAAGACGTAGAAGAGGCACTTGCCAAAATGAATATTTCTGCAGGTTCTGCTTGGGAGAAGCAACAAAGTCTACTCACAAGTTCATTGGAAGTAGAATATGATGGTAAAAAGTTACCTTTGGCATCGGTTCGTAATCTAGCGTATGATGCAGATAAAGAAGTTCGTAAAGCTGCCTATGAAGCTGAACTTAAAAGTTATGCACCTATTGCGGATGCAGTAAGTTTTTCTTTAAACAACATTAAACTACAAGTGATTACCGAAGCTAAAATGCGTGGCTATACAAGTCCAATGGATATGACGCTACACCAGTCTCATGTATCCCAAAAAACATTAGATGCACTTCTTAGTGCAATGCAGAAATACTTGCCAGTATTCCATAAGTATTTGAAAAGAAAAGCTGAAATGTTAGGGTATGAAAATGGCCTTCCATGGTATGAATTATTTGCGCCAATTGGAAAATCAGCTACGACAAGTTTTACTCCAGAAACTACAAAAGAATATTTGGTTAATCATTTTAGACCATTTTCTGATGACTTGGCCGATATGATGGAAGAAGCTTTTGACAATAACTGGATTGATTTTTATCCACATAAAGGAAAAGTCGGTGGAGCTTTCTGCTGCAATATGCCGTTTGTGAAACAATCACGCGTATTAACTAATTTTGATGGAGGACTTGGTGACGTAGTTACTTTGGCTCATGAACTTGGACATGCATATCATGGATTAAACATTGAAAGTCATAGACCATTAAATTGGGAGTATTCTATGCCAGTTGCAGAAACGGCAAGCACATTCAATGAAAATATCATTATGAATGCAGTGATTGATGAAACAGAGGATAAAGAAGTTAAACTAGGTTTGATTGAAAATCAGCTTCAAGACTTATGTCAGATCATCTGTGATATTTATTCTCGTTACTTATTTGAAAAAGCCGTATTTGACAGAAGAAGTGATGAGTTCTTATTCAAGGATCAGTTGAATGAAATTATGTTGGACGCACAAAAACAAGCTTATGGCGATGGACTTGATCCAAATTGTTTACATCCATATATGTGGGTTTGTAAATCACACTACTATTCTTCAGATCTAAGTTATTATAACTGGCCATATGCTTTTGGTGGATTGTTTGCGCGAGGCTTAGTTGTGAAATATCAAGAGATGGGTAAAGAAAAATTCGTTCCTAAATACAAAGAGATGTTACACACAACAACGGTTGCATCGGTAGAAGATACAGCTAAAGTATTGGGTGTTGATTTAACGGATGAAGCTTTCTGGATTTCTGCATTAGAAACCGCAAAATCAAGAATTGAAGAATTTATCGAATTGTCGAAATAATTACTTGGAAACAAGCAATTATTTCTGCAAAAGTTTACAAATGATGATATAATCTATTGCGTTCGAATTTTTTCAAGGAGAGATTTAATGAGTACAGAAATGTTGATGAAAAATAGAGAACGTTTTATTAAAAACGTAAACAGTAATGAGAATGGTGCAGCCGCCCTTTCTTTAAGATTATTTTGTTACGCTAGATTTATGGCAGTAAAAAAACCGTATGCAGAAACGCATGACTGGGTATATGAAAACGAATTGACAAGTGTCCAAGCCAATCAATATGTATTCCGCTTACTGGATGGAAGTACAGAAAGACCATCTATGGATATGTTGATTCGTAAATTAAAAAGTGTTCGTTTGGTTCGTGATAGTGAAATGAATGGTAGAAAAATTTATGTTATCAAGTTCACGGATATCGAAATGGAAGAATTGATGAACAAGAGCATTATTGATAAGCCAAGCGAAAAGTTATTAAAAGAAAAGAAGTCTTCTGTAAAGAAAGAAAGAGAAGAAGTAGTAAATTCATCTTGGAAGGACATCTTTTTGAAAAATAGTAAAGGTGAGAACTTACAGATGTTACGTTTCTGGTTCTATATTCAATATAATGCTGAAAAGAATGGCAAGAAATATGTTTCTAGAAGCCTAGCGTTAAGTGAAAGTGCAATTGAATATGTGTATAGGGGTATCCCTAAAAGAATGGAAGTTTTGCAGGATTTATTTGCACAAATGAAACAGATGAAGCTGGTTAAAGAAGATGTAGTTAAAAACGAAATAGTAGTTCGTCCAGCTAAACTAGAAGGCTTAGAAATCAAAAATTATATTAAGGATAAGCCTGTTGATTTAATGAGCTTTAATTACACGAATGTATAAGAAAACGACGAGATTTAGTTCTCGTCATTTTTATATAGTGTGCCGGGCATGGCATGAGTTCAGTTGGAGATAAACCAACCACAGGTAGTTACCGCCAAGTGTAGTGGACCACAAGCCGTTGACAGTGATGTCATGG
>ERZ779888.468-NODE-468-length-48929-cov-4.235033_pt1 | contig 48929 bp, 50 predicted proteins | sample MGYA00511245_ERZ779888 | MGnify/ENA primary metagenome ERZ779888 (study PRJEB29588, sample SAMEA2155255) | human gut metagenome | biome: human gut; feature: human-associated habitat; material: faeces | place: Denmark | collected 2008/2010 ...
AAGAAAATCGTATCATAGACTATGAGTTCGTTTTCGGTATATGCGACGAAAAATATTGGGCTTTTACGGAACTGGATTCGGAACTGAATTTTAAGAAAAAGCAATTTTCGTTTTCGAGAATATTTTCAGCGGACGCGCACGAAGAAGATACGGCTGTCGAGCGCATTTTACCGAATTCGGTTTTTGCGACCGGTGACGGATTTTTTACGGAAAACGGCGATTATATCGTGTCGAATCGTAACGACGCGCCGTATACCGACGTTATAGGCGACGTTCACGGCGGAATAATTGCGACTGCAGATGGCGGCGGATTCTATTATTTCGGTAATTCTCGTGAAAATAAATGCGTAAGGTTCGATAACGACCCTGTCGGAAAATCGGCAGGGGAACGATTTTTCGTAAAAACGGTAACGGGATATAACGATATTTTCAAGAACGCCGAAAACTGTTTAGTAATCGTCGGGAAAGGCGAGATCTCTTGCAACGTTTATTCGGAAGCGTTTGATTCGATCGTATCGCACTATACGGTTCTCGAAGGCAAAGTCAAGGTGTCGGAAGTGCGAATTTCAAAGAAAAACAAGTCTTTTCTTGAGTTTATATACGCTTTTTATCCTGCGGCAAGTTGGAGATACAATCCGTGCGACGTTGTTTTCACCCAAAACGGGGACGTGATCCGAGTAAAAAACGTTGTCACAGAACAAGAGTTTTACGTAAGGATAATCGGAATAAATAAGTCGGATTTAACGAATATTTCGGACAACGAACCTTTGCCGTTTTTCGAGTATTATCTCGAAAAAGACGAAGAGCGATTTTTTATCGTTTCGTCAACTGATATTGCGCTTATTTACTCCTTAAACGAAGATAATTTGAAGATGTACAAGCAAACAAGCGGAGAATATTTTTCTTCGCTGTCGGATATCGATATCGTTACGAAGGAAAAAAGTTTTGATTATCTTGTCGGTTTTTTGCCTTATCAGATAGTTTCTTCGCGGCTCAACGCAAAAGCCGGGTTCTATCAGGTAGGCGGAGCAACCGGGTTTCGCGATCAGTTGCAGGATTCGCTTGCGTTTTTTACACGCCCCGAAGTAATAAAACAAAGGATCGAATCCGCTTGTCTTCATCAATACGAAGAAGGCGACGTGATGCACTGGTGGCACGAGCCGAAACTCGGACTTCGGACGAAAATAACCGACGATAAACTCTTTTTGCCTTATGCGGTTTGTCAATATATTAAGTATTCCGGCGACGTAGGGTTGCTTGACGAAGAATATCCTTACCTTCGTTCCGCTCCGCTTTCGCCCTTTGAGCGCGACAGATACGAAAATCCGCCGTACACTGAGTATAAAGAACGTGTTTTTTCGCATTGTTTGCGCGCTATTCGCTCGTCGCTTAAATACGGACAACATCGCTTGCTCGTTATGGGAAACGGCGACTGGAACGACGGAATGGATAAAATATGTGAAAAAGGTCGGGGAGAGAGCGTTTTTAACAGTATGTTCGCATATACGGTGCTTGACGAATTTTCCGAATTATGCCCGGTCGATCTGCAAGCCGAGATGCGTTCCGTTGCTCGCGAACTTAAAGACGCCGTTAATGCTTTTGCTTTCGAAGAAGACAGGTACAAACGGCTTTTTTCCGACGACGGGCGATGGCTGGGGAGCAGCCGTTCGGACGTATTGAAAATTGACTTGCTGACTCAGGCTTTCGCCGTTATTTCCGGCGTGGCAGACCCGGAAAAAGCAACGAAATGTATGGAAAGCGCAAAAATGCTTATCGATAAAAATTCCGGAATAATCCGACTTTTATCTCCGCCTCTTAACAGGGAAAAATATCTCGGCTATATATCCGACTACCCCGAAGGCGTAAGGGAAAACGGCGGACAATACACTCACGCCGCTATGTGGTATCTTATCGCGCTTGCAGAGATCGGAAAACAAGACGAAGCGTTTGAACTTTTTCAAATGATAAATCCCGTAGAAAAATGCAGAAACGAAAAAAACAACGCGAAATATGCGTGCGAACCGTACGTTTTATGCGGCGACGTTTATTCGAACGAAGATAATTACGGTCACGGCGGTTGGAGTTGGTATACCGGCAGCGCGGCGTGGGCGTATAAACTCGTCACGGAGTATTTTTTCGGATTGAAACGTCGGGGAAAAAGGTTGTTTATAGAACCTAAACTGCCGAAAAAACTCGTCGGTTCCGTTGTCGTTTATCGGTACGAAAACAGTGAATACGCGATAGAATACCGCGTCGGATTGCTGCCGAAAATTATCGTCGACGGAGAAGAGCGCGATTCGATAGAACTTACGAAAAACGTCCGGAAAAGCGTGGTTGCGGAAATAGAATTCTAAAAAAAAATTTATTGACATTCTTTGTAAAACAATGGAAAATCGATAAAATCGTCGCTCGGCAAACTTTCCGTTGACTTTTACGGATATGCGAACTATAATAAAAAATGATATGGATTTATTTGAGGACAATCGTAATTCTGCCAAACCGCTTGCCGAGCGAATGAGATGCACCGGGATAGAAGAATTTATCGGGCAAAAACATCTCGTAGGAGAAGGCTGTCTGCTCAGAAGAGCAATAAAAGCGGATAGGGTGGGAAGTTGCATTTTTTACGGTCCGCCCGGCACGGGAAAAACCACGCTTGCAAATATTATTGCGAATACAACCCATTCGGAATACGTTTATCTCAATGCGGTTTCGAGCGGTGTGGCAGACGCTAAAAAAGTAATCGAGGACGCAAAAAAAAGACTGGAATACAGTGGAAAAAAGACGTACCTTCTTCTTGACGAATGTCATCGATGGAACAAGGCGCAGTCGGACAGCGTTCTCGGCGCGATTGAAAAAGGGGAAATAATTTTTATAGGAAGCACGACGGAAAACCCGTTCGTCAGTATGACGCGCGCAATCGTAAGTCGTTGCAGAATTTTCGAGTTTAGGCCACTCACGGAAGACGATATAAAAATCGGACTAAAAAGGGCGTTGTCGGACGAGTACAACGGACTGGGGTCTTATTCCGTCGATTTGGACGAAAAAGCGCTTAATTATTTTTGTTCTGCCGCAAACGGAGATATGCGAGCGGCATTGAATTCTTTGGAAATAGCCGTACTTAGTACTCCGTCGGATAAAACCGGAACGGTGCGTATTACCGCGGAAATTGCCGCGCAATCCGTTCAAAGACCGATAATCAGCATAGACGAAAGCCAATATTACGATATGTTGAGCGGTTTTTGCAAATCTCTGCGCGGAAGTTGTCCGGACGCGGCGATTTTTTACGCTATGCGATTGATAGGCGCAGGTTGCGACCCGTTACTTTTGTTCCGCAGACTGATCGTTCATTCCGCCGAAGACGTCGGACTTGCCGACCCATACGCCCTGACGATTTCCGTTTCGGCAATGACGGCATTCGAAAAAATAGGATTACCCGAAGGGTTGATACCCTTAACCGAAGCGATAATTTACGTTTGTAAAGCGCCGAAGTCGGACAGCGTGGTAAAAGCGATGGAAGAAGCACAGGCCTTTGCGGAGGAAGGACACGACGACGTGCCGTATTATTTAAAAGACAAAAATTTCAAACTCGATAAACCGGTCGGATACAAGTATCCGCACGATTACGGCGGTTACGTCGAGCAGCAATATTTACCGACGGATATAAAGGATAAGGTTTTTTACGTACCGTCAAACAACGGCGACGAGAAATTTTATCACGGAGTATGGAACCGTAAGGGAGATATAAAATGATTAAAATAGAGCATTTAACGAAGTCGTACGCGGGAAGCGACGTTAAAGCGGTGGAAGATCTTAGTTTTACCGCAGAAGACGGACAGATAGTCGGTTTCGTCGGTCCGAACGGCGCAGGTAAGAGCACGACGATAAAGTGTCTTACGGGTATTTTGCCGTTTTCCGAAGGGAAAATAACGGTTGACGGTTTTGATATTCGTTCTCAGGCGGTCGAAGCGAAAAAACGTATCGCTTTCGTTGCGGACGAGAACATTTTGTACAATGGTCTTACCGGCAATCAGTACGTAAATATGATAGCGTCGATTTTCGGCGTTTCCGAGTCGGATAAAAACGAAAGAACCGCGCGTTATGCCGAATTATTCGATATGACGGATAAACTCGGAGAAAAAATCGGGTCATATTCGCACGGAATGAAACAAAAAATAAGCATTATCGCAGGGCTGGTTCACGAACCCGGGGTATGGGTGCTTGACGAACCTATGACCGGACTCGATCCGAAAGCGAGTTTCGAACTTAAAAAACTGATGAAAGAACACGCCGAAAAAGGCAATACTGTTTTGTTTTCTTCACACGTTCTGGAAGTCGTGGAAAAACTATGCGATAAAGTCGTAATCATTAACAAGGGACGTATCGTTACCGAATGTTCCGCGGAAGAAATACACGAAAAGAGCGCGAATACTTCGCTGGAAGAACTTTTCCTAAAAATTACGGGAGCGAACAGTGAAAACGTTTAGTTTTGCGCATTACAAAGTTTTGCTGAAAGTTTTTTTCTCAAACGTATTTTTCTCAAACAGAAAAAAGAAAAGTAAGTCCGAAACGCTTTCGCTTGCCGGAGTAGGTAAGGAAAAAGCAAGAGCGAAAAAAGTTTTCGGCGCGATATTGACGGCGATTTTGTCGGTACTGTTCGTTGCGTACCTGGTGGTAATGGTTGCGTCGCTTACGAAAATAGCGGTTTCCGACGGGAAATTTCCTATTTTTACTTACGCGATAATCGGAATAGGGCAACTGTTTATCCTGTTTCTCGGTATGGGAACTACGTTCAATTTGTTGTATTTCAGCGAAGACAACGAACTTCTTGCGTCGCTTCCCGTGTCGGGAGCAACGGTTTTTATGGCTAAATTCACCGTTTCGTACGTGTCACAGTTATTGATTTCCGTTTGTCTGCTTTTGCCGACGACGATTGCCTGCGGAGTAGCCGCAAACTATTTCGGATATGCCGTACCGACGTCTTTTTACGTTCTTTCGGTGTTTACGCCTTTCGTTGCGCCGCTTTTACCGTTGCTTGCCGTCACGATCGTATCCATACCCGTAATGTATCTCGTATCTTTCGTGAAGAACAGGGATTTAATGAAGAATTTACTGTCCGTTGCGGTTTCGCTCGGTTTTATGGCGTTGTATTTCGTTTTTGTATTTTCGTCGAGCAACATGGGCGACGAAGAAATTACCGTTTTGCCTGCCGCGATAGTCGGTATCGGCCGTTTTGCGATTTTCAATTATAACTGGGTGGAAGCGATGCTCGGAAACGATATCGCGCTTAACGTATTGTTGTACCTTATTATAATAGTTGCGGCGCTTGCTTTGATTTTCGTGCTCAGCGCGTTGACGTATAAAAAAGCGGTATCTTTTTCTTTGGAAAAGGGAACGAACACTCTTAGAAAACGCTTTGGCGGAGAGAAAAAAACGGACGGACGAAAGACAGGCAATCGTTCTTACGGATTCAGGAAAGCGCTGTTTATTAAGGATTTGAAAACGCTGATTTCCGAACCCACGCTGCTGCTGTCGTTGGTAATGGGCGTGGTGCTCGTTCCGGTATTTACCGTCGTTTCGTGCAAATTCCTGTTTTCCGGCATAGAATCCGGACCGTACTCGAAAGATTTGTTCAGTCTGGGGTTCGTAACGTATTTTGTGTTTATAATGCTCGGAAGTTCGAATTATATGTCGTTAATCGGCGTAAGTCTGGAAGGAAAGAATATATCGCTTATTAAGTCGCTGCCGATTTTATGCAAAGATTTAATTCGCGGAAAACTGACGGTGTCTAATCTGTACTGCGCGGTGGTTTCTTTAGAAGCGTTCGTTGCGTTTGCCGTTGCAAGCGAATCGAAATTCGGGCCGCTTTTCGGGTTTATAGCAGGATTGCTCCTGTTCGTCGGCGGGTTCGGCTCGTCGTGTTACGGCTTGTATTGCGACCTTAAAAAGCCTAATTTCAAATGGGGCAATATGACGGAACTGACGAAAAATAACAAAAAAATGCTGTCGAGAGTTATCGCAAATATCGGTTTCGGATTTTTGTTTTTGATCGCGGCAATCGTGGTTGCAATCGTTTTCGAAGACAAACCCGTCGTTGCGTACGGAATATTTTTTGCTTTGCTTGCGGCGGTGTGCGTTTCTTACGCTGCGATATGGTATAATAAATTACGAAAGAACAAAGACGAACTTTTCGACGCGATCGAATGTTAGTTAAGGAGATAACGAATGAGAAAAATGGCTTTGGACGTGGGAACGGTGCGTATAGGGATAGCGACCAGCGACCCTATGGGTATAATCGCGTCGGGGTACGAAACTTATACCAGAACCGGTAACGTCGAACGCGATATGAAATACATAGCGCAACTTGCCGAAAGCAAAGGGTGCGATACGTTCGTAATCGGACTTCCGCTTAATATGGACGGAACGGAAGGAGAAAAGGTGCTTGAGATCAGGGCTTTTGCCGAAGAATTGTCCAAATACAGTCCGCTGAAAATTGCGTTTCAGGACGAAAGATGGAGCACGGTAAGCGCGGAAAAGATGCTTATTCAGAGTTCCGTCAGAAGAGAAAAAAGAAAGAAAGTTATCGATAAGGTTGCGGCAACCATAATTCTGCAAACTTATCTTGACCGAATAAACTAAAAAAACACAAAAGGAGAGAACCGAAAATGGTTGACGAAAGAAAAGACGACGTAACAATCGATGAAAACGACGAACTCATTACGATGACGTTCGACGACGGAACAAGCGAGAATTTTTATAATCTCGCAGAACTCGATTACGAGGGCAAATGGTATATGTATCTCGAACCCGTAGATCCCCCGGAAGACTACGAAGAAGGCGACGTTTATATCTACGAAGAAGCGGAAGACGACAACGGCGAAGAAATTCTTCTCCCGGTAGAAGACAAAGACCTGCTCGAGGTTCTTATCAAACTGCTTAACGACGAGTTGGACGCAAAATAACGCGCCCGGAGTTCTTTACGGCTGTATAAAAGCGATTTTAACTGTCTTTTATACAGCCGTGAACCGAAAAAATCGATAAAATTTGTAAAATACGGCAAAAAATAATTGCATTGACCGTAAAGTTATGATAATATATTGACGAAATTACGAACCGATACGGAGAAAGGATTGTTGCCGCTACGCGGATTGCCCCTTTTTATGATGGTCGGGGAGATATAAACAAGGAGGTTTTTTAATATGTCTGTAATTTCAATGAAACAACTTTTGGAAGCGGGCGTACATTTCGGTCACCAAACCACCAAATGGAACCCTAAAATGAAGAAGTATATCTTCGATTCTCGTAACGGCGTTCATATCATCAACCTTGAACAAACCGTAGAAGCGCTCGAAAGCGCGTACGCGTTCATAAGAGATATCGCCGCAAGCGGAAAGTCCATTCTTTTCGTAGGAAAGAAGAAACAAGCGAAAGAAGCGATTCAACAGGAAGCGCAACGTTGCGGACAGTTCTATATGTGCCAAAGATGGCTCGGCGGAACGCTCACCAACTTCTCGACCATTCGTACTAGAATCGACAAACTCAACAAACTCAATCAGATGGAAGCGATCGGAGAATTCGATCTTCTTCCCAAGAAAGAAGTTATCAAACTTAAAGCGGAACGCGACGTTCTCGAAAATAACCTCGGCGGTATCAAGAATATGAGAGAACTTCCCGGCGCGTTGTTCGTAGTAGACCTCAGAGTAGAACACCTTGCGGTTAAAGAAGCGAACAGCCTCGGAATTCCGATCGTTGCTCTCGTAGACACGAACTGCGACCCCGAAGAAGTAACGTATCCTATCCCCGGCAACGACGACGCTATCAGAGCGATTAAACTTATCGCAAGCGTAATCGCGAACGCTGTAATCGAAGCGAAAGAAGGAAAACAAGAAAGCAAAGAAGCGGCGGCTGAAGAAGTTATCGCCGAAAAAGCGGAAGATGCCGCTATAACCGAATAATAAAGTTAATATCCGGAGGTATTTTATTATGGCATTTACAGCAAAAGACGTACAGGCTTTGAGAGAGAAGACCGGCGTAGGAATGATGGATTGCAAAAAAGCGTTGGTTGCTACCGACGGCGATATGGAAAAAGCAATTGAATTTTTGAGAGAAAAGGGAATTGCTACCGCCGTTAAGCGCGCAGGCAAAATCGCAAGCGAAGGTATCGTAGAAACCTACGTTCATATGAACGGTAAAATCGGCGTTATGGTCGAAGTAAACTGTGAAACCGACTTCGTAGCGAACAGTGAAAAGTTCCACGAACTCGCGCACGACATCGCGCTTCAGATTGCCGCGGCAAAACCCCTTTACGTAACGAAGGAAGAAGTTCCCGCAGCGGAAGTAGAACACGAAAAAGAAATTCTTAAAGCGCAAGCGCTTAACGAAGGCAAACCCGCCGCTATCGTTGACAGAATGGTAGAAGGCAGAGTACAAAAATTCTATAAGGAAGTTTGCTTGCTCGAACAAGAATTCGTTAAAGATCCTTCCAAGACCATCGGTCAACTTGTTACCGAAGCGGTTGGTTCTATCGGAGAGAAAATCAACGTAAGAAGATTTGCCAGATTTGAAATGGGCGAAGGACTTGAAAAGAAGTCCGAAAACTTCGCGGACGAAATCAGCGCGGAAGTTGCTAAGGCTCAGGCAAACGTTGCGAAATAAGTTAAATGACAAAAAGGAATGTCGTGTTTGTCGACATTCTTTTTTTATACGGAGTTTCCGTCAATAATATAAGAAAGGAGTAAATTTATATGGCAATCAAATATAAACGCGCACTTATCAAACTAAGCGGCGAGGCTCTTGCCGGGGACAACGGTTTCGGAATCGATCAGGACGCGGTCGCAAACGTAGTCGGACAGATTAAAGAAGTCGTAGCGCAAGGAGTGCAGGTCGGCATAGTCGTCGGCGGCGGAAACTTTTGGAGAGGAAGACAGGGCACCGATATGGACAGAACGACTGCCGATCATATGGGAATGCTTGCTACCGTAATAAACGCTCTTGCTTTGCAGGACGCTTTGGAAAAACAAGGCGTGCAGACCAGAGTTCAAACTGCACTTACGATTACGAGAGTTGCCGAACCTTATATACTCAGAAAGGCGATAAGGCATTTTGAAAAGGGCAGAGTGGTTATTTTTGCCTGCGGCACGGGTAACCCTTATTTTTCCACTGATACAGGAGCGGCTCTCAGAGCGGCGGAAATTCAGGCGGACGTACTGATGATGGCGAAAAATATCGACGGAATATACGACAGCGACCCGAAGAAAAATCCCGACGCAAAGAAATACGACGATATTACCTATATCGACTATATCAAGGAAGGACTTTCCGCTATGGATACGACGGCGGTCAGTTTGTGTATGGATAACGGCATTAACATCGTCGCGTTCGGACTTAACGAGAAAGACAGCATAATCAGAGTTCTTAACGGCGAAAAAATAGGTACGACCATTCACGCATAGCGTTCGTTTTCCCTAAACGACCTTTGACGCGAGTTAAATTCTTCGGAAACTATTGAAATGACTCGCATTTTATGGTATATTAGTATCAAAGAAAAAAATGAGAGGTAACAATTTATGGCTTACGATATAATGGAACTGGAACTTATCTTTGACGATCTTAACGAAAGAATGAAAAAATCCGTCGCAAGTTACGTCGGAGAACTCAGCAATATGCGCGCCGGAAGAGCGAACGTTCATATTTTGGACGGAGTTACCGTCGATTACTACGGAGTGGAAACCCCCCTTAATCAGGTAGGCAACATTACCGTACCCGAAGCGCGTATTCTTATGATCACCGTTTGGGATAGCAGTATGCTTAAAAAGGTTGAAAAAGCGATTATCGACGCAAATATCGGCATTACGCCCAACAACGACGGAAAGAATATCAGACTTATCTTCCCCGAACCGACCGAAGAAAGAAGAAAAGCGCTTGTTAAAGAAGTAAAAACCAAAGGAGAAGCGTGCAAAGTCGCTATAAGAAACATTCGCAGAGATTCCATAGCGGAAATTAAGGCTTTGGAAAAGAGCAAGACGATAACCGAAGATATGGAAAAGAACTGCGAAGCGGACGTTGAAAAAGCGGTTTCCGAAAAAATAACGGAAATCGAAAAGATTGCCGCAGAAAAGGAACAGGATATACTGAAAGTATAACGATGAAACACCTTGCCGTAATAATGGACGGAAACGGCAGATATGCCGAATTAAAGGGGTTTGAAAGAAGCAAAGGACACGAAGCGGGAGCAATTGCTTTTGAAAAGGCTTGCCGTGATTTTGCTACGTTGCCTTTGGACGTTCTTACCGTATACGCATTCAGTACCGAGAACAATTCAAGACCGAAAGAAGAAGTAAGCAATATCCTTAGCGTTATTGCTTACTTTTTAGAAAAAAGAATTTATCCGTTTGCTGCGGAAAATGGTATAAACGTCCGTTTTATCGGAAAAATCGACGATTTGCCGCAAAATTTAAAAAAAACTATATCGATTGCGCCTGTGTTTGAAAAAGGAAAAACCATCGTAATTGCCATAAATTACGGCGGAACGGACGAGATTTGCAGGGCGTTCAAAAAAATGTCGGAAAATAAGTCGGATTTTACGCCCGAAAATTTGATAAACAGTTTGGATACGGCAGGTTTGCCGTTGCCGGAAGCGGTGCTCAGGTACGGCGGTTATAAGCGGTTAAGTAATTTTATGCCCGTACAAACGGTTTACTCGGAATTGTTTTTTACTGATAAATACTGGCCGGAGTACGAGAGAGAAGATTTTTGTAAAGTAATAAACGATTTTGAAAAAATCAAACGAAATTTCGGAGGATTAAATGCTTAAAAGAACTATTACGGGAGTTGTGATGGCAGGATTTTTATTTCTTGTCGTTTATCTTACGAGTTTTTCACATTTTGTTTTCGACGGGCTCGTTTTAGTCGTCGGGGCGATTGCCGCTTGGGAAATTTACGTTGCGGTAAAAAAAGGCGGAGTGGTTAAACCCGTTGATAACGTACCGGAACAAATGGTTGAGCCGAAAACTTACAATATAAGTTTGATTTCGATGATTATATCCGTAGTAACGATCTATCCGCTTTGCTATTTCTTCGGATACAAGGGATTGTTCTTCAGTTTTATTATCTCGTTGCTCGTTGCGTTCGTTATATTTATCTTCGATCAAAACAAATCGTTTAACGATTTTGCCGTGAACTGTTTTGCGTTGATTTATCCGATGACGTTGCTTGGCGTAATTTTCGTTATGAACAACGAATACGGAATGATACCCGTACTTCTTGCGGTAGGGATAAGTACGGTCAGCGACGCCGCCGCGTATTTTATCGGTTCGGCGCTCGGCAAGAAAAAAATTTTCCCGAAAATCAGCCCGAAAAAAACTTACGCAGGATTTTTCGGCGGAATTTTGGGCGGTGCATTAGGAGGAATAATCGTTTATCTTATTTTCGAACTTGCTTCTTTTCCGACTCACGTTATTTTTACCTTTACCGGATTGTTTAACGGTAAGAAATGGGCGGCGATTATTCTTTACGCGGTAGTCGGCGGAATAATGGCTGTTTTCTCGGAAATAGGCGACCTTGCGGCTAGCAGGGTCAAACGTCAACTCGGAATAAAGGACTACGGCAAAATACTCGGTTCTCACGGAGGAATAATGGACAGAATCGACTCGATACTGTTTACTGCGTCCGCAATGGCAATTATTATGGAGATTATAGCGGTATGCACGAGATAAAGCGCATTGCCGTTTTGGGGTGTACCGGCTCGATAGGTACGACCGCAATGAATATAATTCACAACAATCCGAACCGTTTTAAGGCGGTTTTTTTGGCGAATAATACGAACGAACAAGAACTGGTAAGACTAGGAAAAGAGTTTGGCGTCGATAATTTGTTTTGCAGAGAAACAAAATTTTGCGTAATCGGCGGAAAAGAAGTTTCGTTTGACGAAAACTTGCTTTCTTATCCAGAAACGTATGACGGAGTCGACGTCGTTATTAACGGTATAGCCGGTTTAAGCGGACTTGCTCCGACGGTTGCTGCGATTAACGCAAAAAAAATAGTCGCTACCGCCAACAAAGAAAGCATAGTATGCGCAGGCAATTACATCAACGAACTTTTAGACGCAACGAACGCCGAATTAAGACCGTTGGACAGCGAACATTCCACGGTTTGGCAATGCATTGACAGAAGGGAAAACGTAAAGAAAATTATCCTTACCGCGTCAGGTGGGGCGTTCCGCGATTATTCTGCGGAAATGCTGAAAAAGGCAACCGCACTCAACGCATTAAAGCACCCTAACTGGGTAATGGGAAAAAAAGTTACGGTCGACTGCGCCACTCTCGTCAACAAAGGAATGGAAATAATCGAGGCAAAACGAATTTTCCGTACGGATAAAGTAGACGCGGTTATTCACAGGGAAAGTTTGGTTCATTCTTTGGTCGAGATGAAAGACGGCGCGCTGATTTGCGGCGTGTCAAGTCCCGATATGACTTTGCCTATACAGTATGCTCTTACTTATCCCGAACGGGTCGATACCGGGATTAAAGAACTCGATCTGACAAAAATCGGGTCGTTATCGTTTGAGAAAATCGACGAAGAGCGGTTTCCCGGGTTCGCATTATGCAAGAAAGCGGCAGATTACGGCGACTTCGCAGGTACAGTACTTGCCGCTGCGGACGAAACCGCAGTTGAATTATTCCTTAAAAACGCCGTAGATTTTTACGGAATTTCGAGTTGTATCGAAAACGCCTTGCAAAAGTTCGGTTTGACGGGTACAATAGACAGTATCGAAGAAGTGTACCGCATACAAAAAGAAGTGCGAGAATATACTTTGAAAAGTATCGGAGAGATTTAATGCTGATTTGCGCGACGTTTGCCGAAGTAATGACGACGATAGGCTATGTATTGATAGCCGTGCTTTGCCTTATGGCAATGGTCGTTATTCACGAGTTCGGTCATTATATTGCAGGAAAAATTCTCGGATTTAAGATTAACGAATTCGCAATAGGTTTCGGCCCAAGAATTTTGAAAATCACGAATAAGAAAAACGGAGAAATCTTTTCGATAAGACCTTTCCCTTTGGGCGGATTTTGTCAATTCGAAGGGGAAGACGACGAACTCGACGGCGAAACGAACCCTGCCGCTTTTAACAATCAAAAGCCTTGGAAACGCCTTATCGTGCTTTTTAACGGCGCATTTTTTAACTTTTTAAGCGCAATAATTCTGATTACGCTCGTTTTTACCTTTTACGGACAAATTTTACCGGTCGTCGGTAAAGTATACGAAGAAAGTTATATCGGAAAGAACGAACTTTTGCGTGAAGGCGACGTAATTTTATCCGTAAACGGCAGACAAGTCAATATCCTTATGCAAGACGATTTGCAGGCGGCTTTCAAGAAAGTCGGGGACGACGGCGGAACGTTTACCGTTTTGCGCGACGGTGAAAAAATAAAAATCGACGTTAAAAGAAGTACGGTTTTCGTCAGAGAAACCGACGAAGACGGTAACGAAACCATAAAAATCGGCGAAGACGGAAATCCGGTTACGGAAACCGCTTTCGGTTTCGCGGTGGGGCTTGCTTATGTTAAGATCGACTTTTTCAGCGCGTTAGGAAGGTCTTTCGGGTACTGCTTCTTTATGGTTCACCGTATACTGTGGTCGTTCGTGCAACTGATCACGGGGGCGCTAAGTTTCAGACAAAACGCAGGCGGACCGATAACCATTATAAAAACGATGAGCAACGCGGTGAAGAGCGGGCCGGGAATTCTTTGCTACGTCGTGTGTATAATCAGCGCAAACTTAGCGGTAATGAATCTTTTGCCGTTGCCTGCGCTCGACGGGTCGAGAATGGTATTTACGATTATCGAATGGATTCGTAAAAAACCCGTCAGCCGTAAGGTTGAAGCAACGATCCACACGGTGGGAATCGTAATACTTTTTGCCATAGCGATACTTGCCGATATATTTCAATTTTTGTCATGAAAAAAATTATTAACGTAGGAAACGTGGTTTTAGGTGCGGGAAAACCCGTCATACAATCGATGACGAATACGCTTACGACAGACGTCGAAAGCACTGTTTGTCAAATTGAAAAACTCGTGAAAGCGGGAGCGGAACTCGTTCGCGTATCCGTTCCGGACGAACGAAGCGCGGCAGCCGTTAAAGAAATCGCGCTTAGATCAGGCGTTCCGATAATTGCCGATATACATTATTCGGCAAAACCTGCGCTTATAGCGATAGAAAACGGTGCAAAGAAGATAAGAATTAACCCCGGTAATATGTCAAAAAACGACGTTTCCGAAGTCGTCAGGAAATGTATCGAGTACGACGTTCCGATCAGAGTCGGTGTGAACAAAGGCTCGCTCGTCGGGGATAAATCGCCGTCGGCGCTTGCAAATAAAGCGATAGAATACGCAAAAATCATCGAAGACGAGGGGTTCGATAAAATAGTGCTTGCCGTAAAGAGCAGCGACGTGAGAGAAACCGTCGAAGCGTATAGAATTCTCGATAAGTTATGCGATTATCCTTTGCACGTAGGTCTTACGGAATCTGGAACGGAACGAAGCGGAACGCTTAAATCCGCCGTTGCGATAGGCGCGCTGCTTCTTGACGGGATAGGCGACACGATCAGGGTAAGCCTTGCGACCGATCCGGTTAAGGAAGTTTACGCTGCAAAAAAAATCTTACGTGCGGTCGGCATAGACAAAAATTACGTCGAAGTAATCGCTTGTCCTACTTGCGCAAGAACCAAAATCGACGTTTCCGGACTTGCCGAAAGGATCGAAACAATTACCGCAAATTTTTCTATACCGCTCAAAATTGCGGTTATGGGTTGCACGGTAAACGGTATAGGGGAGTCCAAAGGGGCGGATTTCGGAGTTGCGGGCGGCGCAGGGAAAAGCGTTTTGTTTAAGGACGGCGTTATTTTGAAAACCGTAGACAACGAAGAAATCGAGAACGAGATAATAGAATTGATTAAGGAAAAAACAAATGGATAACGAGTTTTGTCGCGCGCTTAACGAAAAACTTAACCCGGAAGAAAGGATATTCAAATTCAAATCCGCCGAATTGTCGGGGAGTATTCTTACCGTCGTTTTTCTCGTCAGAAGCACCGACTACGATAAGTTTCTGGACGAGAGATTAAAGAAAAAAGTAAACGATATCGCTTCGTCGATCGTTCCCGAAGATATCGGCGTTATCGTAAGATTTTCCAAAGCGTTTGCCGACGATACCTCGGTGCAGAATAAAATTATAGAATACGTTTTTCGCGAGCATAAATCTGTGTATCCTATTTTTGCCGCCGCCAAGTATAACTTCGAGTCGGAAGGCGACTTTTGCACCATTACGATAACTTTGGAAAAATACGTGTGCGAGTACGCAAAAGGAATAAATCTTGCCGAGTCGCTTAAAGAGTATCTCGATACCGAATTCGTCGAGGAGATCGAAGTATCGTTTATTGAAACACCGAACAGCGAAACGAAAGAAGTCGTGCCCGAAAAGTTTTACGTGCCGACGGTTAGAATTATAGACGCAAAACCCGTTAAAGTTTACGCAAAAGGGTCAATAAATCAACCGAAATACATACTTGACGTGGTCGAAAAAAACAAAGAAGACACGGGACTTACTCTGTGCGGAGTAATAAGCGACATAAGAAGCAGAGTTATTTCGAAACCGACGGCAAAAATTAAAGAAAAAGAGTTGTTTACTTTTTTACTCAACGATACCACCGCTTCGGTTAAGTGTAAGTTTTTTGCAAATCCGAGAAAAGATTTTTCCTGGAGCGACGTTTTCGTCGACAACGCAAAACTCATTATGGGCGGAAACTTTAAGTACGATACTTTCGACAACAGGTTTTGTTTTATGGCAAGCGCGGTTGCGGAAGCGGAGATCGATTTTTCTTCGATAAACGTCGAGAGCAATTTTAACGTCGATTACGGAAGATATATGTACGTTAATCCCGAACCGTATAACGACGTCGCGCAAAACAATATGTTTGAAGTCGATTTGACGGATTTGGATAAGTTTAAGAATACCACGTTCGTAGCGTTTGACTTAGAAACGACCGGACTGAACGTGGATAGCGACGAAATTATCGAACTTGCGGCGATAAAGATCATTGACGGGCATTTTACGGAGAAGTTTTCTACGTTCGTAAAACCGTCCGACCATATTTCCGCAAAAATAACGAGCATAACGGGGATTGACGACGATATGGTAGCGGACGCACCCTTGCCCAAACAGGTTATTCCCGATTTTTATCGTTTTGCGAAAGGATGCATACTCGTCGGGCATAATATTGCCGGTTACGATATTCCTTTGCTTAACACTCAGGCGAGAAAAGTTAAGTACAAATTCGACAACGATTTTATCGATACTTTGCCGCTTGCTAAAGAAAAACTGAGAATGAGCAAATATAAACTCGGCGACGTGTGCGAAAAACTGGACGTTCCGCTTATTGACGCCCACAGGGCGATTAACGACGTTGCGGCGAACGCGAAAGTTTTTCTCAAACTTATGAATATGAAGAAAAAAGACTAGACAAAAAGGGAATAATATGTTAGTATAAATATACTTGAATAGATAAATCTATGAAAGTGGTCGAGAGTTCGGCCACTTTCTTGATTAAAAGGGATAAACGCGGCGATTTATTGCCGAAAAGGAGATTGTAATGAGCAACGAGATAGAAGTTACCGCGCACGAACTTGCCCTTCCGATAATCGAAGAACTCGGTTACGAACTGGTAGAAACTCGTTATACAAAATCGAACGGCGAAAACAACCTGACTTTTTACATTTATAAGAAAGGCGGGATAATGATCGACGATTGCGAAAAAGTTTCTAAGGCAATCGATCAGGTTATGGACGACAACGACGTTTCGCACGGAGAGTTTTATTATCTTAACGTTTCTTCGCTCGGTCTTGACAGACCCGTCGTTACCGACGACGATTATCGTCGAAGCGTCGATACCGATTTAGAGTTAATCTTTGCCGACGGAACGGAGAAGAAAAAGAAAAAAACGCACGGCGTGCTCCTTTCTTTCGACGAAGAAACCGTTACGATTAACGAAAAAGGTAAAAAAGTAACTTACAAAAAAGAAAATTTGGCTACGGTCAGACCGTACCTTAACTTCAAATAAAAATTATTTCCGCTACATCAAGGAGGAACTTATCAAAAATGTTTAACAGAGAATTTTTCTTGGCTCTCGACCAACTGGAAAAAGAGAAAAAACTCAACAAAGAAATGCTTATTTCTTCTATCGAAGCGGGTCTTGCTTCCGCTTACAAAAAGGAAATGGGAGAAAGCCGTGCGGTGAGCGCGAAACTTAACGAAGAAACCGGAAAAGTGGAGTTTTACGCATATCAGGTCGTTGTCGACGGCGAACCGCAGGAAGACAATCAACTTTCTCTCGAAGAAGCGCAAGACATTAAAAAAGACGCAAAAGTAGGCGATATTATCGGAGAAGATATTACTCCGGTAGAACTCAGCCGTATTGCCGCTCAAACCGCAAAACAAGTTATTATGCAAAGAATAAACGAGGCGGTGAGAAAACAGGTTGCCGACGAAATGAACGATAAAGCGGGAGAACTCGTTACCGCAATTATCCGGAGAATAGAAAACAACACGGTATACCTAGAAATCACTAATTCGCAAATGGAAGGAATTATGTCGCTCAGCGACCAGGTTTACGGCGAAAAATACAACGTAGGCGATATAATTAAAGTATACGTAAAGAAACTTCGCGAAAATACGCGCGGCGGAACGCAGGTTATCGTAAGCAGAAGTTGTGCCGGATTCGTTAAAAAACTTTTTGAAATCGAAGTTCCCGAACTTCGTATCGGACTCGTTAAAGTTAAGAACATCGTGAGAGAAGCCGGCAACAGAACCAAAATGGCTGTTTATTCCGACGATCCGAATATCGACGCGCTTTCCGCTTGTATCGGTATGAAAGGCGAAAGAGTAAACAATATCGTAAGAGAACTCAACGGTGAAAAAATCGATATAATACTGTATACGTCCAACGTCGAAGAATATATTATTCGTTGTCTTAATCCTCTTAAGAGCGTAATCAGTATCAAAATCGACGAAGAAGCGAAACGCGCGCAGGTAGTCGTTGCGGACGATAAACTTTCTCTTGCCATAGGCAGAGGCGGAATGAACGCTAAACTCGCCGCAAGACTGACGGGACTTAAACTCGATATCAAATCGTTCAGTTCCGTAACCGAAGGAGCGGAAGACGGTGAAGCAAGATAAAATAAAGTCCGTTCCCTTAAGAATGTGCATCGTTTGCAAAAGAATGATTCCGAAAAAGGAACTTCTTCGTATCGTATGCGACAAAGAAGGGAACGTATGTATCGACACGACGAACAGAGCGAACGGTCGGGGCGCGTACGTATGTACGCAACCCGAATGCGTTGTTGCTTGCGTGAAGAAACGGATCCTGAACAGGGCATTCAAACGAGAACTTCCCGAAGAAGTGTACAAAGCGATTTCGGAGGAATATGAAAAATCGTATCGTCAATAGTTACGTCGGGTACGCGATAAAGTCGCGGAACGTCCTTTTCGGAGTAGACAACATTGTGGGAAAGAAACTTTCATACGTTGTTTTGTACGACGAGAAAATCGGAAAAAGCAGTCTGGATAAACTTGCGGTTTATATAGACAAAAAGCAGATAAAAGGGTTCTGCGTGAACGTCGAAGATTATTATCCCGATAGAAACTGTAAAGCGATCGGAATAACCGAAAAAAATCTTGCGGCTGCAATCATCAAAGAAATGGAGGAGAGCGATAAATGAGTGATAACAAATCTGCGGCATCAAGCCACGACAGAGCGAATATCGGAAAAACAATCGCCGAAAGAGAAGAAAGAGTTAAGTCGGTAAACGAAAAAGTCAGAGCGAGCCTTATTGCTTTGGACGCTTTGCGCAATGCGCTTACCGCAAGTAAAAAATCTTTCATCGGTAAAATAGAAGAAGAAAAAATTAAAGCGCTGGCAAAAGAAGAAGCGCTTAAAATAGAAAAAGAACAAGCGGCAAAGGCGGAGCAAGCCAAAGCCGAAGCGACGGCAAAAGTTGCGGAAAACGTAGCCGCGGCTACAGAAAGACCCGAACAAAAGAAAGAACCCGTTGCGGAAGAAAAGCCCGATTTAGGTTCTATGCCCGGGTTTACGGTGGACGATTTTAAGAAAACCGCGCCGAAGCCGAAGAGCAATTATACGGTAGTAAAAACGTATGAAAAACCGCAGGCGACTCAGCCGAAGCAACAAGACGACGGTTTCGGTAAGAAAAAGCCCATGGTTACTACCGACAAAACGAAAAAACGTTTTGAAGAAAAGAAACCGCTTAATAAAAAAGAGCGTATCAAAAAAGGTTACGAGCAGAACCATTCGAGCGTCGAATACGACGAACTCAGCGGCGAAATTATGAAAGTAAGAGTTCGTAAGTCCGGCGATCGCGACAAAAAGAAGAACACCGCACCCGCGGTACAAATGGTTATTACCCACGCCGTAATCGATACCGAAAATCTTACGATTAAGCAACTCAGCGAAAAGATCGGTAAAAGCGCACCCGAAATCATTAAGAAACTGTTCATCGAACTCGGAATGAGCAAGACGATTAACGACAATATCGATTTCGACACGGCAGAACTTATTGCCGCGGCGTTTAATATCACGCTCGAACTTAAACTTGAACAAACGAGCGAAGAAAAACTCATATCGATACACAACGATACTTCGGGCGACGATCCGTCCGAACTCGTTACGCGTCCGCCGGTCGTTACCATTATGGGACACGTCGACCACGGTAAAACGTCGATTTTGGACTATATAAGAAAAGCGAACGTCGCTTTGGGCGAAGCGGGGGGTATAACTCAGCATATCGGCGCGTACACGATTAACGTTCCTTACGAGGGAGAACAAAAACAAATCACGTTTTTGGATACTCCGGGACACGAAGCGTTTACTTCGATGAGAGCGCGCGGCGCGAACGTAACCGATATAGTAGTAATCGTAGTTGCCGCCGACGACGGTATAATGCCGCAAACCGTAGAAGCGATCAACCACGCAAAAGCGGCGAAAGTTCCGATTATCGTTGCAATCAATAAGATGGACAAAGTCGGAGCAAACCCTGACAGAGTTCTGCAACAACTTGCCGACAACGGACTCGTTTCCGAAGAATGGATGGGCGATATACCTACCGTAAGGGTAAGTGCGAAAACGGGTATGAACATCGACGTATTGCTTGAAAACATTCTTGCCACGGCGGAAATTTGCGAACTTAAAGCGAACCCGTCAAAGAGTGCGAAAGGTACGATTATCGAAGCGAAACTCGATAAAGGTAAGGGACCCGTCGCTACGGTTCTCGTACAAAACGGTACTCTTAAAGTCGGCGATTATATCGTTGCGGGAACTGCCACGGGTAGAGTCAGAGCGATGTTCGACGACAAGGGCAGACAAGTTTCCGCCGCGCTCCCGAGCACGCCGGTATCCATACTCGGACTGCAAGTCGTTCCTAACGCAGGCGATCAGATGATGGCGGTTAAGGACGAAAGATTGTCCAGAGAAGTTGCGGAAGAACGCAGAGCGAAAGAGAAGATAGAAAAACTCCAGATGAAGAAATCTTCTCTCGAAGACGTGTTCAGAAGAATCGAAGAAGGCAAACTTAAAGATCTTAACATTATACTTAAAGCGGACGTACAGGGAAGCGTGGAAGCGGTTAAACAATCGTTGTTAAAACTCAGCAACGACGAAGTTAAGGTTCACGTTATTCACAGCGGCGTAGGTGCGATTAACGATTCCGACGTTGCTCTTGCGTCGAGCGCAAACGCGTTTATCATCGGATTTAACATTCGTCCCGATCAGAACGCCAGAGCGTCTGCGGAAAAGAGCGGTATCGATATCAGACTTTACAGAGTAATTTACGACGCTATCGACGACGTGGAAAAAGCGATTAAGGGTATGCTTGCGCCTACCTATAAAGAAGTTTATCTCGGCAGAGCGGAAGTCAGACAAATTTACAAAATTTCCAGCGTCGGAACGATTGCCGGTTGTATGGTTAAAGACGGTAAAATTACCCGCAACGCGAAAGTTCGTCTTATAAGGGACGGTGCGGTTATTACCGAAACAGCCATTGCGTCGCTGAGAAGAATGAAAGACGACGTTAAAGAAGTCGTGTCCGGATACGATTGCGGTATCGGTTTGGATAAATACAACGATATACACGTCGACGACGTAATCGAAGCCTACACGATGGAGGAGGAAGCGAGATAATGCCTAAAATGGAGCGCGTAGACGACGAAATCCGTAAAATTCTGAACGATATAATCGCTCACGAAATGAAAGATCCTCGGTTGGATACGCTAATTAACGTTACCGAAGTTCATACCACAAAAGACTTGAAGACCGCTAAGGTTTACGTCAGTATTATGGACAAAGATAAAGTTAAAGGCGCGTTAAAGTCATTGAACAGTGCGTCCGCGTATATGCGCGGACTGCTGTTTGACAGGCTTAAAATTCGACTCGTTCCGCATTTAACTTTTTATATCGATAATTCTTTCGAGCAAGGATATAAAATCGAAGGCATTTTAAAGAAAATGCACGAAGAAGGCGAACTTAAAGAGGAAAAAGAAACCGATGAGTGAGTATTCAAACGTTGTTCAACTGCTAAAAAAAGCGAAAAACGTGGCGATATTTATGCACATTAACCCCGACTGCGACTGCATCGGGTCGGCAATCGCTTTGTGGCGATTTCTAAAAAACGACGGTAAAAACGCAACATTCTTTTCGCCCGACCTTACGTCGGTCGATATGATTTCGAGAAAATATGCGTTTTTGCCGTTTTTTGATTATTTTAATCGCATCGAAAATCCCGAATTCGATTTGGCTGTCGCGGTTGATACCGGGGACGCGGGAAGAGTGGGAGACGTTGCGTTCAAGAAATTTATAAAAATAAAACAAAACGCAGTTATCGACCATCACGAGATTTTTGAGAATTTTAGCAAAAATGTAATACGAGAACATAATTCTGCAAGTACCACGCAAATACTTTTTAAGATAATGTGCGAATACGATAAGTCGCTTATAGATAAAGATATTGCAACGCTTTTGTATGCAGGACTCGTTACGGATTCGGGCGGTTTCACGTTCGAAAATTGTTCGCCGGAAACTTACAGGACGGCAGCCGATCTAGTTTCTTACGGAATAAATCACAGCGAAATATGTAATCGTTTACTTAAAAGTACGGCAAAAAACGTATTCGATTTAAGGAATAGAATTTTAGCGCAAACCAAGTTTTACGAAAACAGCAGGCTAGGTATAATCGTTTTCAGGCAAATTGACTTTATCGAAACCGGGACTACCGACGCGGATACCGACGGAATTATAAATTTCGTACGCGATGTGGAAGGTGTAGATCTCGCCGTTTCCATTGCCGAAACAGGGGATAAAAAATATAAAGTAAGTTTTCGTTCTACAGAAAAAGTTAACTCCGCATTTTGCGCAAGGTGTTTCGGCGGCGGCGGACACGCTCGTGCCGCAGGGTGCAGAATATACGGATATTTTGAAGACGCGTACAACAAAATTTTGGACGCGATGAAGGAAATGCTTAATAATGATTAACGGTTTCATCAATCTGAATAAACCGAATACGGTATCTTCAAACAAGGCTTTGGGTATACTGAAACACGCTTTAAGAACGCTTGGAATCAAAGAAAAAGTCGGTCACTTCGGTACGCTCGATCCGCTTGCGGAAGGGGTTTTACCCGTTGCGCTCGGAAGGGCGACAAGACTTTTCGATTATTCGCTAGACAAAGTAAAAGTGTACGAAGCCGAGTTTCTTCTCGGAGCGGATTCGCCGAGTTTGGACAAAGGAACGGATATAGAGTATTATCCTTTCGAAATGCCGGGCGAAGATATTATCGAGAGAGCGCTTAATTCGCTTACGGGCGAAGTTATGCAAATTCCGCCTGCTTTCAGCGCAAAATCGGTTGACGGAGTAAGGGCGTATAAACTTGCGAGAAGCGGCGAAGACGTCGTTTTGCAACCTAAGAAAGTTACGATTTATTCGATACGCCTTATTTCTTCGGACAGGGAAAATAAAATCGTTAAAGTCGGAATAGAGTGCGGCGGCGGAACCTACGTAAGGTCGATTGCGAGAGATTTCGGCGCGCTGCTCGGGACGAAATGTATTATGATTTCGCTCGTGCGTACGCAAAGCGGCTTTTTCAGAATAGAAAACGCGCTTTCTCTTGCGGAAGCGGAAAAAAATCCGGAATCTATTTTGGCTAATATAGTAAATTTATCCGATTATTTGTCTTCCTTTCCGAAAACGAGCGTGACAGAAGAAGAAAAAAGAACGTTGCTGAACGGCATTACGATTGATCGTGATTTGAGCGGTCTTACCGCAGTTTTTTGCGGAGAAACGCCTATAGGGATAGGGGAAAACGTCGAGACCGGTAAAATGAAAATTAAAACGTGGTTGCTATGAATAAAAAAGTACTTGCTCTCGGTTTTTTCGATTCTATACATATCGGACACCGTTATTTATTGAACGAGGCGCAAAAAGAAGCCGAAAAAAGACAAGATAACGTGCTTGTCGCTACTTTTGACGATAATTTTTTATCCGCACTCGGAAGAAACGACGAAGAGATTTTTTTATTAAACGAACGACAACGCATACTTTCTTCTTTAGGTTTTAATGAAACGCTGGTTTTACCGTCGAATGAAGAATTTTTATCGGTAAGCAAAAAAGAATTTCTCGATTTTTTGTTTGAAAAAAATCCGTCTGCCATCGTAGTCGGAAAAGATTATCGTTTCGGCAAAAAAGCGGAAGGTGACGTGCTTTATCTGGGCGAATATTGTAAAGAAAAAGGCATATCGGTTATCGTCGTTGATTTGCTGGATTACGGCGGTGAAAAAGTTTCGTCAAGTACGATAAGAAAACTTCTCAAAGAGGGGAACGTGGGTGTTGCGTCCGAGATGCTGGGCGGAAGATTTTTTTACTCCGGTATTGTCAAAAGCGGACGGAAACAGGGCAGATCGATAGGATTTCCGACGGTAAACGTCGATATTCCGAAAAATAAAATCTGTCTGAAGAGCGGAGTGTACGCTACGAAAACCGTCGTATCCGATAAGGAATACGATTCCGTCACAAACGTGGGAGTTCACCCTACGTTCAACGACGAATATTTTAACGTTGAAACGTACGTTATTGACGAAAAAATCGATTTATACGATAAAAACGTAAGGATCGAATTTTACGAATTTTTAAGAGATATCGTTAAATTCGAAGATAAATTTCAACTTGCCAAACAGATAGAAAAAGACGTTGAAAGAGCAAAAGAGGTGTTGTTATGATAAAATTCGGTGTTGCGGGAAACAGTCAGGCTTTTTACGACGAAGGACATAAGCATACGATAGAGGCGGCCCTTTGGTGTAAGCAAAAAGGCATAGACGTATTTGAATATTCTTTCGGTAAAGGCGTCAGAATGACGGAAGAAACCGCAAAAAATATAGGAAAAGCCTTTTCCGTGCAAGGCGTTGAAATTACTGCGCACGCACCTTATTATATAAATTTTGCTAATCCGGACGAAGATAAAATCACCGGCAGCGTAGGATACGTAGTTCAATCTCTCGAAAAAGTTGGTTCTATGGGCGGTTCGAGAGTAGTCGTTCATCCTGCCGCGCAAGGGAAAGCGACGAGGGAAGACGCGGCCGCGCGTACGGAAAATAATTTACGGTTGTTGGCGGAATCGGTTGAAAGATGCGGTTTTTCCGACAAAAAAATATGTCTGGAAACTATGGGAAAACTCGGACAAATCGGTACCGTCGAAGAGATCGTGTCGTTTTGCAAAATCGCGCCGTTTTTCTATCCCTGTATGGATTTCGGACACATCAATGCAAGAACGCAGGGCAGTCTTAAATCCGCCGACGATTACGAAAGGATAATCGATTATATGCTTGATAATCTGCCGGAAGAAAAAGTTAAGTATATGCATATTCATTTCAGCAAAATTATGTACGGAGCGGCGGGCGAGATAAAGCATCTGACTTTCGACGACGACGTTTACGGTCCGGATTTTGAGCCGCTGTGCAAAGTGATTTTGAAGAACGAACTCGAACCCGTGATTATATGCGAATCGGACGGAACTCAGGCGCGTGACGCAGCCATAATGAAAAGTATATATTATTCGCACTTTAATTAGTTTTTTCGCATATAATTTTATATGCAAAAACGTACGATAAAAAAAATAGCGACAATTCTTTTGCTTGTTGCGCTTGTTTCGGGCGCTGTTTTTGCGTGCAATAATGCCTCTAACGTGTTGGCAAAAATCTGTTCGTCCGAAGTCAATGCCAGAATTAACGATATAATAAACCGTTCTAACGACATCGTAATGGCATTGGACGTGTTTTACAAAGATTATTTTACGGTTATGAGCGACGAGGACGGACAAATTACCGCTATTATAGCAAATACGGGTTTAATAAACCAAATGACGCTTATTTGGAATACCGAAATACAAAACAGACTTAATGAAATGCGGCTTCTTAAACTTTCGATGCCGGCAGGCGTTATGACGGGAAGTTCGATTTTGTCACAGTTCGGCGCGGAAATCGACGTAAACGCTCACGTCGTATCAAACTGTGCGATAACGTATAAATCGAAACTTGTTCATTCCGGTATAAACCAAACGCTCCATCAACTCGTTTTGTATACCGAAATAAAGGCGGACGTATCCGTTCCGTTGAGAGCGAAAAACGTCGTTGTGTCGCAGGAAGTGGTTCTTGCGGAAACGCTACTGCCCGGCGCAGTTCCCGACAGTTATCTCATCGGCGACGACAGTTGCGATTATCTCGACTTATTACCGTAAATTTCTTTCTGTAAAACGTGAAAATTAATTTGCGTTAAACTTATGAAATAATGGGTAAAATAAGTTTACAATCCATAAAAAATATGGTATTATCTTTAAGTCAATAAATCATACCCGACGCAAAGATATAATTATCTCCCGAAAACATATTTTATTCTTTGCACAGGGCAAATCGATATTCGTTTAGGAGGAGTAAAAAATGGATACGTTGACTAAATCGGAAGTAATTGCAAAATTTGCGCGCGCAGAAGGCGATACGGGTTCTCCCGAAGTTCAGGTTGCGCTGCTCACACAGAGAATCGAACATCTTAACGATCACCTTTCGACCCACCCGAAGGATCACCATTCCCGTCGCGGTTTGTTGAAAATGATCGGTAAGAGAAGAAACCTTCTCGCTTATCTCAAAGACAAAGACATCGAACGTTACAGAACGCTGATTGCCGCGTTAGGTTTGAGAAAGTAAAAATTTGCTCGCGGGGTTGCTTTTTGGCAATCCCGCATTACTTTTTCGAAAAAGCATTTAGGTAAAAAACCACAAAAATTTATTATAAAGACGTCCGTCGGGTGACGGACAAGGAGGATTTTAGATGAAGGAGAGTAGAATTTTCACAACTACGATCGGCGGAAGAGAAGTCAGCGTCGAAATCGGCGGATACTGCTCGCACAGTAACGGAGAATGTCTTATCAGATGCGGAGACACCGTTGTTTTGACCAACGTTACTATGGCTAAAGCGCCCAGAGACGGTATCGATTTTTTCCCGCTCGGAGTTGATTTTGAAGAAAAAATGTATTCTGTCGGCAAAATTCCCGGCGGATTCAAGAAGAGAGAAGGCAGACCCAGCGATAAGGCTATTCTTACCAGCAGACTTATCGACAGACCTATCAGACCTTTGTTCCCGAAGGGATTGTTTAACGACGTTGCCGTTGTCGCTACCGCACTCAGCGTAGACACCAACATTCCGCCGGAGGTTTTCGGTATGCTCGGCAGCAGCATCGCGCTCAGCGTATCCGATATTCCGTGGAACGGACCTACCGGCAGCGTTATCGTTGGTTACGTTGACGGAGAATACGTTATTAACCCCGACAGCGCGCAGAGAGAAAGAAGCAAACTTCACCTTTCGCTCAGCGGAACGAAAGACGCTGTTATGATGGTTGAAGCCGGTTCGCAGGAAATAAGCGAAGAAGAAATGCTCGGCGCAATCATGTTCGGTCACGAAGAAATCAAAAAAATCGTGGCGTGGATCGAAGAAATCACGAAAGAAGTAGGCAAAGAAAAACTTAACATAGAACTTCGCCACGCTCCGGAAGAACTCGAAACCGCGGTTAAAGAATATTCCGCAGAAAAAATCGCGTCAATTTTCGCTACTTTCGACAGACAAGAAAGAGAAAAAATCGAAGAAGTCGTTACCAACGAAATTATGGAACATTTCTCGACGATTTATCCCGACGAAATGGGTTACGTTGCGGACGTTATTTACGCTATGAAGAAAGCGTACGTTCGTAAGAGAATAAGCGAAGAGGGCGTTCGTCCCGACGGAAGAGGACTTAAAGATATCAGACCTATATGGTGCGAAGCGGGTATCCTTCCCAGAGTACACGGCTCGGGCGTATTTACCAGAGGACAAACTCAGGTTCTTACCACGGCTACGCTCGGAACGATCACCGAAGTGCAAAAACTCGAAGGACTTGACGACGATGTTTTCAAGAGGTATATGCACCACTACAATATGCCCCCGTACTCGACCGGCGAAGCGAAACCGCTTAAATCGCCCGGCAGACGTGAAATCGGACACGGCGCACTTGCCGAAAGAGCGCTTGAACCCGTACTTCCGAGCGAAGAATGCTTCCCCTATGCAATCAGAACGGTTAGCGAAGTAATTTCCAGTAACGGTTCTACGTCGCAGGCAAGCGTTTGCGGTTCTACAATCGCACTTATGGACGCAGGCGTACCGATTAAAGCACCCGTCGCAGGTATCGCTATGGGACTTATCAAAGACGAAGCGCACAATAAGATCTCGATTATGAGCGATATTCAGGGTCTCGAAGACTTCTACGGCGATATGGACTTCAAAGTCGCAGGTACTTCCGAAGGTATCACCGCTATTCAGATGGATATCAAAATCAAGGGTATCGACGAACAAATTCTTCGTACCGCTCTTGCGCAGGCTCGCGAAGGTAGAATGTTTATTCTCGGAAAAATCAAAGAAGTTATTGCCGAACCTAGAAAAGAACTCAGCAAATGGGCTCCGAAGATTATTAGTTTCAACATCGATCCCGACAAAATCAGGGAGGTCATCGGTAGCGGCGGTAAAGTTATCAATAAGATTATCGAAGAAACGGGCGTTAAAATCGATATCGATGACAGCGGAAAGGTATTTATCTCCGCAGTTGATACCGAAATGGCAGACAAAGCGAAACGTATCGTAATGGCGATTGCGAAAGACCCCGAAATCGGCGATGAAATTGTCGGACCCGTTGTTAAGATAATGACGTTCGGCGCGTTCGTTGAAATCGCACCCAACAAAAACGGTATGATTCACATCTCCAAACTTGCCAAAGAAAAGGTAGAAAAAGTTGAAGACGTCGTTAATATCGGCGACACGGTAAAAGCGAAAGTTATCAAAATCAGCGACAAAGGTATTGATTTGAAACTTATCAAAAAACTGTAATTTATCCGAAAAGGAGAAGGGCGGAAATCGATTATCGGTTTCCGCTTAATTTTTATAATGAAATACAAAGCAATTATTTTTGACTGCGACGGAACGTTGCTCGATACGATAAAGGATTTAACGAATGCCGTTAATTATGCCTTAGAAAAGTTTGGATTTGCGCTTAAAACCGAGGAAGAAACGCTGAAAATGGTAGGAAACGGTATAAAAATGCTCGTTAAACGCGCTTTGCCGGAAGAAGTGGAACAGAACGTTTTCGATAAAGTATTTGCGTGCTTTAAGGCATACTATAACGAGCATTATGCGGACTTTACCGCGCCGTATAGCGGTATAACCGAAACGCTGAAAATTCTTAAAAAACAAGGATACAGACTTGCGCTCGTATCGAACAAACAACGCGATTATCTTGCAAAACTATACGATATGTTTTTTAAGAATACGATAGAATATGCGATAGGAGAGACCGAAGGTTATGCGCCCAAACCGGCGCCGGATATGGTCAATCTTACTTTGTCGAAACTCGGCGTAAAAAAAGAAGACGCCGTATACGTAGGCGATTCGTCTGTCGATATTGCCACTGCAAGAAATTCCGAAATGGACGGCATATTCGTAAGTTGGGGATTTAACACGAAACGGCAATTAATAGAAAACGGAGCGAAGATTATTATCGACGCCCCGCTCGATTTGGTAGGTTTAGTTTAGTTTCCGATCTTGCCGCAAGACTTAGAAACGAGTTTTGCGATGTGCTTATTTTTTTGTATAGCCATTACGGTTCCTACCGTTCCGAGGGCTATACCTATGAATAATCCGTTTTTCATAAAAACCTCCGCAATTAGTATGTATAATGCGGAGGCTTTTTTTGTTGGAAATGTTTACCGACGAAAAGTAAGATTATTCGTCGACTTTTGCGAGTTTATCCATAGAAAAACCGAGTTTATCAAGGTCTATTTTTTCAAATATGATATTGTTAACTTGGTGTTTTAATGCTTGATTATATTTCTCTTCGGTCTTTATTGTCCAAGCAAGAAGTTTTACGCCGCGTTTTCTTACGTATTTTTTGATGAGTCCGATACCGGAAATTTCAAACGAAATAAAATCGGGGTTCATTTTCTTCATATGTAAAGGAACGTCGAACGCAAGAACGTGAAGAGAGAGCAGACCGCGTTTGAATTCGGGAGCGTTTTTAGCAAACCATTGAATGGTGTAAGGGTTAAACGCCTGAACGGCAATCCAACTTTCTTTGCCTTTAATAAGTTTGAGAACTTCGGTTTCGAGAGTGTAGTCGCCAAGTTTATCGAATTTGAGTTCGAGCAAAATTCCTACTTGTCCGTTTACGAGTTCGAGCATTTCGCTGAAAAGCGGTATATGTTCGCCGCAGGGAAGAAGATAGTTCTCACCGCGAATATCGTCCAAAGTCAAATCGGAAATCTTCACGTCTTTTCCGCATACGCGTTTCAAAGTATTGTCGTGAAAAACGACTACTTCGCCGCTTTTAAGCAGATGAACGTCGGTTTCGATGTTGTAACCGTGTTCGATTGCGTTACGGAAAGACCCCATAGAATTTTCCGTGAATTGTTCGTTGTGCAAGCCTCTGTGCGCAACGGGTTTTTCAAAAAGCCACATATTTTACCTCCAAAATTAATATCCTAAGTTTTGATTTATCAGCACGATATAAACGGTTGAACCCGTGGTCGGGTGGTGTTGTATAACGGTTGCTTTACATATTGTATCCGGGCTGTTGCAATAAGAACATTTACCCGTAACGGCACAAGGCGTTTTCTTCCCGAGGCGAACGCAATTCGGCGGAGAGGCGACGTTTCTCGTTCTGTCGATTCCGTCCTGAACGTTTTCGACTATTTTATTTACTCCGCAAAAAACGATAACGTTTTTGGGTCCGTTAAGCATAGACGCGACTCTGTTCGCTCTGCCGTCAATATTCACGAGATCGCCGCTTTTGCAAAGAGCGTTCGTGCTGCAAATATACCAGTCGGCAGCGTGCATTTTGTCGTAAATTTCTTCCTGCGGAACGTCGGGGCAGAGTTCTCTGTGCCAAAGCGTGTACTTATTCGATTTAACGAGTGAATCGAGCAAGCCGCTTTCTTTTACGGAAACGCTTCCGCCGAAACCGATACTTTTTCCCGAAGGAACAAGAGATAAAACGAATTCTATTCCTTCTTCGATGGTTTCGAAGAAGTTGAAATTAAACCCGCGTTTGATTAAATTTTTTTCAAGAATATCAATATCTACGCTCATACCATATTATTATACAATAAGAGTTAAAAAAAATAAATACCCTTTTTCAATTTTTTATTGATTATTAGAAGTTTTTTTTATATAATAGATGGGAAAAAAATTATAAAGACGGAGCATCCTCAATTGATGGACGACAGACAGAAGCATATCAGGAATTTTTGCATAGTTGCTCATATCGACCACGGTAAAAGCACGCTTGCAGACAGAATAATGGAAAAAACGGGACAGGTCAGCGAACGCGAGATGAAAGACCAACTGCTCGACAGTATGGATATAGAACGAGAACGCGGAATTACGATAAAACTTACTCCCGTCAGAATGTTTTATAAATACAACGGCGAAGAATATACGCTGAATCTTATCGACACCCCCGGACACGTTGACTTTACTTACGAAGTAAGCCGTTCCCTTGCCGCGTGCGAGGGCGCGATTTTAATCGTGGACGCAACGCAGGGAATTGAGGCGCAAACGCTTACCAACGTTTATCTTGCGTTGGATAACGACCTCGAAATTTTGCCGGTAATCAACAAAATCGACCTTCCGTCGGCTAATCCGGACGAAGTAAAAAAGGAGATAGAAGACGTAATCGGACTTGACGCTTCGGATGCGCCACTTGTCAGCGCAAAAGAAGGTATCAACATTGAAGAAGTTATAAAACAAGTTATCGAAAAACTTCCTGCTCCTACGGGCGACGAAAACGCACCGTTAAAAGCGCTTGTTTTCGACTCTATGTACGACAATTACAAAGGAGCGATTTGCAACGTCAGAATAAAAGAAGGCACGGTTAAAGCAGGCGACAGAATACGTTTTATGAGTCACGGAAAAGAATTCGAAGTGACGGAAACGGGCGTTTTCTCACCGGCAATGTTTAAGGTGTCCGAACTGAAAGCAGGCGACGTAGGGTATATTTGCGCCAGTATAAAAAACGTAAAGGATACCTCGGTAGGCGACACGATTACGAATGCCGATAATCCTGCAAAAGAACCGCTTAAAGGGTATAAAAAAGTAAATCCGATGGTTTTCGCCGGCGTTTATCCTGCTGACGGAAGTAAATATAACGATTTACGCGATGCGCTTGAAAAACTTAACCTTAACGACGCTGCGCTTATATTCGAACCGGAAACGTCAACGGCGCTCGGGTTCGGTTTCAGATGCGGATTCTTAGGTCTGCTCCATATGGAAATAATTGAAGAAAGGCTCGAAAGGGAATTCGATCTTGACCTTATAACGACCGCTCCAAGCGTTTCTTATATCGTAAACAAGACGAACGGAGAAAAAATAACGGTTGACAATCCCTCTCATTTGCCTCCGGTAGGCGAAATTGAGTCGATAGAAGAACCTATCGTAAGAGCGTTTGTTTATACGCCGCCGGAATACGTCGGTCCGATTATGGAACTTTGTCAGGATAAACGCGGAATTTTCATCGATTTAAGTTACATCGATACGAGTCGTGTAAAAATCGAATACAAAATCCCGCTTAGCGAAATCGTATACGACTTTTTCGATAATCTTAAATCCAGAACGAAAGGATACGCAAGTTTGGACTACGAACTCGACGGATACAACCCCGACGATCTCGTAAAACTCGACTTTTTGCTTAACGGTGACGTTTGCGACGCATTGAGTTTGATCGTGCATAGGGAAAAGGGGTACGCAAGAGGCAGAATGATTGCGGAAAAACTTAAAGACGTAATCCCGCGCCAAATGTTTGAAATTCCAATTCAAGCGGCAATAGGAAGCAAAATTATTGCGAGAGAAACGGTTAAAGCGCTTAGAAAAGACGTCCTTGCAAAGTGTTACGGCGGTGACATTACGCGTAAAAAGAAACTTCTCGAAAAACAAAAAGAAGGTAAAAAGCGTATGAGACAAATAGGAAGCGTCCAGATCCCAAGCGAAGCGTTTATGTCCATACTTCAATTTGACAGCGATAAAAAATGATAGAAAGCGGACTTTATCTTCATATTCCGTTTTGTGAAAAAAGGTGCAATTATTGCAACTTTTTTTCTAGCGTCAAAAACGATGAGATTAAGTCAAAATACGTAGACGAACTTTGTGCCGAAATTGAAAAAATATCGAAAAAATACGGCGAAGTTAAATTAAACACGATTTACTTTGGCGGCGGAACTCCGTCGTTGCTGTCTTTACACGAATTCGACAAGATTTTTTCTTCGATAAATAAGTCTTTTTATCTCAATAAACCTGAGATTACGGTTGAAATTAACCCTAATTCTGCTGAAAATATTTCTTTTTATCCGTCTTTCGGGATAAACAGGCTCAGCGTGGGTATTCAATCGTCAAGCGATAAATATCTTAAAATTTTAGGAAGACTTCACGATTCCATCACCGGAAAAAAAACGCTAGAAAAAGCGGCAAATATTTTTGATAACGTAAGCGGCGATATTATCATCGGAATAGATGATAATCAGTCGGTAAAAGACGAATTCGAGTATATATATCCATATGTAAAACATTTCTCTTGTTATATGCTTACCATCGAAGAAAATACTCGCCTCGCCGAATTAATCAAGAATAAATCTGTATCCGTGGCTACGGAAAACGCTGTTGTAAGGCAATATGAAGAAATGACCGCGTTAGCCGAAAGCAGGGGATTTACTCGATACGAAACAAGCAATTTTGCGTTACCGACGTTTGAAAGTAAACATAATTGTTCTTACTGGAATCTGACGGCGTATATAGGCGTCGGGGCAGGGGCTTACTCCTATTTTGACGGGAGAAGATACTTTAATAAGTCCGATCTTAGGTCCTACTTAGAGGGCGTCCATTCTGGAAACGGTGGGGAGATTATTGAAAGAGAAAAGAGCGTATCGGACGATAAAGAAGAATTCGTTATGCTTTCACTGCGCACGAAAAACGGCGTAATCTTTAATGAATATAAGAAAAAATTCGGTACTGATTTCTTTTCGGATTACGAAAAAGGCATAAAAAAATCGGAAGAATACTTGTCTGTCGATAGCGATAAAATTTGTATTCTTCCGAAATATTTTGCCGTTCAGAATTCGATTATATGCTCTGTTTTGCAGGTTTAACCGTTACGTAAAAGCCGTTTTCTTCGGTATAATCTACGCAAAGCGTGTCGCCGAAACTAAGATTTTCGGCCAATATGGTTTTCGCGATAAGCGTTTCCACTTTACCTTGCGTAAATCTCTTAAGCGGTCTTGCGCCGAATTGCGGATCGTAACTCAGTTTGACAAGCGCTTTCTTTGCGTTGTCGGAGACGTAGAGATTGAGTTGTTTTTCCGTAAGTCGTTTGGAAAGATTACTCAATATCAGGTCGACGATCTTAATCATATTCGTTTCCGTCAAAGGCTTAAACATAATTATTTCGTCAAGTCTGTTAAGGAATTCGGGACGGAACGAACGTTTTAACAATGCGTCGGTTTGAGAACGCGCTTCTTCGGTTATGTTGCCGTCTTTGTCGATACCGTCAAGCAGATATTCCGAGCCTAAGTTGCTGGTCATTATGATTATGCAGTTCTTAAAGTTTACGGTTCTGCCTTGTGAATCGGTTATTCTGCCGTCGTCGAGTACCTGCAACAAGATATTGAACACGTCAGGGTGCGCTTTTTCTATTTCGTCGAACAAAACTACGGAGTAGGGGTGTCTGCGAACCGCTTCGGTAAGTTGTCCGCCTTCGTCGTAACCTACGTATCCCGGAGGTGCGCCGATCAATCTGGAAACGCTGAATTTTTCCATATATTCGGACATATCTATTCTTACGATGTTATGCTCGTCATCGAACAAACATTCCGCAAGCGCTTTGGCAAGTTCGGTTTTGCCTACGCCGGTAGGTCCTAAGAACAGGAAACTGCCGATAGGACGATTTATATCCGAGATGCCGGCACGGGAACGCATTATTGCCGCGCTGATGAGATTAACTGCTTCGTCCTGACCGATTACTCTTTTGTGAAGAATATCGGGAAGATGAAGTATCTTTTCTCTTTCGCCTTCCATAAGTTTGGATATAGGTATACCAGTCCAACGAGAAACGATTTTGGATATTTCTTCTTCGGTGACCTTGTTACGCAAAAGTTTGTTTTGCGTAGTGTCTTCCGGGTGTTCTTCGATTTCTTTAAGGCGTTTTTCGAGAGCGGGGAGTTCGCCGTATCTGAGTTTGGCGGCTTTCTCATAATCGAAAGAACGTTGTGCCGTTTCTATCTGCGAATTGATTTCGTCAATCTTTTGTTTGATTTGCTGTACAGAGTTGATACCTGCTTTTTCGCTTTCAAGACGAACTTTCATCGCGTCGAACTTTTCTCTGAGTTCGGAAAGTTCTTTGTGAATTACGTCGAGCCTTTCCGCACTTAAAGTGTCGGTTTCGTTCTTCAAAGCCATTTCTTCGATCTGAAGTTGAATAATCTTACGATTGATTTCGTCCATTTCGGTCGGCATTGAATCGATTTCGGTACGGATCATAGCGCACGCTTCGTCCACAAGGTCGATTGCCTTGTCCGGAAGGAATCTGTCAGTGATATAACGGTCGCTAAGCGTAGCGGCTGCTACCAAAGCGTTGTCCTGAATTTGTACGCCGTGGAAGATTTCGTAACGTTCTTTCAAACCACGGAGTATCGCGATAGTATCTTCGACGGTAGGTTCGTTAACCATAACGGGTTGGAAACGTCTTTCGAGAGCCGCGTCTTTTTCGATGTATTTACGGTATTCGTCGAGCGTTGTCGCGCCGATACAGTGAAGTTCGCCACGGGCAAGCAAAGGTTTTAACAAGTTGCCGGCGTCCATTGCGGAATCGGTTTTTCCCGCGCCGACGATCGTATGAAGTTCGTCGATGAAAAGAAGAATTTTACCTTCGCTGTCCTTAACTTCGTTAAGAACCGCTTTAAGCCTTTCTTCGAATTCGCCGCGGTATTTCGCGCCGGCGATAATTGCGCCCATATCGAGAGAAAAGACGGTTTTGTCTTTCAGACTTTCGGGTACGTCGCCTGCGACGATTCTTTGCGCAAGTCCTTCGGCAATTGCGGTTTTACCTACGCCCGGTTCACCTATAAGAACAGGGTTGTTTTTCGTCTTACGGCTAAGAATACGGATAACGTTTCTTATTTCGGTATCTCTGCCGATTACCGGGTCGAGTTTGTGGTTGCGCGCTCTTTCGGTAAGGTCGGAACCGTATTTTTTTAATGCCTCATAGGTTTCTTCGGGGTTATCGTCGGTGACTTTTTTGTTCTTCTTTATAGCGGCGATTTCCGCGTTGAATTTTCTTTCGGATACGTTGTTGATGTCCATAATTCTTGCGATTTTCGAGTCGAATTTGTATATGGACGCCATAAGATGTTCTACGCTAACGTATTCGTCGCCGTTCTTTTTGGCGGAATTTTCCGCGTCGTTTAATATCTTATCCGTATCCTGGGATACATACATCTGGTTTGCATCCGAGGATTGAGTTCTTACTTTGGGAAGAGAAGATATCATAGCGGTAAGTTCTTTAACGATAGCGGTTTTGTTGCCGCCGCATTTGGAAATTACCGAAGAAATCAGTCCTTCTCCGTCCGTAACGAGAGCCAAAGCGATATGGCAAGGCTCGATCATCTGGTTACCGTTGTTTTGTGCGTAAGTTTGAGCGTTACGCAACGCTTCCTGAGATTTTTGGGTCAGTTTTTCAAAATTCATAAAGTGCCTCCTTTATATAAGGATTGATTTGGACATATATATTTTATACTCGTTTTCAAGACCGGATTCCGTTCTATACTTGTCCGCGAGATAATTTTTGAGAAGCATATCGAACGTTTTTACGTAATCTCCGATGGCACGGGCGGTTTCTTCGAGAGAATAACTCGTTCCGTCGGGAATAACGAACGTCCGCGAAAACTTTCCGTCGGTAAGTGTATAAATAGCGGAGCAAGATAAATACTTTTTTTCTATCATAACAAGTTCGGATATGAAATTATGTATTTTATTGAGCAATTCTTCCGAGTGCGTACGATAAGTTACTTTAAGTTCACCGATAGTGTTGCTTACCGTTCTGTACAGTTCGACGCCGTATCTTACGGTGGGGCGATACTTACATTCAAGTGACGTTTTCAGCGAAATGCATTTGTCGCTCGAAGTGAGTTCCCGTTGGAAGACCGATGCGGACATGAGATTGTCAAGATGCTCGAAAATGCTCCTTATTCGCTTTTCGGGCGTCGTATACGACACGTATTCCGCTAAAATCTGATTGATCAGATTACTGCGGTTCGTTCCGCCGGCGACCGCCGCGCGATCGATTCTCGAAACAACTTCGTCCGAGAGTATCAAACTGTATAAACTCTTACTCATTTTCTTTCGCTTCTTTTATTCCTTATGTTCGGGTATATTATAACTCGTCCTGCAAAATATGTAAAGCGATTTATATAAAAAAAATTACAAAATATTTTTGCCGAAGAAATTTTGCCAAACGGATAATAGAATAATCGTATTTTTGCTTGACAAGTCATCTTCGCGCGTGTAAAATGCTCGTGTAAAGTTAAATTGCTTTACAGTGTTCGCAAAAGCGGCGCGGAAGAAAAAATGAGAGATAAGATAAACGACGCTATACTTTTTGCCTATTACGGCGGTTTACTTAATCCGCATCAGCGCGAGATTATGCGGCTTTATTACGACTGCGATATGAGTCTTGCCGAGATAGGGGAAGAAACGGGTATCACTCGTCAGGGCGTACGCGACGTTATCGTTCGTTCTACCGCAAAACTCGACGAATGTGAAAACAAACTCGGACTTGTCGGAAGAATCAGAGATGTAGTCGCGCGTATGGAAAGAACGATAGAAGAAGGCGGGTTCGGCGAAGAGCAGAAAGCAGAACTGAACAAACTTGTGAACGAAATCAAGGAGATATAATGGCTTCATTCGGAACGTTAAGCGAAAAACTAAATCACGCCTTTTCCAAACTGAGAAACAAAGGCGCGCTCACCGAGTTGGAAGTTAAGGGCGCAATGAGAGAAGTCCGTATCGCACTTCTCGAAGCGGACGTTAACTTTACCGTTGTAAAAAGTTTTATCAACGCCGTAAGCGAACGCGCGTTGGGCGAAAATATCCTTAAAGGGTTGGACGCGTCGCAACAGGTAATAAAAATAGTAAACGAAGAACTCGTTAGTTTAATGGGTTCTACGCACGCGAAACTTAAATTTGCGGATACTCCGCCGACAGTAATACTGATGTGCGGTTTGCAAGGCGCGGGTAAAACCACGATGTGCGGCAAACTTGCTTTGCTTTTGAAAAAACAAGGCAAAAAGCCTTTGCTCGTTGCGGGTGACATATACAGACCGGCGGCAATAAAACAGTTGCAGGTAGTGGGCGAGAAAGCGGACGTTCCGGTGTTTGAAAAAGGGCAGATAAACCCCGTAAAGATAGCAAAAGAAGGTATCGAGTACGCAAAGAAAAACGGAAACGACGTTGTGATAATCGATACGGCGGGCAGACTCCATATCGACGAAACGTTGATGAAAGAACTCGGCGACGTCAAGCAAGCGGTTAATCCGTCGGAAATCCTTCTCGTCGTGGACGCAATGCTCGGACAAGACAGCGTAAACGTTGCAAGCACATTTAACCAAAAACTCGACATAACGGGCGTAATACTTACCAAACTCGACGGCGACACCAGAGGCGGTGCGGCGCTTAGCATCAAGGCGATACTGGGCAAACCCATCAAGTATTGCGGAACGGGAGAAAAACTTACCGAAATCGAGCCGTTTCACCCGGACAGAATGGCGTCGAGAATACTCGGAATGGGCGACGTTCTTACCTTAATAGAAAAGGCGGAACAGGCAATCACCGAAGAAGACGCAAAAAAACTCGCCAAAAAGTTCAAAGAAAACTCGTTTGACCTGGAAGATTATCTTAAACAACTTTCGAGCGTCAAAAAAATGGGCAACCTTTCCGATATGGTCAATATGATCCCCGGAATGGGCAACAAACTTAAAGGCGCGAACCTTAACGTCGACGAAAAGCAACTAGACAGAACGAAAGCGATCATTCAGTCGATGACGCCGAAAGAGAGAACCAAACCCGAAATTCTCAATGCGTCGAGAAGAAAGAGAATTGCGGCAGGGAGCGGAACGACGGTTCAGGACGTAAACAAATTGATTAACCAGTTTAATCAGACCAAAGATATGATGAAGAAACTCAATTCGGGCAAGATGAAATTCCCGTTCGGGTTTTAACATAAAAAACTAAAAAACAATTACACAATTTGGAGGACAAAAATGGCAGTTAAACTCAGACTTACGAGAATGGGCGCAAAGAAAGCACCGTTCTATCGCATCGTAGCGACGGATTCCAGAAAAGCGCGTGACGGACAATATATCGAACAAATCGGTTATTACAACCCCGTTACCGAACCGGCAGAAGTTAAAATCGACGCCGAGATAGCGAAAAAGTGGCTTTCCGTAGGTGCGCAACCCACACAAACCGTTCGTGATTTGTTTGTTCAAAACGGCATCATCGAAAAGAAATAGGAGACGGAAATGTACGAACTGGTTGATTATCTCGTCGGCAGTTTAATCGACAAGTCCCAATACGAACTCGTAATCGTCGAAGACGGCGACAAGTGCGATATTAAGGTTCTCGTCGACAAAGACGCCGTAAACAACGTAATCGGCAAAGGCGGTAAAGTCGCCAAAGCAATACGCACGCTCGTCAAGAGCGCGAGCCACAAGTCGGATAAGACATACGGCGTATACGTAGAGGAAAGATGATGCTTTCCGTAGGCAGAATACTAAAAGCGCACGGAATCAGGGGAGACGTTAAAGCGGAAAGTTTTATGGACTCCCCCGATTGTTTTTTGCCGATAAAAGTTTTTTTTATCGACGGCAAACGATACGAGGCGGAACGAATAACCGTTCACGCCGGTTTTCTTTTAATCAAATTCAAAGGCGTAGAAACGATGAACGACGCCGAGGCGTTGCGCGGTAAAACCTTGCAGTGCGAACACGTTGCCGTACCCGAACCCGAAGACGGAAGATATTATATTGCCGATATAATCGGCTGTAAAGTATCCGACGGAACGGTTGAATACGGTAAAATTTGCGACGTGCTTCAATACGGCAGCGCGGACGTAATCGTCGTGGAAAAAGCCGGCAAAAAGTCTATGTTTCCCTGGCTTAAAAAACTGAACGCGCGAGTAAATGCGGACGCGAAGATTTTTATCGTTGACGGAGAGCGTCTTGCCGAGGTAATCGTCGATGAAAATTAAGGTATTGACTCTTTTCCCCGAAATGTACGACTGTCTTAAAAGCGGCGTGCTGGGGAAAGCGCTCGAAAAGGGCGTTTTTACGTTGGAAGTAGCGAATATCAGAGATTACTCTACGGATAAGCACAAGCGTTGCGACGATTATCCGTACGGCGGCGGCGCAGGTATGGTAATGGTTCCGCAACCTGCTCACGATTCGATAAACGCGCTTGATCCCGAACGTAAGTGCAGAAGAATATATCTTAGTCCGAAAGGAAAAACGCTTAATCAAAAAAAAGTCGAAGAACTCGCTTCTCTCGACGAGATTTTGTTGTTTAACGGCAGTTACGAAGGTATTGATCAGCGAATTATCGATATGGATATCGACGAAGAATTGTCGATAGGGGATTACGTTCTTACGAGCGGCGATCTTGCGTCGATGGTCGTTATTAACGCAGTCGCTCGTTACGTTCCGGACGTTCTCGGAAGCGAGCAAAGTACGGACGAAGAATCTTTTTCCGACGGACTGCTTGAATATCCGCATTACACCAGACCGTACGAGTTTAACGGACTTAAAGTTCCGGACGTGCTGATAAGCGGAGATCACGCGGCAGTGGCTCGCTGGAGAAAAGAGCAAAGCCTGTTTCTTACGCAAAAACTCAGACCCGATTTACTTAAAAAGGAGTAAACCTTATGTTTATACACTGGTTTCCGGGCCATATGACCAAAGCGCTCAGGGAAATGGACGCGCAGATTTCCAAAACCGACTGCGTGGTTTACGTTCTCGATTCGAGAATTCCCGCGTCGAGCGTTAACCCGGCTTACGATTCGATTATAGGAACGAAACCCAGGCTGTACGTTTTGAATAAAGCCGATCTCGTTCCGCAAAACGAACTGAACAAGTGGCGCGATTTTTATTCGTCGAACGGGAATATTTGTATCGTCGCGAATTCCACCGTTAAAGGCGGAAACAACGTTTTTATCTCCGCCCTTAACACTCTCGCCGCGCCCATTATCGATAAATATGCGGCAAAAGGCGTAAAAAAGACCGTTCGCGCAATGGTAATAGGCGTTCCGAATTGCGGAAAAAGCACGCTTATTAACAGTTTAACGGCAAAAAAACGCACGGTTACGGGAAACCGTCCGGGGGTTACGCGCGGACAACAATGGGTAAGCATCGATAAATACGTCGACTTGCTCGACACTCCGGGAACTCTTTTCCCCGATTTTTCCGATCAAAACAAAGCGGTGGCTCTTGCCATTGCCGGAAGCATAAAAGACGATTTGGTTGATCCGACGGAACTCGCTTTCGAAATTCTGCGCTTTCTGAAGAAAGATTATCCCGAAAGATTGATTGACAAATACAACCTTACCGAGATCCCTGACGACGACGCGCAACTGCTAGACGCTGTCGCTAAACGCAGAGGGTTTGTCGTAAAAGGCGGAGAATACGATTATGAACGTACGGCAAAGGCAATAATTCAGGATTTCCGCAAACAAGCGTTCGGTAAAATTATTTTGGAAAAAAGATGAAAGAACAAATAGATCTGTTGAAGTACGAAAGAAAATACAACGCGCTCGGTTTCGATTTGATTGCCGGAATGGACGAAGCGGGCAGAGGACCGCTCGCCGGACCCGTTACCGTAGCCGCTTGTATTATGAATTTTGGCGACGTAATCGAAGGGCTAAACGACAGTAAGCAACTTACCCCGAAGAAAAGAGATTATTTTTTCGATAAAATAAAAGATTCCGCATTCGGATACGAGATCGTCGACGTAAGCAACGAAAGAATAGACGAAATAAACATTCTTAACGCAACGAAAGAAGGGATGAAAACCGCGATTGAAAACCTTTTACCCGTTCCGCAAATGTTGCTTGTGGACGCCGTAAAAGAAGATTTCGGGATACCTTACGAAGCAATTATACACGGCGACGCGCTCAGTTATTCGATTGCCGCGGCGTCCGTTCTCGCAAAAGTACATCGTGACAGGCTGATGGAAGAATACGCTTTGCTTTATCCGGAATACGGGTTTGAAAAACATAAAGGATACGGAACGAAACAACATATCGAAGCGTTAAAAAAATACGGACCGTGTCCGATTCACAGAAAGACTTTCATTAAGAATTTTTTTGCCTAAGGTAATTCGGGGAGAAAGATTATGGACAAATACGGTACCGGTGTAAGCGGCGAAACCGAGGCTAAGGATTATCTCGAATCGATCGGGTATAAAATCGTCGATACGAATGTAAATTTCCCGGGAGTAGGAGAACTCGACGTCGTTGCTACCGACGGAAACACTTTGGTTTTCGTTGAAGTAAGAACTCGCTCGGACAACGTTTTCGGCAATCCGCTTGAAACGGTGACTCCGGCAAAAATCAGAAAAATAGTTGCGTCAAGCAGGAGATACCTTATGACGCACAACGCACGATACGGCGCGTACAGATACGACGTAATCGGCATAGTTCACGGTAAAATAACTCATATTAAAAACGCATTTTACGCGTCCTGGCATTAAAACGTTAAAATAATATGAATTTATTTATAAATGAGCGGAAAAACGCTTGATATTTTTTTCGCGATTTGGTATTATAGACAAGACTTGCGGCAGTCCTATGCAAGAGAGCGCGATTTTTGTTTTTTTGTAAGCGCTTAAATTTATGCCTTGTATGAATGTCGTTTATATATTACTGGAGGTAAGTCATGGCAAACATTATTGACGTAATCGAATCCGAAGGTTTGAGAAAAGACCTTCCCGATTTCAGAGTAGGCGATACCGTTAAAGTTTTCGTAAAGGTTATCGAAGGAACGAGAGAAAGATTGCAAGCGTTCGAAGGCGTTGTTATCGCTCGTAAAAACGGTTCTATCAGAGAAACCTTCACCGTAAGAAGATTGTCTTTCGGCGTAGGCGTAGAAAGAACGTTCCCCCTTCATTCGCCCAAAATCGATCATATCGATATCGTGAGAAAAGGTAAAGTTAGAAGAGCGAAACTTTATTATCTCAGAGGTCGTACCGGCAGAGCCGCTAAGGTTAAACAGGCAGGACGTCGCGAATAATCGGATAAATAAAAATTTTGATACAACCGTTCCGCCTTTCGGAATGGTTGTATTCGCTTAAAAAGGACTAGAAGAGGTAAAAGTAATGAGAAAAACTAAGTTTTTTACTGCTGTTCTCGCAATAATGTGCGTTGCGATGCTCGCTTGCGTTTTGAGCGGTTGCACGAAAAAATACGAGAATATGCTCAATACCGACTACGGCGTTTTCCGTTATGAAACTCTCAAAGAGTTGAAAAAAGACTGGATATTAAAAACAGCCGACAGCATTACCGACGACTCGAAAGTGTTCACGATGAACGCCGACGCGGACGAAGACAAGTATTCTTTGACGATTAACACTTCGGACAGCGGATGGGCGTACGTCGGACAGAGAATTAAACTCGACGCCGGTCAATACTACCATATTAAGTATGACGTGGATATTTCGAAAATGGCGAAATATAACGTCGGTACGAACAACGACGGCGTTTTCGTATCCTTTATCGAAGACGAAGACTTTAACTATCATAAAGGCGAAAACCAGATAGACGAAGCGAAACTCGATCAAATGCAAATCGGCACCGGAGACAGCGGCGTATACGATTACGGATTCAAGGCTAAATCCACTTGCTACGCTACTATCGTGCTCAGAGTAGGCACTGCGGAAAATCCGTCGGCAGCCAACGTAACGATAAGAAGTTTTTCCGTAGAACGCTGCACGCAAAAAGACATTATCGGCTCGGAAACGGAAGCCGGATATCACGATCTCGGATCTTTCTCTACCGATTATTACGGAGTTAAATCCGATTTTAACGTATTTTATATCGTAATCGGAGCGATTGCTATTGCGCTTATTTGTTATTTTGCATACTTCGCGTTCCAAAGACATCTGCATTTTACTGATCCGAACGGAAACGGATATACCGGTTTTCTTGCGAAAGTAACCGAAAGCAAATTCCTCGGCGTGCTTATCGTAGCGGGAATAGCGGCTGTAGTTCAGGTCGTTACGAACGTTATTTCCACGGCGGTTGCGGCAGGTTATAACCATTCTTTAATGGGATATAATCTCGAAGGACTCACCACGCAGGCAATGTTTATCGCGAAATACGGTCCGAAAGATATGGGACTTTATCTCAGCGAATACGCTACGACGAACACGCTCACTTACCTTGCGCCGTCTTCGTCCGCTCTGCAACTTTACTTGCTCGGGCTTGCCGGACTTTTGGGCAGAATTTTCGACGGAGTAGGCGGAACGTATTATGCGACGATGTTCTTCATCCGTTTCGCTTGTACGCTTGCGGATATAGGAGCCGTTATCCTTATATATAATCTCGTGAAAAAATCCGTAGGTAACGTAGGCGGTATGGTTATTGCGGGAATGTATGCGATCCTTCCCGTCGTGTTTGCGACGAGTTCCGTATGGGGCTATCTCGACAGCGTAACGGTATTCCTTATCGTTCTTACCGTATCGTTTATGTTAAAGAACGACTACGTCGCTACCGCGATTACGTTCTTCGTAGCGTGTATGTTCTCTATGACCGCGTTGTTTATGGCACCCGTCGTGCTGTTCTATACGATAATGCAATGTATCGTAAACAAGAAGAATATCATTCCCGCGTCGATTATTCTCGTTCTTTCGTTCTTTGTGTTCTACGCAATCAACGTTCCGTTCGATTATAACAACATTACCGACGGACAGCCTTTCTATTGCTTTACCAAAGCGTGGAACGAACTTTATAAGACCGCACTTTATTCCCGCAACGCGTTTAACTTCCAGACCATTCTCGGAAACAACTTTGCGACAATCAGCACCGCTTCCATAGTAGTAACGATTATCTTCATCGTGTTCCTGCTCTGTCTCGTTGCGTTCGCGTACTTCAAGTTTAAGAACAGAATGAATCTCGTTCTTATGGCAACCGCGTTTATCAATATGCTTTTCGTATTCGGAAACAATATGAACCCGGTATCGATGTACGTTTCGCTTGCGTTGATGCTTATCTATGCGGCTCTCAACAAAGAAAAGAGAATATTCTTCAGTTTCGTAGCGTTCTCCGTGCTTATGTTTATCAACGTAAGTTATGCCGAACTTTTCGTTGAATATTCTTCGACAGCGGTCGGAATAATGGGCAAAACGCCCACGATGTACGTATTTACCGTTTTCGAACTTCTGCTCGTACTGTATTATATCTACATCGTATACGATATAGTCGCTACGAGAAAGGTAAGAAGAATTCAACCTATGCCGCTCAACTACGGCGAATGGCTGAACAATCTCGGAAAACGTATCAAGAAGAACTACTACAAACTTGCTGTAAAATTGCAGAAGAAGTAAGAGTTAATATTCAAGACGATGAAAAACTCCGACCAAAGCGGTCGGAGTTTTTTTTAATAAAATTAAAATCAAACGAGCAGGAGAGATTTGCCGAAACACTGAGATCTGTTTATAAGATTCAAAGTTCCTTGCGCGCGGAAATCGAGTTTAATAAGAAAACGAAGAGATCTATCGACTTTGTTTATGTCCGAGTAGCGTATTAAGACGTTTTCGCATGACTTATTAAGTTCGGTAAGGATATCTTTTCTGAGTTTGTTTAAGGCGAGAACGTACACGTGCGGCGGACATTTAACCGCTTCTTCGTACACGTTGCGCGTTACGTCGAACAAGGTATACAGGCATATTCTTTTGATGCGCGCCATCGTATATTTTTTAGTTTTTGCTTTTTCAAGGAACTCGTCGAAAGTTACCGATTCGGCGGCGGCGAGTTTAAGACGATTATGTAAACCGCCGGCAACGTCCATATCGTAGTAGTTTTCCAAATCGTATCCGCTTATCGACTTCATTTTGAAAAGGCATAAGTCGTTGAGAGCAAGTCCGTCGCTTTTTATTTGTTTAAGATAATTATAGCAGTACGGATGAACGTATTTTTTCACTTCGTCGAATTGTTCTCGACGTAATGCGCGCCTTATTGCGCTTGCCGAGGGATATTCGCCGTTCAGTTCGGAATCGTTATCGTTATTTTCGCGCTTTACTGTATGGAATTTTATGTTAAGACCGAGTTTTTTCGCTGCTTTTATATAGCAAATTCCGAGACAGTTGTTGGGTGCGCCCAAAATACCTTTCATATCCGCGTATTCGGGATTTTTTTCGGCGTAATCGTCCAAAGCGTTCGAGTATGCTTTGGGATAATTGTTTCCGTCCGCAAGATACGACGCGAGAATTTGCTTGAATTCTTCGGGTTCGTTTTCGGAAAGATCAGCCGCTTTTTCGAGAAGATTTACGTCGCCGCATTCGCTGCCGAAACTAAGATATTCGACGAAGGGAAGGGCAGAAACCGTTTTTAACGCACCGTATGCGAAGTTTTCCGCAGGGGAAATCGCATAAACCAACGGAAGTTCCACCACCATATCGGCACCGAGTCTGGCGGCAAGTTCGGCGCGTTGATACCTGTCGAGTATCGCAGCGTCGCCGCGTTGCGTAAACGAACCGCTCATAACGCATATTATCGTGTCGGCGCCCGTTTGTTCTCTTGCCTTTTCGAGGTGGCGCATATGCCCGTAAGTAAAAGGATTGTATTCACATATAATCGCAGTTGTTTTCATAGAAAATTTCCTTTTTTACTTGCTTTATTCTGCAAATGTACTATAATTAAATAGCAAAATAATTATAATCCATATAAAAACAAAAATAAAGCGTTTTTAATGCTTTTTACGGAGGTTATCGTGTCAAAACTAATGGATTCCATATACGATAAAGCGAAAGCGTTATATAAACATATCGTTTTACCGGAAGGAGAAGAAGAAAGAATTATCAATGCGGCGAAAGAAATTACCGCGAGAAAAATTGCAAAAGTAACGCTTTTGGGAAGAAAAGATGTAATTTTATCCAAAGCGGGAGATCTTGACGGAATAGAAATCGTTGATCCGACGACTAGCGAAAAGACGGAAGATTACATCAATCTTCTCGTCGAACTCAGAAAAGCGAAAGGTATGACCAGAGAAAAAGCGGAACAACTCGTGCTCGGCGATAACCTTTATTACGGTTGCCTGATGGTAAAAAACGGCGACGTAGACGGTATGGTCGGCGGTTCTGTCCGCGCTACGGGCGACGTACTTCGTCCCGCTCTTCAGATTATCAAAACCAAACCCGGCGTAAACACCGTTTCCAGTTGTTTCCTTCTTACTTTACCCGACGAAGCCCCGGGACACAAATACGGAAAAGAAGGCGTTCTCGTTTTTGCGGATTGTGCGGTTAATATCGCACCCTCGTCCGAACAACTCGCCGATATCGCTATCGCAAGCATCGACAGCGCGGAGAGCCTTGCCGGAATAGAAGAACCTAAGGTCGCTCTTCTCAGTTTCAGCACGAAAGGCAGCGCAAAACACGAAAACGTCGATAAAGTCACAGCGGCTTTATCAATTGTCAAAGAACGTATGCCCGAACTTTGCATAGACGGAGAACTTCAACTCGACGCCGCGCTTGTTCCTGCCGTAGGTAATCTTAAAGCGCCCGGAAGCCCTGTTGCGGGTAAAGCGAACGTTTTGATTTTCCCCGACTTGCAATCCGGAAATATCGGATACAAACTCGTACAACGTTTTGCCGGAGCGGAAGCGATCGGACCGGTTTGTCAAGGTTTTGCAAAACCCGTAAACGATTTGAGCAGAGGTTGCAGCGTCGAAGACGTCGTAGGCGTCGTTGCGGTAACGGCATTGCAATGTTAATGAAAAAATAGGAGAGAAATAAAATGAAAGTACTTGTAATTAACGCAGGGAGCAGTTCTCTTAAATATCAGATCATCGAAATGGACAACGAAAGTCGTCTTTGCAAAGGTTTGGTAGAGAGAATCGGCGCGCAAGACGCTAAACTTATCCACGAACCTACGGGCGGCGCAAAATACGAATTCGTCGCGCCTATACTTAACCATACCGAAGCGCTTAAACTCGTTCTTAAAGCGTTGCTTGACAAAGAACACGGCGTAATAAGCGACGTTTCCGAAATCAAGGCGGTAGGACACAGAGTCCTTCATAGCGGAGAAGACTTTACGGACAGCGTGCTTATCGACGATACCGTGCTTGCCATCTGCAAGAAAAATATGGTTCTCGGACCTCTTCATATGCCGGCAAACATCGCTTGTATAGAATCTTGTATAGAAGTTATGCCCAAAGGCACGCCTATGGTTGCGGTATTCGATACCGGATTCCATCTTACTATGCCCAAATACGCATATATGTACGGAATTCCTTATGCCGATTATGAAAAATATAAAATCAGAAAATACGGTTTCCACGGAACGAGCCATAAATTCGTAAGCGGAAAAGCAAGAGAAATTCTCGGAGAAGAAGCGACAAAGCGTATGATCACCTGCCATTTAGGCAACGGTAGCAGTCTTGCCGCGGTTAAAGACGGAAAATGTATCGATACGTCGATGGGACTTACTCCGCTCGAAGGTTTGATTATGGGTACGCGTAGCGGCGACCTCGATCCTGCCGTAGTCGAATTTATGTGTAAGTGCAAAAACATTTCGGTAAGCGAATGTCTTAATATCCTTAACAAAGAAAGCGGATTTAAGGGAATAGTAGGTGACAGCGATTGCAGATATCTTTGCAGCGAAGCGGAAAAAGGTAACGATCTCGCTATTCTCGCACTCGATATGTTCGCTTACAGAATCAAGAAGTATATCGGTTCTTATTATGCCGCGCTCGGCGGTTTGGATTGTATCGTATTTACTGGCGGTATCGGAGAGAACAGCAAAGAAGCGCGTGCGCTCGTTATGAAAGATATGGAGCATTTCGGTATCGATTTCGACTTTGAGAAAAACGATACGTCCAAGCGCGGTGATTTTGCGGTTTTGAGCAAGCCCGAATCCAAGGTAAAAGTAATCGTACTTCCCACCAACGAAGAACTCGTTATCGCAAGAGACGCAGTCCGTTTGGGCGGAATTAAATAAGGATTATACATTAT
>ERZ779888.473-NODE-473-length-48769-cov-6.016156_pt1 | contig 48769 bp, 55 predicted proteins | sample MGYA00511245_ERZ779888 | MGnify/ENA primary metagenome ERZ779888 (study PRJEB29588, sample SAMEA2155255) | human gut metagenome | biome: human gut; feature: human-associated habitat; material: faeces | place: Denmark | collected 2008/2010 ...
GGCAGGTGGTACACCGTTCGCCTGCCGTGCCGGGTGTTCTCGATATCGACGGTAATGAATCCCCATGCCTCAAGCTCAGAGCGGTACTTGTAGAAACGGTTTTTGCTGATGTTCATCTCGGCGAGTATGGTCGAAGTCGATGGGAACGCCACGCCGCCTTGCCCTGCGAAAGAGGAGAAGTAGGAGTAGAGCCCCTTGGCTTCGATGCTCAGCTGTGGGATACGGGTAAGCACCTGCGGCGAGAACCCGTAACCGCGAGAGAAGATGTTGTCGAACACGAGGATGTTCTCCTCGGTCTGCACGATCTCCTGGCTAGGCATGTTCCCACCCCCTCACGTTATGCGGGTCGAGCCCTACAGAGCTCAGTTCTTCCATGCAGTTGTGGACAATCGATGGAGTGAGGTCGTAGCTCAGCTCGCAAGTTTCTTCGACCGAGAAGGTCTTGTTCGGCTCCTGGGAGAGCATGACGAGGTAGAATCCCTTGGCTCCTGCGCTGATCGGCAACCGCCAGAAATCCCTATGTATCGCCAGTTGATCCTCGCCGTTGAACTCGAACGGCACTACGAGTGGCTGAGTGTTGTTCTTGATGATTGGCATAAAAAAGCCACCGTCCTTTCTTCTTGTTAATTGGACAGTGGCAGAAAATCAAGCTTGCCAAACGAAGTGTTTCCCCGTAGGATACATGTCGATGTTGGTGATGCCTATGACTTTCGAAATGCAAGGTATCACTGTCCGAGAACCCCGGTTTCAAGCGCTGGGGTTCTTTTTTGTTTTCAATGGTTTGCATTCTATTGCACGGCGTGAATCCGTACAAGCCTTGTGTTCAGGGTTGTTCAGGGGCTTTTGATTCCCTGCTTTGATTCCCCGGTGCCTTTTTGGGTGGGATTTCGGTTTGGAGTTTTAACCTATTTGATTGTTTTGTTTGATTTTTTTGAACAGTTGTGGTATTATTTTAAAAGGTTATTTTGAAATTCGCTATGATATGAGTGTTGGAATTGATTCCTTGCCGGTTCCCTCGGAATCGCGATGTGCAGAAATCCTCCGATTTCAAGCATTTTCCGAGATGGAAACTGGTTTCAAGTCCCATCTTCCGCATTCATCATTTAATCGGGAAACCCTTGTATTTACTGGGTTTCCCGATTTTCGTTTTATTCAAAAATTTGGTTCCCTTTGATTCCCTTAACTTTTTTGCAATCAAACAGGTCGAATCCATCGATCCCCCTTCGATCAACTTGCGGTGTTCACAGTCGATAGGGCCTTTTCGAAGAGGATGTTCGTCTCGGCTTTGGTCTTTCGGTTGAAGCAGTAGCAGCGATAGGTGGTTTCCTCGTCTTCGTGGCCGATCTGCTCTCGTATGGCATCGATATTGATGCCGCCGTCTATCAGCTTCGAGACGTAGGTCTTCCTGATCTTGTGCGTCGATCTAAACGGTATACCGAGTATCTTGCAGTACTTCTTGAGCCGGTATGTGACCGCATCGACGTTGCAACGCTTGTTGCCGTTCATGAAGAGGTATCCCGCATCGGGGTTCGCACCAAGGACATCAGCGCTGCACCTGCGCTCGGCGAGTTCCGAGACCACATCGATCACTTCCCGACCGCCTTGCGAAAGGTACACGTCCCTATGTGCGGCGGATGTTTTGGCATAGTCAACGACCATATGGCCGACCTGAACGAATCTCGTTGGGCTTACCTGGTCGCTGACCTCCACCTCCGCGCGGTTGATATGGACGTACATCCCTTCGATGTCTTCTCGTTTGAGCGCAACGACTTCTCCTATCCGCATACCCGTGTAGAAGAGCAGTATGAGTGCGAGGCATGCCCCCAACGAGTGGTCTTCCTGCCATTCGCTCCATGCCAGCTTCATGAGGAAGAACTCCTCGGTTTCCGTGAAAACCTGGGTCTCTGACTTGGGTTTTTGCCGTTTGGCGAAGAGCTTGCTGTTCACATCGACCTCATCGAACACGTTGTAGTCGATGATCTTGCTCTTGGCCGCGAATGCGAAGATCTGCCTGAACGGCAAGGACATGTTGTAAAACTGCTTGGCGTTCATCCCCTCTTCTTTGATGCGGGTATGTAGCCAGGACTCTATAGCCGTCGGCGTGATCTTGTCCATTCTCTTGCCGATGATCTTGTCATGGGCATAGTACTTGTTCCATGTTGCCACGGCACGTTTGACCGTGTTCTGCGAGCGTGATTTCTTGGTGTAGTGCTCGATCCACAGCGCGTACACGTTGCGCATGGTCGGCGCAAGGTAGTTCTCGATTGCCCGGTACTCCTTGACGATCGCATCGTCCAGCTCATCGCGGTCTCTTCGCTTGATGAGCCTACGGCCTTTCTTCGAGTCTGGGTCCGGCACATAGGTCTTCCAGTAGCCGTCTTTGGCGAAGAAGACCGTGTACTTGTGCTGCTCTAAAATTGTTTTTCTTCTAAGCATTTCTACGTGCTTCTGCACATCGCTTAAATCTATATTACCGCTCTGACCTGCGGTTTTCAAGATTTCATCAAGCTCTTTGATGTTATTTTTCAACCCCATCCGTCATTGCCTCCTCATCCCCATGGAAGTCAATCCGTGCGAAACAGCAGCACCTTCGCCGCAAGCTTCGCCTCTAACCGTCTCATCATGTCCTCGTCGACATGCGCCCTGCCGTGCTCGTCCGGCTCCCTTTTTGCCAACGTCCTCATATACGGACGGTAATGCCTCATAACGGCTTCCATCGCGATCGCGTCCCCGTCGGCTGCCTTGGCGATGGTTAGGTAATCAAGCAGTTTCTCGTGCTTCTTCTTAATGCTCATAGCGAATCCCCCTTCTCGTCCATCATGTTCTTGAGCTCCTTCAGGGCTTGTTTCCGGTGGTACTGCACGTTAGCCCTCTCCAAGTCGATCATCTCCCCGATCTCCCTGTCCGTGAGCCCCAGGTAGTAGCTCAGTAGCACGATTGCCCTGCGCCGTGTGCCCAAAGCACTCAAGGATTCGAACACGTCCTCATCGCACACGAGGAAGTCGAGCCCGCATGCCTGCAAGGTTTGTTCGAAGTCGAAGTAGCGCGGCATCGTGTACAGGGCATCGAGCTCGTAGGGCTGCATCTCGGAAAAGAGCACTTCCCGTTTCTGCCTGCGCTTGCGCTCGTCGTATATATCGCGTGCCTCGTTGCGCAGGATCTTCTTGCAATATGCGTCGAACTGGTGCCTTTTGCTTTCCTCAAGCTTTTCTTGGTTGATATCCCTGCTCATAGGTTTCGTCACCTCCTTCCATGGCCTCGCCGACCAGATGAAGAGAGGATGGCGATGTCTGCCTTGTTTGCCACCACTACGGCGCAAACAGGTTCGATGCAAAACAAGATCAGTTAAAGTACCAGTTCAAAGGCAGATTTAAGACAAAAGAAAAGCACCCTGCATTCGAACAGGGTGCCGGTTTTTGTGGGCGGGCTATGTACCTTAGCAAACTTGCCGCCCGCCACGGGCACAATCATGTGCTAAGATGCTTTTTGTCGGTTGGAGCTACCAACTCCGTCCGACCGTTTCGAAAGCTTGGCTTTGGAGCTTACCGAAACCAGATTCACTTCGTCTGCGAAACGATTTGAATCTCTTAAAAGCGTGCTACCAGTATAGCACAATATGCTCCTAAGAGGCACTGATTGGTGCATGGTTTTAGGCAGTTTTTAGAGATTTCAAGCCGTCGAGACGATGGCTTTTTTCATGTCTGAAGCCAATCGTTCGATCTACCTGCATCTTCGGTGTGTATGTCGACGATGAACGTGCGGTACCGTTCGTGGGGAAATTGTGACCGGAGAGCAGCACTAAGTGCAGAGCCCGGTACCTGTGGTCCTCATCTCCACCGGCATACGGTACCCCGAGCCCAGCGGGCAACGACATGCCATATACGCATCAGGTTGGAAACCCCGCCTATAAGAGACCCGTGCCCGAAGGGCGCAGCGGTTGTGCGTAAGGTGTTGTGGTAAACGCGCAGCGTTTTCCACGGCAGCTTTCCACAACCTTTCGCGTTTCGCTTCCCCCTTCTCAACCCCTATCGATCAGCGAGCTTGCGAGCGTATCAATCGGTGCGCAGCACCGCTGATGGTCTTGCAGCCCGGATCATCAGCTCTGCGACAGCGACAACGGTTTTCAAGGGGGACTCTATGCTTATGCCTGATAGCACAACATTGTGCTATACTTGTACTTGTACACCACAATATGTATCCACCCACAGTGAGAAGGAGAATGCTTTGAGAGAGAAGAGACTTACCCGACCGTTAATCGTGTTTATGGCCATAGCGTTGCTCCTGCTCGCAGCCATGCTATGCGGTTGCTCGCAATTGCAGGCAACGAACCACACGGCAGACGACCTTACAGAGGCAACGGTCGTGAGGGTGGTCGATGGCGATACCCTGATAGCCAACGTCAACGGCGCAGATGAGCGCATAAGGCTCATAGGTATCGACACCCCTGAGTCGGTGAACCCAGACGATTCGAAGAACACAGAGGAAGGGCGTGAAGCCTCAGCCTATGTGAAGGGCATGCTGAAACCCGGCACGAAGCTCTGGCTTGAGCCTGACACCGAGGACCGCGATAAGTACGACCGTCTTCTCCGCTACGTGTGGCTCGATAAGCCAAGCGATCCGCAAAGCACTGAGGAAGCGAAGGACAAGATGCTGAACGCCGTGTTGGTCGCAGACGGCTGGGCTGAGCCCATACGCATAGAGCCCAACGTGAAGTGGTGCACCTTGTTCGAAGAGCTGACAACCTCGAAGTGACGAGATCATATCGACCATTGCAAGGGAGGTACAGACCTCCCTTTCTTTTTCCCAGAAAACCCTGTTCAACCAAGGTTTCTCCCCTGTCATAGCACTATGTTGTGCTATACTGGTAGTACAAAATAAGAACCAGATAATAAGGAGTCTGAAATGACTATCAAGCACACCACCATCACAGATGTTATCAACCGCGAGGTAGCACCCGCACTCGGTGAGTTCGTGGATGATTTTGATGTTGAAGCAATCGCCCGTGAGGCGTTCGAGTACGTGGACGGCGCATTCGTCCAGCGCGAGGACGTTGACTTCTGGGAAGTGGCAAAAGCGCACGATGTGAGTGGCATGGTACTGAACGACAACGGCAATTGGGTTAACTTTGAAGCCGCAGTTAACTATATGGACGACGATCTTCGCGAGGAGATTCACGCCGAACTCGCACCGTGCAAGGATCAAGCTTTCTTCGATGCTTACTGTGAGCGCCACGAGAAGAAGTTCGGTGAGGTCTTCGCGCCAGCCATCGACTGCTGGTAGCGAAACCGATTAGAACGGCAGATAGCAACTGCCGATTAAGATCACAAGAGAGGAAGATAATGAAGTTCATCATGACGACAGTAGAAGTCGACGGAAAGACTGTAGATGCGGTCAAGGAATGGGGCGACGTCGTATATTGGACTCCTGGTGAGGAGCACCCATTCCAAGTACATCACGGCCGGCGGGTTGCTGGAACTGCGTTCGAAGCTTTCGGCTCGGATTACAACCAAGCTTTTGAGATCGAGTCGCAGTGGGTTGCAGCCGCGCGTGCTTGGTGGGAGGAACAGAAGCGATAAAAAAGAGGGGCACCCAGCGCTAAGCCAGGTGTCCCGTTTATTTGCCTGGGCTTTTTAGGTGATTCTTCCACGGAAGAATGAAATAACAGGAAGGGCTTATGCCTTCTTTTTCTTCCCACAAACCCCAGTTCAACCAAGGTTTCTCCCCTGTCATAGCACAATATTGTGCTATAGTGGTATTACCGAATAGGAACGACCTTTTAGGAGTTGATTGACATGGTAAAGAAACGATTCATCGGGCACCGTAGCGTTGGCAACATTTTGATGTTTGGACTGCCGAGCCCCGAGACGCTTGCGAAGCGTGCACTCAAGAGGAGTCGCCCAAAGCGCCGTAAATAGTAGACAATCTAATCCCTTGCAACATTAGGTCGCAAGGGGTTTTTCTTTGCTCAAAACCCCAGCTCACCTCAAGTTTCTCACCGCTCATAGCACAATATCGTGCTATACTGGTAGTACAAAATAAGAACCCACGGTAAGGAGAGCGAAATGAAGACGATCGAAGAACTTTACAACATCGCAGAACATGCGTTGGACGGTTTCGAAGCGGGTTGCTACGCCCTTGAATATCATGATGTGGAAGAAGATGACGGCATTCCATATGAAGACGGCGAGCTTGCCTACGCATTCTTCAGCATCGACTCGAACGGATGCCTTGCTTATCTCGGCTATGCCTCTAAGCAGGTACAGGAGCCGGGAACCGAAGACGAATGCGAGTTCTTTACCGGCTTTTGCAGTACTCATGAGATCATTTTCGAAGACGAAGGCGACCTTCTGTGTAATCCGGCACTTCACAGGTGTGGTTGCGGTATCGATGCGGTTGTGGAGGTTGAGGAAGATGACATCCGATAACGAGCGCAAGCTCCGCGATGCCGAGGCTTATCTCGGCATCGCCTCCGGGCTTCTACAGGAGGTTATCGATTCCGAATGGAGGGATATGGATGACTCCGATTGTGAGACTGAGGCAATGATCGATAACCTTGAATCGATATGTGATGCTGTTCACAAGCAGCAAGCCCAGCTTTTCAACATCTACAGCGGCATTTCCATCGAAGCGATAAGGCAATCGTTCCCAAACACCTTGCGTATGTTGGAAGACGACTAAGCAATCGCCAACCATCCGCCCGGGTTTCCCATATCAGGGAAACCCGGTTTTTTTAACAATCTGTCTGCATGTATTGCAACGGATGGAAATCGGCGATGCCGAGTCTGCAACGTCCTTTGTCTCCGTTTTCACCAACTTGTCACCAAATTCGCACCAGAGTTAGCACAGTGACTTCGCGCGTCCATTGCGCTACAACGTGCGGGGCATCCATGGGGATTTTACATACCCCTTTTTAGTTGCACTCCGCATCCCTTGCCATGGAAAACCCTCCACTGCCTATGATCCCTCTTAGAGTGGAATCCGGCTCACCCAAAGCCCATTTACCTCCCTCACCCCTTTTCCCTCGTCCGGTTCCACTCGCTAGGATCCCCCTCAGAGGGCGATCCGCTCTTTCCACCTGCAGCGGTCCTGTGGAAAGCTGGATGCTCCGGGTCGACTGAAAGGACCCTCCCGCATAACCTTCCCACAGGACCTTACCGACATATCAAAGCACCTTCCAGCCTCCTAAGCGGGTTTCCCACATCCGCCGAAACGGCTCTGTGTGGAAAACCCCCGTCTCGGACCCATCCGCCCGGCTGTGCTCCCTAGGATCCCGCTTTGAGCGGAATCCGGTCGCTTCGCCTGCACCGGCATCATGGACAAGCTCGATGCTACGGGCCTATAGAGTGCCCTCCGCACAACCTTGCCCACAATGCCTTGTCCCGGGGCGCATCGGCCATTGTCGGAACCCAACCGGGGGACCTTGCAAGTCTATCGAGCTCTGTATCCCCATGTTCTGCTATTGAGAAAGCAGAGTGTTGTGCGACAGTGGTAGATTTCCATTCTTTCTATTTTACAAAGTCCCAGTTCAACCTAGGTTTCCCATATAGCATAGCACTATGTTGTGCTATACTGGTATTACCGTAAGAACCTAATAGTAAGGAGTACATCATGGACACAAGAAAAAGCAAAGTCGAGGATGCAAGGGCGAAGGGCATTTGCTTTCACTGCAAAGCGAAAGTGAGCAGCTATGCCAACTTCTGCAACAAATGCGGGAGCAACCTAAGGACAGGGCAAACCCGGATGGAGTTGGAGAATTGGCACCGCTGCCACCCCGCCTGACGATAGCTTTCCATTAAGGCACGGGCATCGAGTCCGTGCTTTTCTTTATTTGACCTGCTGTTATTCCGTATTCTCATTAGTCATAGCACTATGTTGTGCTATACTGGTATCACAAAGTAAGAGTACGAGTTAGGAGTACAGATGAAAAGTTTCGTTACCATGTCCGATGCGGGTTCTGTGGCGATCGGGACGAAAGACGCATGGTTCTTGGTTCCCAACGGTTACGGCGATGGCGAGACCTCGGTGCTTGTTTTCGATGAGTATCAGGAATGGAATGATTTCAGCAAGCAGCATCCAGGTTGGAGGTTCTTCACCTCGCTTGAAGGTAAGCGTCTTGAGATCGTTGGCTACGACTGCCCGTCGTTGAGGCCGTGGTTCGATGGATCGGTTCATGGTTGGAATCCCATCGTAACGCTTAGCGGACGTTATTCCGCCTACTACAGCAATGGAGAGGTGGCATTGGTTCGCGGCGGCGACGCAACGCAGCTGTAGGCACCAAGAAGGCTGCACCCGCGCAAAACGGGTCGCAGCCTTCTCCAACTCCCGGCCCAGGCTCCACGGTCAAGGCCGCGAAGCCTGGGCGACCTCCGGTCCCCACCGGCTCCGTTCGCTAGGATCACCCTCAAAGGGCGATCCGCTCCCTCCGCCTGCACCGATGCCCCTCGAAATGGCGATTTCAGTTTAGATGGCTGAAATCTTGGATTTCGAGGGGCATCTTGTTCCTTGCTGGAAAGCAAAGAGCTCCCAATTCAAACAACCCGTCTGCCGTTGAAGACGTCACCTGTTCCAGCATCTTCCCGCGTTTTCCCACAGTCGTCGAAACTCCTTTGTGTGGAAAAACCCACCTTGATGTTTTGGCTTGGAGAAACCGAATCGCTTTCAACGATGGCAGGGCTTCACGCTTGGAAAGTACCTGGTCAGGCTGTATTTCTTGTCTATCCTAGCACTATGTTGTGCTATACTGGTATTACCAAGTAAGAGCATAACAGGTTAGGAGCATAAGATGAACCTCAAAGAAGCCGAAGCCTTGGTAGAGAAGAACCTTCCCATATGGAACAGCGTCGCAAGCAGCAACTTCGCAGGCTTTGCGGAGCTGCTGGTCGAAGATTACAAGGACTGGGCGCGTGATACTCTGAAGTCGATTATAGATTCCAGCATGACTGAAGACGAGTACGACCGTACCATTGAAGCTTGGGAATTGGTTGCCGTCCGTTATCTCACGGCGATGTGCCGACCCGTACCGTCATTCAAGACGGCGGACGGCGTGACGTGCTATATCGGCGATCTGGTGTACTGCAAGGACGGCAATCGTCACGAGGTAACAGACGTTTGCGAGGACGGAGAAGTTGTTTGTGTTGGCAATGGTGAGGATACCATCACTGTTGAAGCTGCGATGGTGACGTTCTATCAACCAGAACCTCCCAGGAGCTTGAAAACCATGCGCGAGCAGGTGCAGTCGGTGCGCAAAGCGCAACGTGAAGCGGAGCGGGCAAAAAGCAACGAGCTGCAAAGTGCGAAGCTTGCAGAAGCCCTGAACAACCGTGGAAGCTACCATGAGCGCCTGATCAAGATTTTGACGGAGGGTGCAGGGCATGTCGGCATTGTTTCAAAGTATGCGTTTAGCAACATTGGTGAGACGTTCCCCGAGTCAGAACAGGGTACGAAGGCACTCAAGTGGTGGACGGATCGCGAGGTAAGCTACAAGTTCACGGCAAGCGGCTTGGTTCTCTACATCGGCTCGTATCATTCGAATTGGCATGATCTAAAGTACATCGACTACCAAGCTTGGGACAATGATTAACGCAAAAAAGGAGGGGTAAAACCCTCCTTTTTATGCCCTGACCTGCTGTTTCTCGTTACCGTATTACAATGTTGTGCTATACTGGTGGTACACCAAATAAGACCATCGGTTAGGAGATCAAGATGGGTCAGTACTACAGGGCATACAACATCGACAAGAAGGAAGCCGTTGATCCTTTTGAGTACAAGGGAGGGGCAAAGCTTTTGGAGAGCTGCTATGTTGGCAACGCGTTCAACAGCGTGATCTGCACCCTTTTAGGCGGCAGGTGGAACGGCGACCGCGTGATCCTCATAGGCGACTACGCATGGAACGATGCCGTGGAATGCGGCGCATCGGGGGCGGAGCTGCTTGCCTACTGTAAGAGCGAGGGCGTACTGACGAGCGATCCGTATTGCGTGCAGGAAAGCGCATTCCAGCATGTTCCTGTATCCGAGTTCGCAAACTACCGCTTCATCGTTAATCTTAACGAGAACGTTTACATCGACCGCGAGAAGCTTCCCGTTGCCTGGACGTATACTGATGACGAGGGAGCAGACCACGAAGTGCTTCAGGACGCGATGCATCTGTTCCTTGCCGTGGGAAACGGCCTCGGCTGCGGTGATTATCACAGCGAATGCGGCAGGGAGTACGTTGGCTTCTGGGCGGGAGACCACATTAGGGCGACCAACGACAGGCCAGAGCAGATGAAAGAGGTCGAGAGTCCATTTGATGCAAGGGTTTAGCAAGCAAAAGGAGGGGTTAAAACCCTCCTTTTTTATGCCATGACCTGCGATTTCTCGGCTATTATAGCACAATGTTGTGCTATACTGGTATCACCAGGTAAGAGTAGAATGAGTTAGGAGAGCAAGATGAACCTCGAAGACAAGAAAGCCAACGTTGAGTTTTGGGACGAGATCGACGACCTTGCAATTGATTATCTGGAGCGTTTCCTTGAGAAGGGACATATCCCGAACCCTAACGAGGGAATCGATCACGATCAGGATATTGTGATCGGCATCGCGAAGTCTATTGTCGAGACAACGCTTGAGGAGCTGAAGAAAGTGGGAATCGACACCGACAAGCACTACCCCTATGTCGATTGCGACTACTGATCCTAAACAGTGACACCAAGAAGGCTGCACCCGCGCAAAACGGGTCGCAGCCTTTTCCAACTCCCGGCCCAGGCTCCACGGTCAAGGCCGCGAAGCCTGGGCGACCTTTCGGCACCGCCCGGTTTTCACACATTCCCACAGCCCCGGCTCCTACGGGCTTTAGTGGTGCCCTCCGTCGCCGAAGCCATGGAAATGTGCAAAAACCTCCACCGCCTAGGATCCCCCTCAGAGGGGAATCCGGCTCGTCCGCGACCTCTCCGAACGCATCCTCATCGCCCCCTCCGTCTGCACCTTGTTCCTTGTTTCCAGGGACGTCTGACGCATTGGGCGATGCTCCGCATCCATCCGAAGTTGATTGAACGTGCCCAAGACCCCTGAAATCCTCGTGTTGCCGAGCGATTCTGCCCTGTTGCCGGAGCCTCATTGATCGGCAATGCCCCAGACTGCTCCCATTGTTTCAACTGCCGTTTCCTGTTCTCGGCATACGCACCGTTGCCTGTTCCAGAAGCGCTTTTGCCGATAACTCCCCTGGCTCCGGGTTGCCCTTACGACCTCCCTTGGCTCCGCAATGCTCGCACTGAACCTGACGCGGCGGGCAAGGCTCAAAAAACTTTTGCTTCGCAAAACTCAAGCCCTTACGGGTTTTTGGTTCCTCCTTGCCCTTGGTCAGAACCCGTGCGGCTTCCGGATCACAAGGAAGGGCATAAGGGCCCACACCAAGTACCTAGGAGGTCATCATGAACAAAGAAGAGCTTCATAGAAGAGCAGTCAAGGCAGCAACGCAGAGCATCTTGAGAAGAGGCTACGAGGTGATCGACACCGATTGGGAGTCCGTTTGCGGGAACCGTGTTGACTTGGTTGCCGAAGACAACGGCGAGCTGGTCTTCATCGAAGTTACAGAATCCGAAGATCTGGAAAGTGGCTTCCTCGACGGCAACCCCAACCAGGCTCAGATGGAGATCATGGCAGCGGAATGGCTTGCAGCGAGTTCTCCTGCCGACGGCGACCTCAAGGTACGGTTCGACACCATATCGCTTATCGTGCTGAACGAGCAGCGTGCGTTCTTTAGGCATCATACGAACGTCTTCAGCCAGGCGTAGGCACCTGATCTTCAAGCCCCTCGGGACAAACCCGAGGGGCTTTTTCTACGTCTGCCGACTCCGCCCGGCTCCGTTCCCTAGGATCGCCCTCAAAGGGCAATCCGGTCGCTTCGCCTACAGCACCCGCCATGGAAAGCTCGCCTACGGGCTTCAGGAGTGCCCTCCGGCAACCTTCCCACAGCGGGTGCGAACCGGAACACCGGACAATATCCGGTTGCTTATCTGTGGGATGTGCATTCTATGCCGCTCCCAGGCTTGCCATCAAGGGTGCCTTGTCGGCATCTTCTCACAGCTTTTCCGTGCCGGAAAACCGGATGAGAAGACTCGTGCTGCCTTCATGCAGCCCTTCGCCCGTTGATTCGCCTAGTCGCTCCGCTTCGCTGCAAACATCCACAGCATAAGCACCCTTGCTTCAAGGCAGTGCTTGAACCAAAAACAAAGCGAAAAGGAGAACAAGAAGATGAGAAAGGAACGAAACGAGAAACAAACAGCAGCAAACGAGATGGCAAGCGTACAGGAGACGAGCGCAGCGGCAACGCAGTACGTGGAGCAGAAGGACGCAGAGCGAGAGCAGACGCTTGTGAGCGAGATCAACCTTATCACCGAGCAGACCAAGCAGGCATTGCTTACAGGCACCATCGAGATCGGCAAGCGCCTGACAGAGGCGAAGTGCTTGGTGAGACACGGAGAGTGGGGCAACTGGCTTGCAGAGCGTGTGAACTACTCCCAGCGCTCAGCGAACAACTTCATGAAGATCTACAAGGAGTACGGGGCTACCGGGTTGGTGGCAAAATCGCAATCGATTGCGAATCTGAGCGTGACGCAGGCAGTTGCGATGTTCGACCTGCCAGCCGAGGAGCGAGAGCGTTTCGCCGAGCAGAACGAGGCGGACAAGATGTCGATCAGGCAGCTCAAGGCCGAGGTAGCCAAGGCAAAAGAGGAGCTGGAAGCCGAGAAGTCGTCCACAAAGGAAGCCTTGGAGCAGTGCAAGAAGAACCACGAGGCGGAGATTGCGCACTACAAGCAGATGACCCAATCGGCGGTAAGCAAGCGAGAAGAGATCGAGGCTCAGTTGAAAGCAGAGCGCAAGCACCTTGAGGAGCTTTCCGCATCGCAGGACGAGAAAGCCAAAGAGCAGGTAGAGGCGGCGATCGCAGAGCAGAAAGCAGAGCTTGTGCGTACAACCGAAGAGGTGGATGCACTGCAAGCCGAGTTGGCGAAGCTGAACGGCAAGCACAAAGAAGAGCTCGAAGCCGTCCGCAAGGAGCAGGGCAGGAAACTCGAAGCGGAGCTCAAGGCGAAAGACGAGGAAATAGCCGGTTCGAAGAAGCGTCTTGAGGAAGCCCTTACGCAGAGCACCAAGGAACTCAGCGCAACCAAGAAGAGCTTGGACACCGAGAAATCCAAGAACGCCGAGATGGCAACGCTCGGCAAGGCAACCTACGCAATGGATCAGCTGCTCAAATCTTACGAGGAGCTGATGGACATAGTGGCGAGCGTAGGAAGCTTCGACAAGGTTGCTGCCAACAAGATGATGATCGAGATCTCGAAGTCCATGGCGACAGTCGAAAAGAAATGCAAGAAGAAGCTAACCGCCTAACATCAATTGCCAACCAGCCAACTGCCACCCATGCGCAAAGGTGGCAGTTGCAAAAAAGAGAGGAAAAAAGAAAGTACAAGGAGGAGAAGGGATATGACAAGCGAAAGAGAGTTCCAAAGGGTTGTGAAAGAGGCACTGGACACGATAAGGAGCGTGGACAGCCGTTCGCTGCAAGAGCACAACATCGAGAGCCGGGAGAACGAGGAGGAGTACGGCAAGGCGACCGAGGCGTACCTGAAGATCGAGCCGGAGCTGAGCAAAGCCCAAAGGGAGGCGGTGCAGCGCTACATCGATATGCTGCAAGCTGCCGACACCGACCAGACCGACAACGCCTACATAGCCGGTATCCGCGACGGCATCCGCTTCATGGTGAGCTTCGGCCTCATCGAGCCGGCAGGTAAGTTGCCGTTCAACCTGGACGACCTGAAAGCGAAATAGCACGGTATTATGGGCTACTGCTATAGTGCTATGACATCGTCTGCATATCATATGTATATCTGTTGTATTGCAGGCGCATACTAATTGTGGTATAATAGTGCTATAGCAGAATGGAAGGAGGAACCGATAATGGCACAGATAAGCGTTAGAGTAGACGACAAGGTGAAAGCCGAGGCGGCGAAGACACTTGAGGAGATTGGCCTCAACATGAACACGGCGATCAATGTGTTCTTGAAAGCGGTTGCAAGGGAGCACCGCATCCCATTTGAGTTGACGGCAGAGTCACCGGCGGACTTGACTTGGAAGACCATCGAGGATGCAGAGAAGGGCATCGGCGTGAACGGCCCGTTCGACACAGTGGATGAGATGATGAGGTCTCTTCATGCTTAGGCCGGTGTACACCAATCAGTTCAAGAAGGATTTCAAGAAAGCCCTGCGAAGAGGCATGAAAGAGGAAAAGCTCGTCGATGTGATCAACATGCTTTGCAGGGGTGAGACGTTACCGGAGGCGAACCGGGACCACAAGCTTGTGAACTCACGCAACTACAGGAATGTGCGTGAATGCCATATCGAGCCGGATTGGCTTCTGATCTACCAGATCAGGGAATCGGAGCTTGTCTTGGAACTTTTCAGAACGGGCACTCACAGCGAGTTGTTTTAAGGTAAAGGAGGGAATATCGCCCTCCTTTTTCTTTGCCAAAATCCCAGATCAATCAAAGTTTCTCACCTGTTATAGCACAGTGTTGTGCTATACTGGTAGTACAGAAAGGGATGCGGAGGAGCATTCCTTGCAGATAAGAACGGAGTACATCATGGCAATCAATCGAGTTATCATCACCGGACATCTCACCCGCGACCCCGAGCTGCGAGTATCCGCATCGGGTACCAGCATCGCCCGCTTCGGCATTGCCGTGAACGATCGCATCAAGAACCAGCAGACCGGTGAGTGGGAAGACCGCCCGAACTTCGTCGACTGCGTTGCGTTCAACGGTCTGGCAGATACCGTGGTGAAGTATCTTGCCAAGGGTGCCAAGGTCGCCCTTGAGGGCAAGCTGCGCTACAGCCAGTGGCAAGCCCAAGACGGTAGCAACCGCAGCAAGCTTGAGGTGATCGTCGATCAAGTCGAGTTCATGAGCACCGGAAACGGACAGGCTCAGGCAAAGGAGCCGCAGCAGGCACCGTATCAGGCGGCACCGATGGTGAATGCATCTGTCTACGACGATGACATCCCGTTCTAATCAATATTTCGAGGCAGGAAACGAAAGAGGGCATCTGCGTGAAGCAGATGCCCTCCTCAATTTCGCAATCGAATGCGAAAAAGCGGCTATTGCTGATATGTCCCTTTTGCAAATAGCCGCTTTTGCCCGTAGTAGGCAATGGAACCCCGCAAAAGCGTGACACCGTTCACACAAAAAGAAAGGAAGCGGGGTTCCATTGACCATCATACCTGAGTTGTCGCAAACAGTGCCGAAGATTCCATGTATCAAGAAATTACTTATTGCTATAGTGGTATAACGCTATTGCGATATTCCAACATTGTGCTATGATGGATACATCACGAAAGGAGTTGCAGACCATGCACGGAATGAAGTTCCTGGCTGCTTGGCTCTTGTTCGGTGTGCCAAGCAGTTTGATAGCTTGCGCTGTCGGAAATCTGATTGGTTGGAACGCCGTCACCGTGGCATTGCTCGTTGTGCTCATTGAGCTCTCAGTTGTGATGTCAGGCGTTTTCTGCGTCGCTGCAAAGCAAGCTGACGAGCGGATGCAAATGTGCTTCCCGCTCGAAACAAATGAAAAAGGAAGGGCATAAATCATGAAGACGATCGCAATATGCAACCACAAAGGAGGCGTTGGGAAGACGGCTCTGTCCATGGCTTTTGCCGAAGGGCTCCATTCCCGAGGCAAGCGCACGTTGCTGGTGGATCTTGACCAGCAGATGAATGCGACCCAGCAAGCTGGAGTGAAAACCGAGGATGAGGTGACAGTCTACGATCTGCTCACCAGCAACGAATACAAGGGTCATGATGCAATCAAGTCTTACGAGTACGGTGACATCATTCCCGGCGATACGTATGTGACGAATGCCGAGTCTGAGATGACCAAGCTCGATACCAAGCTCAACATGCTCGACGATGCCTTGGTCGATGTCGATGGCTATGATTACGTGATCATTGATTGTCCTCCTCAGCTCGGGCTGGTGACCCGAAATGCGTTGGTTGCAGCTGACGAGGTGATCGTGCCCGTTACCCCGAATACATCGGCACTCAAAGGATTCACTAACATCTTCGAGTGCGTGAACTCGATCAAGAAGAACAGGCACTTGAACCCGAACCTGCGAATCGCCGGGATCGTCGTTAACATGTACGATGCCCGCACGGCTCTGTCCAAGGAGGTTATGTCTACCCTTCCTCCTGTGGCAGAGGAGGCCGGCACGAAAGTGTTCAAGACGGTAATCAACAAGTGCGAGGCAGTCAACCGAGCACAATCCGAGAAAGTGTCAATCTACGAGTACGACCCGAAATCCAAAGCCGTCGTGGACTTCAACAGGTTCATCGACGAGTACCTTGAAGGAGAGAACTAACAATGGCTAAGACTGCTAAGCACGATGTTTTTGATATGTCCGACGACATTGCCCGCATCAAACGCACAAAAAGCATCGAGGTTTCCGATGTGGGCGATTCAGGAAACGACCTGTCCTACACCACTGGGAAAGGCTCGCAGCGACGTGTTGCGAAGGACACCGACAAGATGGTTAACGTCCGTGTCTCCAAGGAGCTTCATAGGCGTTTCCGCATGGAGTCCATCGACCGGGGCGAGAGCATGAACCTCTTGATAGTCCGTGCCATGGTCGATTACGCAGAACGCAATGACTTCTAACGATTCTGATTCCCAACGCTCGCAATCTGTTTGCAGTGAGAGGGAAGGAGGAATCAGGTATCACATTCAATTTCGTTTTGCCCCCAATTTTGAAACCTTTGCCCCCGACTCGGTTGCAAGAAGAGAAGTTTGAGCGCAAAGCGTATGAGCGAGAAAGGAACAGACGATGCAGGAGGACAATAAGGTTCGCAACGTTGAGTTGGCTTACTTGGGCCTGTGCCTCAAGGGAGTGCAGCCCAACGAGCTTAACTTGACGCAAGAGGTGTTGAGCATCGGACGCATGACGAGCGACACATCGCTTGCGATGACCGTACAGGACTCAATCCGATTGCTTGTTGTGGTCAAGGGCATCGAGTTGGAAGAGTCGAGCCAGCGCTACGTCATTACTTTTCAGGCAATGTCCGAAGATCATGACGAGACGATTCGTTCAGAGCGCTTGGACGATCGCCATGGGAAGATCGTGCGTCACCTCTGGTCGCAAGACCTCATAGGACACAAAGTTCTCCTCTTTAAGAAGAACGAAGAGTCGAACGACCCGAAGAATAGCAAGGGCTACCGTGTTGCTCCTTGGATGATCGATCTCGGTCCAGCCCGCTAATTGATTTTGTGACATGAAGGAGCGTGTTGGATTATGGATTATGGCAGACCCCCGGTGCTTACCGAGGAAGAGCGTCGAGTGAATACCGAGAAGGCAATCGCAGCAAGGTGCAGGCGTGCTGAGGTTAAACAGCAATTGCATGATGGTAAGATCAGCCTTGAGGATGTACTCAACATGAAAGACGATCCGATTGTGAATCGGATGAGAATCGAGGAGTTGATTCGTGCGATGCCGGGCATCGGCATCGCCAAGGCAACGAAGATCATGGAGAAGTTGGAGATCGCATCAAACCGAAGGATAAAAGGTTTAGGGTCAATCCAAAGTAGAAAACTGATTGAGTATTTCCAAAAATAGGTTTGCTTCTCCAAAGCAAAAATCACAACGATTGAATTTGACATGACGAAAGGCTCTGAATGATTCGGAGCCTTTTCTTTTTCCCTTAAATTCGCATTCGATTGCGATTTTGTTCGGTTTCGGCTTGTTGCTTTCGTTGCTTTTTGTTTGAATCTGTTTTTGGCAACTGTTCCTTGGGTTGCGGTCAGTTTTCTTTTGCCCTTTAAGCAACACATCAAACGAGTTATCGGATTTTTCGTTTGTTTATGCGTCATGTCGAACAGTTGATAAGACGTTTGTATCCGGACTGCTTTGGATTGGTTTTGGAGTAATGGTCAGTAGCGATTTCCGGTATCGATTATTACTTTGCGAGTTGGTGCGCAATTCCGCTTGCCTCAAAAAAGGCAAGCGACTCAGCGAGCAAAGCGAGCGTATCAATCGGTGCGACAGCACCGCTACCAGAAAGCCGTCAAGCATCCGGCTCGCATCCCATCGCCGCCAGAAAGGCGTGTGCCACCCACACCTCATCGCCGTGTTGTCCCTCCCTGCGGTCGGGACGTTCCGCCGCAGGCGACGGGGAGCGGGGAGGCTTCTCCCCACACCCCGCCACCAACGGCGGAACCCGCATCTCCGCTTCGTTCGGACCCTCCCAAAGGTCGGCTCCACTGCGCTGCGCTGCTCTCGCTCTGCTCCGTTCGAACGCTCCCCCATAGGTCGCCTTCACTGCACGCCGCTCACCGTCTGCGCAGGCTCACGGGGAGGCTTCTCCCCGCAATCCTGCTTCGCCGATGTCTTCCGTCTCGGAATACATGCAAGCTGTACGTAGCTCATGGTAATATGGTCATAGACCATATTACCAAGGCTACGAGCTTGCCCTGTGCTGGACTGCTTTGCCGGACTCGCCGACAAAGAATCTGCACAGGGGGTTCCGGGCCCGATGCAGGAATCGCATGCGCGATTCGCACGGACCCTCCGGGCTTTGCATGCTGCAAACGCTCGGCGTCTTGCCCGGGGCCGCCCGGGCGCTTTGAGTCAGTGCTTGCACGCACGGCAACCGAGGCTGCTCGGTTACCGCTAGCGCAAGCGAAAGGAGGTGTTGCCGCAATTGGCAACGGATAGAGTGCTGAAGAATGCTACCGTGAAGCTGAGCATGACGCCGCTTGAGAAAGAGCTGCTCCAGGGCATCGCTGCGCGTGCCGGTGTGAGCATCAGTGAGCTTGTGCGCTTGGTGATCGTCTACCAGACGATTGAGCTTCCCGAGCCGCCCAGCGGAACGCTCGGCTCGATAAACAGGCTTGATGATCGAAGCGAGCTTCTGCAGGTGCAGCTCACCGCTTCCGAGAAGCAGGCAGTCAAGGAGCGTGCTCGTTCCTTGGGCTGCTCGATGTCCGACCTTGTGCGCCGCACGGCGATTACCGGCAAGGTCGTGAAGCAGAACGACTTCGACATCGAGGCCGTGAACAAGATGACACACGAGCTGTTGAAGGAGGGCACCAACCTCAACCAGTTGATGTACTTCCTGAATCGCAACGGCATCGGCGGCTACGATGCGAGCGAGGTGAAGGGGACGATGTGGAAGCTCCGCGACACGCTCCGCAAGGCAGATATGCTGATCGACGAGATGAAAGAGCGGCTTTGACATCAAGCCGTTGAAAAAGAAAGGATAAGAAGAGTGTACTGTTATGGATCAGGAGCCGGTTACGGTCGGTTCATCGACCGGGTGGAGCAGCCGTTGTTCGTCCCTGGGCAGAAGACCAACAAGAGCGGTAACCGGAAGGCGACGAGCTGTCGGCACGTGCGATGCGTGGAAACAGGCGAGGTCTTCGGGAGGGTGAGCGACATCGGAAAGCTCTGCCCGTCCTACAATCTGGACAAGCTCGTGCCGTGCATCCTCAATGCTATGCGTACCGGCAACCGGTCCTTGGGGCACAAGTGGGTGAGAGTTACCGACGAGCAGTACGTCGAGTACCTTGAGCAGAACCAGAAGATCTCCGAGACGCTGCGTGACAATCCGGCAGCCAAGGAACACGGATCGCTTGCCGCCGCGCGGCTTCCGAAGGAAGCGCAGTGCGGTTGTGCGAAATGCGCCATGGCCCGCGAGCAGTTCGAGAAGGTTCGTGCGCTCAGCCTGAAGATGGTGCGCAAGTCGAATCGAGGCGCTTGATGTCTAGGAAGAGCAAGGGCGAGTGCACGTGCAAGATTGTTGCACAGAATGAGCGCGGCATGCTCAGGCAGGTCCGCGACTCGGTGTACCGGGGCGTGAAGTACTGCGGCGATGGCGGGCAGGTGGAGAAGATGTTCCGCTTCCCACGGAAACTTTCCGAGGAGAAGTGGCTTGAATGGCTTGATGCAGACTTGACGGAAGACGAGCTGCGGATCTTGGAGCCGTTGAACCGGAAGCAACGTCGTGTGGCGAAGAGAGCCAACGAGCACAACGCCAAGCTTAAAGCAGAGCTTGAAGAAGAGCGAAATGTTGAAGGCAGGCCGAAGAACATGGACGCGCAAGCGGACAAGGAAAACGAAAAGTTGGATGAGAAGGAGTGCAAGAAGATGAGTGAGAAGAACGAGACTAACGGCAAGCAGTTGAAGTGCTATGCGATCATGGCAACCGCACAGGGCGGCGTAAAACCCGCAATGGTGCTCACCGACGAGCGCGATGCCTACGATATGTGCGCAGCGTTGGAGGCAGCCGGCGCCGTGCTCACCGAGAAGGTGAGCTATGAGGTTGTCGAGACGATTCTTCGCCATTGAAGGATAAGCAAAGGGGAAGCGAACCCCTGCGCCGGAAACCCCAAGCCGGATGAGAGCCCCGGCAGCGAAGAGGCGAAGCAGACAGAGCCACCTGCTGAGCAGACGCAAACCGACGAGCAGATCGTTGCTCAACCTGTCCTACTGCACGAAGAACAATCTGCATCGCAAAACGCATCGCAGCATGAAGGGCATCACATCCTACCCGTTCCCGAAGTGGTGCGCCTGGATGGCCTGGACGCACCGCGTCCAACGAAGCTGTCGATCTCCAGGCGCGACCGTGCGCTTGAGATGGAGGTGCAGCACTACCGCACCCGCTTCACCCTCAAGGCAACCGGTAAGCGAAGCGCATTGGACGCAGCATTGGATGTTGTGCGCGGGTGGGCAATCGAGTCTGCACGCAACATGAATTGCACTGAGGCGCTTGCGGTGCTTGAAGGCGATGGCGCTTTCTGCTCCGGCGCATCCGCCTACCCTGCGCATTGGCATGGCAGCACCGCAATCGAACTGCCCTTTGCCTTCGCCACCGCGCGTTTCGATGCGGCTGGAAGCTGTGCATGGGCCTTCGAGATGGATAAGCTCGATGGAGCGTCGAAGATGAAGATGCGCCGTTGGCACACCCGTATCGGAATCCTCGGCACCGCCGAGAGCGTGACGGTCAACATACAGATCACCCATCGGATTCGCACCGGGTTCTTCGGTGAGGTGGAATTGCCGTTCGCCAACGTCCCGAGGATCGTGAAGTACTTCATGAATCTTCCTGGAATGCGAATGTGCGTCGGTAACATTGATGTCACCGATAGGGAAGTGAAGCTTGATCATAAGAAACTTCGTAAAGAGTTTACCCTTGAGCTTACCGATACCGAGCGAGAGCTTCCCTTGGTGGTATTGTCAACCAAGAGGAACGGTGAGACTTCCCTTGGGTTCGGTAACTCTGCGCTTCTTGCCGAGAAGCTGGTTGGCATGGCCAAGGTGTACGTCGTCGATGTGTCAGATGATGAGTTCTTGGCTGAATGGTCGAGATTCTTCAGGATGTACTCGGCAGCATCGTGGGACTACCGTTGCCCGTTTGGCAGCTTGAAGGTCTACTTCCCGCATCTGGACTTGAAGAAATTCGCTAACGAGGAGACCACGCACTGCCTACCACGCAATTACCTGAAGAACCTGGAGAGTCTGGATTCCCTTGTTGGAATCCTCGTTGACGGCATGGCCCGTCTTGTGGGCAAGCGGGCAACCGACGTGCTGGACATTGCCGACGTCGAGTGGATCAGATCGAAGAACAGTGAGAATCGCTTGACGCAGCGCATGCGCAAGTTGATTGCCGAGCGAAACGAGAAGCCCCCCGTTCTGCAATCCGGTCTTCATAATGAACCCGCAGAGGAACAATCCGAGCAGCATGGAGTCGACATTGATGCATTGAGCAAAGAGTGCGACGAATGGCAGCAACTCGCATTGGACTACGATGCGGAGAACAGAGAGCTGAACGTCCAGCTGGCAGAGCTGGAAGCGAGTCTCGCTGAGGCAACCGCAAAGGCAGACGCCTTGGAGCACGGCCTGAGCAACCGCAACGTCCCAGCAGCACAACCTGCCTTTGTCCTGGATGCCATCCCTGAGACCTTGACGGATGTGCTGAAGGTGGCCGAGCGGCAGTGGCCCGACAGGATCGTGTTCACCGACGCATCGTGGAAAGGGGCAGAGGACTGGAATGACAACGAGGGCAATATCCCCGATGAGTATGACATTGTGAAGTCGGTCGCAACCGTACTGTACGACATGGCCTTCAATGAGGTGGACTATGAGGGTGAGTTCTCCCAGGCGTTTCAGAATGAGACGGGCTTTGAGCTCGCCTTGAAGGAGAGCGGGCAGACCAAAAAGAACGGCAAGATGATGGACAAGCGCTCCGTCGAGTTCGATGGCAAAGAGTATGGCATGCAGATGCACGTGAAGGGTCGCAACCCGAAAATCGGTTTCCGCTTGTACTGCGAGCCGGATAAGGAGCGCGGCATAATAGTGATCGGACATTGCGGCCATCATCTGGAAACCGCAGGAACAGCCCGCAGGGCGGTGAACAAGTAGTTTTGCGTAAAGGAGCACTTTGCAAATGCCGAAAGACGAGTTTCTGTACTTGTTCTGCTCGAAAGCTGACAAGGAGCTGATTCTGAGGTCTGCCCGGTCATGCGGTCAGGACATGCAAGCATGGCTGCTCGATGCGGCAATCGAGAAGTCCCGCAAAGCTTTGGAGGTAGAAAAGGAGGTGAAGTTGGCGAATGACTATCATCAAGCAGAAGGCGGTGGTGAGCGAGCGTCATGCCGAGAACGTGCGGAAGTACCTGAACAGCAAGGACGCAGTGCTCCGCGACGGGTGGAACATGGAGTACCACGACAAGTGGTTCGCTGAGATGGGCCGCACCCGTGCAAGGTTCGGCCACGACATAGCAGCACGCAAAGGCGCAAAGAACACCTTGATGTACCACCAGGTCCTGGCTTTCCTGCCCGAGGAATGCTCCGTGAACGGCGGGAAGATGACCCCAGAGCTGTGCATGGCGTTCGCCATGGAGTACGTCGGCGAGCGCTACCCCGACCAGCAAGTGGTCTTCGCCCTCCATGAGGAGTCCGACGAGGCAGGGAAGCGCTACGCGGTCCACATGGCCATAAACCGCTCCAACATCGTGACCGGCAAGCGCCTTTGGGAGGGAACCGGCAAGAAAGGGCACCATGATCGAGTGGAGTCGGTCCGCAGGATGGACGATGCATGGGGGTTGCAGCAAGTGGAGGAGGGCAAGCCCAACTCGCTGATCCGTAACCGCAACCCCCGTGATGCCGAGCGTGCCATCATCGAGGACGACCGCTACAGCTACAAGAACAACCTGCGCCGCATCGTGAAGGCGGTGCTGCGCATGCCCTCTGTGCGCTCCCTTGACGACTTCACCGAGCGTATGCAGGGCTACGGCGTTGAGATCGAGCTCGGCAAGCGCACAATCTACGCAACCGATACGGACGTGCGCGACATGGGCAACCCGAAGTGCACCTTCAACCTGGGACGAATGGACGGGAACTTTACGCTGGCACAGGTGAAAACGGCACTTGCCGGAAAGTCCATCCAGGCACCGAAGCCGTCTGCCGACCCCAAGTCGGACTACTTCGAGCGACTGGACAAGACCCTGGCAGCCTACCGCGACATGGCGGCTGAGATGGGTGCCGACACCCCAAGGCTCAAAGTGCCAAAACGCCCCGATGAGCTGATCGGAGACGATTCGGTCAACGACAAGATTCTATCTGTGATGCGAGCCGCCGACAAAGTACGCAGCCGTGTTGGGGCGGTTAAGGCCACAGGCGAGCAAACCCGCCCAGGACACAACACCGGCAAAGGCGGATCAACCGGATCGAGGAGCAGAGTGCAAAGCAAATCGCATAGCCGTTCGCAAAGCAGATCGCATACCCGCAGCGGCAATGCAGACAGGTAAACAGGAAGGAGAGTGGTGCTTATGGCACAGAACGCAGCGAACATCGAGCAGGAAGCAGCCAAAGAGGAGGCGATGCTTGCTGCCATGGAAGAGGAATTGCCGACAGACGAGGAGCTTGAAGCCCAACTGTACGGAGAAGGATTCGTCGGCTTCGAAGACGACGATGACGATTACGATTATGAAGATGACGGTTTGGACGAGTCCGAAGAGGATATGACCGCCGAGGCCATGGCGGAGTCCGATGCCGCATCGGCCATGGCTGATGCCAGCAACCCGCCGGAACTTGACGAGCCAGCCGTATTGGCCGAGCAGCCTGTCCCGCAGCTTGAAAAGCCCGTACCGGACAGCGAAGAGCCGGAGCAGATCGATGAGCAGCCTGATGTTCCCGAACAGCATGGCGATCCGCAAGAAGCACATCGCATTTCCGATGAGGATGCCGGGCAGATCGTGGCAAGCGCAAAGGAGCTCGCCGAGAAGATCGATCTGCTGATGACCCGTCAAGAGAAGCTGTTCAACGACCAGCTGCTCTTGAAAGATCAGATCGATGACATACTGGTCTGCCAGGAGAAATGCTCGGAGCGAATGTTCGATTCCGCAGAGCGCATCCGCAAAGGGGATATAGCGCTGCGTACTTCTCTCCGTAAAGGCACGCTATCCGTGTTGCAGGACAGCCAGGAGCACGCAGAGAAGGCGATCAGTGAGCTATCCGCCGCTGTTCGAGACAATATCAACGCCATCGGAGAGGAAAGCGCTGCGCACATCAATGCGCTGCAAATCGAGAGCACGAAGCGTGTGCAGAACATGATCAAGGCAACCCGCCCCCAGCGTTTCGCAAGCTGTTTCAAATACGGTGCCGCAATGACCGCATTCGCCCTTGTTGCGATGCTCGTTGCGAAGATGATTTTGCTCTAACCCTGTTTGTACCCTTTTCGAGAGAGAGAGGAAAAGGAAATGTCCGTGTTCAAAGATGCGAAACTGACCTTGATAACCGATGATGGTACCGAGCTCAATGTCGATGTGACACCGGAGAAGCTTGCGGCAATCGTTCGTTCCTGCGGTTTCACTGCAAGAAATGTCAGTGAGAAACGCTTGATGCTGTTCAGCTTCGATGACTTTACCATCCGAAACAACATCTTGCCGTTGCTCCCGATGGTAAAGTGATTCGCATATAGCACGGTATTGTGCTATAATGATACTGTGACATCACAAGTTACATCGTCTAATGCATAGAGGCCGTGCCGTTTGGTGCGGCCTCTATGCATATTCGCATTCGAATGCGAATATGCAATCCTCCTGTAATGCATCTGCAATGCTAAGATATCCTTGCAATATCAATGGTAGATTGGAGGACCGTCAATGGCCAACTACACTGTGCGCATCGATGAAAAGCTTAGAAACGAGGCAACGGAGCTGTTCGAATCGATGGGTTTCACACTGCCGAGCGCAATCAATGCCTTTTTGCGCCGGAGCGTCGCCGAGCAGGGCTTTCCGTTTCAGCTCAAGGCAATAGATCGCTATGCAATGCAATGGCAATGCACTGTTGAAGAGGATGCAGTCCGCAAGGTCATGACTATTACAGCTGAGAAGAATCATAGGAAGAGCGAGCGTAGGAAAAAGCTCGGGCTTGTACCAGGTAAGGCTTACTGTGTTGCCGACATTCCTGAAAGCTATTTCATTGAATGTTGGAAAGACGATGAGCTTGAGAGGTTCATCGGCTCGTTGCCGTTCGATCAGGTAAAGGATTTGCAGGCGATCATGTACCTGGGAAGAGGGGACTACGACACCTTCAACGAAGCACGAGGCGACCTTGAGCGGTTTGGCTGGGGGAATAAACAAGTCGAGGTTAACCAAATCGCTGAAAAATCACCGATCCTCGAAACGTACTTAAACAACGGTCTCTCCAGAATGCGCAAAAGAGATTGGGCAAGCTACTCGATAGCACAGGAGGACGTTGAACAATGATCCTCTACCAGGGGTGGGAAATGTTTCGCATCTTCAGACGGCCCTTCAGGACCCCACCCGCACCGCCTACGGCTACCACTGGAAGTGCGCATCGGAATCCGCCCAGTAACGCGTAAAGCCCAAACAATTGCATAACCCCAGGTCAACGTGGTATAATTAAGATTATTAACAACCAGGAAAGGAGGATACGCACATGAGCGAGAAGGATATCTACGTCTACGCCGACTGGCTTGAAGAGCCCGAGCTGATCGGCACCCTGCTCGTTTCCAGCGGAAACGGGCGTGAGAGAACGTCTTTCGAGTACGACGGCGGTTGGCTCGAAAACCACCCGGACATGATGATAGACCCGGAGATCTACCCATGCCCGGGACGGCAGTACCCGTCCGATGGCAAGCACATGTTCGGCGTGTTCTCCGATTCTTGCCCAGACCGCTGGGGCAGGCTGCTCATGCGCCGTCGTGAGGCGATGGACGCCAGGGCAGGGGACAGGAAGCCGCAGAAGCTTCTGGAAAGTGACTACCTGCTCGGTGTCTACGATGAGACCCGTATGGGTGCCATCCGTTTCGCCTTGGAGCCAGGTGGGGAGTTCCAATCGCCTGACAGGCGCTTGGCTGCCCCTCCATGGGCTACCTTGCGTGAGCTTGAGTCTGCCTCCCTTGCATTCGAGAATGCGCAGGATCCAGACGAGGAGAAGTGGCTTCGCCAGCTCTTGGCTCCCGGCTCATCCCTTGGGGGTGCCCGCCCGAAAGCCAACGTGAAGGCACCGGATGGCTCGCTTTGGATTGCGAAATTCCCCTCAAAGCACGATGAGTGGAACGCCGGTGCATGGGAGATGGTCGCCCACGACCTCGCAAAGAAGTGCGGGCTGGATGTGCCTGAAGCCAAGCTGCTCAAGTTCTCCAATGTAGGCAGCACCTTCCTTGTGAGAAGGTTCGACAGGGAAGGAGAGAGGAGGATACCGTTCGCAAGCGCCATGACCATGCTCGGCTACACCGACGGTGCAGACGATGTGAGCTACCTTGAGATCGCCGATTTCATCAAGGCGAACTGCTCCAAGGGTGATATGAGGCCGGATCTGCATGAGCTTTGGTCAAGGATCGTCTTCAGCATAGCGATATCGAACACAGACGATCACTTGCGCAACCATGGATTCATCTACACAGACAATGGTTGGAAACTCTCCCCGCTCTATGATGTGAATCCCAATGTTTATGGCGGATATCTCTCCCTGAATATCGATCTCGTGGATGCATCGCTTGATTTCGATGTTGCGCTGTCAGCAGCCGACGAGTTCGACCTTGAGGAACCCGAGGCAAGGAGCAGGATCGCTTTCATTGCCCGAACCGTTGCCTCCGAGTGGGAGAGAACCGCTGCGAAACATGGTCTGCATCGTGAGCAGATCGAGCGAATGCGCCCTGCATTCGATGTGGCTGAGCGTTATACGAAGATGCATACAAAGCAACCATCGTTGGCTGAAATCTGTGCCTCTTTGGAAAAGAGCGCAGATCCATGCAGAGAAGGCAAAAAGCCACAAGAGCATGAGACTCACGATCTTTGATTGCTACACAAAAAGGCTGTCCACCGATTACTCGGTGAGCAGCCTTTTCGCAAACTCGCATTCGGATGCGAATTTGCTATAATGGATTCATACCGCCGTCAGGGCGGGAATAGACGCTTGCGGAGATCCAAGAGCCTGATCGAAAAATGATTGGGCGGGTCGCAGAAACAAGAAGACCTGGCAGATTTTGCAGTTCTTTGAAATAGATAGTCCCTGTTCAAACGGGGTATCTGCGCCCACAGGTTTGAGACCTGCCTGATCTGCCACGGTTACTGAACCAGACGAACACAACCTCTGCGTGGTGCTGAGTTTGAGACCTGCCTGATCTGCCACGGTTACTGAACCCGATATGCAAGCCCCAAAGCATCAAGAAGTTTGAGACCTGCCAGATCTGTCATGGTTGCTGAACCTAGGTACACGCTTTGGTTCGAGACCTGTCAAATCTGTCATGGTTGCTGAACGCAAAGTGCTTAGGGGGACAGAAGAAACTGTTTGAGAACCACCTGATCTGCACCCTTGCTGAACTATCGTCTGTACCGCAAATCACAGAAGAGCCGGGAGAACCCCGGCTCTTCTTATCAGCGAGCAAAGCGAGCGTATCTATCCATCACTCACTTGCGAAAACAAGCGTCCTCTCGTTCTTGAACCGGTTGTAGCTGCACGTCACGAACGTGACGTTCCGGCTCGGAACAGCCGCATCCAGCACCATGTCCGCTGTATCCACCCGCTCGCCGTACCACTTGGCGAAGTCCGCGTCATCGGTGAACCCCGTGCGCTTGGACTTGTCGTTCGCCGCATTGATGACATCGGCGAGCTTCACCGACAGGATGTGCTTCTCACCCGGCATCTGCAACAGCACCTTGCCGTTGTCCTGCGCAAAAGACTTGTCGGTGAACTTGGAGAACGCAGAGAAAACCGTCTGGTCGTTCATATGATGGCCGAACACCACAGAGTTCTGCGATTCGAATCCCTTATCGATACACTTAGCGTCCAGGTAAGGGCAACCATAGACGTTGTACTTCCCGTAAACGTCGTGATGCAGGTAGTACTCCGGATCGGATGAATGCGCCTGCACGATGGGCGAGTTGATGTTGGTGCCTGGAACCGTCACCCAGGCGATCACGTCCGGATTGACCGACTTCCAGTACTCCCAGTCCACCTCCGGGAACCCGTAAGGATCCAGTGACACTTCCTGGGTTTCCCCTCCGGGAGACGGGTTGCCCGCCTGCTCCATGGACCAAAGCGTGAATCCGAGAATCCCAGCTGCAACCAAGAGGATGCCGCAGATCCCCATGGCAATCCTGCTCTTAACTTTATGCGAGATCATCCAATCCCTCCTTGAAAAGTCTTTAGCACAACTACGCCTGCGACGATAGGGGTGCAAGAAAAGCGGCGTGTACGAGTACGTTTTGGATTGCAACGAGAAGCATTTGAGCATTCGTGCATTTGATGAGCGGATGCGCCGCGAAGCCTACGAGCGCCAGGGCGGCGTCTGCCCGTATTGCAAGAAACGTTTCGCAATTGAGGAGATGCACGCGGACCACATAAAGCCATGGGCAAAAGGCGGCCCAACGGTTGTCGAGAACTGCCAGATGCTCTGCCGAGATTGCAACCTGTCCAAATCCGATAAATAGCAAAGGCGAAACAAAGAGGCACCGAACCCGGTGCCTCTTCCCTCTTTCAGCTTGCCAGAATCAAATCTGGGTTCTCGCTCTAGTTGCTACCAAGAGGTCATGTCATTGCGTTCGAACGTGGCAATCTGGCTAGGATCGCTAACGGTAGCGTAAGCCTCGAACTTCCAGCTTGCGCCAGCCTTCAGGGTGTTTGCGTTGGCGTATGCATTGCCAATAAGGTTGCCGTCTTTGTCATAGAGGTTATAGGAGACCTGAACATAGTCTTTATCCCGATCAGTTGTGTTGGTAACCGTGCCGGTGATGGTTGCGCTATAGGTATCTTTGTTCAGTTTCTCGTCAGAAACAGTGAAATCGGCTTTTTGGTTGTCGGAGCTGGTAGAGCTGTCAGCACTCGAAGAGACTGTTGCTGCGCTTGACGCGCTGTTCAGCGCCTCGCTGTAGGCACTCTGCGATGCCAGAACGGCGGCACAGGAGACGATGCAGATAACCAAGGCGGCGATGGCGAGACCCTTGCCGGATTTCTTGCCCTGCGGCGATGAGCGCAGCGACGACTACAGCGATGATCGCGATGCGTTTCTTGTTGCCTTTCCCTTTTCCCTCTTCGTTGTTTTCCAGCTCCATTGTGTTTGTTTCCTTTCTTTTTTGTAACCTCAATGATACGCGCGAATCTCGGTATTTTGCAGGGGGGGTATAGAGTTTTCCAAGCAATTCACTTGTTTCCCGAATACATTGCTATAATGGATCCATACCGCCGTCGGGGCGGGAATAGACGCTTGCGGAGATCCGAGAGCCCGAAAATGACCGGGCGGGTCGCAGAAACAAGAAGACCTGGCAGATTTTGCAGTTCTTTGAAATAGATAGTCCCTGTTCAAACGGGGTATCTGCACCCACAGGTTTGAGACCTGCCTGATCTGCCACGGTTACTGAACGACACGTACATTCGCACCATCAACAACCAGGTTTGAGACCTGCCTGATCTGCCACGGTTGCTGAACTGAATCGAAAGAACTCAGCGTATGGAATCCGTTTGAGACCTGCCTGATCTGTCACGGTTGCTGAACTTGCTCATTTTCATTTCTTAACATCGCAACACAAAGAAGACCCCAAGCACCATCGGTGCCTGGGGTCTTCTTCATTCGCAACGTATCGAGGCAGGATCAAGGAGCTACTTGAGCTTCTTGATCCTCTTGAGGGCATCGGTGCGTTCCAGCTCGTCGCTGAGTACCGCCTCCTGGATCTTATCGCGCCTCTCAGCCAGCCATTGCTCAAGCAGGGTGGGTTCGATTTGCTTCCAATCTGCTTCAACGGCACGCAAGACGATCTTGCCGAGAATCGACTCGGCGGCTTCCAGAGCCTCCTTGTCGGCCTTCCTCTCGGCTGCGATGAGCTCCTTCTTCTCATCCATCAGCTTGGCAATCTGCTCTTCGATTGCCTCAACGGTCTTAGCCATGCAATCACCTCCATAAAGCCTACCCACCATTACGGCAAGCAGCCCGTTTCTGCAAAACATCACTTGAAGATTGTACCAATCCCCTTATTGTCCCAACAAAAAAGCATCTGCCCAAACCCAGTGCCTTCACTCGCTGCATCATGTCCTCGTCGTCATGTCCTCCAGCTGTGCAGAATCCACCAACTTGCCGTTTTTTCTGGTCTTGTTCCTACGCATCTACATATGTATGTAGTACAATAAGCATATCAATTCGAATCACGGTTAGGACCCTACATGCCGAACAAACCGGAACCCAAAGCGCAGGGCATCCAGCTCTCTTACCGCTACCGCATATACCCGACGCCCGAGCAGGAGAAGGCCCTTGCCTTCGAGTTCGATGCGTGCCGCTACGTGTACAACCACTTCCTGCATCTCCGCACGGAATCCTGGGAGAGTACCCAGAAGACGCTCCGCCGCCCCAAGCTCGCACCGGGCGCAGATCCCAACGCAAAGCATCCCGAGTACGTGAAGGACTCCAACGGCAAGACCGTCTGGGAGGAGTATGTCAACGAGTCCTACGACCCAGAGGCGAAGTCCATGGGCAGCACCCCCAGCAAGATGCTGACAGCGCTCAAGAACTCCTGCCAGGACGAGGACGGCAACCTTTGGCTCAAGCAGGCCGACTCCACTGCGCTTGGCTATTCGACCATGAACCTCGATGCCGCCTTCGACAACTTCTTCCGTGGCAGGAAGAAGGGCCAGAATATCGGGTACCCCCGCTTCAAGCGCCGCTTCGACTCCGCACAGTCCTACAAGACGCAGGGCGGGCAGCTTCTCGGAACGTACCCCGACGGCAGCCCCGCCAAGCTGATCCTCAAGGGCATGGGCAAGACCCCGGTTCCGTCGCCCCTGCCAGAGGATCATCCGCTCCGCACAGTGCGCTGGCAGTACGTCTACCTGCCGAAAGTCGGCAAGGTCCGCGTCAAGGTCCACCGCATCCCCGAGGGAACCTTCGTGGCAACGGCGGTGGCCCGAACCGCCTCCGGCAAGTACTACGTTGCGGTCAACGTCAAGGACGCCGCACCGAAGCCCGTTCCCGCCGGGCACGGCGAGGTGGGCATCACCTTCGGCGCATCCCACTGGGTGACGACCTCCGACGGCGAGCAGATCGACCTTCCCGAGCGGATGGCCAGGCTCCAGCGCCGCAAGGCGATAGCCCAGCGCGACCTGGCCCGCAAGCAGAAGGGCAGCCAGAACTTCAAGAAGCAGAAGCGCAAGGAGGCCCGTGTCGAGGAGAAGATAGCAAACATCCGAAAGGACGCGACCCACAAGCTCACCCGCGAGCTGGTCGATTCCTACGACGTGATCGCATCCCGCAACATGGGCTCGTCAGACATGATGCAGCACAAGACGGAAGCCACCAAGAACCTCCCCAGGAAGGTGCAGCGGGCCCTCAATAAGAAGACCGCCGACGGCAACTTCTTCGAGTTCAACCGCCAGCTGGCCTACAAGTCCGCCTGGGCCAACCGCGCCTTCGTGGAGGTTCCCAACGACACGCCGACCGCCCAGGTGTGCAGCCGATGCGGCCACGAGGAGCTTGTTCTGGCAAAGGACCTGCGTCCCAAGTGGACGTGCTCCGAATGCGGCGCCCAGCACGACAGGAAGGCAAACGGTGCGCAGAACGTCCTGGAAGCCGGCAAGGACATCCTCGCAAAGCAGGAGCAGTCCTTCGTCTCCAAGGCGAAGAGGTCCCGCACGAAGAAGCGTGCCAAGTAGTCATGAAAGCAAAGTCGAATGAGGAGAGGGAGATAGGAAAGAAATGTCAATAGAAGCTTCTTTGCCGGGGCTGTTGGCGATATTCGGAGTCAGTTGCTCGGTTTTCGGTGTGAATACCTTGGTCATGGGGAGGCTCTGCCGTTCCAAGGGCATCGAGCTAAGCCGCAAGGACATTCGTCAAATGCGGCAGAGTTATGTATCTGTTGCAGTTGCGCTTATTTGCCTGATTGTGCTGGTTGCAACCTCGGCATTGTCTCTAATCGATGCAAGAGTCGGTCTTGCGTTGATTGCATTCGAGTTGGTAGGCGCAGGGGTAGGGGCATTTGCCGCAAAGAAGTCGGTTGATGATAACTGGGAGCATATTAAAGAGAAGCAGAATTAGCGATCTGCGAGCGCAGAAAGTCCCGCAGCGTGCTTGTGCACTGCGAAAGAAAGGCAAGTAGGATGGCAGACAACAGGGAAAAGCATCCGTTTGATGATGAATCCGATTGGTGCGAGGTCTGCACCTATTTCAGCGGAGAGCACGCTGAGCACACTCTGACCCCCATACAGTGGACTGTAGTGGATCACCTTCTTGGCTTGAGCTCCGACGAGCCGTACAGCGACGATTACCTTGCAGACCAGATAGTCCCCGCAATCCTCAAGGCCTTCAAGGAGATCCAAGCTTAGCAAACTCGCATTCGGATGCGAATTTGCTATAATGGATCCATACCGCCGTCAGGGCGGGAATAGACGCTTGCGGAGATCCGAGAGCCTGATCGAAAAACGGTCGGGCGGGTCGCAGAAACAAGAAGACCTGGCAGATTTTGCAGTTCTTTGAAATAGATAGTCCCTGTTCAAACGGGGTATCTGCACCCACAGGTTTGAGACCTGCCTGATCTGCCACGGTTACTGAACTGAGCAATTCTCGTAATTTCCCGGCACCTTGGTTCGAAAACCACCCGATCTGCCATGGGTACCGAACCGGCAGTGGTGAACGACGACGATGCATACTGTTCCCATGTCCTTTGTGTCCAAATTATCCAGCTTTATACCTACACGGCTACATATGTATGTAGTATAATAGTCGTATCAATAGGGCTGCATGGATTAGGAGCATTCTATGGACAGCGAGAACCACAACCATCTCGTCTCGGTTATCGGAAGGTTGCAACTGTGTGCCGTGGAGCTGAACCGCATTATGGAGGCGGGGGACAGCGCACCTGTGCTCGGTTCCGTTGATGAAGCCGTTGACTGCATCTTCCAGGTGCAGCACAGCCTCTCAGAGCTCGCAATCGGCAAAGAGCCTGAGCTTGCGCAAGATCCCATCGGCAACAAGCCGTTCATCTACGGCGAGACCGGTGCTGGCAAGTCCGTGTTCAAGCGAGACGAGATCGTAAAGCGACTCCGTACGGAAGCTTCCAGTAAGGCAGATATCCCGCCGGTTGAGATGTGGATTCAGCCAGAGGACATCACCTCAGCCGTTGATTACGTGGAGTTCGTCGGGAAGAGGAACCATGCTGAACCCCGATAAGACCCATCGTATCGCACAGATGCTCTGCCGCCACGACTTCGAGCGAGTAGGGCACACTCAGGACCTTGAGCGCACGATCTGGTTCTGCCGCAAGTGCGGCTTGGAGATCTCCTGCGACGCCCCGCGCCGAAACGGTGCCGAGGGCAAGTGCGAGAAGTGCGGGCGCCTCCTCTCCAAACACGAGGATCGCTGCCCCGACCACCCCCACGCCGCCGTTCGCACGTTGGGGAAAAGACGTTAGATAAGGATTTGCAATGTCAAACGAAGAGAACCATACCGAGCCCGAGCTGAAAGTCCAGATCTCGCTCTTCATCCCGAAATCCCTGAAGAAGCGCATCGCCCAGTACTGCATCGACCACGACACCACCCAAACCGTGATAGTGACCGAGGCGATCCAGGACTGGTTCGAAAAGAAGAGCCCCGCGCCCTGCGCAGCGCGAACGCAACCTGTTTCGCAGTACGGCGAGGCGATCAAGGACGCTGTAGGCTACAGCCTGTTCATGGCGACCTTGACCACTGAGCAGCGCACTGTCTTCAAGCAGCACGCTGAGGAACCCGGAGTGTCCACGATGAGCGATTTGCTGAGATCCCTTGAATCCTCAGGAGACCCCAGGGCCCGGTCCCTGGCATCCCGGATCCGCCAAGCCGCCGGTGATGGCAATGCCTGAGTGTTTGGAGAAGGCGATGCCCGATAGCAAGGCACATGCCGGTCAACGCTGCGTTTCAGCCTTGCTGGCCGTTGCGCTCCTGGCGGCAACGGTGCTCCTGCCCTGCGCAGCGCCTTCCCAGGGATATGCGCAGGAGGAATCCGATGGTTCCGACGAGATCTACGATGGAGAGATCGAGTACATGGGCATAGATGAGCTTGGTGTGAAGCCGGATCAGTTCCATGTGGATTACGAGGTTGTTCGCAGCACCGAGGCGGAAATTGCGGATGTGTACCGGGTGGCAGACCAGGTGTTCCTGTGCATCTTGAGGGTCTTCCTTGTTGTGCTCTGGGTTCTTGGCGCAGCTCTCTTTGCATTGTTGATCTACAGTTTCGTCAAGGAATGCAAAGAAGGTGGATCTGATGCCTGAGCTGGTATCGGCAACGGCCCTTTTGGCAATGCCTCCCCTCATGGCGTACCTTGCCGTGCGCTGCCTGCGCGAGATCATCCCAGCATGGCATGCAGGCGGCAAGATTGACTCGTCCCTTGCCCTCCATGCCTTTTCCCTGGGGGCAGCGATAGGAGCCCTGCTCATGGCAGCGGCGTATATTTTCGTGAACCCCTTCTCGATCGACATGCTGGGAGCCCGCATCGCCTTCGTCTTCGGGATCCTAGCCGCCGTCTCGGTGTCCGCCGCCAGTATTCGCAAGTACCGCCGAGCCGAGCACATCCGCATACTGACAGCAAAACAGAGGACCTTGAGGTGATTGAGTTGGCAAGAAGAACGGCAACGGAAGAAGAGATCGCAGAGGAACGCAGGAAATCTGACGAGTTCGTCAACCAGCCCTGCTACGACGCGGATGGCGTTCCCATCCTCCCAGGTGAGACCGTCTACTCCATCCACAGCGGCATGCCGCACAAGATCATATACACTCACTGCGGCATATTCTGTTTCGAGAACCCGATGGATCATTACGATCCGAGGTTCCCAGAGCACAGCAAGTTCCCGATCGTGGCAGCCAGGATGACGCATCGCAAACCCGATGATTGTGAGGAGAGAGCATGAACTCTGAGATCTTGACAGGGCATACGTGCAGTGGATGCAGCCCAGAACTACTCGATAGATACCTGAAGGTAATCAGTCGAAGAGGGGCAGGAGAAGACGCTTATCGTTCTGAGTTGGAGGATTATCAATTCGAGTTGAGTGTCATGGCGTTTAGGACAAAGGATAAACTGCGATTCACTGATCGCAGCGTCTTCAATCGAGCCGCATTTGCTTGTCTCTCCGGAATAGGGGCGGTAGGCAGCTTGATGTCGGCGATTTGGCTCGGGATCGCCGTAAGCTCTCCGAACCAATTGGATTTCCTCGACTTGCCGCTTTCAGCGGGCGATGCAGGATTTTGGTTCGCGGCGATGTCATGCATAACCGTGATCCTCATATGCCTTGCCTGCTTGCTCATGCGATCCGCGTTGACATTCCGCAGAGCATGGAGCCAAGAAGCCCTGAACCTCTTGTTCATGGATTGCAAGATCGAGCAGATGATCGAGAAATTGGACCCCCCTCCGAGCACCCCGACGGCGAAGCCGTAGCGGAACACAAAGAGTCAAACTAAAAGTAATGCAGAAAGGAAACAGATAAAAATGGACGAGAACAAGAAGCAAGATAAGGTGACCGAAACGGCACCGATGCCCGCAGCCAGCCAAAGCGAACAGCCCACCGTAGAGTCACCCGCCGTGTCCTACATGGAGGAGAACGTCTCGGCAGTTGATGCCAAGCCGCAGAAGATAGCCAAGATGGAAACTGCCGAGAAGCGCATCACCAAGCATCTCGCCGCGCAGCGCATCACTCCGCAGGAGGAAAGCATCCGCACCGCGCTGATCGCGCTTTACGAGCACTATGAGCTCACCGGTGCGGCACCGACCCAGTCCGCCTTTGCCGAAGCCTGCCAAGACCAGCAGGTTGGAGCCAGCGTACTGGAAATGCCAAAAGACCCGTTCCGCTCAACTGGAAAGCGAAACGCCCTGATCGCCGCAGGCTGCGTCGTGGCCGCAGCGGTCATCATCGCAGGAGGCGCATTCGCCTACAGTCAGCTCACCAAGCCAGCCGAGCCGTCCCATACCACTCCTTCCACGGCAACCGTCCAGCAGAAGGAAGATGGCAAGGTGTCCGTGAAGGTTAACTGCGACGGCTGGAACGCCGACACCTCGACCCCGATCGTGGTATCGGTCTACTCCGGCGACGTGAAGGACACCCTCACCTCAACCGACGAGAACACCGTGGCACCAGATCCCCTGTTCACCAAGGAAGTTGAAGCCGGAGTGGAAACCGATCTGGACGACATAAAGGACAATGGCACCTACACCATCGCAGTGACCGGCTCCCCGATCCTCGACGACGGCACCATCTTCGACCTCCCTGAACCTCAGGTGGTTGACTTCGACACGGCAAAGGGCGCATCCGTTGAGATCACCCTCATCGCCAAGGCAGCCGACCAGGTAACCGAGGCCGACATCGCAGCAGCCCAGGCAGCCGCAGTGGCATCCGGTGCAGACGCAGAGAAGGTGTCCGCCAAGGCAAGCAACGCCACCAGCAAGGCAGCCACCGCCCAAGGCGGCACCGTAGCCTCCGGCACAGCCAACGCCGCCACCAAGTCCAACGCCAACAAAACCGGCACCACGATCCCGTCAAGTAACAACAACCAAGGCAGCAACACCGGTTCCAGCACCGGAAACACAACCCAAACCCACCAGCACAACTGGGTACCCCAAACCACAACCGCGCATCATGATGCAGTGTACAAAACAGAAACCAGCTATATACATCATGATGCTGTGTATGAAACACGTACTGTATCGGTTTGTGTAACATGTGGCGCAGAGAACCCTTCTTTGCAACATTCAAAAAATCATGCTCTGAATGGTCAAAGTGACCAAGTGCGTGAAGTAGAAAAAAAAGTGTTGGTTAAGAATGCCTATGACGAACCAGTTACCAAACAGGTTCTCGTATCAGCTGCATATGATGAAACGGTAACCACCGGTTACAAGTGCTCTGACTGCGGTGCAACGAAATCGAATTAACCTCTTCTAGTCTCTTCCTTCAAAAAGGTCACCTTCGGGTGGCCTTTTATTTTACACTAGCTTAATAGCACAACATAGTGCTATACTGGTATCATTGTTGCAAAGAAGGAGGACAGCGGATGGAATCGATTAACAAACCAGAGACAGACCTGCTCGGCCGCCGCTGGTACCGTATAGACGTGTACAAGGGCGACAAGCTCTACGACCGGCTCTGCATAATGGCAGAGTCCGACAAGGCGGCGGAGCTGGCATGCCACCGAGAGGCAACCAAGCTCGCCTTGCTGGGGAAGACCCGAACCTTGCGCCTGTACCCAGACGACAGATCGCATCTGTTAGCCGAGATCAACTCGAAGTAGGATCACTTACTGGATTGGGATGCGATACGAGCCGAGATGAGAGATAGTTTTAGCAGAGAAACCTGCTAAAATAAAAGAAGACGCGGGGCACGCCCTCGGTCGTTTGGCTATCGAATTGATAAAAGCAATTACGACAAAGGCCGCCTGCCGGGGCGGCTTTTGTCGTATTAAGAAGCTAAACTCTGGAGCCTAGCAGAAAGTGAAAATGTAGGCTGCTACTAAGAGCAACAAAATCAACTCTTTCATGCGCAACCTCCTTTCTTCCAGGAGGGCGCTTTCTCTCAACGACGCACCGCGTCTTGAATTAATTCTAACTCATATTCGCATTCGAATGCGAATATCCGCCTATCATCTGCGCCGTCCATTACCTTGACTGCCGGCGGTGCACCGATCGTGCGCCCGGGGCTTGCCTCAGATGAGCATAGTCAGAAGAATGACTTCCATTTATCGAAGAGCTTCGCATAATGCTCTCTGCGCTCATTGGCAACCTCTGCGCATCTATCAACAAGGACATCCATTTTAGCCTCATCGGGGATCTCGTCGATCCGTACAAGCAGCACAGGGTCGCATCGGAACAGTTGGTCTTTAAACCAATCCTTTCTCTTGGCCTTTTCTGTGTTATGCGATGCATCGTCCAACTCGATCGCAAAGTACATCTTGTCGTACTTGTCGAGGACAAGGAAATCGACATGGAGCTGTGCGATGGTACGAAACCATAATGCTTTTTCCTCCTTGTCATCACTTGTGACATTGAAGATATCGGCGATTCTAACCTTTGGGCATACCGAGAAACTCTTTTTGCTGCACGACTTCTTGAGAAGTCGGTAAAATTCCACCTCTCTTCTGGTGAACAGGTATTTCTTTTGCTCAACGGGGTACCAGAAGGCATTGCCTTCAAGCTCATCTAGGTCAAGCCAGGTCTTTTTGTTCTTGGCCTTTTCTTCTTCCTCGCGTTTCCTCGCAGCTACGATCCGTTTATGCTCTTCCATATGCTCGTCGATTATGGAAGATGCAAAACAGAAAGACCTGTTTGAGATCAGCAAGTCCTTCTCAAATTCCGAGAGCAAGCCTTCAGCTTTCATCTGGTCGATCAAGGCGTCCTGTGCTGGAGTGCTGTAACTCGATACACCGTGCGAGAGCCCGTTGTTCGAGCTGGAATACCCATTTCGTTTGTTGTATGGGTCAGAACCCAAAGGCCCGTATTTCTCCCTGTATGCAGGTTGCTTCGAATAAGTCTTCTTGGCTTTCTGCTTCTTGCTTCTTCTTCCAATCGCAAACCCAAGCAAGAATATGAGGGCAAGAATCGTGATAAAAGATGATAGGAGATAGCCCGAGCTCATAAGCATCCTTTCCTGAGTGAGGCCTGGTTCCCATGGTAGCATCAACGTCGTTAGCCCTTTGACCGCCGGCGGTGCACCGATCGCACCGCTCGGCTCGCCTAAGGTTTTCTACCTCCATTCGCAGCATCATGCGCCGCAAGTTTCCTGCCTTAAAGCTTGTTGGGAATGACATCGGCATCAGCCCTTTTACTGAAAAGAGCCACCCGGTTAAGCAATGGCCGTGCATCTGCGTGCTATCTTTGCTCCCGGCATTCGTGTCGTAGGATGCATCCCGAGCCTGTGGAGGGGACATGGCATGCAACGTCTCATCGTCCTTTCATGCGTTCTTGCGAGAACGAATGTGTCCAGTGCCGATCACCCCGTCACCGTCCTTGAGCCCAAGGCGTTGATACGAGCTCCTACGATGCGCAGTGCCAAACTCGATCGCCGAAGCGCGAACTGGGAAGTCCCCTGGACCCTCGAAGCACCGATTGCCGCCACATGCCAAGCTGCATTCTCCCTTACCCATTCGCAGTTTCGAAGCACCGATTGCCCCTCGTTGAAAGATCCTCAACGAACATCATCGATCAGCGAGCAAAGCGAGCGTATCTATCTATCAATCCATCAATCGACCAATTTCCACGAGCAATCCCGCTCTTGCAAAGCAACTCCCAGCTGTCAACTGATCGCAACACTTGTAATGCCCTAAACCTCAAGGCACAGCCGTCACCGCCAGCCGTTCCCATTCGCCAATCAAGCGAATCGAACCGCACCGCCCAACACATCGTCCACACATCGTCCCGCCCGCAAACCGTATCGCCAGCCGAATCGAACCGTACCGCATTCCCGTCATGTGAAACCGGAAGCCCCCTTTTCCCATCTTTCCTCTCTTTTCGACCATCATCATCTCCAAGCGCACGGCATTTCGCTCAATCAGCCTATTGCCCTGGAATCTCCGCAGACTATCAGCGAATCATCGCCCCTTTGCGCACAGCATCCGCAAATTCCGCCTGTTTTCCCGACCTCCAACCGCCACCAGCATAACATTGCCCCGTACAGCGCGTCTCAGCCACCTCTCCAAGCATATCCCCAGGTCGCATTCCCGTGTCTCTCCCCATATTCAGGCAATTCCCCCTTTTTGCTTGACCATGCCGCAAGCACCTCGGTTGCTTGTATGGTTTCTAACGCTCCCGTCCCAGATCGCAAGGGCTGCCCTACGGCGCATCGGCGGTAAGCCGCCTTGTCCCTTGGCTATCTGCTCCTTAGTGCGTTTTACCGAAACCAAGCAACGAAGGTTGCTTGCAACAAAATCAAATCAAAAAAGGAGGAACTGAAAAATGAGAACAGGAGAGAACATGGTAACACTGGAGAAACTGAGGTTAAGAGAGGTGGCACTCAACAGCCTGCTCGCAAAGATGGGCAAGGACCTGCGCGTGAAGGCGACGGTGGTCAGAAAGAACAACGTGCAGAAGCCGGCGTTCGGCATCGGAATTGCAGGCGCCTCATTCCAGATAAGGTGCTATCCAACGCCTGATGAGATGGCGATGTCAGATCTGGCGCTTCTCAACGAGCTTGCTAAGAAGTTCCAGGAGGCAACTTCAGGTGTGGCGGTTGTGGATATGCTGCCGAGCAGGGAGGACCTGATTACGCATCTAATGCCACGCGTCATGGGCTCTGCCAACGCCGAATGGCTGAGGGAGGCTGGCAGGCCGTGCAAAGAGCTGCTTGACATGGTGATGACTCTTCAGTGCAGGGTCGACCTCGACGGCATCAGTGAATACGGCGAGGTTGCAAACATCCAGGTGACCGATAGCCTTCTGAGGCAATGCGGGCTCGCTGTCGACGAGGCGTTTGCGATCGCGATGAAGAACATAGAGAGTGTTGCGCAGATAAGCCCGATCCGCACAGTTCTGGAAGAGCTTCTTGGCGAAGAGCTGCCTGATGGCGGCGATGAGCCGAAGATGATCATCGTGAGCAACGAGCAGCGCTGCAACGGGGCACCGTTGATGTTCTCGAAGGAGATCCAAGGCGAGCTGCTTGAGATCTTCGAAAAGCGAGCAGTGTACGTGCTCCCATCGAGTATCCATGAGTTCATCGCCGTTAGCGCAAGCTACATGTCGATAGATGACTTGAGGGAGATGGTGCGCACCATCAACGAGAACGAGGTTGATCCTGAGGAACGCCTGACTGACGAGGTGTACACGCTCATCGGCACACCAGAGAACCCGGTATTTGGCATGAGTAGCTGCCTGGGCGCTCAAGGACAGGAAACGTTCCTGACGGCACGTTTCTAAAAAGCAGGGTAGGCTCGGCAATTGCACCTCCGGGCCTGCCAGTAGAACGCTTTGTATCACATAATGTATCACGAACAGAAGAGCACGCCGACATTGCATCCCGGCAGGCTCTTCTTTTTTTGTCGCCTGCCTCAGCCACCCCCGGCGCACACCAATCGTGCGCCGGGAGAGGTGCTTGGCGCCTGAACAGCACAATATTCTAGTATTGTCATATCGTGCAACCATGATATACTTCTACCTGTAAAACTCCTTTCTCGAAAGGTTTTTACTTGGTGTAAAGCCCCTGCCCTAGCCGCAGGGGCTTTTTGTTGCCCGAAATGTCTGCAACAGCTATCATAAACAAGCTTTCGTAGTGCTCGGCAGATTTATGGGTGAAGCCTCCCTGAAAGGAGGTGGTGCCCATGGACGTGATTATGGTAGCTGCAGCAATATGCGGTATCGTTGACTTTGCCATCAATATGGCAAAGTCCATCAAACAATTTGTTCGAGAAAAGAAGATGAACAACAACAAAAAGACCAGGCACTAAGCCTGGTCCCAATGTAGGTTGCTTCACCCGTATGCTAATGAATTGAACCCTCGTTAGTTTTGTCGGGCGCTACGTTGGTTTTATCTTACCAGCAAGGACAGGATATGTCATCTGGTTTTGCCGACAATGACACATTCTGTCATTCTCAGCGCCTCTTCGACCCACCAGCCGTGCGATTGTAGGAGCTAGTGGCATTGAATGCCTTGATGAGGTTCTTCTCCACGACATTCATCTGTTTCTGATCGCACGGCATGATCTTCACATACACGGGTTTCCCGTTGCGGACGTCTGCATAGACATCCCCATTCCCGTGCCCAGTGAGATGGTTTCTCACTCGCGAGCACACATGCAGAGATTGCCCAACGTACACGTTCTCGTAAGACTTCCAATCAGGCGATGGGGCAGTGATGATTACATAGCAGCCTGGTTGATCCAATGTCTTGTAGCCACCAGTCACCTTGTTACCGGATCGGGTTGTCTTCCAATTTGAGAGAAACATACTTGTAGGGATCATCTGCGACCTCAAAACGCTTTCCCTCAATGCCTTCTGTCGGGCGATCTGCCGGTCGACTTCGATTATCCCCAGCAACCCGCAGATAACGATGATGAGGCAGAGGATCATCGCAACAAGCGAGAACTCGAACGTGCCCAAGTCCGCCCCGTGAAGCTTCCCGGCAAACCCATTGCTCATCAGATGTGTCCAGGATTCGATGCCTTTCGTTATCGAGGAGATGTCGAATGTGCTCATCAGTCTTTCATTGCTTTCTTGCCGTACTCTTCGATGAACCCATCTTCACTGGTAACCCAAAGCGTTACCGTATTCGATGACTCATCGAGTCGAGCACTTTTGATTCGCCATGTCTTCATAGTGCTTGAATGCATGCTGTTCCTGCCCGGATTCAAATCAGCACCAGTAGGAGACTTGAAAGCAACGGCATAGCCTTTTGCCTCTACAGTTTCCCAAGCTTTCTCAACGGTAGCGCCAAACAGCTCGCCACCCATGAAATTCGTTGTCACGGTTTCATCTGCATTGGGTGCATCCGTTTTTTGCATGGTTGAGCTTTCCTCAACGGCTGATTGCTCGTTATTGCTGCTTTGTATTGACTGAGCATCATTCCCCATGTCGCCGATTGCGCCGACGAGAATCACAGCCGAGACCACTGTGAGGGCGATGCGGGCCGATTGCGCCGTCGGCTTCTTGAACACCCATATGAGCGCAATGCCCAAGGGAGGGAAGATGATCGCCATCAGCACGCAGAACCATGTCCTGCGGTAAAACGGCTCTTCCCTCGCAGGTGCCTGCACCTGGTTTTGCTGCATGTCTTCCAAACCCATCGTTTGCCCCTTTCCCAGCTCATCATCCATATTCGCAATCGAATGCGAATATATGGGAAGAGGGCTCTCCCTAACGGGAAAACCCTCTTCTTTGCCGCAAATCAGCCTTGGTTACGATTGCACAGGCTGGTTGGCAGAATCCTTCTGCACATCCTCTGGGCTTGCGACAACACCGCAGGTGGAACATTTGTAGTCCTTCAGGACGGACTCGTCGTATGCCGCCTTGTCGGTAATCGTCTCATCCCATGCATCCTTCACCTTCACAGTCTCCTTATGCGGAACCTGCTTGGTCAGTCCTTTGTGACCGGTTTCCCTCAGATGATCGGTTCCGTTGTTGGTATCCGGATCAAAGTATTCGCCGCATGTGTTGCAGATGGTCGAGTAAACGGTCTGATTCTCGTAAACCGCATCGTGATGCACCACATGCGTCTCGGCGTCATGGTGAACCGTCTCATATTCGGCAACCCAGTCGTGCTTATGCACATCTTGGGATGCTTGCGAGTTTCCAGAGGCGTTTTGGTTGTCGGTAGGTTGCTCTTGTGCGGCAATCAGCTCAGGCTGTTGCGATCCATGAATCGCAAACCCGATGCCGATGCCGGCTGCAAGCACAATAACGGCTACGGCGATCGCAATCGCCGCGATGCGAACGTTGCCATTCGGCTTGCTAGGATCGTTTGGTGCCTCTTGCTCGTTCTGAGTGCTTTCGCTGTTTGCCATGTAGTCACTCCTTTCTTGAAAAGGGGAGGGTGCCAACATCGGCACCCTCCCAAGTGTTCCGACAGGGTCCTAGAGGCTATTCCTCGTCGGACTCACCATCGGTCTTGCCCTCAACTGCGGCAAGCTTGCGATGACGGTAAGCATAGACACCGGCACCGCCAGCCAAAGCCACGAGGGCGGCGATCAGCGCATAGATCAGCGTCATGTCGACGCCGGTCTTGGAGTACCCGTCGCCATCAGGGGTATCGAACGTGTTGTCATCGGGCTCGGAAACCGAAACGGTCTGACCCTCGTCGTCGATGTCCTGATGGTCTGCAATCTGGATACCGTCCTTGTAGGCAATCTCGAACGCCACGAGGTCCTTGCCGCCGAGCTCGGAGGCATCGAACGTGAACTCAAGGTCAACGGTGCCGTCGGCCTTGTTCGGCACGAATGTTGCGACAGCGGTTACCTTGCCATCTCCGACGATCAGCTCAGTGCCAGTGGACTTGTCCATCAGCACGCCCTCGATCGTGTACTCCTTGCCGGGAATCAGGTCGGTGTACTCCACATGATCGACCACGGTTGCCTCACGGGAAGGCAGGAGAGTGTGGTCACCATCGGTCTTGTCGGTAGCCGTGGTGGAGAGCTTGGGCGTGACAATCTCAACCGTCTGACCCTCGTTTTGGATATCGGATTCATTTGCGATCAGCTCGGAGCCCTTGAACAGGAACTCGAACACCACGGTTTCGGTGTCCTCGTTGTAGATGGAGTTGATCGGGAAGTCCATCGAGACGGTGCCCGACTGCTCCTCAGGCGTGAAGGTCTTCTTCTGGATGCTGAGGCAGCTTACGATGTCAGGGTTCTCCTGCATCACCTTGGCAATGGCCTCGTAATCCGGGTTCAAAGGAAGCACAGGTGTGTCCTTTGTGAGCTTCACCTGATCGTCGGTGTAGGTGCCAATCTCCTTGGAATTGGACATATCAGCGGAATCGCTGAACTCAACAAGCTTCCAACCATCGTCGGTCTTTTCAAGGTACTGACCGGAGCCGTTGTCGTCAGACCATTCGTACTTGCCGGCGACAAGCTTAACCTCATGGCCATCGCCGAACGCCTTGCCATCGATCTCGATGGCGGAAACATCATCGGAGTCAAGTTCGCAAGCAGCCTTCAGGTCGTCTGCAAACTTCTGCAGGTCCTCAGCAGAGATCGCCGAAGCACCCTCGCCGGAGAGCAGTGGCAGGCCTGTGGCCTTGTCCATCAGGATACCTGCAACTTGGTACTCATCGCCGGGAACAAGGTTCTTGTACTGGATCTCGTCGGTGATGGAGGACTCGGGATCGGCAGCCATATGCTTGTCACCGTCAGCGGTGTCGGTAGCGGTAGTGCCGATTTGAGGAGGAACCACAGTAGTGGTCTGATCCTCGTCATCGATGTCCTCATGGACGGTGATCTCGATCTGGTTGCGGTACAGCTTCTCAAATGCTACGAGCTTCTTTCCAGCCAGAAGGTCAGCATCGAACTCGAACACAACGTCCACAGAGCCCTTGGGCTTCTCAGGGGTGAACGTGGTGGAGGCGGTAACTGGGTTGCCGTCCACATCCAGCAAGGCCTCACCGGTTTCCTTCACCATCAAGGTGCCGGAAACCTTGTACTCCTTGCCGGGAACCAGGTTATCGTAGGAAACCGTGTCTACAACGGATGCTTTATGGTCGGCGATTACCTTCTTGTCGCCATCGAGCCCGTCGGCTGCGTTGGTGTGGATCTCGGGAACGACGATAGAGACAGCCTGTGCCTCGTCGTCGATATCCTCATGGCCACCAATCTCTTCGCCGTTGCGGGAGATCTTCTCGAACACAACAAGCTGCGAGTTCTCATCAAGCTGAGAGGCATCGAATGCGAACTTCACATCCACAGTGCCGTAAGTATCATCCGGCGTGAACGTGGTCTCGCCGGTGATCTCCTTCCCGGTGGAAGGATCGATGTAAGGGTTGCCGGTAGCCTTGTCCATGATGGTACCGGTTATCTTGTACTCCTTGCCGGTCACGAGACCCTTGTACTCAACGGTGTCGGTAACTTCGGCCTCAGGATCCTTGACCACATTCTTGTCGCCATCGATGCCGTCGATAGCGGTGGTCGCAAGCTCAGGGGAGATAACAGTAACGGTCTGATCCCCATCGTTCAGATCCTCATGGGATCCGATCTCTTTGCCATCTTGGTAAATCTTCTCGAAGACTACGAGCTCATGGCCATCAAGGGAAGCGCAGTTCAAAGTGAACTCAAGCTCAACGGTACCGTAGGTATCGGCTGCCTTGATGGTCTTCGAAGCAGTTACTTCGGAGCCATCTGCGTTGAGCAGTGCCTTTCCGGTGACCTTATCAATCACCGTACCGGTGAAGGTGTACTCCTTGCCGGTTACCAAGCCTTTGTACTCAACAGTATCAGTCAGCGTAGCCTCGGTGTCGCGGACAATATTCTTGTCATCATCGTGCCCAGCCTGGCTGCTGGTGGCAGTGGTCTCAACGAGCGGGGTATCGACCTTTACGGTCTGATCCACATCGTCGATGTCCTCATGGCTTGCAATCGTGGTCTCGCCACGGTAGAGCTTTTCGAACGCAACAAGGCTGTGACCGTCGAGGTCTGCGCAATCGAAGGTGATCTCCACGGTTGCGGTGCCGTTGGAGCTCTCAGGCGTGAAGGTAGCCTTGCCAGTGACCTCAGAGCCGTCTGCCTTGAGCAGTGCATTACCGGTAGCCTTGTTCATCATCTTGCCGATGAGGGTGTACTCCTTGCCGGGAACGAGGTTCTTATATTCCACGGTGTCCTTGACGGTTGCAGTGGTGTCGCGAACCACGTTCTTATCGCCCTCATGCCCAGCCTGGCTGCTCTTTGCAGTGGTTTTGATGGAGGGCTCGATAACGGTGACGGTTTGCGGGATATCGGTAATCTCCGCATGCGTTGCGATTTCCTTGCCCTTGGTCAGGACATGCTCGAAGGCAACAAGGCTCTGATCCTTCTTGAGGTTGGAGCCGTTGAAGGTGAACTGGATCTCCACAGTGCCCGCAGTTGCATTGGGGGTGAACTGCTTCTCGGCAGTCACAGGATTGCCCGCAGCGTCCTTGAGCACCGTACCGGTAGCCTTGTCCATCAGCTCGCCTTTGAGCGTGTACTGCTTGCCAGGGGTGAGGCCGTAGTAGGCAACGGTATCGGTAACCACCATTTCGGTGTCCTTGACAACCTGCTTGTCGTTGTCGATGCCATCTGTGGCAATGGTGCCGATTACAGGAGGCTTGACGGTAACGGTCTGACCCAGATCGCTAAGTTCCTTATGGTCAGCGAGGATGCGGTCAGGGCTCTCGGTGGTTGCGATGGTTTCGAACACAACGAGCTCGGTGGAATCCGTGAGGTTGGAGCCGTCGAATGTGAACTCGACAAATGCGTCCTGTTCCTGGCTCTTAGCTGTGAAGGTAACGGAGCCATGGACCTCGTTGCCGGCTGCATCCACATAGGGCTTGCCGGTGGCCTTGTCCATCAGGGTGCCGTTGATGATGTACTCGGTGCCCTTCTGGATGTTGTCGCAGGAAACCTTGTCGACAACGGTCACATCGGGCTCGGCAACGACTTCCTGATCGCCATCGGCCTTGTCGTAAGCCTGGGTGGAGATGGATACATCTTGGTCGGTCAGGGTTCCAAGGTTGACGGTGTTGTCGGCGTTGAAGGTGTTGTCACGGGAAACCGTGAAGTCCTTCTTGATGAGCTGGTAACCCGCATTTGCATCGCACGGGAGCTCTTCCAAGGTGTACTCATCGTAAGGAAGGGCGCCACGTTCATCGTCCGGATCGGTGATCTTGGTCTCATCGCCGTCCGTGTACTGACCGAACCACACGCCGCAGGTAGGATCGAGAACCTTGGCAGCATCGAGCAACTTGGCTACAAAGCCCTGAATGCCCTCTGCATCCTCGGACATGATCCAGTCGTTGCCGTTGGTGTCCTGCGTGTGCTTGTTCCAAGAGGCTTTGGTGGAAGCCTTGCCGTTCTCGTCGGTGACGATCACATGGCTCTCATGGGTGGTCTTGGAAGTGATCTTGAAAGGCACCCCAGCCAAGGAATGCGAGTCATCCGAAGCCGCCTTGGTGAACTCCACGTCCGAACGCATAATCGGCTCAGCAACCTCAGGTGCATTGTAAGAGTGAACGACATCCAAATTGCCATCAGAAGTTATTTGTCGAACAAATACCTGATCCATACCAAAAGGCTGAGGCAGATTGTATCCCTGGGGAGCTTTAATTTCCTTGATGATTGCCGTACCAAGCGGAAGCGAAATGGCTCCATTTGCAGCACGATAGAAATCATCACCGCTTACTTTATAAGGAAGCGTTGCGATGACATTTCCATCTGCATCATGGACATCAAAAGATTGGTCTGCATAACGAAGGTTTACATAGCCATCTTCGTCCGTTTGTAAAATCCATTTGCGTGTTGGATTGCCAGATGCTTGAGCTTCAGCTTCAGTATTGTAGTAGCCATCGTAGTATTCGATGGAATACTGTGCGCCATAAAGCTTTGCACTACCAAGTGGAAGATTACCTTCGCCAGTGTAGGTTTTCTCACCATCGTACTTACCAAGAAGTGCACCCACAGGGTCGCTTTGCGGCTTATCAACCAAATTGCTGGTCGTGGTCTGGCCGCTGGTGATTCGAACCTGATGACCCTCCTCATCGAGCGCATACCCCTTAGGCGCCTTGAGCTCCTTCACGGTGTACTCACCGGAAGGCAGCAGCCCCGACTTGGCATAGCCGTTCTCATCGGTGGTCAG
>ERZ779888.479-NODE-479-length-48536-cov-3.410614_pt1 | contig 48536 bp, 44 predicted proteins | sample MGYA00511245_ERZ779888 | MGnify/ENA primary metagenome ERZ779888 (study PRJEB29588, sample SAMEA2155255) | human gut metagenome | biome: human gut; feature: human-associated habitat; material: faeces | place: Denmark | collected 2008/2010 ...
CACGGGTAACGAGAGAATACTTCATGCCCTCATGACCCATAGCGATACCGTCGCACACAGCGATTGCCGGGAACACAATAGGCACTCCGCCCGCAAGAGAAATTAACTCTAATGTGGACAATACTGCTACTGCTTTCTTCATCGACCCTTGCATGACCGTAGCACCTAACGGTGATATTGTTCTTCTCGTTACATTCTTCCCTGAATCAAAAGGCTTCCATAACCAAAAAATTCTCGAAAATAAGAAGGTTGCTTATACAGAGTATAATGGTGCCGCTTGTCCTCTTATCTATGACAGAGACGGCAATTTCTATATCGTTTCTCAAGACGGTACTGTTGTTGACAGCAAAAACAACGAAACTATGTATACCTGCAACTTCTCCACAGGCGAACTTAAAAAGGGCGACGAGTATGTAGGAAATATTTTCCTTAACGGCGCTGTAGGCAAGTCTGAGAGCAACGCCGGCACAACCTTCGGTGCACCGCTCAAAGCACCTAAGAGAAGCTACATATTTATGCTCAAATCATCAGATAAGGGCGCTACATGGACTGAACCTAAGGACATTACCGGCAGTCTGCTTAATTTGGATACAGACGGTGCTTTCCTTGCGGTTGCTCCCGGTACAGGACTCACCACAGAGTCCGGCAGAATTATCTTCCCGCTTTATACTAAGAAAGGTACAGTAGCTGTTTATTCCGACGACAATGGCGAAACTTTCCGCCGCAACACCGTTATTCCTTTTGCAGCAGGTCAGGGCGAATGGGTTCCTGTTCAGGCTCCTACCGGTGATCTCTACGGATTTTCCAGAACTAAAAAATACAAAAAGATTCATACTTCTGTATCAACTGATAATGGCTTGGTATGGGTTGGCTCAAAGAGCGCAAAGGTTAAGGCACCTTGCTGCCAAAAGAATGCTCTCGTTATCGGTGATAAGGTTTATGTATCTCATCCTAACAGCAAAAAGCGTGAGAACGGCGTAATTTCCGTTGGTACATTCACCTATAACAAAAAGGGCAAGTTCAAAGGAATTAAGTGGGACAAAAAGACTGACATTAAGGTTAATGAAGGTTTCTTTGCTTATTCCTGCATGGCTAAGATTGACGATAAGACTGTAGGCATTCTCTACGAGGATCAGCCAAGCTCACATATCGTATTTGAAACAATTTCTTTGTAATTTAATACAAGTATAATGTTTTAACGGCATAGCGTTTGCTATGCCGTTTTTTCTTTGGGCTTTAACAGACTTCAAAGATAGGTTTCTTAATTTTAACCACCTTTGAGTTTATTTTTTTACTTTGATAGTCTTGTTTTTTTAACAGCATTTACAGTTGCTTGAATAATCGGGCCTGAGAGCAAAATGGTGGCTATCGTACAAATTCCAAATTTCCCTCCGAGTAACACCCCGATAATTACTACTATAAGGTCAAGAACCATTCGCACTATTTTGACCTTCCAATTATTCTTTTCGGCAAGCGAAAAGGTTACCGCCTCATAAGAACCTCTTCCGAAATCTGCGGCGGAATACAACCCTGTACCGAATGAAAAAATTAAAATGCCGAGTAACATTAGACCAAAATTAATCGCTTTAACATCAGTGTAGTTCTGAATCTTTGTGAACACATCAACAAAAAAGCTATAAATGACTTGGTAAAGAACCGTGCCCACATTGATTTGCTTTCGGTCATAGAAAAAAGCGAAAATTATCATTGCTATGGCAACAACAAATGATGAGGCTCCGATTGACATACCGGTTACATTTGTAATTCCCTGCCAAAGTATCGCAAGGGTTGCACCGCCGAAGCCGGCACCTATTGCGAGTGTAATTCCATAGGCAGATATGATTGAGCCAATAATAACTATAAGCGTTTTGATTGTATATTTTTTGAATTTCATTTTACGTAATGGAGCCTCTCCTTTTTATGAGAATAATTATTTGCTCATTTCTTTTATGTATCGTTTAAAGAATTCTACACCTATCGGAAGTTGGTCTATCGGTATTCTTTCGTTAGTTCCGTGAGTGGTGAGCATAATTGAAGTATCTAATGTAAATGGTGAAAATCTGTACATATTGTCGCATATTTCTTCGTAGTGATAAGAGTCTGTTCCTCCCATTACAAGAAAAGGTGCGACTATATTTTTTTCGCTTATTTGCATAGCCAGCTTGTCTATTGCTTTGAATGCTTCGGAGTCGGTGGATGAAACCTTTGACGCTTCCTTGCCTTTCAAAAATTCCACTTCTATTTCTTTATTTTTTATCACATTTTTTATATGTGCTTCTGTGTCCGCTATTGTATCGCCCGGCATTTCTCTAAAGTTGACTGTAACACTTGCAGATTGCGGCAGCACATTAGATGCAGGACTTCCGCTGAGCATTGTGCACGCTGTAGTTGTTCTGACGAATGTTGCGGCAGGTGGAAATTTTTTCATTACTGCGATGAATACAGGCTTTAATAATCTTAGGTTGCACATTACCATTCGAGCAGGAAAAGAGGTATATCGTCCTACATGACTGAACAGATTATATACCGAGGGCAGCATTTTTGATTTGAATTGGTGATTTTCCAAATCTCTTACTGCCTTGCTTATCATTCCTACAGCAGTATGCTTTGGAGGCTGAGATGAATGGCCGCCCTTAGCCTTTACGCTTATTTTGTAGTCTGCATATCCTTTTTCTGCTATTCCTATTCCAGCGAGATTGCCATCAATAAGACCTCTTATGTTGGCTTTAATTATTGCACCGCCCTCGTCTAATGTGGAATCAAGATGAATTCCACGGTCCTTTAGGACTTGCATAATAGAATGAGCTCCGTTATTGCTTCCTGCAACAATTTCTTCGTTATGACCGAGGCATAGATACACTGTTCTTTTCGGAGAATATCCTTCTTCCAGCAGTGTCTCTACAGCTTCCATAACGCAGATGAGATGATTTTTCATATCCACTGCGCCTCTGCCCCAAATGTACTCGCCGTCGTTGAAGCCCTCAAACGGATCGTGCTCCCAGTCATCATATGTGCCCTCCGAGATAGGAACAACATCTTGATGGGATAACAGTGCAATCGGCTCAAGGCTTTCGTCTGTACCCTGCCATGTGTACAGCAGTGATGCTTGCGATACATTTTCTCTTTTGAGTGTTTTGTGGGTTAGGGGATATTCATTTTTAAGAAATTCGTGGAATTTATCAAATTCGCTCCAGTTCACTTTGTCGTCATCCGGATTTGATATTGTTTTGATTTGTATTGCTTGTGACAAATGCTTTTGTACCCTCGCACTGTCTACATTTTCTTTTTGCATCGGCTCAATTTTTGTCGGCTTTGCTTTGTATAGCGCTGCCTTTATTGCTGTCAATGCTATCAAGAGAACTATTATACCTAAGATTATCAAAAATATTTTCATCAGTCTAACCATCCTTTCTTATACATCAGATGAGCACCTACCAGTGATACCACAACACCTATTGGTATCAGTACGCCGGTTCCGAGTTTTCCGCTGAAAATCAATATTATTACGAGTACGGCTATCGGAAGTATGGATATTTTCCAATGCTTAGCGAGATATGACGCACACAGTGCACCGAACAGTGCCGGAGTAACCTGCTGAAATGCCGGCGAAAATATTGAACTTGGATCTGTGATATTGTGCAGTACCGGTCTGAATGCCAATACACATACTGCAATTATTATCGTTGTTACTATAGAGGATACCGCTATTGATATTGTGGATATAACCTCGCCTTCCTCTGTGTTTGGCTCAACCTCGGCACTTTCCATAGCATTCAGCGCTACCGGGAGCTTTAGGTTTGTTATGTTGCCTGTTACAAATCCGAGATATGTTCCTCCGGTGCCTAACAGGGGAGAGTATGTAAGAACCTCCAACACAGCTGTTGGATAAAATACTATTGCTACCGTTGCAAGTCCTTTGAATACCATATCAGCTTTTGGAAATACATTTAGATGATAGCATATAAGTGCCGGAATACAAAGGAATAATACGAGAGTAACGAATATCCATATTCTGCCGTATGTATGTGTTTTGTTTATGTACTTGTCATTCATATTAACCCCTCCATTCCAAAAATGCTACGGACTCCGGCAGGATTTGTGCCAACAGCATAACCAGAGCCATTGCACCTATCATAGAAAAAGGCATAGCAAAGGATTCCAGCCATTTCCACTTTTTAGCCTTAGATATTTTTTGGAGTATCAGCATAAGCAGTGTCGAAAATATAAGTGCCGCTACGGACAGCACTCCTGCTCCGTCTCCTCGTACATTCGGGTCTCCTTTTCCGGCTATTGCCCTTGCTACAAATGCCGCTATCAGTCCGATGAATGCCGCAGCGCTCATAATTGATGACCATTTGCTGTTTTTTGATGCTGCCTTGCCTATTTTCTTTTGTATCTTTTTTAGCAAGAACGGTATTAAAATCAGCGGCATAATAGAGCCTAATGTCATTACCCAAGCTACTGTTCCGAATACCTCTTTGTCTGTAATCGGATTAGCTATTCCGCCGGTCAGTCCATATGCCTCTATCGCATTTGTTGCGGCTGTAACCTCGTAGGATATATTACCTATTACAGTGAGCCTTATCCACGGCAACACATATCCGAGACCTGCCGCCAATGTCAGTACCGTAGCAACGATTCCTATGGCGGGCGCAACGGTAAACAGTCCCGACGATACCATTGTACTCTTTATGGTGGATTTTTCTATTCCGAGCTCTTTAGCCCGTTTTATTGCTCTGACCAAAAAGAACACCGCCTGCGCTGTTACGAACGCTACTACAATGAGCGCAAGCACCACCATAAATTTATCCTCCTTAAAATCCATTTCATCACTCCTAAAAAACAATAATTCTATTATAACATATAATTTTTAAAACAAACAGAAAAAGCACCTACTTTTTGTAGGTGCTCCGTTGCACTGTTTTATTTCAAAAATCTAATCATTTCAAGTGCGGCGTTTACATCACCGTCGACTTTGATTTTGCCGGTAGTGAATGCTACTACCGGGTCAAGCTTTCTGTTAATGAGCTTGATGAAGTTAGTGGCATTGATATGGATTATTGCATTTCTGTCATAGTATTCGTACGGCTCAACGTGAACCTGACCGTCTTTTATTTCTATGTAGAAAATGCCTGATGCCGCTTTTCCTTCGATATTGATTTGAAAAGCCAAGGTACCCTGTACCGAGGATACATTGATGTCATAAAACTTATTTCTTGCAGCTTCTACTACAGACTCGTATGTCATAGCCATAATGATTACCTCCTAACTGCGATACTTTATTATATCATAATTTTTCGTTGGTATCAAGCATTTTTGATCGACACTGTTTTCCAAAAAAATACTGTTGACTTATTGTGTCGTGTGGAGTAAAATACAATATAGAACAAATGTTCGGCGGTGATTTTTTGGACAGAACAGTACTTCATATAGATTGCAATAAGTTTTATGCTTCGGTAGAGTGTCTCTACCGTCCTGAGATTCGCAATAAGCCTGTGGCTGTAGGCGGCGATGTCGAGAGCCGTCACGGAATTATTCTCACTAAGAATGAGATAGCATCGAGATATGGGTTGACAGTGGGCGAGCCTTTGTGGAAGGCTAAGCAAAAATGCCCTGACCTTATTGTAGTACCTCCCAATTATCCATTGTATCTCAGGTTTTCAAAATTGGCACGGTTGATTTATGCCGATTACAGCGAATATATAGAGCCCTTTGGCTTGGACGAAAATTGGATAGATGTTACCGGCTGCGAAAAAAGCGGTGCGGAAATTGCCGAGGGAATACGAACGAGAGTAAAAAATGAGCTGGGCATAACAGTCAGCATAGGCGTTAGTTTTAACAAAATTTTTGCAAAACTCGGCTCGGATTATAAGAAGCCTGATGCGGTTACTGTCATTTCCCGTGAAAATTATAAGGACATTGTGTGGCCTTTGCCGTGCAGTGATCTACTTATGGTCGGCAGAGCCACTACCAAAAAGCTGAATTATTACGGCATAATGACCATCGGTGATTTGGCTCGTGCCGATACTGTTTTTTTGCAGCGAGTGTTCGGCAAGAACGGTCTTATGCTCAATTCTTTTGCTAACGGCTACGATGATTCACCCGTAAAACATATGGATGAGGTGTCAGATGTTAAGAGCGTAGGCAATTCCACTACCACCCCCAGAGACCTAAAGAATAATGACGATATAAAGACGGTTTTTCTTGTTCTTTGTGAGAGCGTGAGCAGACGGCTTAGGGAGCAGGGACTAAAGGGCAGAACGCTGACTGTTTCCGTCCGTTCCACTCAGCTTGCCACCTTTACCCGACAGACTAAGCTGAAGGCTCATACCGATATAAGCAGCGAGTTGCTTTCGGCGGCTATGGAGCTGTTTGTGCTAAATTATGACTGGACTTATCCCGTCAGGTCGCTGGGAGTATCTGTCAGCGATTTTGATTTTGAATACGAGCAGTTCGATATGGACGGCAGTGTGGAGAATAGGGAAAAGCAAGAAAAAATCGAGACCGCTGTTGATGCTCTAAAAAAAAGATTTGGCAATTATTGTATCACTCGTGCCTGTCAGCTAAAGGACAGAGAGCTGTCTCGCTTTAATCCCCACGATGAGCACATAATTCACCCTGTTGGATTCTTTTAAAAAACAAGACAAGAATGGAGAAAAATTATGATTATATTCAATTCTACCGATTATGATAATCCTAATAAGCACTATACAAAGGTAAAAGCTGAGTTCGATACCGACGGAAGCATTATGCCGCTGTCTATGATATACGAGGACGAGGAGATGGAGATTGACCGTGTGCTCGATGTCAGACCTGCTGCGTCACTGAAATCCGGCGGGGCAGGAATACGCTATACCTGTATGATAGAGGGTGTGCGTACCTATCTGTTTTTGGAGGAGACAAAGTGGTTCTTTGAGCCTGCCGTATAATTTTATTTTGCTGAATATTGCAAACGCTTTTAATATGTGCTAAAATATAGCAGTTAATTTATACCGTAATGGAGGACGATATTATGGCAGAATACAAAGATATGACAAAAGAGGAGCTTCTTGAAGAAAAGCAAAAGCTCCAAAAACGTTTTGAAGAATATAAGGCTATGGGACTTTCTCTCGATATGTCCCGTGGAAAGCCATCAAAGGAACAGCTTGATCTTTCTATGGATATGCTCAAGCCTATTGATTATACTGAAAACGGAGTTGACCTGCGTAACTATGGTATGCTCGACGGTATTCCAAGCTGCAAAAAGCTCTTTGCGGATTTGCTCGGAGTAGAGCCTAAAAATGTTGTTGTAGGTCCAAGTGCAAGTCTTAATCTTATGTATGACTATATTGCACAGTGCTATACCGAGGGCGTTCTCGGCTCAACACCGTGGTGCAAGCTGGATGAGGTTAAATTCCTTTGTCCTGTTCCCGGATATGACAGACACTTTACTATCCTTGAGCACTTCGGCATTAAGATGATAAATGTTCCTATGACTCTCGACGGTCCTGATATGGATGTTATCGAAGAACTTGTTAAGGATGACAGCGTAAAAGGTATGTTCTGTGTTCCTAAGTATTCTAACCCGCAGGGTATCACATTTACAGATGCAGTGGTTGAGCGTATTGCTGCTCTTAAGCCTGCCGCAAAGGACTTCAGAATTGTTTGGGACAATGCCTATTGTGTACACGACATAAAGGAGCAAGGCGACACCTTGCTCAATATCTACGATGTTCTTCCAAAGTACAATAACGAGGATATGGTTATCGAGGTTTGCTCAACCTCAAAGATGACATTTCCCGGTGCAGGTGTATCTGCTATTGTGGGCAGTGATGCCAATATCACACAAATTAAGAAAAGACTTAATTGTCAGACTATCAGCTACGATAAGATGAATCAGCTTCGCCATGTAAAGTTCTTTGGTGATGTTGACGGCTTGAAGGCTCATATGAAAAAACACGCAAAACTCCTTAAACCTAAGTTTGATATGGTCATTAACCACTTGGAAAATGAATTAGGCGGCAAGGGTATTGCTTCTTGGCTCGACCCTACAGGCGGCTATTTCATCAGCCTTGATGTTATGCCGGGCTGTGCTAAGAGAGTGGGCGAGCTGTGCAAAGAGGCAGGTGTTACACTTACCACAGTAGGTGCTACTTATCCGTACAATGATGACCCTGACAACAGCAATATCCGTATCGCCCCGTCGCTTCCTCCTGTAGAGGAGCTCGACATTGCCACACAGATTCTTTGTGTAAGTGTCCAAATCGCTTGTATAGAAAAGCTGGTGGGCTGATGTTAGTCGGAGCATCCACCTCGTGTTTCTACCCATTAGAGACAGAAAAGTCTTTGGCTAAGGTTATTGACTGCGGATTTAAGCAGGCAGAGGTTTTCTTTAACAGTTCTTCAGAGCTTGAGGACAACTTTGTCCTCGAAATGAAAAAACAGGCAGACGAAGCCGGTGTTGAGATATTGTCCATACACCCGTTTTCTTCCTCGTTGGAGAACAACTGTATATTCGGCGAATATCAACGCAGATACGACGATTTCATCGGCCTTTATCGGCAGCATTGTCACGCTTGTGCTTTGCTCGGAGCTAAGTATGTAGTTATTCACGGTTCACTTGTTAAGCAAAAAAGGCCTCTTCCGCCGGAGCATTATTTTGAAAAATTTCGCTCATTGGCAGAAGTAGGAAAAGAAGAGGGTGTTATTGTTTGCCAAGAGAATGTAAATGCTTTTCGCTCTCAGTCGATAGATTTTTTGAAGCAGATGCGCTCTGCTCTCGGCAAGGATTTTAATATGGTGTTTGATGTAAAGCAGTCTATTCGTGCCGGTTATGATCCCTTTGAGTTTTTGGAGGAGTTTAAGCACGATATTGTCCATGTCCATCTGAGCGACAATTCTTCCGAAAAGGATTGTATGCCTCCGGGCAGAGGAAGTTTTGATTTTGCTCGCCTTTTCCGTACCTTAAAGAAAGCGAATTATAAGGGCTCATATGTTATCGAAATTTATTCTATGGGCTATGATGTTGTTGCCGAGCTTAAGCGCAGCAAAGAATTTTTAGACAAAATTGAGGTATAACAAAACTAAAATGTCAAAAGTAAGCAACAAGACAAAAGGAATTATTTGTATTCTCATATCGTCATTTTGTTTCAGCGGTATGAGCTCGTTCATCAACCTTTCCGGTGATGTTCCTGTGCCCCAAAAGGTATTTTTCCGAAATCTTGTTGCTTTTTTCTGTGCCTCATTTGTGCTTATAAAAAATCATGAGCCGTTCAAACCGACAAAGGGCTGTATGCCTTTTCATATGCTCCGTGCATCTCTCGGCCTTTTGGGTGTGTTCGGCAACTTTTATGCCACCACCCATATGGCACATACTGCGGATGCCGCAATGCTCAATAAGCTTTCGCCGTTCTTTACCCTGATTTTTTCTGCTGTTTTCTTAAAAGAAAAAGTTAAGCCTAAGCAGGCGATTGCTATAGGAGTAGCGTTTATAGGCTCGCTGTTTGTTATTAAACCGACGATGTCTAATGTTGAGCTTTTACCGTCCCTTGCCGGATTGGCAGGAGGATTGTGTGCCGGCTCTGCCTATACCTGCGTTCGTCATATGTCTAACAAAGGAGAGAACGGCAGGTTTACTGTATTTTTCTTTTCTGCATTTTCGATAGCAGTCACTGCGCCGTATATTGTTTTTGATTATCACCCTATGACCACAAGGCAGCTTGTGTATCTGCTTTTAGTAGGCGTTTGTGCCGCAGGCGGTCAGTTTGGTATCACCGCCGCATACTCATATGCGCCCAGCCGTGAAATCTCTGTTTATGATTATTCTAACATTATTTTCACTGCCATTGAGGGTTATCTGTTCCTTAATCATCAGGTGCCTGATTTGTGGTCAATTGTGGGTTATGTTGTTATCTGTTCTATGGCTGTTTGGATGTTCTTCTACAATAAAAAGGACGGAACCCCAAAAATTTCCGCAAAGTAACTATATATTGTTGTAAAGTAAAACACTTGCATTTTTCTATATGTTGTGTTATAATATGGTTTATGGAAAATAATGACAATCCTACAAAGGAGGAAAACATTATGAGATGCCCGTTTTGCGGATATGGTGAAAGCAAGGTTATTGACTCTCGCCCTACTGATGAAAACGAAAGAATACGCCGTAGGAGAGAATGTCTCCAGTGCGGCAAGCGTTTTACTACTTATGAGATTATCGAGGATGTTCCGATTATCGTAGTAAAGAAAGACAAATCCCGTGAGGTATTCGACCGCAACAAGATACTCAAGGGTATGCTCCGTGCCTGCGAAAAGAGGCATGTCACCATCGACGATTTGGAAGAAAAAATCGGCGAGATAGAGACTGCTTTGCAGTCATCTGTTGACAGAGAGGTTACCTCTGCTCGTATTGGTGAGCTTATTATGGAAAAGCTAAAGGACATCGACGAAGTTGCATATGTTAGATTCGCTTCGGTATATAAGGAGTTTGACTCCGCAGAGTCTTTTAGAGAAGAACTTGCTAAGCTGAATGATAAATAAAATTACAGGCAGTAGCTGATTTAGCGTACTGCCTGTTTCTTATTTTACTTGTTTTATTTTGTTACCGGACACAATATATCCTTTTTCGGCTGCCTCAATCATAGGCATATCCGCTATGTTGTCTGTGTAAAATTCGTCTATGCTCTCGTCTGGAAATTTTTCTCTGAAAGCATCGCATTTGTTTTTGCCGAAGTTTATGTATTCTACTTCCAGTGTTTCTCTGTTCACTGTGGTGCATACGAGTTTTTTTACGCCCAATCTTCTGCACAATTCGTCCATAATGAGATTTAGAGAGGCTGTCATAATCACATCATCACTTTGGGGCTTGTACCATTTTTTTATCTTGTGTATGTGGCTGTCCCAAAACTCATTTACCAGCTCATCATAGCTGTCAAAAGCAGTCAGATAATCTATAGCATATTTTTTTACTGCTTCCTCCAAGTCCGCCATGGTCGTCTTGCCTGCCTTGTACTTCAGCAGATTGTATACCACAACAAAAAGGTATTTTATTACCTTTGGATTTTTCTTTATGCTGAACAGATAAAAGTCGAATACACTTTCTCCGTTATATATAGTGTTGTCAAAATCAAATACTCTCATATTTTACCATTTTGGATTGTCACAGTCGGGGCAGTCCTTGGTTTTTATTCCTGCTCGGTATTCTACATAGCAGCCGCATTTTGTGCACATTCCGGCTAAGAGATTGTCGCACTTCTTACATTCACTCAGTCTCTTTTTGTAGGTTTTGTCATCTGTCCTCAGTTCTTTTTCCACTGAATTTAGCTGTGACATTATTTCTTTCAGTGTTACTTCACCTCCCGCTTGGAGCAGGAGACATCTTTTGCAATCTTTCATTTTTCTATCACAAACTTGACAACAGAACATGGAGGTATTACAGCCGTAAATCCGTCGTCACATTTCGTGAAATCATCAAATTTCTCTGTTTTAATGCTGTCCTCATTACCGAAATCATTGTATTGATTGTACTGTCCGGTCAGTATCTCAGCAGTGATGCTCTTGACCGCAGTGTCGGCTATTTGACACTTTATCTCAGAGGCATTTTGGTACGATGTGTTTGTGATTGTGGCATAAATCACGCCGTTATCGTCCATAGATGCTGACTCAATTAGCTGTGGAAAACTTTTTTCATCCTGCTTTGAGTCGATTGACGGTGTAGTGATATATGAGCCTATGAGTGTGTTATTTTGGTGCTCCTTGTACATTTTGAACACATAGTAGGTCGGAGTCTTTACCATCTTGTCACCGTCGGTGAGAATAACAGATTGGAGCACATTGACTGCCTGTGCAATATTAGCCATCTTTACTCTGTCAGCGTGTTTGTTGAATATGTTGAGTGTCAGTCCTGCCACAATAGCGTCACGCATTGTGTTCTGCTGATATAAGAATCCCGGATTTGTGCCCGGCTCAACATCATACCAAGTGCCCCATTCATCCACTATCAGCTGTACCCATTGCTGCGGATTTACACTGTTCATCATAGTGATATGATTGTTTATCAGTTCTTCCATTCTGTATGCTTTGCATATAGTGGAGTTGTACTCGGTTTCATCAAAATCGGTGGCAGAGCCCTTGTGCTCCCATTTGCCTGTGGGGATAGTGTAGTAGTGGAGAGATATTGCGTATGCGTGGTGCTTTACTTTGTCCATTACTTCTTTTGTCCAGTGGTAGTCGTCCACATTAGGACCGGTGGCTATTCTGTTTATGTGCTTGGATTTGTCGTAGTCACGGCAGAACACGTTGTACTGCTTGAACAGACATCCGTAGTATTCGGGGTCCATATTTCCGCCACAGCCCCAGGATTCGTTGCCTATACCTAAGTAGTTCAGTCTCCACGGTTCTTTTCTGCCGTTTTTTTGGCGCAGCTCTGCCATAGGTGATATTCCGTCAAAGGTCATATATTCTACCCATTCGCTCATTTCTCTTACCGAGCCTGAGCCGACATTTCCGTTTATATATGTGTCACAGCCTAATTGCTCACACAGTTCAAAATATTCGTGAGTGCCGAAGCTGTTGTCCTCGACTACACCGCCCCAATTAGTGTTAATTATCTTTTTGCGTTCCGACAGGGGACCTATCCCGTCTTTCCAATGATATTCGTCAGCAAAACAACCGCCTGGCCATCTCAGTACCGGCAGTCCCATCTCTTTCAGTGCGTTTACGACATCGCATCTCATTCCGTTTTTGTTTTCAATTTTTGAGTCTTTGCCCACAAATATACCGCCGTAGATACATCTGCCAAGATGCTCGCTGAAATGTCCATATATATTCTTGTTAATTGTTGCGATTTTTTCATTTGGATTGATGAGATATTTTTCCATATTACAGTATCCTCCGAGTTGATATTCCTAAGTTACCATAATAAAAACTTAATGTCAATGAATTGGTTGTATATATTGACTTTATTTTTATTCGTGGTATATAATATACATAGAGGTGAGGTTTGTATGAATAATATCAAAAAATGCCTTAGTATTATCGACAATGTTCAGGCTGACGGACTTATTCTTACCAATGAGTCCAATATGCACTATCTGTGCGGATTTTCTCCCAGCGAGGGTATGGTAGTCGTTTTCAAAAACGGCGATGCCTACCACCTTGTTGACTCTCGCTATACCGAGACCGCTCAGCAGCACTCAAAAGATACAGGCTTGAAAGTTATTGAGATACAGTCTCGTTTTATGGACGAGGTTGCCGATTTGGTTTGTGAGCATAACGCAAACACAATGGCTTTTGAGGGCGACACTATTTCACTTAAACAGTATGATGCCCTTAATGATACCATGGAGGATGTTTTCTTCGTTTCTATAGGCAATGCTCTTATGCGTGAACGTAACAAAAAGGAGCCTGAAGAAATCGTTCTTATGAAAAAGGCTAATGCCATTGCCGAAAAAGCATTTCTCGAATTGCTCAATCATATCCAACCCGGCAAGACAGAAAAAGAGTTGGCCGCTTACTTCGATTACCTTATGGCTAAAGAGGGCTCCGACGGAGTTTCGTTTGATACTATTCTGCTTACAGGCACTCACACCTCAATGCCTCACGGTGTGCCGAGTGAGAATGAAATAAAGTCCGGCGATTTTGTACTGTTCGATTTTGGTGCAACATACCGGGGCTATCATTCCGATATGACTCGTACAGTAGCAGTAGGCTCTGCTACTGATGATATGAAAGAGATGTATGACCTTGTCCTTTCAGCTCAGCTTGCAGGAATAAAGGCGCTCAATGCAGGCGTAAGATGTGCCGATGTGTACAAAGCCGCATATGATGTGCTCCAAACTAAGAATATGGCAAAGTATTTTAGACATAGCCTCGGACACGGAGTAGGCCTCGATATTCACGAGGGATACAATTCTTCCCCCAGAAGTGCAGATACCTATGAGGTAGGCAATGTCACCTCTGTTGAGCCGGGTATCTACATTCCCGACAAATTCGGCATAAGGATAGAGGATGTATGCTATCTTTCACCCAGAGGCAGAGAAAACTTATCAACAGTTACCAAAAAGTTAATTATCCTTTGATTTAAGAAAGGCGGTGGCTTTATGAAAATGAAAAAAGCTTTGTCCGTATTGTTGTCTGTGATGATGGTGTTCAGCGTGTTCACTGTTTCTCAGCCTGCATATGCCAAAGCAAAGTATCAGCTCAAGGCGTCAAGCATTACTTCATCAAGTGCAAAAATGACTTGGACTAAGGTTAAAAAAGCAGACGGCTATGCTTTAGAGCGCTATGACAGTAAGTCTAAGAAGTGGAAAACAACTAAGACTGTCACTTCCGCAAAGACTACCTCGTATACAGTAAAAAAGCTTAAGCCCTACACAAAATACAACTTTAGAATACGCTCATATAAGAAAAAGGGCAAGAAAAAATCATATTCAAAAACTCTTGCTAAGAGGGGAGTGCTCACTCTTCCCTCTGCACCGAACTCATTGAAGGTAAAGTATGATAACTCCGGTAAGTACGCAGGATTGAAAATAACTTGGAAAAAGTCAAGTGCTGACGGCTACAAGCTGATGTATTCCAATGATTCTAAGTTTAAGAAGTCCTCCTCTGTGTATTTAGGCAAGACTGTTACCGAGTATAATATCTACAATCCGTCAAAGGCTGTATTCTATGTTAAGATTTATTCCTACAAAAATTATAAGGGCAAGAAGTATTATTCTCCTGCCGCAAAGACCGTTAAGTATAAGAATAATAAAAAGCCAAAAAAGATTTCCTACTCCGTAAAAGATTATTATATTTACAACGGCAATCAAAAGATTTTCGGCAGGTTCTATCAGACTAACAAAAAAGGCAAACGACCTACCGTCATTCTTTCCCACAGCTGTGCCATGAACGGTGAGTCTTTGAACGCATATTCCGCAGCTATTGCCAAGGCAGGCTATAATGCATATGCTATGGATTTTAGGGGTGGAAGCAAAAACAGTAAGAGCGACGGCTCGATGACAAAGATGACCGTGTTTACCGAAAAGTCCGATTTGGACTGTATCATAAAGAAAATACGCACTTTGTCTACAGTTGACTCTAACAATGTATTTCTCTTAGGCACGAGCCAAGGCGGACTTGTCTCTGCTTTGTCAGCAAATAACAAATCATCTCAGATTAGGGGATTGATACTTATGTATCCGGGCCTTAATGCTGCGGACGATGCCACCAAGACATATAAGGGCAAGAAAATTCCCGACACAATCAGTCTCCCTATGGGTATGGGAACTCTCGGTAAGAATTATATTAAAACGCTTATCGACTATGATGTGTTTAAAAATATTAAGGGCTACACCAACAATGTCATAATTTTCCACGGAACAATGGATAACACCGTTCCTATCAGCTATTCCCAAAAAGCAGTGGATACATATAAGCACGCTGAGCTTATAAAAATCAGCGGAGCTATGCATGGCTTTAATTCGGACAATTACTCTTTGTTCGGCGACTATGACAATCAGGTAGTACCTAAGCTGTTATCCTTTATAAAGAAAAATATCAAGTAAATTGAGTATAAAAAACCTGCTAATGCCTAAGCGTTAGCAGGTTTTTTTATTCGGTGAGCAATCACAAGAATTGTTTTGCTCTGTATCAGCTTTGAAAGCACCGACTGAATAGCTGTTTCGTTTTTTACATCAAGTGAGGCTGTTGCCTTGTCTAACAGAACTATATCTCTTCTTTACAATGCCCTATAAAGTTGTATTCTTATAATTTTTAAGTTACTGCCTTGTGAGGTGTTAGCAAATCAGTCGCCGCCTTGACATCTATCAGTATCTCTATTCCTTCATAATATCCCAGAGAAAATTCGGGATTTAATCTGTCCACTCCGAGTATGTTTGCCTCTGCTTCATTGACACCGAAATAGAACATTCTGTCATCTATCATACATCCGTATCTGCCTTGTCAATAGCTTTACCTCTTATAGTTAGCAAAAATACTCTTTTTTGTCAACAAAACGATACCCCTCTTGGCTTAACCAAAAGGGGTATTGAGTATATTATTTTACCAGCTTCCGCCGCCACCGCCGCCGAAGCCACCGCCGGAGAATCCTCCGCCACCGCCAAAGCTTCCACCCGAAAAACCACCGGTGGAGTTGTTATGCTCGGGAGGTGTAATCATAATTCTGTTCATATCTCTGAACGAACCGTTCATAAACGAGTATGCCCACATACTGCTGTACGGATTGTAGCCATAGTACCATCTCGGAGGCTCCATAGCTATTGACTCAAACTTTTTTGTCCATTTGTCAGATACGCCCAAAACATAAGCATAGGGCAGTATGTCATAAAAGTATGATGGATTTTCCTCTACCAGAGCCTCAAGTCTGTCTTTTTCCGCAGTCTCTAAGAATGTCTTAAATCCTTTTATTTTGCCGAGTATCTCCACGCCTTTGTCCGAGCGCTTGCGTACAAAGCATGCCATTATTGCCGCAATAACCGATATTATGATTCCGGCGATAACAAATACTTCACCGTTTTCAATGTGGTACGCTCTGTTTTGTAAGAATAACACAAATGCTACAGACAGAGCCGCACCGAACCAGCATAGCAGTCTCATTAGTATTGATTTTGATGTGAACACCTCATCGTGCTTAGAGCCGGACGGTGATCTGTATTTGTTGACGATTCTTTCAATATACGGATAAAAGTCTCGTTTTAGTTCTTTTAGTGTTACCTCGTTTCCTCTGCCGCTAAACAAACCGGACATAAATATTGATTTTGCTCCGTCTTTGCCGTTGTACGCTTTGATTTTTTTGATAACTGTATTTTTCTTATCCTTTTCGTCTATCTCCACATATCCCTCGTTAGCGAGTTCAATCAGCAGGGGAACAACATCCTCGTTAGTTACCTTGCCGTTTTCCCAATATGATACGTCTACACAGCTCATATTTTCGGGCGGATAAAATTCAATGGTCTCTACCGGCTTTTTGTCCCTGCCGTGTTTGTACCAAATAATGATTGTCAGTATCAGCAGTAACAACGGAACAGCTACCATCAGTCCGTACATTATGTACTGACCGGTCCAGTTGAATGTGAAATAGTTGTCCTCGAGCTCAATTCTGATTGTCAGTGCCTCGTTTTCATTCAACGGAGCTGTAGTTTTTCCGCTGATAACATTGTCTTTCACACTGAATTTGACTATATCCGTGCCATCGGTTCCATATGTTCCGGATGAAAAACCGATTTTGCTCTCATCAAAATTTTTAGGCATCTTGATGCTGAAGGTCACATTTTGTATAACCGTGTCCCATCCGTCACCTATTATGTTGTAGTACAGCTCATCTGCATTCTTTACAGTGTCGGGCCCGATTGCGTAGTCATAGGAGATTTTGTAGGATTTGTCCCCTGTGTAGGTGTTGTCCTCGTCGCCTATTTGCAGGACAGTGTTGTTTTCCTCGGTATATTTTTCGTACGGGTCGCTGCAATCTATGTTTCTTAGTTTTATTCTTACATACTCACTGCTGCCGTCTGCACGATTGATATATAAATTTGTTGGTATATATCTGTATATGCCATGCTTTTCTATATTGAACTTAGCGTCAATGCTTTCTGTTATGTGCAGAGTGTTATCTTCGTCTACATCAATATTTACATCATAATTTTTAATGTAATAATCATAAACCGGCAAATCATCTTCTGCATATGCCGAAAAGCAGGGGAGAAGTACAACTGCAAGCATTATGGCACATACTGTAGCTCGCATGATTTTTTTCATCAAAACTTCACCTGTACAGACTGTCTTTCTGTCTCGTCATCTACAGCAAACATTTGCTTTTTGCCAAACTTGAACATAGATGCAACAATTGATGAAGGGAACATTTCTGTCTTGTTGTTGTATTCTCTGACTACTGCATTGTAGAATTTGCGTGCGTTAGCTATATCTTCTTCCACTTTTTGCAGTTGATTATTCAGGTTAATAAAGTTTTCGTTAGCCTTTAGGTTCGGATATTGCTCTGCCACAACATTTATTGCTGCGAGCCCCTTTGACAATTCACGGTTTGCCTCAATTTTTTCTTCTGCGGTCATATTTTGGTAGCCGCTGTTTCTTGCCGAGATAACATTTTGTAAGGTTTCTGCCTCATGCTTTGCATAGCCCTTGACACTTTCTACCAGGTTAGGTATCAAATCCCAACGCTTTTTGAGATAAACGTCCATTGTCGCAAAAGCTTCCTCTACTTTGTTGCGTCCTTTTACGAGAGCATTGTATGTTCCTGCAATATACAGCAGTAACAGTACAACTATTACCACAATGATTATTATTGCTGTTGTCATTCTCTTTCTCCTTTACATTTGAAAGTTTTGAATATAGTCGTCTATGCAGTTTTGGATAACTTCTTCTGCCACATCTCTCGGCTTAACCTCTGTAACAGATGTAGCCTTGTCATGTTCGAGAGTTTTGTACACTTCAAAGAAGTGCTTGATTTCATCAAATCTGTGACTCGGCAGCTGGTCAATGTCGTTGTAACCGTTGTAGTTAGGGTCATTTACCGGTACAGCAATTATTTTTTCATCCTGTGCTCCGCTGTCCTCCATAATCAGTACACCTATTGGCTTACATTCTACCAGCGTCATAGGTCTGATGGTTTCACTGCACAGCACGAGAACATCCAATGGGTCCTTGTCACTGGCGTATGTGCGTGGAATAAAGCCGTAGTTAGCCGGATAGTGTGTAGAGGTGAACAATACTCTGTCCAGTTTCAGCATACCTGTTTCTTTATCTAACTCATATTTATTTTTTCCGCCTTTGGAGATTTCTATTACAGCATAAAATCTGTCTTTTTTTATTCTCTTAGGTGATATATCGTGCCATATGTTCATAATATTACCTCCGTATTGCACTTTATTATTCTTTGTTTTCATAATATCATAACTACCTCTATTCGTCAATTAAAATAAGTGTAACAGTTGACACCGAAATACTGCAACTATATAATGTATATATACTGTATAAGGAGTTGTATTTATGCCTTTTATTAACACAAAAACCAATGTAAAAATCACCGACGCATACCGTGAAACACTAAAGTCGGAGTTCGGCAAAGCCATAGAGCTTGTTGGCAAAAGCGAAAGCTGGCTTATGCTTAATTTTGAGGATGATTGCAAAATGTATTTTAAGGGGGAGTCGTCCTCTCCCATAGCATTCGTGGATGTTTCCGTGTTTGGCAAATCCACCGATGAAGGTTGCGAAAATATGACAAAGGAGATTTGTTCCGTACTGAATAAGGTTCTGTCCATACCGACAGACAAAGTTTATGTCAAGTACAGCGGTACTACCCAATGGGGCTGGAACAATATGAATTTTTAGTATGACGCTTCAAGAAATAATAGACCACAGCAAAAATATTGTCTTTTTCGGAGGAGCAGGTGTTTCTACCGAGAGCGGTATTCCTGATTTTAGGAGCACCGACGGACTGTATAACCAAAAGTATGATTATCCGCCCGAAGAAATTTTGAGCCACACATTTTTTGTTTCTCATACAGAGGCATTTTATGGCTTCTATCGTGACAAAATGCTTTGTCTCACCGCCGAGCCTAATGCTGCACACAAAAAGCTCGCCGAGTTAGAGCAGAAAGGAAAGCTCTCTGCTGTAGTTACCCAAAATATAGATGGCTTGCACCAAAAGGCAGGCAGCAAAAATGTGTTCGAACTTCACGGCAGCATCCACCGTAATTATTGTACCCAATGTCATAAATTTTTTGATGCTGATTTTATTGCAAACAGTGTGGGTGTTCCAACTTGTGACTGCGGTGGTATAATAAAGCCGGATGTTGTACTCTATGAGGAGGGCTTAGATGATGCAACGGTCACCGGTGCCGTAGACGCAATTTCATCTGCAGACTGTCTTATAGTAGCCGGTACTTCTCTCAATGTTTATCCTGCAGCGGGCTTTATCCGATATTTCCGTGGAAAATATTTTGTCCTCATTAACAGAGATGTTACTCCGGCTGACAAATATGCCGACCTTGTTATTCACGATAGCGTTGGTAAAGTGCTTTCGGATACAATAATATAGGTGTGTATTATACATCCTTGACAAAATATATCTAAAATGACTTTTGAATATTGTAAAAACTGCGACAGTATGGTATAATATGCTCATTAGATTACTGTCGCAGTTTTTGCGACTAAAGGGGTATAGTTTAATGGCAGAAGAATCATTAAAAGCTAAAGTCAGCAACCTTGTTGACAATGTAAAGTATTATTGGAAAAAACCGCCTAAGGGCAGGTATATGTCATTCAAAGAGATAGCGTCTTACGCTTTTGGCGGTATCGGCGCCTATCTCATTGTTTGTATGAGCATTCCTTGTATATTAGGTGCTACTAACGTGTTCCTGTCGGGTACCATCGGTATCGGACTTACGGATATGTACATTATGTATGTCATTGGCGTTTTGGTAGGTATTCCGCTTACCGGTGTCCGTGCTAATATTGTAGATAATACCCGTAACAAAGCAGGTAAATATAGGCCGTATCTTCTTCGTATGGGCATACCGTGCTCTGTTATTTTTGTAGCAATGGTTTGGTTCCCGTATGATAAGCTCCATCTTATCGTCGGCAACGGCGAGATGTTCGGAAAGAGCAGTGAATATGTTGCAAAGTGTGCCGTTGTGCTCGCCTTCAATATTGCACTTCAGTTTTTCTATTATTTCTTTTATGATGCTTATGAGAACCTTATCCATGTTCTTTCTCCTAATTCACAGGAGCGTGCGGATGTTGCTTCCGTAAAGAGTATCATCTATTCATTCGGTCCTACGGTTTATAATATTATTATTCCTTTGATTGCCGCCCTTATCGGTGTAAATCAGACCGATATCCGTGTGTACCGTATTGCTTTTCCGGTTATCGGAGTTATAGGTGCCTTGCTCGTTTTTGTAGTTTATGCCAATACTCAAGAAAAAATTATTCAGGCAAAGACACACGTTATTCAGATTAAGTTTACCGATGCTTTCCGTGAAGTTGCTAAGAATAAATACTTCTGGATAATCTCACTTGCATCGTGGATAGGCTTCCTCGAGACAGCATATGCTAACATTCTTTATTGGCTGTGCAACTACGGTGGTGCTTGCTCTCAAGGTACATATGTTGTCATTACCACGGTTTACGGCAATGCTTCTCTTTGGGGTATGCTCCTCGCTCCGTTCTGTATCAGAAAATGGGGAAAAAAGAATGTTCAGATTGTAACCAATTTGTTCAATATTTTATTTATTCTGTGTATGTTCCCGTTCTTTACCGGCAGTGCAGGTGCAGACGGAAATATAAAAAATTATGTAATATGGGCTGTTATGGCATGTCTGTATCTTAATGCAGTTGTAGGTGCTTTTGCACATATTCTTAATCCTTCTATCCAAGCTGACATTCGTGACTATCAGCAGTACAAGACCGGTGAGCGTATCGACGGTATGTTTGCCGCAGTTGCTACTATCGGCAGTATCATCACGCTTATTACAGCCGGCGTTCTTCCTGCCCTTCAGGAAAAATACGGTATGACAAAAGTTGTTGCTGAGAGAGTTACTTCCGATTCATCTCTTATGTCCAGAATGCTGCCCGGTACAGGTCAAACTATCGGTCAGATGCTTTCTGACCAGTTGGCTAACGGCCAAAACAACTTCGTCAATCCCTCATCTGCATTGTATGATGTAAACAATATACTTCTCCCACTTCTCAGAATTCTTGTTATTGTTGCAGCTGTAGGTGCTACTCTTAATGTTATTCCGTTCTTCTTCTACGACCTTACCGAGATGAAACAAAAGTCTTATGTTCGTGTGCTTAAGGTTCGTGCTGTGTTTGAGGATTACGGAAACAAAGCCCTTAAGGATAAGGACATTGTAGAAATGATTGACCTCGTTCGCAATGCACAGGAAATGGCAGTAGCCACTCCAAAAACATTGGATAAGTCTTCCTACAAGAATATCAGTGATAAGGCAGAGCGTAAGGCGGCAAAAAAGCAGTACAGAGACGATGTTCAGTATAATGAAGAAATAGAGATTTCCAAATTTGTTGTAGATGAACTGAATAAATTTAATTCTGATTTAGGAAAGCATCAGGTAGCAGTATACACCGATATTTTCAACGCCGGATTAGATGAAATTCAAAATACCTCTTTGGCTTCTGCTAAAGCAGAATTGAAAAAAGCAAAGGCTTTGCCTAAGAATACAAATGACGAAAAAGAGTTTAGAAAGTTTGAAATCGAAATAGCTAAGAAGAAAATTTCTGCTATAAAATCTTATCATAAGTATTATTCATCCACAGATGAGTTCAAGGAGCTCAGCTTTGACACCATTGATGAGTACTTTGACCGTGAGGATAAGCTCGATGATAAGATTGCAGAGCTCGCAAAGCTCAGCCATATTGCTAAAAAGGACAAAGACACCGAAGAAGTTGCTAAACTTAAGGCACAAATTAAAGAACTCAGCGAAGAACGCAAGCAGGTTCGTAAGCTGTCCAAGGAAGAAATGGATAAGCACGCTAAGTTCAACAGAGCTGCAAAGCCATATGTTGACGCTAAAAAACTTCTCACTCAGCAGGAGAACTTCTCCCACTTCGATGAGATTGCCGCACAGTACGATATAGCAAAAGCTAATGTCGCAGAGGCAGAAAAACTTGAGGCAGAGGCTGATGCAAAACGCATTGCTGAAGAAAAAGAAGAGCTTGAACGCCGTAAAGCAGAAAAAGCCGCTAAAAAAGCAGCAAAAAAGAATAAGTAATTTGTACTTCGGTACAGAGAGATAATCCCGTTGTCGGTTTGGTTTGATATCAAGCCGGCAACTTTCTTTTTGATTGAGCTTGTTCTTTTTTGTGCAAACTTAATAAAATTTAGTATTGTAAACCGTTTTGTTTTATGTTAGAATAGCAATGTTAATTTTGTGTGCTTTTGCGCTTTTCTGTGGCGTGACTGCGCAATAAAGGGGTTATGAATATGGCAGAAGAATCGCTAAAAGCGAAGGTTACCGGTTTAATTGACCAGGTCAAGTATAACTGGAAAAAACCGCCAAAGGGCAGATATATGTCCTTTAAAGAAATTGCATCATACTCATTCGGCGGTATAGGTGCATACCTTATTGTTAGTATGAGCTACATCTGTATGCTCGCTACTACAAACACATTTATCACTGGTACGTTAGGTATTACTCCTACAGATATGTACATTCTCTATGTACTTGCGGTTGTATCGAGTATTCCGCTCACCGGCTTGCGTGCAAGTATCGTAGATAATACCCGTAACAAAGCAGGTAAGTACAGACCGTACATACTTATGATGGGTGTTCCGTCCGCACTGTTGTTTATCGGTATGGTTTGGTTCCCGTACGATAAGCTTAAACTTCTTGTCGGCAATTCTGTTGTTATCGGCGACAAAACTGCTGATTATATAGCAAAATGTGCTGTTTTACTTTTGTTCAATGTCGTATTACAGTTCGTTTATATGTTCTTCTACGACGCATACGAAAATCTTATTCACGTTCTTTCACCTAATTCACAGGAGCGTGCCGATGTTGCTTCGGTAAAGAGTATCGTATATTCTCTCGGTCCGTCTATCGTAAATCTCATTATGCCTATCGTTGCGCAGAATGTATTTAAGACTAACTCGACCGATGTTCGTGTTTACAGACTTGTATTCCCGATTCTTGGTATTATCGGTTCTGCTCTTCTTGTTCTTGTTTATGCCAATACACAAGAAAAAATTATTCAGGCTAAGACTCACACTATTCAAATCAAGTTTACCGACGCACTTCGTGCTGTTGCTAAGAATAAGTACTTTTGGATTATTTCACTCGCTTCGTGGATTGGATTTTTGGAAATGGCTTATACCAATATCCTGTTCTGGATTTATAACTACGGTGGCTCAATATCCGGTGATGTCTACAGTATTGTCGTTACCCTGAACGGTAACGCATCTCTGTGGGGAATGCTCCTTGCTCCGTTCTGTATCCGTAAGTGGGGCAAAAAGAAAGTACAGATTGTTACAAACTTGTTCAATATTATGTTCATTTTGCTAATGTTGCCGTTCGTAATTAACAGCTCCGGCGCAGACGGCAATATGTACAGCTATGTTATTTGGGCAGTCCTTGCTTGTCTGTACGCAAACGGTATAGTAAGCGCTTTTGCTCATATCCTTAATCCGTCTATTCAGGCAGATATTCGTGACTATCAGCAGTACAGAACAGGTGAGCGTATCGACGGTATGTTCGCTGCAGTTGCTACTATCGGTAGCGTTATCACTCTCATTACCTCCAGCGTTATCCCTGCTTTGCAGGAAAAGCTCGGTATGACTGTAGCTAATGCAAAGAGAGTAGTCAGCGACCCGATACTTATGTCCCGTGTTCTTCCGGGTGCAAAGCAGACTATAGGTCAAATGCTTCAGGAACAAGCTGCTAACGGCCAGGACCTCTATAACGCATCTAATGCTTTATACGATGTAAATGGTGTACTTATTCCGCTTCTTCGTGTACTTATTATAGTTTCAGCTATCGGTGCTACACTTAATGTTATTCCTTTCTTACTCTATGACCTCACAGAGAAAAAGCAAAAGTGCTATGTTCGTGTGCTTAAGGTTCGTGCAGTATTTGAGGACTATGGCAACAAAGCCCTTAAGGACAAGGACATTGTAGAAATGATTGACCTCGTTAATAACGCAAAAGAGATGGCAGTCGCTACTCCAAAGGTTATTGATAAGGCTTCTTATAGGAATGTCAGTGACGAAGCAGAGCGTAAAGCAGCTAAAAAACAGTACAGAGCTGATATAGAATATAACGAAGAAATCGAAATCTCAAAATTTGTTGTTGATGAGCTTAATAAGTTCGATTCCGACCTCGGCAGACATCAGGTTGCTGTTTATTCCGAAATTGCCGCAGCAGGTCTCGACGGCATAAAGAATACTACATTGTCCGAAGCAAAGGCTGATCTCAAAAAGGCTAAGGCTTTGCCTAAGAATACAAATGACGAAAAAGAGTTTAGAAAGTTTGATATTGAGCTTGCAAAGAACAGAATTTCTGCTGTTAAGTCTTACAACAAGTATTTTGGCAGTGTAAATGATTTTGTTGAGCTTACTTTTGATACTATCGAAAAGTATTATGACAGAGAGGATGAGATTGATGATCTCGTAAATACTCTCACAAAAGAACTCCATATTGCTAAAAAGGATAAGGATTCCCAAGAGGTATCTCGCATTAAGGCAGAAATCAAAAAGCTTACTTCCGAGCGTAAAGAGCTTAATAAACTCACTAAGGAAGAAATGGATAAGCACGCTAAGTTCAACAGAGCTGCAAAGCCATATGTCGACGCAAAGAAACTTCTCACTCAGCAGGAGAACTTCTCCCACTTCGACGAGATTGCCGCACAGTACGATGTTGCTAAGGCTAATGTTGAAGAATCTGATAGACTTGAGGCAGAAGCAGAGGCTAAGCGTATTGCTGAAGAAAAAGAAGAGCTTGAACGCCGCAAGGCAGAAAAAGCCGCTAAAAAAGCAGCAAAAAAGAATAAGTAATACATATTCGTATCCATATGAGGCGGTCATTGACCGCCTCTTTTTTTCCTTATTTTTAATAGTAGGGAGATTGGTTGCCAAAGTCCTTTTCAGTTTTAAAAAATAATTTCAAATTCCTATTGACAAGGTCGGAATTATATGGTAATATGTAAACAAGTTAGCAACGGCTAACCGTGAACTTGCCATTTTCTCCGACTGTGTTCGGTTTCTTTTAACCCTAAACGGTTAGCCAATGATAACTCAAAATTACCTTTCCCTTATTTTCCATTTGACCGAGGCTGTATTTTTTGCAGTCTCGGTCATCTATTTTGTTGCTTTGCCGGTGCTATTATGGTATTATGTATTTGGTGATAAAATGGAACTTAAATTCAAAAACGGAAAATTCAGAATACTTATGATTGCGGACACACAGGAGGGGAAGTCTGTCAGTTCCGATACAATAAAACTTATCGTAGCGGGACTTGACCGCAGTCAGCCGGATTTGGTGGTATTCAGCGGTGATCAAATTTGGGGCAAGCGTAACTTTAAGGGAGACAAGGCTGTAGTTCGGCGTGTCCTCGGCGAGCTTATTCAGCCTGTGATTGACAGAAAAATACCTTTTGCTGTCTGCTTTGGTAACCACGACAGACAAGTAGGTCTTTCTAATGCCGAGCAGTTTGATATTTACAAAACATTTGACGGCTTCATCGGCGAAAGCGATGATGGCGCAGACGGCGTAGGTAATCATTGCTTTGAGATAAAAGACGGCGACGAGATTAAGTATCTCCTGTATACTATCGACAGTCACTCTAACCTTAAGGTAGGCTATGACAGAGTCCACGACAACCAGATTGAGTGGTACAGGAAAATCCGTGACCGCTATGAGTCAAAGTTAGGCTCTGTAGTACCCTCTGTAGTGATTCAGCATATCCCCGTGTGTGAGGTGTTTGACCTTATGCACCGTGTCACATTTACTAAGCGTGGCTCAGTTCGTGGATTCCGCACCCATGACGGCGAGTATTTTATGCTCACAAAGGGCAGAGTTAATCCTGACGGATTTATGAAAGAGTCTCCTGCCGACCCACAAGAAAACGGCGGCGAGTTTGCCGCTATGAAAGAAAAGGGCGATGTTCGAGGCATCTACTTTGGCCACGACCATAACAATTCTTTTCACGGTGACATTGATGGAATAGATGTTGGCTACACCCAGGGCTGTGGCTTTAATGTCTATGGTCCCGGACTCGACAGGGGAGTGCGTGTCATCGATTTGTTCCCTGACGGACATCTCGATACCTTTGACCTTAGATATAAAAATATAGTAGGGAAAAAGGTTGACCACCCAATCAAGTATGCCTTTCTTCAGCTTTGCCCAACTAACACTTTTGATGCTGTTATGCGTGTTGCAAAAGCAATGGGAGTTATTGCTGTTTTGTTGGTGATTGTGCTCATAATTATGATGCTCGGTGCATAGTTTTTGTTGATTTTTTTGGCACGATTTTTTCTCGTCAAGAATTAACAATTTGTTTCAAAAATATCCTTGACTTTGTATATCTTCATCTTTATAATACAATGCTGTGTGATTTAAAAGAATTATACAGAGGGAGGATATTTGTATGAAAAAATGCATTACAAAAATATTTGCTGCTGTTCTTTCTGTAGTTATGGTACTTGTTCCTGTATCTATGAATGTATTTGCAGCTGATACTATGACACTTAGTGAAAATCCGGGCATGAATACCGATTATTATTCTAATGTTGTATATCACGGAGAAAACTATGTTGCTTCACTGTTTCAAGGCGTATCTAAGGATAAAGTTATCGCTGTTAAAAAAGGTGAAACTGTAAAACTTACTTACGGTGCGGCAGACCATAGCGATACAGTTTATGCTAATGTAGATTGGAGTTCGCTGAGTCAAGGTTATTGGAACTATGGTAATGGCACTGATTTCTGTGTAGCTACTGACAGTAAATTTACATTTAGCGGTGATGGTGTTACTGCAACAGTAGGCGGCTTTGGTTCCGAATCTAATCAAAACGGTAAATATGGTCAGGGACACGCAGGCGGTACTGCATTGCAGACTACATTTACTATTGATACATCTAATCTTGAGGCAAAGACATACAATATGACGTTGCATTTCAAGTATCAGTTCAAGCAATATAAAAGTAGTTGGTTTAGTAAATCATGGAATACGATGAAAGAATATGGCGGAGATATATCCGGCTTTAAACTCATAGTTCTTGACGAAAAGATGGACGCTATGGGCGGCTCAATTCGTGTTGCCAATTCTTCTAACAAAAATATTTCCGGCCTCCGTTTTGGCTTTCAGACCACTGAGAGCGAGGATAACATTAAGGAGTACGGTTTCCTCTATTCCTATGATGAGCGTAATGCGGCTACGCTTACTGAGGATGCCACCGGAGTAATCAAAACAACCGCTTCTAACTATATAAACCACGGTGACTATACCACATTTAATCTTGTGTTCACCGGCATTACTTCACAGTATTATGATATGAAAGTGTCTGCTCGTTCATATGTTGTTACTAATGACGATGTAGTTCACTATTCAGATGTAAAGGTTCGCTCCTTTAAGGAAGTTGCCAACAATATCCTTTCTGACCCGGATGTAGAGCAGGATACTAAGGATGCTATCCAAAAGATGCTCGACTCAGGCAGTATTGATGCCTAACTAATTTACTCAGAAAGGAAAAACTATAGGATGAAAAAATATAATAAACCATCGGTGAATGTAAGAAAGTTTGATTTTAATACTTCTGTTTTCACCACAAGTTCAGATGATAATGACCGTCCATTTAATCCGTTTATGGACAGCTACAGAATAAATAAGATTTTTGGTGATAGAGCTTGAATAAAAAGATTATAATTGCAATCTCAGTTACAATTATTATTGCGGCACTTGTACTTGTCGGTTGCTCAAATAACGATGCTATTGATGTTCCGGATACAACTTCTCCGACATCAACGACTGCGGGTACTGCTTCAGTTCCCGAAACTACGATGGAGCCGCATAGCTCAGAAACACCTGCGGAGAGTTCTGCTTCCGGCACAACCTCTGCTGCGAACACAAGCGGTACGACAAAATATTCTTCTGCTGCACATTCGGCGATCTCTCGCAGCGCAGACAATAATGTTACTTTTTCTGCCCCTAAGTCTCCAAAGACTACTGCTAAGAAAAAGTCAACTTCTCACAGAGTAACAAAGAAGATTGCTCCTCGTACTACAAATACGACTGCTCATCGCAAAACAACTACTGCAAAGCATAGTACCGCTACTACCAAAAAGCACACCACAACAAAAAAACAAACCAACCCCACTACAACTACCACCACAAGGGTGACTACCAAAATCGGCACTGACCCAAGCGGTTGGGTATCAAAGTGGTATTGATTTGTTTTGATAATGACAAAATATCTAAAAAGGCGACAACACCGTTCGGTGTTGTCGTTTTTTTTTGCAGTAATATTATTTTTTATCTTCATCCGGCTTCAATATTTTTGTCTTAAATATTCCTTCTGCCTTTTCAGATATGTATTCTTTTGCAAAATCGGCACTGACTTTTTTTATTATCTGCTTGAATCTGTCCTTTTGTTTTTCATCCAGCTTTGAAAAATTATCTATCAGGCTAATGCATTTTTTGATGTCGATAGTTCTTATGTCGTAAAAGTCATCTATACCTATGCTTTCAGCCAAATACTCCAGTGTATCAAAAAACAGTGCCAAATCATCGTCGCCTACATAATCTATCAGTGTATTGATGTAGTCCTCGGTGAAATCGCTCATTGCATCGTATTTTTCCTCGGTTACGGGATGGTCGTCCTCTATTACCCAGGAGGATACCTGATGCTGTTTTAGACCTGTGTTTGTGCTCTTTACTATTATCGGCTTTTTGTCGTGGTACAACATTCTGCCTATTATCGAACCCTGTGGTGTGTACAGATGTATTTTATCCTCGATTTGTTTATAATCGTATCTGTCGAAAAACCATTTTGGAAAACCCGGTGCGTCGTCTTCGTACACTGCTTTGATTCTCTTTTTTAAGCTGTTTGAGCAGTTTACCGCCGCAAATACCGCCAGATTTCCGCCTTTTGAGTGACCTACGATTCTTATGTCACCGCTGTGCATCATTGCACACTCCTGAAAATAATACAGTGCTTCTATCTGTGCAGGCACAGGGAACATATATGACAGCATTGCCGACTCCTTTGTGCCCGTTACAGTTATGTCGGTTCCTCTGAATGCCGTCAAAAAGCTGCCGTCATCTAAGATAAACGATATTGCGGAAAATTGTTTGTCTATCCCGTCGTTTATGTTGTTCACATAGTGGCATAGCATTACTTCGCCAAAGCGTTTTGTGTCGGCACAGGCTTTCAGCAGTGCCGCCGACTTTTTGCTTATACCTATCATATCGTCTATTTCTTCCTCACTGTGAGTGCCGAAAAATTCTTTCGATGCGTTTTTTAGCTTTATTGAACTTTGCAGTCCCACTATACCGCCAAAGTCGGTATATGCAAGCTGGGAAAATACGAGATTGTCTACAGCGTTGAATTCTTTTTCTCCAAAAGTTTTGTCGCCGTGTTTTTTAATGTACTCAGTCATAAATATCACCCTGTATATTATATCATATTTGTATTGCTTTGTCACAATATGTTGACCTTTTCGCCATTTTATGATAAATTTATATTATATTTGGAGGTGCCTAAATGATTTATAAGATAAAAGGCAATTTGCACAGAGATTTCAGCGTTATGGCTGATAATGTTCTCGACGGCAGGGCGTATTTTATACCCTTTGCAGATGAAAATTTATTTAATGACAGTGATATAAGAAACGAGAGATATACATCTGACTCAGTTACCGTGCTTAGCGGTGACTGGGATTTTCGCTACTATTCCGATGAGACCGATATTCCTCGTGAGCTTGATACCGAATCGGTGGAATTTGATACTGTTTCCGTTCCGTCCGTGTGGCAGTTCACCGGATATGAGGAGCCGTATTATGTCAATTCACGCTATCAGTTCACGCCTAATCCGCCCGAAATACCCGAGCACTGCTCAGCTGCATTGTATCGCAAGACTTTTGATGTTTCGGCAGAAGATGCAGAGCGTGACTATATTCTCACATTCTTAGGCGTTGCCGGAGCGATAGAGGTGTATTTTAACGGTGAGTATGTAGGCTACAGCGAGTGCAGTCACAACACTGCCGAGTATTCCCTTACTGGCAAGGTAAAAGAGGGGACTAATGAGATTTTGGTCCTTAATCATAAATGGAGCAATGCCACCTATCTTGAGTGTCAGGATATGTTCAGATGCAACGGCATATTCCGTGATGTTTTGCTGACTTCTGCTCAGGGACCGGCACTGTGGGATATGAATGTCAAAACAGAGTTTAATTCCGATGGCACATATAATATGACTGTTTCCTGTGATGTAACTGAGGATTGTACAGTTCTTGCAAAGCTTGCAGACGATAAAATTATCATTGCCGAGTCTGAGTCAGACACAAAAGACAAAAAGTGCAGCTTTGAATTTAAGAACCTTTCTGTTAAAGAGTGGAGTGCAGAAATTCCGTTTCTCTACACTCTTACCCTCGGTATTTCTGACGGCAAGGAGATTTATCAGTACATAAAACGCCCTGTCGGTTTTAAGCATATTAAGATTAACGGCAATGTCTTTACTTTTAATAACAAGGCAATTAAGCTCTTGGGCGTCAATCATCACGATACCTCAGCCCACAACGGCTATGCTATGACACCTTATGAGATGGAGAGAGATGTCCGTATATTTAAGGAGTATAATGTCAACTGTGTCCGTACCTCTCACTATCCGCCTGACCCGTTGTTCCTCGATTTGTGCGATGAATACGGCGTTTATGTTGTGGATGAGGCAGATATAGAGACTCACGGCTGTGAGGTCGAGATGCACAAGCCGGGCATTGTTTCCGGCAATCATATTTGGCAGTCACGATATTTGGACCGTGTGATGCGTATGTATCAGCGTGACAAAAATCACCCTTCCGTTACCATGTGGTCTTTGGGCAACGAGGCACACGGCTACCTTAATCAGGATGCCTGCTATGCCGAGCTTAAAAAATATACGGATATTCCTGTTCACTATGAGGGTGTATGCCGCACTAAGAGATGGGCATACGATGTGATTTCGCAGATGTATCCGTGGTTCCAAATTGTCAGCAAAATTTCTGAGGGCAGAGGCTTATCCAATAAGTTTTATTCAAAACCGTATTTTATGTGTGAGTATGCTCATGCCATGGGCTTAGGTGCAGGTGAGCTTGATACATATGTAGATTATTTCCTTAAGGCGTCAAATATGATGGGCGGCTGTATTTGGGAATTTTGTGACCACGCAGTTTATCACGAAGACGGCGAGTATCGCTATACCTACGGCGGTGACCATTGCGAAGAAAAGCATGACAGTAATTTCTGCGTAGACGGATTGTTTGACCCTGAGCGTAATCCCCACGCCGGCGCTATCGCAATGCGAAATTGCTACCGCAGCGTCAGGGCTGCTCATGATGGCGGTAACTCTTTCTTATTTAAGAATATTAACCTTTTTGCTCCGGTAGAATATGTAGTCAAATGGGTTGCATTTTCTGATGCAGAAGAAATTGCCGCCGGCGAAGAATTGCTGAAGCTGGCACCGGGTGAAAAAAAGACAGTTACCCTCGATTACACCGCTACAGAAAACGGCTCACTGGATGTTGTATTCAGATATTATGATAACGATGGCACTGAGCGTGGTGCAGAGCAGCTTACACTTTCTGCGTCCGAAAAGATTTACAGCATAAAGTGTGACCACGCACCTGTTGTAACTAAGAACGAAAAGAAGCTTGTCATTTCTTTTGACGGCGGAAAAATGATTTATAATACAAAAACAGGCTTTTTCGAGAGCTACGAAAAAGATGGCAGGCAGTACCTTAATCCTGCTCCGTTTGGCAGCGCACCGGGCTTTTGCCCCACAATTTTCCGTGCCCCTATTGATAACGATATGAATTTTAAGAGGGTGTGGGACATCAGTGCTTTGTCTACCGAATATCCTGTTTGTACTACAAAAAAGAAGGGCGCATACACTGTTGAGGACAACAAAGTTGTTTTTGAAAACTTCTATCGTCTCGATACAGTAAAGAAAAAGGGCGTAGCAAAGCTGAAGATTACTGTATCAATATACGGCGACGGCACTGTCAAGGTGGCATACGAGGGACTCTGCAGCTTTATTTTCCCATATGTTCCTCGTTTCGGTTTGGCAGTCGAAATGCCTGCCGAGTACAATAATGTAACATATTTCGGCAGAGGCGACCGAGCTAATACTTCCGACTTTAAGGCTCACGCTGTGCTCGGTGAGTATTCTATGACCGTTGACGAGATGCACGAGAATTATATTATGCCGCAGGAATCTTCTATGCGTACCGATGTTTATCACGCAAAGGTAGTTGATGGCGAGGGCAGGGGATTAGAGTTTATTTCCGCCGCAGAGCCGTTTATCTTCGGCGCAGACCACTATACCTCCCAGATGTGTGCAAAGGCGTCTCATATTGAGGCTCTCCATCGTTGTGACACTACAGTCGTTCACCTTGATGCATATATGCTCGGTGCCGGCAGTAATGCCTGCGGACCTATTCCTACTTCCGCACACCGACTCCATAGGATAAAAGGTCAAAAGCAAACTATTGTTATAAAACCTGTATAATTATTTTTTATTGTTTAGAAAGGCACATAACAGTGCCTTTCTTTTTTTATTTTCTATCTTTCTATTTTTATTTTTTATATTGACAATAAATCCCACATATGATATTTTAGTGATATAAGCCCCCACACGCATACGATTTTTGATTATGATTGTTATAACTTATAGGGTGAAGTAATATGAACAAATTATTTAAAATAGGTCTTTCTCTCTTTTTGATATTGATTATGACTGTTTCCGTATTTTCCGGTTGCAGTTCTAATGTGTCACACAAAGAAAAAGAAATCACCAAAAGTCATGAGATAACCTTGCCTAAAGAAACAGAGGATATTATATCCGGCAGCTTTAGCAAGGCGAGCGGCTATTATTCTTTTAATAAAAAAACAGGCGTTTTCACCATTGATTGCAGCGGGCTGCTCTTTACTGATTTTGCCGATGTAGACAGTGACGGTGCAGTCACTTATGATACCTACAATTATGAAGAACACAAAGAAGGCAAAAAATTAGACGGAACAAAAGTTAAGTCTGTTGTATTTGATGACGGAGTTACAGTTATCGGTCCAAATCCTATTTGTTATTTTAAGAATCTTAAAAAGGTGACATTGCCTAAGTCAACACGCCGAATACTTAGAGATTGCTTTCCTAATACCATTGAGCTCGATACAGTAGTTTTTGACGGCACAAAAGAGGAATGGAACAATATTATGATTGACGACCTGAATAATGATGCCCTATTAAATTGCAAAAACATCGAGTTTACAGGCAATCAAAAAGATCTAGCTGCTAATGATTACGAGGGTAAGCATTACGAAACTTGTTATTTTAAGGATGGAAAAGTTACCGCAAAGCTTGACTATTTTACAGGCGTTACTATTGTTTCCGGCAAAGGCAGGACTGACAACAGAAATGACTCGGATTCCAAGTCGATTGGCTATTGTATGGCCGGTTCTCCCGAAGATGGCACGATTCCCAGAACCACCGATACTTTGGTGTACAAAGAGGGGATAACTGTTATCACTTATAAAAATGCCGCAGGAACGGGTATGCGTAAGTTATACTTGCCCAAAACATTAAAAAGAATAAAAGAGAACGCTTTCAAAAGTAATGATGATTTGACCGATGTCTATTATGCCGGAACAAAATCGCAATGGAATAAAATTAAAATAGATTCCGGAAACGAGCAGTTTGATTATGTTACCATGCATTTTGGTGTGGATTATGAAATGTAGGTGGCTCAATGAAAAAGTATAAAAAAATAATTATTGTTTTAGCTGTACTTATTGCAGTTGTTGCAGTTATCATATTGCCATTGAATTTCTCTCCAAAAAGTACAGTCGAAAAAGAGTATTCTTATACAACTATTACCACAGATGTGCAGAGCAAGAATACTATAGTCGGAAGACTTGACCGTAATGCTGCTTATGTTTTTAATAAAGACACAGGCGAAATGACAATAAAATGCAAAGGAAATTTGCTCACTCATTTTGCTTGGGGATCTATTAAAGGCTATGATGATTCCGACTGTGATTCTGTTACATTTGAACAAGAAGATTACCAAGAGCCTTTGGCGATAAAAAATATAACCTCTCTTGTTTTCACCGATGGAGTAACGCTAATCGGTGAAAATCCGGTAAGATTTTTCAAAGACATTAAGACGGTTACATTCCCATTATCGACCAAAAGAATTCTTGATAATTGCTTTCCTGATTATATGAAACTTGATAAGGTTGTGTATGATGGAACAGAGGCTGAATGGAATAAAATAATTATCGGCGACAAAAATAATGATGCCCTATTAAGTTGCAAAAACATTGTGTTTAATAATAAATCTTCTGATGATGCAGATTTTGAACAGTACAGATATAGGTCCGTAAAATACAAAGGCGGCAAAACTAAAGCCACAGTAGACTATTTTACAGGAGAGCTTAAAGTAGAGGGCAGAGGAATTTTATCAGATATTCATGTTTCTTCCAATGATGAATCTCTTCCTGACTCCGTACTCAAAGATTTGAGTGAAGTTCCTTTGTTTTCGTCGGATATAACTATTTTTCCGATAATAAATACTCTGATAGTTGAAGACGGAATAACTGTTATTACAGCTGAAAAATTTGAATCATCTTATCTCAAAAAAGTTTACTTGCCTAAGAGTGTCATTATGATTCAAAAGAATGCTTTTAATCATAACAAAGAACTTACCGATGTCTATTATGCCGGCTCTAAGAAACAGTGGGAGTCAGTAAAAATTTCAAAGGGCAATGACGATCTGAAAAAAGCAAAAATCCATTATAATACAGAATATTAAAACAAAGCAGTGCAAAGGATTTTCCCTTGCACTGTTTTTCTTGTCGGCTTTTATTGCCGTTAATTCAGTTGTTTAGTAAATGCCTTGCTCCATCATAGCCTCTGCAACTTTTTCAAAGCCTGCAATGTTAGCACCGGCTACAAGGTTATAACCGAGGTCGTATTTTTCTGCTGCAGCTACTGAGTTATGATATATGTTCTTCATAGCGTTGTGGAGCTTTGTGTCCACTTCTTCTGCTGTCCATGAGAGACGCTGACTGTTCTGGCTCATTTCGAGACCTGATACACAAACACCGCCTGCATTTACTGCCTTAGACGGAGCCACAATAATGCCGTCTGTGTCTATGAGCAGGTTGAGTGCCTCCTCCGTAGTAGGCATATTGGCAACTTCTATATAATACTTTGTACCGTTAGCGATAATTTCCTTAGCCTCTTTTATTCCTACCTCGTTCTGTGTAGCACAAGGCATAGCAATATCAACTTTTACGCCCCAAGGTTTCTCGCCTTTGTAGAACGGTACACCGAACTTGTCGGCATAGTCCTCACATCTGTCTCTGCCGGATGCTCTCATCTCAAGAAGATAGTTCAGCTTTTCTTCTGTAATAATACCATCCTTATCATATACATAGCCGTCAGGACCTGAGATAGTAACAGGAATGCCGCCCAACGCAGCAATTTTCTTACAAGCACCCCAAGCAACATTACCGAATCCCGATATAGCAAAGGTCTTGCCCTTGATAGTATCATTTTCGTGTTTGAGAACCTCGCAGGTATAGTATACAGCACCGTATCCTGTAGCCTCAGGTCTTATCAAAGAACCGCCGTAGGACAAGCCCTTACCTGTGATAACACCGTTTTCAAATGCGTCAGAAATTCTTTTATATTGACCGAACAAAAATCCGATTTCTCTTGAACCTACACCGATATCTCCGGCAGGAACGTCTACATTGGGTCCGATATGACGATAAAGCTCTGTCATAAACGCCTGACAAAATCTCATAATCTCGCCTTTACTTCTGCCTCTTGGGTCAAAGTCGGAACCACCCTTCGCACCGCCCATAGGTAAGCCTGTAAGTGAGTTCTTAAATGTTTGCTCAAATCCAAGGAAGTACATAATAGATGAGTTTACACTCGGATGGAATCTCAATCCGCCTTTGTACGGACCGATAGAGGAGTTGAACTGTACACGATATCCACGGTTGATTTGAGTCTTGCCGGCATCGTCTACCCATGCAACTCTAAATGTAATCAGTCTGTCCGGCTCTGCCATTCTTGTCAGCAAATCGTCCTCAACATATTCGGGATGCTGTTCGATTACTTTTTCAAGTGACCTGAATACTTCTTTTACGCACTGAATATACTCCGGCTTTGAGCAATCTCTGCGTTCTACGGTTTTTATTACGTTTTCTATGTATTCATTCATACATAATCCCCCTTATCAGTGAGTAGCGACTCACTCATATTTTCAATTTTACTATAACACTTCCACAGAAAAAATCAATACCTAAAAATAAATTTATGCAATGTGACGAATAACAGACCACTATCGACAAATTGATATTTTTTGTTTTGTGAAAATTAACAAAAAGAGGGGAAATGTATCTTATAACAAAAACGACAGCGAACTTAGTCCGCTGCCGCCTTTTATCTATGTTGCACGATTAACTGCAGCAACCGCAGTCACCACAGTTGCCAAAGCCTCCGCAGAGCAGGAGAATGATTATCAAAATGATTATCCAAGAAGAACCGTTACAACCGCAACCGTTATTACAGCAACCCATAGCGAAACCTCCTTTCCTGTTTCTAAAGTATACTATGACCGTAAAAATAATTTGTGAAAATCAGCCTCTTGACAAATGACAAAAACAAGTATATATTTGTAGTAGCAGTTAGCAACAGCTAACCATTTAATTTAGAAACAATAGTTAGCGAGCGCTAACCGACAGGAGAACACTATGGCTTTGATAGAATTCAAAAATGTAACAAAAGAATATCTTACCGGTTTCCATCAGCTAAAGGCTTTGGATAATGCGAGCTTTTCTATAGAAAAGGGCGAGTTCGTTGTTATTCTCGGTCCTTCGGGCGCAGGAAAATCAACACTGCTGAACCTCTTAGGCGGTATGGATTCCGTGACTTCCGGTGAAATTATTGTTGATGGAAAGAATATTGCATCGTATAACGAAAAACAGCTTACAAAATACAGAGCACAGGATGTTGGTTTTGTGTTTCAGTTTTATAACCTTATTCCGACACTTACGGCTTATGAGAATATTGAACTTGTGTCAGATATATGCAAAAATGCGCTGAGTCCCACCGAGGTGTTGGAGCAGGTGGGACTCCTTGACCACAAATTGCAGTTTCCGTCTCAGCTGTCGGGTGGTGAGCAGCAGCGTGTGTCTATAGCTCGTGCAGTGTCAAAAAATCCAAAAATGCTGCTTTGTGACGAACCTACAGGCGCATTGGACAGTGAGACAGGTGTCCAAATTTTGACTCTGCTCCAAAATCTTTCTCGTCAGCACGAAAAGACGGTTGTCATTGTTACTCATAACTCAGCATTGGCAGAAGCTGCCGATAAGGTTATACGAGTAAAGAACGGAAAAATTAAGAGTGTTACTATAGCCAAAAATCCAAAGGCAGTCAGCGAGGTGGTTTGGTAATGCTCAGAACAAAAATGTTTCAGGATATGAAAGAACATAAGCTCCAGTTTATATCCATATTCCTTATGGCTTTTATCGGTGTATATATCTTTGCCGGTATCGGCGGAGAGTGGGCAGGCGTAAATCATTATCGTGAGCATTATTACGAAGAAACTAATCTTGCTGATGGTTGGATTTGGGGCGAAGGCTTTACCGATGACGACTTAAAAAAGGTAGAAAATATAGACGGTATCGACAGTGTAGAAAAGCGTTGCTATCTTCAGGTCACAGGTAAAGACAGCTACGCCCCCACAGTGTATTTTTACGGCCTCGATAAAAATGAGATATGCAAACCCTATGTTGTTGAAGGTGAGGACTTTGACCCATCGGCTACAGGCAAAATGTGGGTAGACCAAAAATTTGCCGAAAAGAAAAACCTAAAGGTAGGGGATAGCTACACTTTTTCTTTTGACTCTACTGATTTTACCTTAAAGGTAGCCGGATTGGTTTACTCCTCCGAGTATCAGTATTATTGTAACGATACTGATATGTGGCCGGATTATAACAAGGTAGGCTTTGTTTATGCACCGGTATCGAGTATTCCTATAAAAGACTATATAATCAATTACATACAGAACAGTAATAAATCCGTATCCGAGCTTGTGGACCAGTTTGCAAATGAAAATGATGAGATAGCTAAAAACAGAAAAATGCTGGACGGCTTGTCAAAGGACTTTATTTGCAAACAGCTAAAAAAGGCTGATGTCTCCGAATTTAATGAGATGGTGCCGTATACTCAGATTATATTTAAGTCGTCAGTAGACGCTTCTACTCTTAATGATAAGATAGATTCTGTTCTCAAGGGCAGATATGCTGCCTACACAACTCGTGCTGAAACCTCAGGTATCGTTATGCTCGACTCGGAGATGGAACAGCATAAGATGCTTGGCTCTATCTTTCCTGTAGTCTTTGTGGCTATTGCTGTTCTTGCTATTATCACTTGTATGAATCGTTTGATTAACAATCAGCGTGTGCAGATTGGTACGCTCAAGGCTTTGGGATTCAGCAAGGGCAGAATCATTTGGCATTATGTTAATTATGGATTGTGGCTCAGTCTTGCAGGCGCTGTACTTGGCGCAGTAGTAGGACCGCTCACATTGCCGTATTTGTTCTATGGCACAATGAAATCGTATTATTCATTGCCAAAATGGACTCCGGGCTTTGATATTTCATTTCTCTATGTAATACTTATTACAGTAGCGGCGTGTACATTGGCTACATTGTTTAGCGCCCTTGGACTTTTGGGCGGAACACCGGCGGAGGCGCTCCGCCCAAAACCGCCAAAATCATATAAGCTCACTCCTCTTGAGAGAAGTAAAAATTGGAAAAAACTGAATTTCAACTTCCGTTGGAGCTGGCGCAGTACGATTCGTGGCAGAGCAAAAACGCTGATGGGTATTCTCGGTACACTCAGCTGTATGGCACTGCTGATTGGCTCAATGTCCTGCTATGATTCTATTACCGATTTGGAAAAGTGGAACTATAATGAGATAGAAACTCAGCAGACACGCCTTGTGCTTGACAGTGATATAAAAATTAAGGACGCCGAAAAGATAAAAGACGATATAGACGGCGAACTGATTATGTCCAACGCCATCGAAATTAAGGCTAATAATGTCCGCAAAACCTCACAGGCCACAATTACCGACGGCAGCGGTACATATTTTATTACCGATACAAAACGACAGCAGGTTACACCCACAGACGATACCTTTGCTGTAACAAAGAAGGTTGCGGACTCTCTCGGCATAAAAGAGGGGGACAAGGTGGATTGGCATATATATACCTCTGATAAATGGACTACCTCCACTGTCACGCTCGTCTGCCGCAATCCTATGACGCAGGGTATTGTCATCACTCGAAACACGCTCGAAAAGGCAGGCTATGATTTTAAGCCGAATTATGCCGACACAAAAAAGGTGCTTAAGGATTACAACAAAAAAGGTGTTGCAAATCTGATGACTTCTGAGGAAATGCACAACTTTATGGCAAACTATATGGAGTCTATGAATATGATGGTAGGCATATTGATATTTATGGCGATTCTTATGGCTGTGGTAGTTCTACACAACCTCGGCCAGTTGACATTTACCGAGAGACAGCGAGAGAATGCGACACTTAAGGTGCTGGGTTTCTCTACCACAAAAATTATGAAAAGCACCCTGTACCAAAATCTGATGTTTGCTGTTATCGGCGTAATTCTCGGTGCACCTGCAGGCATGTGGCTCGTTCAAATTATGATTGACAGTGCCGGTGAGTCCTTTGATATGATGGCTAAGCTGAGCGTTCCGTCATTCATATTCAGTATGGCTATGACTATAGGTGTTTCTGCTCTCGTCAGCCTTATGATGAACAAAAAGATAAGAAAACTGAATATGGTCGAATCTCTAAAAGGTGTAGAATAAAAATAAATAACTCACTGTATCTGTACAGTGAGTTATTTATTTTATCTTTTCTAAGTCTTTTTTCAGTTCTTCTATATTTTTGTATCTGTCGCCGATGCTGATAGCGGTGCATTTTTTGATGATTTTTCCTATTTTGCCTTTTGGTATTTCAATAGTAGGGTGTACCCCTGTCAGCATAATGTTCATCATAATTCCCAGAGCATATATGTCGGTCTCCGGTCTGCTTTGAGACAATCCGAATTGCTCCGGTGCGGCATATCCGATCGTTCCGAGATTTTGGGTGTCATTGTCCTTTTGAACCGACAGCAGCGTCGCTATGCTTAGGTCAATCAGCGTTGCGTGTCCGTCACTTTTCACTATTACATTGGCTGGCTTAATGTCCCTGTGGATGATATCGTTGTTGTGCAGTATTTCCAATGCGTTGCATATATCTACTGACCAACGAATCACATCATTTTGGTTTAGGTCGCTGTCGCCTATGTATTCGTTTGCGGCAGTGCCCTCTATATATTCCTCCAAAACATACAGTGCCTCATCGTCAGACGCCACAATGTATATTTGCGGCAGATAACCGTGCATATCTACTGTATTCAGTTTTCTGAAAACATCGTCGTTTCTGTTATAGGTTTTTAACAGCAGTATGCTCTGCTTCTTTTTTTTATGCTTGTATAACGATAGCTCACTTATTGCATTTTGCGACAGCTTTTTTTCAAACTCAAAGTCGTCGTCAAGTGAGCTGAATATATAATTAACAAGTTCGTTCATTGCAGTATCGGTTCTCCCGCTTTGTCTAACAATTCATTTGTTTCCAAAATTGTCAAATCGTGTGATATAGCATATATCAATATGCTGTCTCTCTTGAGCTTAGGATAGAGCGAGGCTTTGCCGCAATATTTCAGTGCCGTCTGGCAGTCCTCAAGTGTAAGATGCATTGCTAGTGTCAGACATACTATCTTGTCCGTGCTGGGAATTTTCTTTCCGTTGATTATTTCATAAAAATAATAGTATGATAGTTGCGCCTTGTTGATAATGTTAGAGTTTGTCATTTTTGACTTCTTTATCATTCTTGACCAAAACTTGCTCAGATTTACCTCAATGAGAGAGTTTTTGTTTTTCTTTATGTACGACTCAATGTTTACTCGCTTTTTTGTAAGCTCTTTCATCAGGTCATCTGTAGCCTTTTCGAGTTCCTTTGAGTCTTTTTTTTCGTCTTCGGTCAGCACTTCCTGCTCTGTTATTTCCTCTGTTATCATCATTTCACCTTGTTTCTCAGCGATATATTATTTTGCCGTGAAAATACTGTTTTCCGTCCAAATCCGCCGTAGTGCCTGCATAGATATATATTGTCTTTAGGTTGGGCATACTGCGGAACAGCTCGTTATAGTCACACTCCACATCTTCTCTCGTACTGAATTTAAGCGTGGTAATGTATTTGTTGTCAAAAGCTCCACGAGATATTTTCTTTACCTTGTAAGGAATTTCGTAGGTGCTGTCCTTTTTGTCAGTAGGATATTTTTTTAGTACCGAACCGCTTATTGTCGGTGTAAGCACCTCGTTTGTGGTTTTCTTTTTTGTCGGCTTTGCAGTCGTCGCTTTTGTCGTAGGAGCCGTTGTGGTTGTTGTGGTAGTAGGCTCGGTCGTCGTTGTCGTAGTCGTAGGAACAGTTGTGCTTTCTGTAGTTGTTACTTTTTCTTTTTTCTTAGTTGTTGGTTTTAATGTTGTGGCGGTACTCGCTTTTTTAGTAGTAACGATTTTTGCAGTTGTTGTTTGCTGTGGCTTTGTTTTCTGCTGAGATGCAAATATTATCGTGCTGCTTGATATGAGTATAATCGCCGCTAAGGCAATGAGCAGAGCCGCTGCTGTTTTTTTCTTTTTCGATTTAGTATCGGTAGGTTGTGACTTTGTGGTTCTCAGTCCGGTCACATATTTTCCGCAGTGCATACAATATGGGGATTCCTCCGGTATCGCACTGTTACAGTGGGGACACTTCTTTTCGCTCATTAACTATTCCTCTAATGACAGTTTCTGTTTACTAATAAATATACAACTTACATTATAGTAGATAAATAATATCTTGTAAAGTGAATTAAAAAAATAAAAAAAGTCAGCCGACAGCTTATAGATATTTCTTTCATGCAATGTTATAATATCGATATGTATATAAAAAAGCCCGACAGCGTCGGGCTTTTTATGTTTCTTATCTGTTTATGCGTTTGCTTCGTTACGCATTTTTTCTTCTCGTCTCTCCTCCAGCTCCTTCTGAGCCTTTTCCTTTGTCTTTCCAGTGTAGTCATTGAAGAACATTGGGATGATTGTGAGCAAAAATCCGATAGCCGGTACTATTGTTACGAGAGCAATGAGCATCTTTTGTGTTTCTTGTGACTGCTGGAAAAAGATTTGGCGTCCTGCCACATCAACGAGGGATTTGTCTACTGCCTTGAAGTCTGAGCGGTCCAAAATTTGACCGAATACGAATGTAGCCACAGCCGCATTAACTTTAGAGAGGAATGTCTGGAACGCAAAGCATACGCCCTCCTGTCTCTCTCCTGTTTTCCATTCCAGATAGTCTACTGCATCCGCAATGAGTGCATAGGTAATAACATTGTATATACCCAGTGGCAGACCCATAAGGAACAGGAATACCCACAGTACATAGATATTAGCCTTAGTTACATCGTGAGCCATTACTACATAGCACAGTGCGTGTACTACCATACCGAACAGAGCAGAGCCGATATAAATTTGCTTGAGTGAAAATTTCTTTCTCAGCATAGGGAATATAGCCATTGCCGGTACCATACCCACACCGATAGCTACTGTGAGAGTAGTTACGATTGTTCCACGAGGAATCCAAAAATCATATGCCTTTGCTGCGTCAACATTGTCAATAAGAACCTTTTGAGCACCAGGCAGGAAGTCTTTGAATATCTGTGCGAAATCTGTGTAGTTTTGGATGATTACATAGTTGCCGATATAGTCTGCGCATTGGTTAGCAGTTACCATTGTAGAGCCTAATACTGCGGCAAAAATTACTATGATAAGCAGCTTGTTTTTGCCGAGAACAACGAATGTCTCTTTGAATGATGGTGTGTGATCCATCTTTGGTACCCTCTCTTTTGATACAAAGAATATCAAAATTGAAAGTGCACAGCCCAAAACAGCAAATATTAAACCGCTTACAAAGAAACCTTTTGTGTAGCCCATGTTGCTCTGATAAAGAATAGGCACCAAAAGAGCAGGGAGTATACCGCCGAATGTTGAACCGAGTCTTGCAGTGGAGATGAATGAAGTTCTTTCACTCTCGAGCGGAGTGATAACAGATGACAGTCCCCAAAACGGTACATCCTGAATAGTGAATGCTACACCCCAAAGTATGTAGGTCACCAAAGCCCAAACAAATGCTGCTTTTGAGCCCTCTGCAAACGGAGCGGTGAACAGTGCTATTGTGCATATTGCAATCGGTATCGGTGCAAACAGGAGATACGGTCTCATTTTGCCCCATCTTGATTTTGTTCTGTCTACTATCATACCCATAACCGGGTCATTCAGTGCGTCGAATATTCTGCCGATTAGTATGATTGTTGTGCCTTGCTTAAGCGTAAGACCGGCACCGTTTTGGAAAAATACAAGAGTAAACATTGACATCAGTGTATATATTCCGCTTCGTCCGAACGCACCTACGGTAAAGCAGATACGCTCTTTCATTGTTAAATATTTCTTTTGTTCCATTACTTTTTCCTCACTTTATATGCCGGCAGAATTATCGGCTTTTTCTCTCCGACCATCAGCATCTGCTCAATCAGCTGTTCCTTCAGTTCTTTGCGAATTGCTTGATACTTTTTGTCTTTGATTAAGTTATGCTTTTCGATTGGGTCTTTCTCCAAGTCGTAGAGATAGTCCTCAAAATATATATCCGATTTTGCGTGAGCATATCCGCAGGGGGCAGCGTCACGGACGGCATATTTGTACCTGTCTGTTCGTATCGCTCTGGAGTTTGATGCCTCACTGATTTGCATAAATACATTTTTTCTCGGAGGCTCTTCCTTTGTGATTTGCTTAGTCAGGTCGATACCCATATACTGCGATGGTATATCTATGTCTGCCATTGACATAAGGGTAGGGGGCAGGTCAATCAGAGATGTGAGCTCGGTTTCTCTTTTACCGCCTACGAATTTTCCGCCTCTGATTATCAGAGGCGTGTGTGTTGCACTTTCGTGACAACTGCGCTTATATTCCAAATTTCTTGTTTTGAAATGACTTCCGTGGTCGGAGGTATAGATTATGATTGTGTCATCATAGATACCCTCGTCTTTCAGCTTTTGTACCAGTTTGCCCACGTTGTAGTCCAGCCTGTTTATTGCCGAAATATAGTCAGGATACATTTCCTTATAATCACCGGGCAGGAATGACAGGTCATCCGGTATAGGATAGTCCTTGTAGTCTGCTACGGTTTCCTTATAACCCTCATAGCAGTGATGGTCATTTTGATGGTGCGGTTCCAACTGGCTCACAAACATAAAGAACGGCTTCGTCTTATCTCGTTTCTCTATATATTCTGTAGCATAGTCATTGATACAGTCGGCTCTGTAGCCCTTAAAATCGAGCTTGTTTCCGTTTTCATCAAAGATAAATCCGTCGTAACCGTGAGATGTAAATTCGAGTACATCTGCACCTCTGAAATATTGATACTCGCCTAATTTTTTCTTTGGTATTGCCGTAGCCTCGCAATGAAGACCTATTCCCGGCAGTCTGTCGGATGCCAAATGCCATTTTCCTATGTATGCTGTTTGGTATCCGGCTTCATTAAAGTAGTGAGCCAAACTCGGTGTGTCCTCGGGCAGAGGTATTCCGTTCCAATAGCATCCTATTTGTGTGGCATACAGTCCCGATTGCAGGCAGGCCCTTGCAGGTCCGCATACAGGCTGACAGGTGAAGTTGTTTTCAAACAGAACGCCGTCCTCTGCCAGCGCAGTCAGGTTAGGCGTGATTTCTTCATTCACTGTGTCCCAACGCTGCTGGTCGGAAAAGTAGAAAATAATATTCTTCTTGTCCACAAAATTCCCCCTTTATATTAAACTGCTTGCTTTAGCCGAAAAAGCCTGCTCCTGCATTGTAAAAATTAACTAATGCGATTGAGGCTACCACGACAGTGAATACAGTTTTTATTGCTTTTTCATTTACTTTTTTATTCATCTTAGCTCCCACAATTCCGCCTATTGCGGCACAGACGATTGCTACTATGAGAGTTATTATGTCAAATTTTGGTATGGTGTGCGTAACACCGAGAGTAACGAGCTTAGAAAGTTGGCTGAAAAAGATTGTGCCCACACTGTACACTGCCGCCTCTTTTACCGTCATTGAGAAAAACAGTACAAGAAATGCGACATTGATAGGGCCGCCGCCAACACCTAAGAATGAGGCGATGAATCCAAGTGTCAATCCTACAGCAATTATGGCAGCAGGATTAGTCAGCCTAAAGCTCTTTGCGTTTTTTACATTTATGTACACTACCGATGCTACCAGCAACAGACCGAGTATAAGTCCTTGTATGCTTTTGAGCATCGAATTATTAAATATTGTCAGCAGATAGTCAAACAGCTTAGAGCCGAGTATTCCTCCTACCACAGCACCTGCAGACAGTGATATTATTATCTTAAAATCGATTTTTGTTTTTGCTCTGATGTGCTTGATTGTGGAGCTGATGCTCATACTGAATACCGCACAGGTGGAGATGAAGTTTACTACCTGAACTGTGTCGTGACCGATTAGGTCCAAAAGCGGTTTTATTATTACTCCACCGCCGAGTCCTACGAATGCACCTAAAAATGTTGCGGCGAATATTACTATTCCGTATGTGACAGAAAAAATCATTTTTGCTCCTTTTTATGTCTCCGTTGACACAAGGACTCACCGTTGGTATAATTTCTTGTGGAAAGGTGGTAGTCCCATGCCGATATCTGTTATGCTCAAGCCGTCATCATCGGCTTGTAACCTAAAATGTGAATATTGCTTTTATGCCTCGTTGTCCGAGCATCGTGATGAAGCCTTTAAGGGTATGATGACCGCCCATACAGCTGAAAATGTTATCAAAAGTGCTTTGTCATATGCTAACGGTACCGATGTGTATTTTACATTCCAGGGCGGTGAGCCTTTGCTCAGCGGTGTGGATTTTTTTGAAAACTTTTTGGCTCTTGTCGAACAGTATAATACAAAAGGCTCAAAAATAACAAACTGTATCCAAACCAATGGTACTTTAATAAATGAGCAGTGGTGTGAGTTCTTTTCAAAAAATAATATTCTCGTCGGTGTGTCGTTAGACGGCGACCTTGAGCTTAATTCTCATCGTATGTATAAAGACGGAACTCCGTCATTTGACGATGTTGTGCAGGGAATAGAGCTTTTGAAAAAATATAAGGTTTCCTTCAACATCCTCAGCGTTCTCACATCTGAGCTTGCACAAAATTTTAAGCGGTCATACAGATTTTTTAAGAGCTTGGATTTGCATTATCTCCAGTATATTCCGTGTCTCAGTGAGTTTGGCGACTCAAGCAGTCCTTTTTCTATGTCCTGCGACGATTATGCCTATTATCTTACCAATGGCTATAAGCTCTACTATAACGAGATTATGCGAGGTGTTCCGCTGTCTGTCAGACAATTTGATAACTACAGACTGCTTCTGCGAGGTCGTCCTGCCGAGCAGTGCGGAATGAACGGATTTTGTTCCGAGCAGTTCGTGGTGGAGGGAGACGGCTCTGTCTATCCCTGTGACTTCTATTGCACAAATGACTATTACCTGGGTAATATCAATAACACGAATTTTTCACAGCTGAAAAAGAGTGACATATACACTTCTTTCATAAAATCTTCTTTTGTGCACGATGAAAAATGCAAGACTTGCTCGTATTTTTCGCTTTGCCGTGGAGGCGGCTGTAAGCGTAACCGTGTCGATTTTGATTACTGCGCTGTATACAAAAAGTTCTTTTCCGAAATAATTTCATTTTAGTTTAGCGCAGACACCTTTTTTAATTATACCTTGCCGCATATACAATGTCAAACATTAAAAATAAATAATCATATAAAAAATCAGCCGTCGGCTTATAGATTTTTTCTGCCGCTTATGCTACTATGATAGTGGATTGATTGGTTTCACATTCTGTCGGAGTTTTTGTTTTTTGTTATACTCCGACATCTCCTTACTACAAAACTCATAATTTATCCGCAAAACACTCTCGCTCTCCGGCGGGAGTGTTTTGTTTTCCTTGCTATTTGTCTATATCTGTGATATAATCCGTTTCGGATAACGAATGGAGATTAAGATGAACAAACGCAATATGATTATAGGTCAGTCCGGCGGACCTACGGCTGTTATAAATTCAAGCCTCGCCGGAGCAATAGAATATGCATTCAAACAGGATGAAATAGGCAAAGTTTATGGTATGATTAACGGTATCCAAGGACTTTTAGAGGATAACCTCTATGACCTTACAGAGCGCTTTAACGGTAATCATGCCGACATCAAGAGACTTATGGTTACTCCTGCTATGTTCCTCGGTTCATGCCGATATAAGCTTTCAGGTGATGACGAGCTTGCGCTTATTGTAGAAAAGCTAAAAAAATATGACATCGGTTATTTCTTCTATATCGGCGGAAACGACTCTATGGACACCGTGTACAAACTTGCAGGCTACGCCAAAGAGCACGGCGAGGACATAAAAGTTGTCGGCATACCTAAGACTATAGACAATGACCTTGTCGGTATTGACCATTCACCCGGATTCGGCAGTGCCGCAAAGTATATATCTCTTGCAGTAAAAAATGTAAGTTATGATACAAGTATTTATAGCATAAAGAGTGTTCATATCATAGAGACTATGGGCAGAGATGCAGGCTGGCTTGCCGCATCTTCAGTGCTGGCACGTGACGGAAAAAATCTGG
>ERZ779888.485-NODE-485-length-48012-cov-3.546218_pt1 | contig 48012 bp, 50 predicted proteins | sample MGYA00511245_ERZ779888 | MGnify/ENA primary metagenome ERZ779888 (study PRJEB29588, sample SAMEA2155255) | human gut metagenome | biome: human gut; feature: human-associated habitat; material: faeces | place: Denmark | collected 2008/2010 ...
ATGTCGCAGATTTTTTTGCAAAGATTGTAGATTATAAATCTTCTTTTACAAGCAGACATTCTATAGGAGTGGCTGAAAAAGCAGCTTTTTTTGCTCAATATATCGGATATGATTCTATTAATGTGCAAAAAATTTATCTGGCTGGTGCACTGCATGATATTGGGAAGATGGCAGTAGGCAATGAAATTTTGGAAAAACCGGATAAGCTTACGGATGATGAATTTTCAAAAATGAAGAATCATGCTGGCTATACATACCTTATATTATCAGAGGTTAATGATTTTGAAGAAATACGAGACTGGGCAGCTTTCCATCATGAAAAATTAAATGGAAAAGGGTATCCTTTTGGAAAAACCGCAGCTGAATTAAACGAGCCGGAACGTATTATGGCATGTATTGATATTTATCAGGCTTTAACCGAGGACAGACCATATAAGAAAGGTTTATCGCACGAAAAAACGTGTGAGATGCTCGATGACATGGCGCAGAAAGGTTTTGTTGATTCTGATATTTCCAAGAAAATTAGGGAATGTTTTGGTGGAATCTAACATTTAAAACGAGAAAATATAGGAAATTCATACCATTACTTTCAATTAGACAAGAGTTACATGAGTTTGAAAGGATTATGAATTTTTCTTTTTATAATGATGACGATTGTTTGCCAATGGAATTGCATATGAAGTATCAAAAATATTTTACTCGAAAAGTGAACGAACTAAAAATTATTGCAGCAATGACATACTGTCGCATGAATCAAGAATATCAATATATTCTATTGCGGAAAGAGGCTAGCAAACTTAAGAAATGTAATGGGGTAGATGATTACTTTAAAACATTGGGTGATATAAGAAAATCATTAGATGAAGAATTTCCCAATTTAGATATTTCAGATTCAGAAATGATGGACGAATATAATAAGAGGGAGAAAAAATTATTAGATATTGTAGAAAATCCGTTCACAGAATATGTTAAGTATGTTGTTATACAGGCAGAAGTAGATCAGTTATGTGCCGAGAGTGAGGAATACTGCAATCAGGTTGAGCATTTGAATAAAGTAATAGCAAAAAAGACAGGGATAGAAACAAAGGTTCATAATTATGTTAAAGAACAAGAAAAGCTGGATGAAATACGTAATAAATTGATAAAAGAAAAGTATGGTGATAATTTATGTGAGTGCCCTAATAATCTAGTTGTTTCTGAAGATGATATCAATGAAAATATAGACAATATATTGATAGATAACGTTTCAATTATGGAAGCAATGGTCAAATATGATAAGCAAAATTTAAAGGATAAAATACACTTTAACTTGACAGAAAATTTATTTGGAAAGTTAATGTGACTCCTTGTGCAATATAAAATCAAACATAAAAAGATAATTCCTGAAACAATAAAAAAGTTTCAGGAATTTTTGATTTAATATGAAAATTCCAAGTCTGATTGGAAAAATTCAGAAGAATTTCCCAATCCGCTACGTCGATAAAAAAGGCTTAACAAAGTATGATAATCATGTGCTAAAGAACAGCACACCACGAGAGTGGAGACGCCAAAACTCTCCAATACGAATTCGTAAAGGAGATAACAAAATGAATAAAAGAGATTTTAACGTAGTAGGAAACGAAGGTACAGATAATCAGGAGCTTGCAAAGGGTATTGCATTTGTAAAGTCACGCAGAGCAGAACTTAATGTAGTCCAGATGGTCGAGAATATGCGTGATCAGGCAATACTTAATGGAGTAATAATCAATGATGTATATTGTGATCGCTCAATGACAAGGGACTATGACAGAGAAGCACTGAATGCTTTCTTTGCAACACTTAAAGAGGAAGACTTTGAGGTTGTAGTAGTCAGAAGCCTGAATGAGATCACAGATGACATTTATGATTTGGAAGAATTTGTTAAGACCATCACAGATATATGGGCATATGGCTCTATTCTCTTGAAGTCGGTCCGGTGCCAATTATTGTATCTCATGCAGAGGACTTTGGATGCTAACGGAGTCCTTTGGTAGAGCGACAACAGAAAATCATTCCGGTCGGGACAAACAAGTCCCGGCTGTGAAGGATTGCAGATTTACACAGACTGCATGACCTATCAGCAATTGTCAGAGATTCAAGAAGATATGAATATATCTAAGAGAAAAGCAGGCGAGTGTCTAAATGAATTGCAGGATATGGGATTGATACTGAAAAGAAAAGGTGGAAACGGATATCCGAGCAGAATATATGTGAAGAACTTTACGAAAAGAATATAAGAGCAGACATGCAAAAATTGCAACTCTGCTCCGGACGGGAGGATACTGATTTGAGTAATAGAATTACATTTGATTATTTTTATGAACAAGAAGCAGACATGCTCAGCTTTTATAGAATTCCTAAGTTACTCTTTACAAATGACTTTTTCAAGGCTCTTTCTACAGATGCAAAAGTATTGTACGGATTGATGCTTGATAGAATGTCTTTATCTATCAAAAACAAGTGGATTGATGAGGGAGGCAGGGCTTATATCTACTTTTCCGTTGAGGATACGATGGAAATGTTGAATTGTAAAAAGAATAAAGCGATAGATACGATTAAGGAGCTGGATGCAGAATCTGGTCTTGGATTGATTGAAAAGAAGCGTCAGGGGCAAGGAAAGCCTACAATTATTTATGTGAAGAACTTTATGCTGGAGGGTGCAGAAACAGTTCAGAAGTTGGAAAAACAAACTTCTGAAACAGAAGAAAACTCTGTGGATAACGTTTCAGAGGTTGGAAAAACAAACTTCAAGAGGTTTGAAAATCCAACTTCAAGAAGTACTAAAAATCAACCTCTAGAGGTTTGCAAAAAGGACACTAATAATACTAAGGTTAACAATACTGAGTATAGTGATACTTATCTAATCTCATCTGCAGATAGCGATGTCGGATTGGATGAGTATACAGCTTATGCAGAAATCATTAGAGAGAATTTGGATTGGGAGATTCTATGTGACAGGTATCCTTACGACAGAGAACTCCTTGAGGGTATCTATGACCTTATTCTTGAGACTGTGTTGTGTAAGAGTGGCACTGTCTTGATCGCCAGAAACGAATATCCGGTACAACTGGTGAAGTTGAAATTCCTTAAGCTTCATTCCGGGCATATTGAGTATGTGGTGGACTGCCTTAAGGGGAATACCTCAAAGGTTCGCAATATCAAGAAATATCTGTTAGCAGCACTGTTTAATGCTCCGACGGCGATTAGCGGGTATTATCAGGCAGAGGTAAATTATGATATGCCAGAGTTGGCAATGAGACAAAAAAGTATGTAGATTTAAGAAGAACGATGGTATAATGGAAATGATGGAAATTTGAAGCTTACGGAGGTTTTATGATATGAAGATTCTTGAATTTGGTGATACAAGTAAAAGTAAAATCATTCTGATACATGGATTCCAGTGCCCTTGGCAAGTATGGAATAAATACATAGAGTATTATAAGAATAAGTTTCATATCATTGTGCCTATTATGTCAGGACACAATCCTGAAGTTAAAGACGATTTTATTTCCTTTGCATCTGATGCAAAAGAAATCGAAGAATATATTCTTTCTCGCTACGGAAAAGAGATATATGCGGTGTATGGAATGTCAATGGGTGGCGTGTTGACGGCAACTTTGTGGCAGAATAATAGATTATCTTTTGATAAAGTGATTTTTGATGGCTCGCCGTTAGTGTCTTATAATTCATTTATGAAAGTATTTATGAAAAAATTTTATGTTGATATTACGCATTAATCACAGCAACGGGATAAGAAAACAGTGGAGCAGGCTACAAAAGTAATTATTTCAGAAGATAATCTGGAATACTTTTTGAAAGTGCTTGATAATATGTCCGACATAACTGTAGAAAATAGTATAGATGGAATAGCTGATTTTAAATTAAGTCAGGGCATAAATACTCCTGATACAGTGGTATATTTCTTTCATGGAACAGCAGTTAATGAAATGCTTGCAAAGAAATCTGCTAAGTTTGTTAAGAAACATTATCCGAACACAACAGTTAAATGTTTCAAAGGTAAATTTCATTGTGAAAATGCATTGTTTCATCCGGAGATTATGATTGAAGAACTAGATAAGATATTTGATAAATAGAGAGACGAATTTGAAGTTTGCATTGATATTGAAAAATGTACTTTTATATAGTGAGGGTTTTTATGCAAAAGAATATTAAACGTGTTATTTCCATGTATTTTATGATAAGCGCTTGCCTTTGCTTTTCAGCATGTGGAACTGTAAATGAAGTACAAACTGTGGAAGAAAGTGAAACAAGTATTAGCGAAGAATATAATTTTCAACTGGAAAGCAGTGAAGAAGATAGCAATACAGGTAATAATGCCGAGAGCATTATTCCTCCTTCAAAAGAAGAAGTAATTGCTATGCGTGTTGCTGTATTGGAAGGAATGAATGAAGAAGAAATTGAGCGGTTAACAGAGAATATTAAAGTTGCCAATATGACAATGGAGTCTGCCTACCTGAATGATAATATATTTGATAAATTATCGGATTCAGATAGTCCATATTGGCAATATTTTGATAAAACAGGTGATATACAATTAGGCTGGTGGTATAATAGGCAAATTGTTGCTAAAGATGCTGTTTTGCGGATGGAAGGTATTACCGAGACAGAATTTAATGAACGAGAGTATGAGCCGGGAATGGTTTATAACCGATTTGATGCCGCAAATTTTATGGAATTAGTTGAGGATATGAACTCGGATGTACAGAATGAAATGTTGAGGGCAGATTTGCAACAGTTAATCGATTTGGCTTATATGGCATCAGTGACTCATGAAATGGAGTATGCGAATCAGATTTATAAAATCCTCCATGATATGGATTATTTTCTTTTGCGGTATGGAATTGAAGATGCAGGGAAATATATGCGGGACTTGGGAAGTGTCTCTAAATATTACGGTGTGCTTGCGGTTTACGGAGCAACACCTTACGAATTGGATGAAGCAAATTCCTACAATGTTTTATATCAAAAAACGATAGAGAAGGATTGGACAAAATATGGTGAAATGGAAATGGTTCATGAAGAATTTCAAAGCGTAGACGGAAGTGCTGCCTTTTATTATGATATGGAATGTTTCTATTTTGACGATACCTATCCAGAGGTACTTAACGAGACGCTGCAAGCATATTACGCTTCTGTGGAAGAGTCCTATTTACAAGACTCACAAGTATACACTGAACCTTTAGAGGAAAATACTAATATTCCCTATGATAGTTTGATCTTTCAATATTTTACTTATGTTGATGAGGATTATGTCAGTCTAGTATATAACAATGTCAATTACATGGGAGGTGCCCATCCGTATTCTGCAATGGATGGCATTACAATTGATTGCACGACTGGTGAGATTGTTAATGCACAGCAGTTTTTGGATGATTCCGATGAGAAAATTGGGGAACGATTGCAGGTGATATTGGGAACGGATTCCGTTTCTCTGGATGGATGGGATTATTATCTTTCAAAAACAAGTGTGGTATTCTTTTATTATGATCCAAGATTCTGGAAACCGGTGGCGATACGAAGAATGCGATAATAATAAGGTATTACAGATTGATTTTCATATGTGTAAAATCCTATTTTAAAAAATTTTCCGATTTACCGATGTTATGAAACTTTCAGTCTTGTGGAGAGATTGAAAGCAACAGAAGCTTTGAATTTGGTGGTGAGATAATAATGACATTTGGTGAACGTTTATATGAATTACGTAAGAATAAAAATATTTCACAAGAAGAGTTGGCAGAATTGTTAGATGTGTCACGACAATCAATTTCAAAATGGGAAAATGATAAGGCATACCCAGAAATGACAAGACTACTCTTTATGAGTGAATATTTCGATGTTTCTCTGGACTATTTAATGCGAGGTACCGATAGTGATGAAAGTAATAATGATTTAGAGGTAGGCTACAGAGCTCAAAACATGTTAAGCGTTTGGAATAACTTTATTTCGAACCTATCAGATAAGCAACGAAAACTAATGATGATATTATATATTTTATTGATATGTGTGGGTGTTGCTATTGTCGTTACTTTCATTTATGGAGTTGGATATGCGATGGGACAATTCATCGGACATATACAAAATGACCTAAAATTGTAAATGCAACTGTAAGTTTACACAAGTGCAACCTTGATTTTATGGTGTTTTATAATTAACAATGTTACCTTCTACGTATAAATTCAATTTAGGAGGTAACTCAAATGAGTAAAATTAGTAATATCATAAGTGACATCAAAGTTTGGGTAAATGCAGGAACAAGAAATGAGATTTTTATTAGGAGAGTACTTGTTGTTAGTTTAACACTACTTATAATTTATAAATTAGGGTATGTTATAGGAGTATTCTTGGCGCATATCGGTTTATAAACTGACAATAGAATAGGTTGTAAACTTTCAGGTTGTCGGATTGTAAAGGCAGAGCCTTACGCAAGGTGCAGGAGAAAGACTCCGCTCGGGTTAAGGGCGAAGCGCCTTAGCCGGTCATGGGTGCAACCATTGCCCAGTTAGTGGCGTTTCGCCACTAAGTACTGGGTATTGCTTGTAGCAAAGCTTCACAAGATTAAGCAACTTCGTTGCAATTCCCTTCGGGAAAAGAACTAAATATTGTTACGATAAACAGACTGAGTAGAGAGATTTACTTGGTCTTTTTTTATGGAAAGAAAGGAAAGATTACTCAGATCCTATAAGGACACTCTGAATGGTCAGAGAGGAGGAATTTGAAACCATGCTGATGGATATTTTGGAGAAAAAGGAGCTTTCTGTTTTAAGACAGGGAGCAGTCTGTACGGCCGGGCAATACCGGGAGGAAATGATCGCCAAAAAAGCCTGTGCGATCTACCGGGCAGCCATAGCGGGCTTTGCTAGTGGGCTTGCAAACGGAATTTCAGAGCTGGTTGCAGTGCAGTAAACAAAAAAAGAAAGAAACAGCATTTTTTGCACAGAACTACCCCCAAAAAGCTCTATTGAGATTGGAAATTGTGTGGTATGATAACAGATAGGAAGGAATTCAGCCAAGTAGAGAGGAAAGGCGGTAGCTATGAAGTTTACCAAAATGCATGGATGTGGCAACGATTATATTTATGTGGACGGCAGCAGGGAAATTATTCCCGCAGAACAAAAGCCGGAGCTTGTGAGAAAACTCAGTGACAGGCATTTCGGGATCGGCGGCGATGGGGTGATCTTTATTAATCCATCCAAGGAAGCGGATTTTGAAATGGAAATGTACAATATGGACGGTTCCAGGGCGGAAATGTGCGGAAACGGCATAAGGTGCGTAGGCAAGTATGTTTATGATAAAGGACTGACCGAAAAGACAAAGGTCAGCGTAATCAGCTGCGGCAGGATCAAATATCTGGAGCTTACCGTTGAGAGAGATGGTCAATGCAAAAATGACAGCCGTGGCACAGTATCTGCGGTAAAGGTCAACATGGGCTCCCCCATTCTGAAAGCAGAGGAAGTTCCGGTTGTTTCCGAAAAAGAAGAAGTCATAGGCGAGGAGATCATCATAGAGGGCAAATTATACAAAATGACATGCGTGTCAATGGGAAATCCCCATGCAGTATTCTTTTTAGATGACCCGGAAAGCCCTCTTGCAGGAATGAAAATAGAGGAACTGCCCTTAGAGCAGATCGGGCCTTCTTTTGAAAATCACGAAAGATTTCCCAAAAGGATCAATGCAGAGTTTGTGAAGGTAACGGACAGGGATCATATAGAAATGAGAGTCTGGGAAAGGGGAACGGGAGAAACCCTTGCCTGTGGAACGGGCGCCTGTGCCAGCGTATGTGCCTGCATCTTAAATGGTTTGACGAACAATCAGGTTGCTGTTAAACTATTAGGTGGCGAACTGAACATTCAGTGGGACAGAGAGGAAAACCTGATCTATATGACAGGCCCTGCGGAAACAGTTTTTGAAGGTGAAGTAAAGCTGTAGAAGCAGAGGATTCCTTTTTGAAAGCAGATGCAGCAGAGCAAGGACAGGAGGAGCAACCATATGTTTAAGATCAATGAGAACTATTTGAAGCTGCCCGGAAGTTATCTTTTTTCCACAGTAGGGAAAAAGCAAAGGGCTTACGAACAGGCACATCCAGATAAAAAAGTAATCAGACTGAGCATTGGAGATGTGACGCAGCCCCTTGTTCCGGCAATCATTACAGCACTTCATGGCGCTGTGGATGAGATGGCAAAGGCGGAAACCTTTAAGGGCTACGCACCGGATCTGGGCTATGAGTTTTTAAGAAATGCCATTGCAGAAAATGATTATAAGGCCAGAGGCTGTGAGATCACGGCAGATGAGATTTTTATTTCCGATGGCGCAAAGTGCGATTCAGGAAATATCCAGGAAATTTTCAGCATAGATAATAAGATTGCAGTCTGCGATCCCGTGTACCCGGTTTATGTGGACACCAATGTAATGGCGGGAAGAACCGGCGTTTATGACAGCAAGAAGGAAACCTGGAGCGATGTGATCTACATGCCCTGTACAGCAGAAAATCAGTTTGCGCCGGAGATCCCGAAGGAAACGCCGGATCTGATCTACCTTTGCTTCCCCAACAACCCTACAGGCTCCACGATTAATAAGAGCCAGCTTCAGGAATGGGTTGATTATGCAAATAAGGTAGGGGCAGTGATCATTTATGACGCTGCTTACGAGGCTTATATTTCCGAGGCAGATGTACCGCATTCCATTTATGAATGCGAAGGGGCAAGAACCTGTGCCATTGAGCTTCGTTCTTTTTCCAAGAACGCAGGCTTTACAGGTGTACGTCTTGGATTTACTGTCATTCCCAAGGAACTGAAGTGCGGAGATACCTCTCTTCATTCCTTGTGGGCAAGAAGACACGGAACCAAGTATAACGGCGCTCCTTACATTGTGCAGAGGGCAGGCGAGGCTGTTTACTCCCCGGAAGGCAAGGCACAGCTAAAGGAGCAGGTGGCTTATTATATGAAGAATGCAAGCTATATTTTGGAGGGCTTAAAGAGCGCTGGCTATACCGTGTCCGGCGGGGTAAATGCACCTTACATCTGGCTGAAAGCGCCGAAGGGCATGACAAGCTGGGAGTTCTTTGATTATCTTCTGGAAAATGCCAATGTAGTAGGAACACCTGGCTCCGGCTTCGGACCCAGTGGGGAAACCTATTTCAGACTGACGGCATTTGGCAGCTACGAAAATACCGTAGAAGCCATCCGGAGAATACAGGCTCTGTAAAAAGCATAGCGGCGGCTGCACTTAGACTAGTAGTGCAGCCGCTTTTTTCTATAGGAAATTGCTATTTCCTATAGAAAAAAAACCTCCGGGGGATGCGCGCTCGTGCAAGAGGAAAATGTCGCTAAAGCGACCGCACTCGGCGCGAGAGTTCCGTAAGCGGAACTCTTTTCTCCATTTTTCGAGGAAATGACCTGTCGGCAAAATTGCTTTACCAAAAGACCTGTGATAGAATATGCCATAAATACAGGGAGTAGAAAACGTATCATAACAGGAGGGAGGAAGCTTTGACAGAGCAACAATTTGAGAAGGCCGTCCGGCTGATGATAAACGGAGATAAGGCCGGGCTTCATGAAATTTACGAAAATTATCTTGGATATATTTACCGCATTGTTTATGAGATCCTGCAGTCTAAAGAAAATGCAGAGGATGTGACCAGCGAGTTTTTTATCAGGCTGTGGAATAAAGCAGAGCAGTATAAACCGGGGAACGGCCATAAAGGATACCTGGCGACCATGGCCCGGAACATGGCCATCGATTTCCTGCGCAGACATAGAAGGGAAGAGCTCACAGAGCTTTTACAGGATATGGGAAAAGAGGAAGAGCAGGGCGGCAGTGAGCTTTTGAAGAAAAGCAATGTGAATGTGGAAGAAGAGGTACTTTCCAACCTTTCCGTCAAGCAGGCTATGGAGCAGCTTGGATGGACGGAGAGACAGATCGTCAGTCTTAAAGTCCTTGGGGAGATGACCTTTAAGGAGATTGCCGCAGTAATGGAAATGCCCATGGGAACGGTGACCTGGAAGTATCAAAACGCAATGAAAAAGTTAAGGAGGTGTGGATATGAGTAAGAACTTTGAAGAAGAATACAAGGCTCTGGCAGATCAGAAGCTCCCTGATCTCTGGGATCGTATTGAAGAAGGTCTGGCTCCCAGATCCACGCCCAAAGAGCCGGGGAAAAGAAGCACGAAGATAGTACAGTTTGTAAGGCGGTATAAAGGATCACTGGCGGCTGTGGTCTGTGTTCTTCTCATTTTACCTGCCGCAATTTTGATCAGCCAGAATACAAAGAAATCAGATGCAGCAGACCAGATAGCAAATGAACGCTTCAGACGGCCGGTGGTACTTACAGAGGAGCTCGAAAGCATGCCGGAGGAAGCAGCGGCAGCCGAGGAAGCTGCGGCCTATTCAGAAGATGCAGCAGAAGAAGCCTCCGACCTGGAAGGTGCAACCCAGGATACAGCAGAAGCTGGTATTGCGCTCCTTTCGGAAAATCCAAGCGCAAAGCAGTTCTCCGCTGAGAAATCTCAGGCGCAGGCAGATGAAGAAGACTCTTCATCATCACAGATTATCTACGAAAAGGTTGCCTTTCAGGTAGAAAGGGTTTCGGAAAAAGAACCACAGAAAATAGAGATCGTAGTTTTGCAGGAGCAGGAAGCATTATCGGCAGGAACAAAGCTGTGGGTGCAGAAATCGGAAGACATTAAGCTGACGTCAGGTGAAAGTTATTATGGAGATTTGGTATTCCAGGAGAAGGAACAAAGCTATATGCTTGACTCCATCTATTCGGATCGCCCGTAATTGCGGGGCATGGGTGTAAACGCCAAGAAGTGAAGAGCAGTACCCAGAGTAAATTACATGTGAGGGTGCAAATGCCGGGAAGCAGAGAGCAGTACCCAGAACAAATTGTAAGCGAGGATATAAATGCCAAGAGGAAGAGCAAAGCACCCAGAGCGCAGGGTGCAAATGCTTGAAAGCAGAGTGTAGTACCCAGAGCAAATAGCAAGCGAGGGTGTAAACGCTAAGAAAAGGATTGAAGTACCCAGAGCTCAGGGTACAAATGCCAGAAAGTGAAGAGCAGTACCCAGAGCAAATCGCAAGCGAGGGTGTAAACGCTAAGAAAAGGATTGAAGTACCCAGAGCTCAGGGTACAAATGCCAGAAAGCAGAGTGCAATACCCAGAGCAAATAGCAAGCGAGGGTATAAACGCCAGGAAAAGCGAAAAGCACCATAAAAGGGCCGTTGCTTATGCAACAGCCCTTTTAAAGGTCGCCTTAAGACACCTGTTTATTTACTTCTGATCGGGTCCAACGTACTGAGCATCACCAAGACCAAGGATCAGAATGAAAATGGTGTTCAGGAAAAATAATCCAACACCAAATCCTGTGCTCTTTCCAAAAGCCTTTGCAAGCTTGATGCAGTACATAATTGTAATTACGATATTAACGCAGGGAACCAGGGTAAGAAGGAACATCCATCCATTTCCCCATGCAATATCATACATGCAGTATGCGTTGTAGAACGGAACGATTGCAGCCCAACCGGGTTTTCCTGCTTTTACCATGATCTTCCACATTGCAACGACAGTAAGTACAGCGATAGCAAGACAGAAAATATAGTAAAAAGCAAGCACTCCGCCGCTTACACCTGCAGCAACAGCATCATAATTGTAACTTTCCATATGTAACTTTCTCCCTTCATAAAGAATTGTTAATTGATATCTATATCATAATAATGGAAGGGGAAATAAATGTCAATTCCTAAAATATTGGAAAGAAAATCCATAACCGCAATCTTAAAGCGCATCTGCCAGCTTTTCAAGCCGGGCGGTATCACTCTCCTTCAGGGCGCCGCGGATCGTTACGGTCTGATCCAGAAGCGTGATGTCCTTCATGGAGGATAAAACGGAAGCCATGGCTTTGGCGGCGCAGGGAGCCCAGGAGCCGTTTTCGATCAGGGCTACCGTGCGGTTTTGGAAGGCTTTGGCTTTCAGGTGTGCCAGAAAGCTTTCCATGACAGGCATGATCCCGCCGTCATAGGTAGGAGAAGCCAGTACCATTTTTCCGTAGCGGAAGGCGTCCTCAATGGCTTCGGAAAGCTCCTCTCTTGCAAGGTCTGTAAGTACCACCTTGGGACAGCCCCTTTGCTTTAAAAGCTCTGCCAGCTTAAGGGCAGCCTCCCGGGTGTTTCCGTGAAGGGAAGCATAAGCAATGAAGACCCCTTCGGATTCCGGCTGGTAACTGCTCCAGATTTGATATTTCTCAAGATAGTAGCCCAGGTTTTCCGTTAAAACGGGGCCGTGGAGGGGACAGATGATCTGAATGTCAAGGGCGGCAGCCTTTTTCAGAAGGGCGGCTACGGGAATGCCGTATTTTCCTACTATATTAAAATAGTATCTTCTGGCTTCACAGGCCCAGTCCTCCTGAACATCCAGGGCGCCGAATTTTCCAAAACCATCCGCAGAAAAAAGAACCTTATCGCAGCTGTCATAGGTGACCATGACCTCTGGCCAGTGAACCATGGGCGCCATGACGAAATGAAGCTCATGCTTTCCAAGGGATAAGGTGTCGCCCTCCTTTACGGTAAGGGTATTTTTAGGAGAAAGATCTTCAAAGTATTGCAAAAGCATGGGAAAGGTCTTGGCATTGCCGATCAGGGTAGTGTCCGGATACTTGTCCAGAAAGGCCTTTACGCTGGAGGCATGATCCGGTTCAACATGGGAAATGACCAGATAATCAGGCGTTCTGCCTGCAAGAGCCTTCTCGAGATTTTGGAGGAAAGGCAGAGCCTTTCTGTGATCGACGGTGTCCATAACGGCGATCTTCTCATCCGTGATCAGATAGGAATTGTAGGAAACTCCGTTTGGAACGGGGTATTGCCCTTCAAACAGATCGATGTCATGGTCATTGGTGCCAATATAAAGAATATCCTTTGTGATTTCCAAAGCAAACACTCCTTTCGTAAGACATGATTTTATTTGAACAAATTATACACAAAAAAGGAAACGAGGGGAGCAGGTTTTTATAAGAGGATAAAATAAATCAATAAATTTGATTAAAATGCAACCTTGAAATGCAGAAAAAGGGATGTTAAGATAGGTCAAGAAATACGGCACAAATGCAATGTGTTATGCTTATTATATTTGACTTGGAGGAAAAAGACATGACTGATGTAGCAAAAAAATACGGAAGAGCATATTTTATGCCGCCTGAAGTAACCTATGATTGGGTAAAGAAGGATACCATAGAAAAACCGCCCATCTGGTGCAGCGTGGATCTCCGTGATGGAAACCAGGCGCTGATCGAGCCTATGGGATTAGAGGAAAAGCTGCAGTTTTTTGAGATGCTGGTAAAGGTTGGATTTAAGGAAATCGAAGTAGGATTTCCGGCGGCTTCCGATACAGAATATCAATTTGTAAGAGCATTGATTGAAAGAAACATGATCCCTGAGGATGTAACCATTCAGGTACTGACACAGGCAAGAGATCACATTATCAGAAAGACCTTTGAGGCGGTGAAGGGAGCGCCAAGAGCGGTGGTGCATCTTTACAACTCTACCTCTGTGGCACAGCGGGAACAGGTATTTAAGAAATCCAAGGAAGAGGTAAAGCAGCTTGCAATTGACGGCGCAAAGCTGTTAAAGAGTATTGCAGATGAGACAGAAGGAAACTTTACCTTTGAATACAGCCCGGAAAGCTTCCCGGGAACAGAGGTGGATTATGCCGTTGAGGTGTGCAATGCCGTTTTGGATGTATGGCAGCCGGATGCAGAGCATAAGGCGATCATCAATATTCCTACAACCGTACAGATCGCAATGCCCCATGTTTTTGCCTGCCAGGTAGAGTATATCCATAAGCATTTAAAGTACCGCGATGCAGTGGTACTGAGCGTACATCCTCATAATGACAGAGGCTGCGGCATCAGTGATGCGGAATTTGGAGTTCTGGCCGGAGCGGACAGAGTGGAAGGAACTTTGTTTGGCAACGGAGAGAGAACCGGAAACGTGGACGTTGTTACCCTGGCCCTTAACATGGTATGTCATGGCGTGGAGCCGGGACTTGATTTTTCCCATATCAATGAGATCAGAGAGACCTATGAGCTTTTAACAAGGATGCGGGTTTACGAAAGAGCGCCCTATGCCGGAGATCTGGTGTTTACGGCATTTTCCGGATCCCATCAGGATGCGATTTCCAAGGGAATGGCCTGGTGGAAGGAAGGAAAGAGCCATGGAAGATGGGAGGTTCCTTATCTGCCTATTGATCCTGAGGATGTGGGAAGAGAATATGAGTCTGACGTGATCAGGATCAACAGTCAGTCCGGAAAGGGCGGAATTGCCTTTATCCTGAAGCAGAACTTTGGTATTGCCCTTCCGGATAAGATGAAAGAGGAAGTGGGCTATCTGATGAAGGGAGTCTCCGATCAGTGTCATAAGGAGCTTGCCCCTTCAGATGTTTACCAGATCTTTGAGGATCATTATATTAATCAGAGAGAGATCTTTGATATTCCGGAATGCCACTTTAAGCAGGTAGAGGGAGGAATTGAGGCAGAGGTCACAATCTCCCAGGGAAGAGAGCGCAGGGTGATCATTACAAACGGAAACGGCCGCTTAGATGCAGTCAGCAATGCCATTAAGCTTTACTTTGGCATAAGCTACGAGCTTTCCAGTTATGAGGAGCATGCGGTTTCCAAGGGATCTTCCTCCAGAGCGGCAGCTTATGTTGGAATTTTGTGTGAAGGAAAGATGTACTGGGGCGTAGGTCTTGATGAGGATATCATTAAGAGTTCCATTGCAGCGTTAGTGTCAGCAGGAAATAAGATGGCGCAAAGTGAAAATATTACAGAGGGCAGGGAGGAAAGGATTGTAGAGATCATGCGTTATGTCCAGGCCAATTATAAGAGTGTGACCTTAGATGAGCTTTCCGAAAACTTCCATCTTTCCAAGCCCTATCTTTCCAAATATATTAAGGAGCACACAGGAGCCACCTTCCAGGAGGCAGTGAAGAAGGCCCGCATGAAAAAGGCAAGGGCCATGCTGAAGGAAACCAATCAGACCGTGGAGAGTATTGCGGCAAACGTGGGATATGAGACTGTGGAACATTTTAACAGGCTTTTCAAAAAGACGTATCAGATGACGCCCGTACAGTTCAGAAGAGAAAATCTCAAAAAATAGCGGTTGAAATAAGAAGGCTGTTTTAGTAGAATGTCTTTATAGGAAAAATTATGCTAAAGCGGAGGCTCTGTATGGAATTTTTGATTTTAGGCGGCGGTTTATTGATTGTGATCTTTGCAGCAGTCATTGCAGTGGTATCATCCGTTGTGTCAGCAGTAGCGGCTGAGCAGGATGAGGAAGCAGAAGACTAAGGCGGAGAGGAATCGGAAGCTGTCATGATGAAAAAGCTTTTGGAGTTGTATCATAAGTATGAGGAACTGGTAAACTATGTGATCGTAGGAGGACTTACCACACTGGTAAGCTGGATCGTTTATTTTGGAAGCGTTCTCACCTTTTTGGACGCAGAGAATGCCATCCAGCTGCAGATCGCCAATATCCTTTCCTGGGTTGCCGGTGTTGCCTTTGCTTATGGCACCAACAGAAAATTTGTTTTTAAAAGCAAGGAAAAAAATATATTAAAGGAAGCATCGCAGTTTACGGCTTCCAGAGTGTCAACGCTGTTTCTGGATATGATCGTTATGTTTGTGATGGTGACAGTCATGGGATTAAATGACGGCGTCAGCAAGATCGTATCGGCAGTGCTGGTGACCATTACCAATTATGTTCTCAGCAAGCTTGTGGTCTTTCGCAAGCGCGCATAAGACAAGCCCGTAATCCGCATACTATTTTCAAGGCGCAGAGCGTCTTGGAATGGAGAAAGAGGATGGATTACGAAATGAATGGAATTCCTCTGGGTCTTTCTATGGCATTACTCATGAATGAACAGGCGAAAGCCGGTTATGATGCTTTAAGCGAAACACAGAAGGAGCATCTGATCTTGAAATGTAAGGATGCCGGATCCAAGGAGGAGATGGATCGGATCATTTCCTCTATTTACCCGGCAGAAAGCGTGGAAAGCTTGTTTGAGGAACCGGATATTGACTAAGTGAAGGGTGTGGGCAGCTGCCCGCACCCTTTTGACACGGTAAGGAGAAGAAGATATGCTGAAATATCTGACGATCATTCTGACCGCCACTGCAATCCTGACTGCAGCGCAGGAAGAAGAGCTTCCCGGAACGCCCCGCAGCAGCTATGGTCTTGGAAGCGCAGCTTACCTGGAAGACTGCAACCTGCTTTACAGCCTGTTTGTGGATACGCCGGAGAACTGCTTTACGGAGCAGGATCGGGAACAGGCGCTGCAGCAGCTTGGGATTGCCTGTGATTATATTGAAGAGCAGGCCGTGGCTTATGGGAAAGAGGCAGCCCTTCTTTACGATTTTTCCCAAAATGAGGATCTGTCAGGAACAGCAGAGATCTCCTTTGAGGCAGCAGAAGGAGAGACGTTTACGGAAGCCCTTGATGAGGAAATTGCAGGATGGAAGCAGACTTTGGTGTCCTATGGGGAGCTTCAGGAACGCTATCAGGCCAGTGGGATTGCCATGATCGTATGGATCAAGGGAGAGGGAACCTCCTATGCCATTGTCTTTGACGGAACGGACAGTCCTTTGGAAAGCGTGGTTTTGTTTTCTAAGGATCCGCCTGCGGCCTATGCCCATGAGATCCTGCATTTATTTGGGGCACATGACCTGTACCGGGGAGCAGAATATCAAAGGCCGGTAACAGATTATATTAAGAAGGAATATCCTTTAGAGATCATGTATACCATTACAGATGAAGAGGGAAAGGCGTATGAGGACCGGATCGTCAACACCCTTTCCCCGGTTACAGCCTATCAGCTGGGATGGCTTGAGGAAACGGAGGAGCTTTTAAAGTTTCCGGAGCTGAAACGAAGCATACTTTATTAAGAAGAAACAGGAGAACGGAAAGATGACAGAACGAAAGCAGGCGCTTTTGACAGGGGCATCCAGGGGGATCGGTGCGGAGATTGCCAGAATGCTTGCAAAGGAGGGCTACGATCTTTTTCTGATCTGTAAAAGCGCAGAAAAGGAGATCGCCCAGATCAAACAGGAATTGGAGGCAGAATTTGGGATCTGCTGCAGGACGGCTCTTTGCGATGTGTCAGATGCAGGGCAGGTGGAACAGGCAGTCAGGCAGGCCGGAGAGGTTCATGTGCTGATCAATAATGCAGCCATTTCTTATGTAGGGCTTTTGACGGATATGACGGTGGAACAGTGGCAGCAGGTGATCAATACCAATTTAAGCTCCCTGTTTTACTTTTGCAGGCTGGCCGTGCCGGGAATGGTGCACAGGAAACAGGGGAAGATCCTTAATATCTCCTCCGTGTGGGGAAATGTAGGGGCTTCCATGGAGGTGGCCTACAGTGCGGCAAAGGGAGGCGTAAACAGCTTTACCAAAGCCCTTGCAAAGGAGCTGGCGCCCAGCAATATCCAGGTGAACGGTGTTTCCTTCGGGATCATTGATACCCGTATGAATGCCTGTTTTTCAGAGGATGAGCTTGCCGCGATCCGGGAGGAAATCCCTGCCGACAGGATCGGAACGGCAAAGGAAGCGGCAGAGATGGTACGTCAGGTTTTAAATGCTCCCTCCTATTTTACGGGACAGATCGTCACCATGGACGGAGGCTGGCAGGGCTGATATTGGCAGGCGCAAAAGGCGCAGAAAAGAGGAAATTATGTATGATGTGATTATAATAGGAAGCGGGCCTGCGGGACTTTCTGCTTCCATTTATGCAAAGCGGGCAGGGTTAAATGCTCTTACCCTGGAAAAAAATCCCATGAGCGGCGGGCAGATCCTGAATACCTATGAGGTGGATAATTACCCGGGACTTCCCGGCATCAGCGGCTTTGACCTTGGGGTAAAGCTTCGGGAGCATGCGGAGAAGCTTGGCTGCGCATTTCAGGAGACTGAGGTTTTGGCGGTCAGAAGAGAAAGCAGCAGGGCAGAGCTTACCGCTGCCGGACATTCTGCGGAACAGGAGTTTTTCGTGCTGGAGACCAGGGAAGGACAGCTTGAGACCAAAACCCTGATTGCAGCCATGGGCGCCCATCATGCAAGGCTCCATGTGCCCGGAGAGGAAGAACTGTCGGGAATGGGAGTCTCGTACTGCGCAACCTGTGACGGCGCATTTTTCAGGGGAAGAGTAACCGCTGTGGTAGGCGGCGGGGATGTGGCGGTGGAAGACGCTATTTTTCTGGCAAGAGGCTGCAGTAAGGTTTATCTCATCCACAGAAGGGATAAACTGCGGGCGGCAGACTCTCTGCAAAGAGAGCTGATGGCGCTGCCTAATGTGGAGATCATCTGGGACACGGTGGTAAAAAGCATCGAGGGAGAGGATCAGGTAGAAGCGCTGACTCTTTTAAACAAAAGCACGGAGGAGGAGAAAATGCTTCCGGTAGACGGCGTATTTATTGCAGTGGGCATTATACCGGAAAGCGGACTGTTAAAGGAGCTGGCAGAATGTGACGGGAAGGGCTATCTGCTGGCAGGAGAGGATGGAGTGTGCAGCACGCCCGGTATTTTTGCAGCGGGAGATGTGCGCTCCAAGAAACTGCGACAGGTAGTGACGGCGGTGGCAGACGGAGCAAATGCGGTTACATCTGCGCTGGAATATATGAATGTTTTGTGAACAAAGGCTGGAAATATCTTCCATTGGTTGACATACTGTAATATAAGTGCTATATTTATTAACAGATTTAACAATTTTGTAATATTTAAGCACGAAACAGGGAAACCTTTTGATAGACCAGATTGGAGGATGACATGCGTAAGAGAAATGCGAAAGCAGCAAAGCAGGCAGCAGTTGGATTTTTATCTGCGGCAATTCTGTTTTCCAGCATTCAGATAGATGCCTTTGCAAAAGAGGCAAACGGACTGCCCTCCGCAGGAGTGGATTTTATCCTTTCCTCAGATGCAACCAGTGTGAAGAGCTTAAAGGAAGAAAAGGAAAGCCAGAATGCAGACACTGCAGCAACTGCTTCCCCTTCCCCATCGGCAACGCCTGAGGCAAGCAGCACGCCTACAGCGATCGCCAGTCTTCCCAGCGCCCTGCCCACAGCTACAGCGGGACGGGTAGGAGTGGTAAGCGATTCAGAAGAAGAGATTATTGAAGAAAAGATCATAGAAGAGACCATGATGGCAACCACTGACAAGACTGTTAAGCAGATGGATCGTCAGCTTGAGAACAAGCGTGAGGAAGAGAGCTTTAAGTCTTTAGTGATCGCAAAGGTCAATGACTATGTTAATGTAAGAAGTATCCCCAGTGAAGAGGGAGAGATCCTTGGTAAGCTTTATGACAAGTCCGTTGGAGAATATATTTCCGAAGAAAACGGATGGTATGAGATCACCTCAGGAAGCGTTACTGGTTATGTGAAAGCGGAATACTGTGTGACCGGTGAGGACGCAGTAGAGCTTGCAAAGAAGGTGGGAACCAGAATTGCAACGGTAAATACCACCACTCTTAAGGTTCGTGAGGAGCCCGGCCTGGACGCAACGGTTCTGGGTCTGATCCCCATTGATGATCAGCTGATCGTCACAGAAGAATTAGGAGACTGGGTTAAGGTTAATATCGAGGAAGGTGACGGATATGTTTCAACCGATTACGTTACCCTTTCCACAGAATTTGTAAAGGCAGAATCCAAGGAAGAGGAAGAAGCCAGGCTGGCAAAGGAAGAAGCAGAGCGCAAGGCTGCACAGGCAGCAGCAAAGGCAGCGGCAAAATCAAGCAGCAGTTCCTCATCAGGAAGCCAGGAGGTCTATGCTCCTGTGATTTCCGGAAGCGGAAGCGAGCTGGGACAGTCCGTAGCAAACTTCGCCTGCCAGTTTGTAGGAAATCCTTATGTATGGGGCGGCACCAGCCTGACAAATGGTGCGGACTGCTCAGGATTTGTTATGAGCGTTTATAACAACTTCGGCGTAAGCCTGCCTCATTCTTCTTCAGCTGACAGAAGTGTGGGCGCAGCAGTAAACGGCATTGAAAATGCCCAGCCCGGTGACATTGTATGCTATTCCGGACATGTGGCAATTTATATCGGAAATGGACAGATCGTTCATGCATCTACCGCAAAGACGGGAATTATCATTTCCAATGCAAGCTATCGTTCCATTCTTTCCGTCAGAAGAATTTTCTAAGCAGAAACAGAAAGTGACAACGGGCAGCGGCCAAAGCCGCTGCCTTTTTTTGTGCGCCTAGCGGAGCACGTTTCTCACAAACAGAAAGAAAGTGTCAGACATTTTTTTTTTTGAAATAGAGTGGTTGACAAGCGGTCACTTGTACATGTTTCACAAACTTTTTTTCAAAGGAGAAAAAACAGCCCTCAAAAGACAAAAGACACAGGCGCCGGGTTATCCACAAAAAAAGGCTGTCATATGTCTGCAAAATGACTTATACACGATTTTATCCACATTATCCACAGAAAATCACAGAAAAACAGCCGCGCCGGAAAGATAGGGTTTGGAACGGGTGTTTTGTGGATAATGTTCAGAGGGAAGAAAAAGATAGAAAAATGTCGAACAAAATGGATAAATGAAATTGTCCGAAAACAATTTGGATTGCAAAACAAAAAGATGGAATTGTTGCAAAACAGTAGTATAGTGTGGTATAATGTCCATACAATAATCCAGAGAAAGGATGATGAATATGAAATTTATTATCGTTGGTAAGAATATTGAGGTTACCCCGGGGCTCCGCAGTGCAGTTGAGGACAAGATTGGCAAGCTGGAGAAGTATTTTACACCGGAAACAGAGGTTCATGTAACTCTGAGCGTAGAGAAGGAGAGGCAGAAGATAGAGGTTACCATTCCCGTGAAGGGCAGTATCATCCGTTCTGAGCAGGTCAGCAGCGATATGTATGTATCCATTGACCTTGTGGAAGAGATCATTGAAAGACAGCTGAAGAAATACAAGAGAAAGCTGGTGGATCAGCAGCAGGCGGCAAGCTTCTTCAAACAGGAATTCATTGAGAAGGATTATATGGATGAGGACGAGATCAAGATCATCCGTACCAAGAAGTTTGACATTAAGCCCATGTATCCTGAGGATGCCTGCATCCAAATGGAGCTTTTGGGACATAACTTCTATGTTTTCGTAAACGCAGAAACAGAGCAGGTCAATGTTGCCTACAAGCGTAAGGGCGGCACATACGGCCTGATCGAACCGGAATATTAAACAGAACAGAAGCTTCTGCAAAAAGATGTGTGGTAACCCACACATCTTTTTGTTATAATATACCATACTGAATAAGACAGGGGCGCAGGGAGTTGACAGAAAGATATTTTCCCTGTGGCAGGCTGTTTTGAAACGAGGATAAGGATGGCAGTTGTACAGATCTTGGCATTTCTGCTGGCAGTGCTTGGGATTGCAAAAAAATTTCAGCTAAAGTTTGTGGAGGCGGTTCCCATAGGAACGTCTTTGCTTGTGATGCTCCTTTATGGGCTGTCTTTTTTCCGCGCTCTTTCCCTGTCGGATTATCTTGCCGCCGCTTTCCTCCTTTTTGTGCTGATCCGGTTTATCAGGGCTTCCCGTGATGAGAAAAGGAATATGCTTTCCTTTGGAAAGGACTGCCTGACAGAGGGAGGAGCGCTGACAGCGCTGCTCATGACGGCAGTGGTGACGATCTGTGTGGGAAGCAAGCTGGTGAGCTGGTGGGATGATTACAATTTCTGGGCAACAGATGTAAAATCCATTTATTATTTAGATGGCTTTGCGGGAAAATATACAAATGTGGCGCCGGAATTCGGGGACTATCCGCCGGCAACCCAGATGATCAAATGGTGGTTTCTGCATTTTTCACCCGGACAGTTTAAAGAAGGGCTGATGTTTGGCGGTTATTATTTTATGATGCTGTCCTTTTTATTTCCCCTGCTGTCCTTTTTGCAAAAGAAAAATCCAATAAAGATGCTCCTTGGAGGCGCAGCACTGTGGCTTTTTCCGGCAGTGGCAGAGGCCTTCTGGCTTGACGGCTGCTGTGCAGATCTGATCATGGCGGTGATCTATGGTGCGTTTTTGACGGCGGTATGTGAGGAAAGGCGGGAAGAGAGCCTGCTTTATTATGGACGGCAGGCGCTGTATCTGATGGTACTTGTGCTTTGTAAAAACACAGGAATTCTGTGGGCAGTCTTTGGCCTTATATTCAGCTTCGGCTATCAGCTTCTAAAACGGAGGCGGACAGGGGAAGACCTGCAGGGGCGGAAAAGGGTGCGCAGAGCTTTTCTGATAGTAAGCCTTCTTACGCTGTCTGCGGAGGGTTCCTGGCTGCTCTTCTGCCTGATGAACAGGAGAGTGGCGAAGCTGACCGGCACAGCCATCAAAATGGCAACCGGTTCTATGGGGATCCCGGAATATCAGGACACTATGGTAAAGGCATTTTTGGAGGCCTTTGTGAGCTGGCCCCTGCACAGGGGGAAAACACCGGCGCTGGATCTCAGCCCTCTTGGCCTGTATCTGATCCTGCTGCTTGTGGTGGCGCTCTTTTATAAATTCAGGATCTGGAACCGCAAAAAGGCGGTATATATGGGATGCTTTTTTGGCATATCGGGACTGGTGTTTTACGGCTTTAATCTGGTGAGCCACCTGACGATCTTTGCCGTGGAAACACAGTATCTGGAACCCTTTGGGATGGTATCCTCCATTGAGCGGTACGGAGCGCCCTTTACCATTGGAGGCCTGTATCTTCTGGCTGATACTTTGCTGCGGAACGGGCAGAAGAACTCTGACAGGAAATACAGAAACGCAGGGGCCTATATCTGTCTGGCCTTTGTCCTTTTGACAACGGATTATGCAGGGGCCTATCGTGCGATCTGGGGATACCGTGAAAAGACGGATGAAATCCTTTCCGAAAGAGAAGAGATTGTAGACCAGGATGCAAGGGACTTTTTGGATCGGATCGGCGCAGGGACGAAAAAAAGCCCGGGACGGGTGTTATATTTGCGGGACAGCTCAGACGTCAGCTGGGTGCGCAATACCTATATCAGCTTTGAGGCAGCTCCGGTATCTGTGATGTACGGAAATATTGATCCGCAGAATACCGGTGCAGAGGATGTGGCAGCGGCAGTGCGGGAGGCCCATGCCGGATATCTTTATGTGGAGGAGCTTACTGGAAGCGGCGCCTTTCTTTCCGAGCTTTTGCCTGATGGAAGCTTTGAGTATGGCAGGCTGTATCAGGTAACAGAAGAGGGAGAAAGCCTTTTTCTGAAGGAGCCGGGGCAAAAGACAGAAGGAGAACAAGAATAAATGGAAAAGACAGCGCTGCAGATACCGATCATCATTCCATCCTATGAACCGGATGAAAAGCTTCCGGCGCTTTTGGAAAAGCTGAAGGAAGCAGGCTTTGAAAATATTGTGATCGTGGATGACGGAAGCGGAGAAAAATATGCTCCCTTTTTTACCCAGGCAAAGGAGCAGTTTGGGTGCAGGGTTCTGCATCATGCCATCAATCAGGGAAAGGGAAGGGCGCTTAAAACAGCCTTTAACGACTGTTTGAAAAACTATCCGGAGGCCGTGGGAGCAATTACGGCTGACTCGGATGGTCAACATACGCCGGAATGTATCATGGCATGTGCCCAGGCTCTTTTGAACCACCCGGAGGCGCTGATCATGGGATGCCGGTGCTTTGAGGGAGAGGACGTTCCGGCAAGATCCGAGTTTGGAAATAAGTGCACCAGGGTTGTAATGAAATATCTCACAGGGGTTGTGGTGTCAGACACCCAGACAGGACTTCGGGGCATTCCGGCCGGCTTTATGAAAGAGCTTCTTACGGTAAAGGGAGAGCGGTTTGAATTTGAGACCAATATGCTGATGGAGACCAAGCGGCTTGGCATTCCCATTGTGGAAGTGCCCATTCAAACCATTTATATAGAAGAAAACAAAACCAGTCATTTTCATCCCATCAAGGACTCCATGCGCATTTATCTGCTGTTTGGAAAATTTATGTTTTCTTCCCTGTCCTCCAGCGTGGTGGATCTGATCCTGTTTTCCATTTTCTGCTATTTCCTGAAGGGAAGGCAGTGGGGAAGCATTTCCTATCTTACCGCCGCAACGGTATTTGCAAGGATCCTTTCCGCCTTTTATAATTATTCCCTGAATTATAAGGTGGTATTTCAAAGCGAAGGCACAGTGGGAACCACGCTGCCGAAGTATGCGCTTTTGGCGGTGGTGCAGATGGGACTCAGCGCACTTCTTGTCAACTTCCTGTATCCTTTTTTTGGAGGCGCAGAGGTGCTGATTAAAATACCCGTGGACATATTCCTGTTTTTCCTCAGTTTTGTGATCCAGCGGGAGTTTGTGTACGCAAAAAAGCATTGACAGCCGGATCTCTCATCTGAAAGCAGCGGAGCCATTCCTTGGTTTCTGTATTCTTTTCTGTGAGGGATCTGTTTTTAGACAAAAAACGGGTAAGGGCGTAGCAGTCGATCCAGATCTCATTGTTCCCTTCCTTCTGGGACTCGTCGAAAATGAGCTGCAGGCCCCAGTGGAGATGAACGGTGTCGATATTGTTGATGTTCTCCTTGGTGCTGTAGCCGGTGTGGCCCATATAGCCGATCACATCCCCGGCAGTTACCACGCTGCCCTCCTTCAGATCAAGGGCATAGGGAAAATTCTGCCGCAGATGGGCGTAATAATAATAGCGCTTCTTAGCAAAGCTGCGGATGCCGATCCGCCAGCCTCCGTACCGGTTCCAGCCAAGAGCCTCCACATAGCCGGATTCAATGGCGGTTATGGGGGTTCCGACCTGCCCCATCATATCATGGCCAAGGTGGGGTCTTTTGTAGCCATAGCTTCTGGAGGAACCAAAATCGTCATAATCGCTGTAGTCAAATCCTTTGGCAATGGGAGAAAAGGCTTTCAGTCCGTAAACCTTTTTCCATGCCTTTCTGCCGGCATCATCCATCTGCTCGATCTCATATTCTCCCACCATCCCGCCAAGAACAGCTTCATAAGCTTCCAGATAATAAGGATAATAGGGAAGCTCCTTTGTCAGCTCATCTAAGGTGGCAGAATCTTCCGAAAGCTCCTCTGAAAGCTTTCGCATCACAGAAAGGCTTTTCTGGTCAAACTTTCCGCCGGTTTTGGCGGCAGCGTAGGCAAGAAGCTCTGTCCAGCGGACGGGATGGCCTGCGGCATACTGCTCAACATCAAGGTCATAAGCGGTGCACAGAGCCTCATAGGTTACCGTAAAATCCACCCACTTAATATAGTCTCCCCGGGTGCCGGCGGCTACCTCGATGACAGGGGACGAGGAGGCGGAGGAGGGTTCCTTTTGGGCGGACAGGCAAAGAAGGAAAAAGAAAGAAATGCAGAGCAGTACCGCCAGCCCTGCTTTTCGGATGAGCTTTTTGCGAGATTGATCCATGGCCTTTGGAAATTCCTTGTTTTTTGAGCAGGAGTTAATGATATATATGAAAGGCCGGGGCGGGATATGCTAAGGGGCATGGGCAGGATATGCGAAGGAGCGTAGGCGGAAAAACGGACAGGCAGGAAGCAGGGCGGAATTTCCCGGATGACGGTTGACAAAGGGAAAAGGGTTTAATATGATACAATTCAAGGCAGAATAGAGTGGCTTTTACAGTGGAAAAAGGAGAGAGAAAAAAGAATGTTTGGAAAAAAGCAGAATCAAGACGGCCCGGAACGCTTCCGGGAAGAAAATAAGGGAAAGAAGATCGCAGGAGCAATCAGCCTTGTAGTGATCGTGCTGCTTGTGCTGGTACTTTTATCCTCCAGCTTTTATTCCCTGCGGGAAAATGAATACGCAGTGGTGACTACCTTTGGCGTGCCCAAGGTGGTGGAGCAGTCGGGCATTCACTTAAAGGTGCCCTTTGTGCAGCAGCTTTTGCGGGTGCCCAAGACCATTAACGGATTTCCCATCGGATATTCTACCGTGGATAACGAAAATGTGGATGCGGAATCCTTTATGATCACAAGGGACTATAATTTTGTGAATGTGGATTTTTATGTGGAGTACCGGGTGACAGATCCGGTGAAATACAGCTATGCATCAGAAAGCCCTGTTGATATTTTGAAGATGCTGACCCAAAGCTATATCAGGGACACTATCGGACTTTATGATGTGGACAGCGTGATCACAACGGGAAAGAGCGAGATCCAGGCATCTATTAAGGAAAAGATCATGAAGCGTTTAGAGCAGGAGGATCTGGGGATCCAGCTGGTGAATATCACCATCCAGGATGCAGAGCCGCCTACCCAGGAGGTCATCAATGCCTTTAAGAATGTGGAAAACGCAAAGCAGGGGAAGGAAACCTCCATCAATAAGGCAAACCAGAAGCGGAATGAGGATATTCCCGCAGCCAGGGCAGCCGCTGACGAAACGGTAAAAACGGCAAACGCCCAGGCACAGGAGAGGATCAACGAGGCCAAGGGACAGGTGGCCAGATTAAATGAGCTTTATGCAGAATATCAGAAATATCCGCTGATCACCAAGCAGAGAATGTTTTATGAGACCATGGAAGAGATCCTGCCGGATATGAAGGTGATCATTGAAAAGAGCGACGGCAGCACACAGACCATGCTGCCTCTGGAATCCTTTGCAAGCTTTCAGACAGAAAGCGCCGGAAAGACGCAGGAAACCATGACGACGCAAAGTGCAGGAAATCCTGCAGATGGGGAGGAGGAATAGAGATGAAAAACAAATCGGTTATCTGGATCGCGGCAGTCGTAGTGATCCTGCTGCTTCTTGCAGGCAACAGCCTTGTAGTTACATACCCCAATGAATACACGGTGATCAAGGAATTTGGAAGGATTGCAAGCATCACACAGGAGCCGGGACTCAGTATCAAAATTCCCTTTATCCAGACGGCGGAAAAAATTCAAAATGAGGTGCTGCTTTATGACCTTGCCATCAGCGACGTAATGACCAAGGACAAAAAGTCCATGATCGCAGACTGCTTTGTATTATGGAAGATCGAGGATCCTTACAAATATACCCAGACCTTAAGCGCCCAGAAGGGGAATGCAGAATTCAGGATCGATACCATTGTGTACAACAGCCTGAAAAATGTGATCAGCAGCCTGAGCCAGGAGGAAGTGATCAGCGGAAGGGATGGAGAACTGGCGGCAGCCATTAAGGATAATATCGGCAATACCCTGGAGCAGTACGGAATTTCCCTGATCGCAGTGGAGACCAAGTCCCTGGATCTTCCGGATGAAAATAAGAATGCGGTTTACGAGAGAATGATCTCAGAGCGGAATAATATTGCAGCCACCTATCAGGCGGAAGGACAGGAGGAGGCAAAGGAGATCTCCAACAATACCAATGCGGAGATCATTGTCATGCAGTCCGAGGCGGACGCCCAGGCGGCAGAGATCATTGCCAGCGGCGAGGCAGAGTACATGAGGATCTTAAGCGAGGCCTACAACGATCCGGAAAAAGCGGACTTTTATCTGTTCCTCAGATCTCTGGATGCAGCCAAGCTGACCATGACGGGAAATAACAAAACATTGATTATTGATGAAACTTCTCCTATTGCACAGCTCTTTTATTAAGGATGCCGTTGCAAAAAAAGAGACACTATGTTATAATGTAGACCGTGGAAATGATAAAAAATTAACAATCATTTTAAAAACCTAACGGAGGAAAGAAACATGGCAAAGAAAGTAGTTTTAGCCGGTGCCTGCCGTACTGCAATCGGTACAATGGGCGGCACACTCAGCACAACCCCAGCAGTAGAGCTTGGCGCAATCGTGATCAAGGAAGCATTAAAGAGAGCCGGTGTGGCTCCTGAGCAGGTAGACCAGGTATATATGGGCTGTGTTATTCAGGCAGGACAGGGACAGAACGTTGCTCGTCAGGCAACTCTCAAAGCAGGTTTGCCGATCGAAGTACCTGCGGTTACCATGAACGTAGTTTGTGGTTCCGGTCTGAACTGTGTAAATCAGGCTGCACAGATGATCATGGCAGGAGATGCAGACATCGTTGTAGCAGGTGGTATGGAGAATATGTCCATGGCTCCTTACGCAGTTCCTCAGGCACGTTTTGGATATAGAATGAACAATGGTGTTCTGGTAGATACCATGATCAAGGATGCTCTTTGGGATGCATTCAATGATTATCACATGATCAAGACAGCAGACAATATCGCAGAGAGATGGGGACTTACCAGAGAAGAGCTGGATGAGTTCGCATTAAAGAGCCAGCAGAAGGCCTGCGCAGCACAGGAAGCAGGCGCATTTGACAAGGAGATCGTTCCTGTAGAAGTAAAGAAGAAAAAAGAGACCATCGTATTTAATAAGGATGAGGGCCCTCGTCCGGGATCTACCATCGAAGGTCTTGCAAAGCTCCGTCCTATCAACCAGGGCGGCTTCGTAACAGCAGGTAATGCATCCGGTATCAATGATGGTGCAGCAGCCGTTGTAGTAATGAGCGAAGAGAAGGCAAAGGAACTTGGCGTAAAGCCTATGGCAACCTTTGTAGCAGGCGGTCTTGCAGGTGTTGATCCTGCAGTCATGGGAATTGGCCCTGTAGCTGCAACCAAGAAGGTTATGGCAAAGGCCGGTTATAAGATCGAAGACTTTGATATCATCGAGGCAAATGAAGCATTTGCAGCACAGTCTGTAGCAGTAGGCAAGGATCTTGGCATTGATGTAGACAGACAGTTAAATCCTAACGGCGGTGCAATCGCCCTTGGACATCCTGTCGGAGCATCAGGCTGCCGTATCCTGGTAACCCTGCTTCACGAGATGGAAGCAAGAGATGCAAAGAAGGGTCTTGCAACCCTTTGTATCGGCGGCGGCATGGGCTGCGCAACAATCGTTACAAGAGAGTAATTTCATAAAAAATAACCGGATAAGCAGGCTTCAAAACAGGAGATCCATTCCTGTTTAGGGGTCTGCTTATCGAGGTGTAAAGAAAAGGAGTCATAACAATGGATTTTATTTTGTATGAGCAAAACGGCAGCGTGGCAACCATCACCATCAACCGTGAAAAAGCATTAAACGCACTGAATTCACAGGTGCTGGACGAGCTGAACGCTACACTGGATGCTGTTAATCTGGATGAAGTGAGATGCCTGATCTTAACAGGCGCAGGACAGAAGTCCTTTGTTGCCGGTGCAGACATCGGCGAAATGAGCACCCTTACCAAGGCAGAAGGCGAAGCCTTTGGAAAGAAGGGAAACGATGTTTTCCGCAAGCTTGAAACTTTCCCGATCCCTGTGATCGCAGCAGTAAACGGCTTTGCACTTGGCGGCGGCTGCGAGATCTCCATGAGCTGTGACATCAGGATCTGTTCCGATAACGCTGTATTTGGACAGCCCGAGGTAGGCCTTGGCATTACCCCCGGCTTTGGCGGTACTCAGAGACTTGCCCGTCTGGTTGGAGCCGGCATGGCAAAGCAGATGATCTACACAGCAAGAAATATCAAGGCTGACGAGGCATACAGAATTGGTCTTGTAAATGCAGTATATCCCCAGGAGGAGCTCCTTCCCGCAGCACAGAAGATGGCAGCAGGCATTGCGAAGAATGCGCCCATCGCTGTACGCAACTGCAAGAAGGCCATCAATGAAGGACTGGATGCAGATATGGACGAGGCGATCGTGATTGAGGAAAAGCTTTTCGGCGACTGCTTCGAGACAGAGGATCAGAAGTACGGCATGGCATTCTTCCTTGATAAGAACAAGGAAAAGGTAAAAGAGCCTTTTAAGAACTGCTAAGGTAAATATGGTTTTATTATCAGGGCAATGACCTGATGAAAAATAAATTAACTATTATTAGGAGGACAAAAAATGAAAGTAGGTATTATTGGCGCAGGTACCATGGGACAGGGTATTGCCAAGGCCTTTGCTCAGGTTGAAGGTTATGAGGTTGCACTCTGCGATATTAAGCAGGAGTGGGCTGAAGGCGGAAAAGAAAAGATTGCCAAGGGCTATGCAAGACTGGTTGAAAAAGGCAAGATGACACAGGAAGCTGTAGACGGCATTCTTGCTAAGATCACACCCGGACTGAAGGAAGACCTTTGCAAGGACTGTGACCTTATCGTGGAAGCTGCATTTGAGGATATGGAAGTAAAGAAGACAACCTTTGGCGAGCTTGATAAGATCGCAAAGCCGGAATGTATTTTTGCATCCAATACTTCCAGCCTTTCCATTACAGAGATCGGAAACGGCTTAAACCGTCCGATGATCGGTATGCATTTCTTCAATCCTGCTGACCGTATGAAGCTGGTTGAGGTAATTGCAGGCGTAAATACTCCTGCAGAGACTGTAAATGCTATTAAGAAGATCTCCGAGGAGATCGGTAAGACACCTGTTCAGGTAAATGAAGCAGCAGGCTTTGTTGTAAACCGTATCCTGGTTCCGATGATCAACGAAGCAGCCTTCATCAAGATGGAAGGTGTTTCCGATATTGCAGGCATTGACGCAGCAATGAAGCTGGGCGCAAATCATCCCATGGGACCCCTTGAGCTGGGTGATTTCATTGGTCTTGATATCTGCCTTGCAATTATGGATGTTCTTTACAACGAGACCGGCGACAGCAAGTATCGTGCATGCCCTCTGATCCGCAAGATGGTTCGCGGCGGTAACCTTGGTGTTAAGAGCGGTAAGGGCTTCTATGTTTATAACGCAGACAGAACAAAGACCCCGGTTGATGCTCAGTAAATAATTGGGGCCTGAATACTGTCCCAGTATAATCATATTTTATGGAGGAAATAAAAATCATGGATTTTACGTTAAGCAAACAACATGAAATGGCAAGAACTCTTTTCAAAGAGTTTGCAGAAAAGGAAGTAAAGCCTTTAGCACAGGAAGTAGACGAAACAGAAGTTTTCCCCAGAGGAACTGTTGAGAAAATGGCAAAGGCTGGTTTCCTTGGTATTCCCGTTCCCAAGGAGTATGGCGGACAGGGATGTGACCCTCTGACCTACGCTATGTGCGTAGAGGAACTCTCCAAGGTCTGCGGTACAACAGGCGTTATCGTATCCGCACATACCTCTCTTTGCTGTGATCCTATCCAGACCTACGGTACAGAAGAGCAGAAGCAGAAATACCTTGTTCCCCTTGCAAAGGGCGAGAAGCTTGGTGCTTTCGGTTTAACTGAGCCCGGAGCTGGTACAGATGCACAGGGACAGCAGACCAAGGCTGTTCTGGATGGAGATGAGTGGGTATTAAACGGCTCCAAGATCTTCATTACCAACGGTAAGGAAGCAGACGTATATGTTATCTTTGCAGTAACCAGCGTTGTAACAGATGCAAAGGGAAGAAGCAAGAAGATGATCTCTGCCTTTATCGTAGAGAAGGGAACACCCGGATTTACCTTCGGTACCAAGGAAAATAAGATGGGTATCCGCGGTTCATCCACTTACGAGCTGATCTTTACTGACTGCCGTATCCCGAAGGAGAACCTGCTTGGACAGGAAGGAAAGGGCTTCGGTATTGCAATGCATACTTTGGATGGCGGACGTATCGGTATCGCTGCACAGGCTCTTGGACTTGCTGAGGGCGCTCTTGACAGAACCATTGCCTATGTAAAGGAAAGAAAGCAGTTCGGCAGAGCAATCGGCGCATTCCAGAACACCCAGTTCCAGTTAGCAGATATGGCTACCAAGGTTCAGGCTGCACAGTACATGGTTTACAGAGCAGCTATGGCAAAGGCTACCCAGAAGAGCTACACGGTAGAAGCAGCTATGGCAAAGCTTTATGCAGCAGAGGTTGCTATGGAAGTTACCACCAAGGCTGTTCAGCTTCACGGCGGTTACGGCTACATCAGAGAGTACGATGTAGAGCGTATGATGAGAGATGCCAAGATCACCGAGATCTATGAAGGAACCTCTGAAGTTCAGAGAATGGTTATTTCAGGTTCCCTGCTTAAGTAAGACGGCATAAAGTGATAGATTAAATTTAAAAGGAGAGAAAATACAATGAAAATCGTTGTTTGTGTTAAACAGGTACCTGATACAAAGGGCGGCGTAAAGTTTAACCCCGATGGTACACTTGACAGAGGTGCGATGCTGACCATCATGAACCCTGATGATAAAGCAGGTCTGGAAGCAGCGCTTAGATTAAAAGACCAGTATGGAGCAGAGGTTACCGTTGTTACCATGGGACTTCCCAAGGCAGAAGAGGTTCTTCGTGAGGCAATGGCTATGGGCGCTGACAAGGGTATTCTGGTTACTGACCGTGTACTCGGCGGTGCTGATACCTGGGCAACCTCCCAGACTCTTGCAGGAGCACTCCGTAACCTGGAGTATGATCTGATCATCACAGGACGTCAGGCTATCGACGGCGATACCGCACAGGTTGGCCCTCAGATTTCCGAACACCTTGGTATTCCTGTTATTTCCTACGCACAGAAGATCGAGGTGGAAGGTGACAGCGTGATCGTTGAGCGTCAGTTTGACGACAGATATCATGTATTAAAGGCTAAAATGCCCTGCCTGATCACTGCACTTGCAGAACTCAATGAGCCCCGTTATATGACACCCGGCGGAATTTTCGATGCCTACAAGGCTGACATTACCGTATGGGGAAGAGCTGATCTGAAGGATGTAGAAGACTCCAACCTTGGTCTGAAGGGTTCACCTACCCAGATCGCAAAGGCTTCCGATAAGGTAAGAAAGGGAGCAGGCGAGAAGGTAGTTCTTGATCCTACAGAGGCTGTTGACTACATTGTTGACAAGTTAAAAGTAAAGCATGTCATCTAAGATATCGAAAAGAAAAATAATGGAGGTTCATCATGAATATTCAAGATTATAAAGGAGTATTTGTCTTTGCTCAGCAGGTAGACAATGTACTCAGTGGAATTGCTTTGGAACTGGTTGGAAAGGGAAAAGACCTTGCCAAAGATTTAGGAACAGAAGTAACCGCAGTTCTGGTCGGCAGCGATGTAAAGGCACTTGCTGACGAACTGGCTGAATACGGTGCTGATAAGGTGATCGTTGTTGATGATCCTGAATTGAAGGAGTACAGAACAGAGCCTTATGCACATGCACTTGCATCTGTTATCAATGAGTTCAAGCCTGAGATTTTCCTGGTAGGTGCTACAGCTATCGGCCGTGACCTTGGCCCTAGAGTATCTGCAAGAATTCATACCGGTCTGACAGCAGACTGTACACAGCTTGAGATCGGTGATTTCCCGATCAACCCGATTCCCGGGAAGGAACAGCTTCACAATCAGCTGCTGATGACTCGTCCTGCATTCGGTGGAAACACCATTGCAACCATCGCATGCCCGAACTTCCGTCCTCAGATGGCAACAGTTCGTCCCGGTGTTATGCAGAAGGCTGACAGAGTTGTAGGCGCTAAGGCTGAAGTGATCGAGTTCAACCCCGGATTTACACCTGACAACAAGTATGTTGAGATCCTTAAGGTTGTTAAGGCTGTCTCTGATGTAGCTGATATTATGGATGCTAAGATCCTGGTATCCGGCGGCCGTGGCGTAGGAAGTGCAGAAAACTTCAAGATCCTTGAGGATCTTGCAGAGGTACTTGGCGGTACCGTAAGCTGCTCCCGTGCCGTTGTAGATGCAGGCTGGAAGCCCAAGGATCTGCAGGTTGGACAGACCGGAAAGACCGTTCGTCCTAACGTATACTTTGCAATCGGTATTTCCGGAGCAATCCAGCATGTAGCTGGTATGGAGGAATCCGATATTATCATTGCCATCAATAAGGATGAGTCTGCACCGATCTTCGATGTAGCTGATTACGGCATTGTTGGCGATCTGAATAAGATCGTTCCTGCTCTTACCGAGAAGTTAAAAGCAGAGCTTGCTAACAAATAAAAACCAAAAGAAAGCCCGGCTGCCATGAATGGCGCCGGGCTTTTCGTTTGCTCTATAGATGCTGATCCGCTACTGGATCAGGTTATAAAATTCATTCCGCAGTTCATGATGGGAATGGAAGCTTCCCCGCAGGGTTGCCGTCCGGGTTTTGGCTCCGGTTTTCTTGATGCCGCGGGCAGTCATACAGCTATGCTCGCCTTCAATGACTACGATCACATCATCAGAGCCTGTGACCATCTGCATGATGTCGGCAATGTCTGCACCAAGCCTTTCCTGAAGCTGCAAACGCTTTGCAGCCATATCGCAGATCCGGGCGATTTTGGAAAGACCAATGACCTTTTCCTTTGGCAGGTATCCTACATGAACCTTCATATTATACATCAGTGCCATGTGATGCTCGCAATACGAAAAGACTTCAATGTCCTTTACCACCACAAGATCGCGGCTTGAGGGCATCTCAAAGCACTTGGAAAACATTTCTGCGATCTCCTCATTGGAGTACCGCATACCTTCAAAGATCTCTGAATACATTCGAGCTACCCGTTCCGGAGTATCCTTAAGACCTTCGCTTTCCACGTCGCCGCCAAGCTCTATCAGCAGCTGGCGCACAAGCGACGCTATTTTTTCTCTATCAAAATCTTTTTTCAAAGCAGAAAAGCTCCCTTCCTATTTCAACAAAAACTGTCAGGTTATTCTAACTTGACATTATACTATACTTTTCCGCATTTTTTAAGATTTTTTTGAGAAATCTCAGTTGGTGTATTTTTCAAGTGTTTTGGCAACGGCGCCCGGCTGGGCGGTCATTTCCTCGAAATGCAGAAGGACTTTTTCAGCAAGTCCGCATTCATACAGATCAACACCGAAAATATCGCTTCTTTTTAATAGGGGCTGCAGCCGCTCTTTGGCATCTGCCACATGTCCAAGGGAAAAGCCCTCCACATAAGGGGTTAAGGTATCAAGGAGCGGATCCGGGCTTTTCTCAAAGGGCCTTCCCAGATCGTCAATTCCCATAAGATAGCGGAGCCAGCCTGCAAAGACCAGAGGGATCAGTACGAGATCAGACACCTGTAAGGTATCGGAGGCCTCATAAGCCTTGATGGTCTCTCCAAAACGGATCGGAAGCTTCTGGGAAGTATCTGTGGCGATCCTCTGCGGGGTATCCGGCATAAAAGGATTGGGGATACGCACATTCAGCACCTCGGCAAGGAAATCTGCAGGCCGGATGATGCCGGGATCTACCACAACCGGTAAGCCTTCCTGGTAGCCGATCTTTTCGACCAGAGCCTTCAGAACCGGATTTTTCATTTCCTCCGAGATCAGTGTGTAGCCCAGCAGGCAGCCAAAGATGGCAAGAGCTGTGTGCAGCGGATTTAAACAGGTACATACCTTCATTTTTTCTACTTTATTAACCGTTTCCCGGTCTGTAAAGATCACCCCTGCCTTTTCAAGAGGGGGTCTTCCGTTGGGGAACAGATCCTCTATTACAAGGTACTCGCATTCCTCCGCATTGACAAAGGGCGCAACATAGGTGTTTTTGCCGGTAATGACCGGAGAAAGGTCTTCTATGCCGTCTGCCATGAGCAGGGCTTCCACCTTGGGATCCGGTCTGGGAGTGATCTTATCGATCATGCTCCAGGGGAAAGAAACAGAAGCAGGATCTTCCAGGTAGGAGAGAAAAGCAGGATCCGCAAGCCCGTTTTCACACCAGCGCTTTGCAAAGCTGTGAACCGCTTCGTAAAGCTTAGAGCCATTGTGGGAGCAGTTGTCCATGCTGACAAGGGCAAGAGGAAGCTTTCCGGCGCTAAAACGTTCATAGACCAGTGAAGTCAATTTACCGATGTAGCTTTCCGGCTGCGCAGATCCTTTAGAAAAATCCTTTTCCACAGAGGGCAAAAGCTGTCCCTTACCGTCCACCAGGCTGTAGCCCTTTTCGGTAATGGTAAAGCTTGCCATCTGCAGGGAGGGGGAGCGGAAAATCTTTTTTAACTCCTCATATTCCGGAAGGTCATTGCTGTCAAGGATCAGGGAACGGGCAATGCTGCCGATCACGGTCTTTTCGATCTGCCCGTCGGCCTTCAGGGTTACCAGGATGGAAAGATCGTCATGAGGACGGTACATTTTCTTTACGATCTCATAATCAAAGCCCTCGGCAACGATCAGTCCGGTATCAGAAAGTCCTTCGTCAAGGAGGCTCTGCATGAGATTTGCCTGGAAGGCACGGAAGATGTTTCCTGCGCCAAAGTGGATCCAGGCAGGGGCTTCCAGGGTCTTTTCTGTCATGGCCTTACGGTCAAAGGAAGGAAGCCTGTAACCGGCCCTTTGAAAAGAGGCGGTATCCATAAGTCCGCTGTTATTTAGCTGCATGCTGTTTTTCTCCTTTCTCGATAGCCTCCCATAAGCCGTTCAGATAGGCGGCGCCCAGGGCTCTGTCATACAGGCCGTAGCCGGGCATTGCCACTTCTCCCCAGATCATCCTGCCGTGGTCAGGTCTGATGGGGCCGGAAAAATCAATGTCATAAAGGGCCTTCATGATCTCATACATATCAAAGCTTCCATCCCTGGAAAGGTGGGCTGCCTCTTCAAAGTCCCCGGGGAAATTATGCTGCAGGTTGCGCACATGGGCAAAATGGATGCGGCCTTTCAGGGCACGGATCATTCCCGGAAGATCATTGTCCGGGTTGGTGCCGTAGGAACCGGAACAGAAGGTGACACCATTATGTGGATCATCTACCATTTTCATCATGCGCTGCAGATTAGGCAGGTTAATGATGATCCGGGGCAGTCCGAATACGCTCCAGGCAGGATCGTCCGGATGGATCGCCATATTGATGTCATATTTGTCGCAGACCGGCATAATGGCTTCCAGGAAATATTTCAGATTTGCAAAGAGCTTCTCGTCGTCAATATCCTGATACATTTCAAAGAGCTCCTTGATATGGGCCATGCGCTCAGGCTCCCAGCCGGGAAGCACAAAACCGTTGGAATCAGAAGAGATGGAATCAAACATTTTGGCAGGATCGATACTGTCAATGGTCTTCTGGCTGTAGGCCAGTACCGTGGAGCCGTCATACCGAACCCGGGCAAGCTCCGTTCTTGTCCAGTCAAAGACGGGCATAAAGTTGTAGCAGACAATATGAATGTCTTCCTGTCCCAGACGCTCCAAGGTTTTAATATAATTGTCAATATACTTGTCCCTGTCCGGGGAACCGATCTTGATAGAGTCATGGATGTTTACGCTTTCAATGCCGGAAATATGCAGACCGGCGGCCTCCACTTCCTCTTTGCGGGCATGGATCTCCTCCCGGCTCCATAGATCTCCCGGCTGCGTTTCATAAAGGGTGGTGATCACCCCGGTGACCCCCGGGATCTGCCGGATCTGCTGTAAAGTGACGGAATCTGATTTGCTTCCGTACCAGCGCAGTGTCATTTCCATAATAGATACCTTTCCTTTCTGTGAGTATGCTCAATTTACTGATCTCATCATAACACAGGGAAGGGGGAAGAAAAATAGCGTGGATTGGCTAGAACATTGCAAAAGTTGCGGAGGCGCTTTCCTTGTATTCGCGGGGGGATGTGCCGTATTCCTTTTTAAAGGCACGGAAAAAAGCGGTATAGCTTCGGAAGCCGCAGGCGCCGCTGACCTGTTCCAAAGGCATGCCGGAAAGAATACAGCCCTTGCTGGCCTGCAGTCTTTTTTTCAGAATATACTGATGGGTGGAAAGACCGATATTTTGGGTGAAAATATGAGAGATATGATATTTACTTACAAAAAATTGCTTTGAAAGCTCCTCCAGGGTAAGCTCCTCCTCCAGGTGGGTGCTGATGTAGCTGCAGATCCTGGCAAAAAGAGGCCTGTCGCTGTCAGGGGACAGAGGAAAGGCGTCCTGCTTTAGCAGTCTGCCTAAGGAAAGCAGAAAGATCTGGGCGTAGGAGCGCAGAAGCTGGGAGCGCAGAGGAAGGTTGGAGTGGTATTCCTGGATCAGGTCAAAGAGTTTTTCAAACAGAAGCTGGGCGCTTCCAGGGTCACAGGAAAAGTGATATTCCTTTTTCCGGATGGCAGGTTCAAAGCATTCCAGGATCTGAGGACAGGAAGCAGCAAGCTGGTTCATATAATCCTGGGAGATCCAAAGAACGATCCTCCGATAGAGCTTTGAGGGATCGTTAAAAACCGGCTGGTGGTAGATGCCGGGAGGGATCAGGCAGACATCCCCATAGGAAAGGGGATAGAGCAGGCCGTTAATGGAGCAGCTTACCCCGCCGCTGATAAAAAAGTAAATCTCATAATGATCATGCCGATGGCTTGACACCGGATGGAGGATCTGATCTTCATAATAAAAGATCTCCAGCTCCTTTTCCAGCATATGCTGTCTGGTATTAAAGGGAGAGGTATAATGCCTTGCCATGTTTTTGTCCTTTCCGACTGCTCCTGCCGTAATTTCTTTCAGATACTATTATACGGTAGCTTTGGAAACCATGCAATGACAGGAAGGGCTTTTCTTTTGCGCCCAAATGTGAGACAATCAGAAAGAAAAAAGCCGTGGCAGGAAAGGAATGGCGATCAGCATGGCAAAGAATAAGGACGTTAAGACCAATGTGATGAGAATTCTGGAAAAGGAAAACATTCCCTACCAGCATTTTACCTATGAATGCGAGGAGTTTGTGGATGGCATACAGGTAGCAGACATGCTTTCACTTCCCCATGAGAAGGTGTATAAGACCCTTGTGACCCAGGGGAACAGTAAAAACTATTTTGTGTTTGTGATCCCCATTGAGGCGGAGCTGGATCTGAAAAAGGCAGCAAGGTCCGTAGGGGAAAAGTCAGTGGCAATGCTGCATGTAAAGGATATTAACCAGGTCACCGGTTATATCAGAGGGGGCTGTACCGCCATCGGTATGAAAAAGCAGTATGTGACCCGGCTGGATCAGGGAGCAAAGGAGCAAGAGACCATTATCGTCAGCGGAGGAAGGATCGGCTCCCAGGTAGAGCTTTCGCCGGATGATCTTTTAAAGGCGTGCAGAGGAGAATATGGTGACATTATTGTCAGATAAGGAGAAAGGGATTTCATGGAACAAAAGGAAAAAGCTACGATTTTAGATTATGAGACAGTTGCATTGAGTGAAAATGACAGAAGCGTCATTATCATTGACCAAACCGTTCTACCCGGACAGACCAAGCTCATAGAGCTGAGAAGCGCAAAAGAAATCTGGGATGCCATTTATCTCTTGCAGGTCAGGGGAGCGCCGGCTATCGGCGTGGCGGCAGCCATGGGGATTTATGTGCTTGCAAGGGATATTGCGGGGGAAACAGGAGAGGACTACGAAAGCTTTTACCGGGAATTTACGGAAAAAAAGGAATATTTAAATTCAGCCAGACCTACGGCGGTCAATCTTTCCTGGGCCCTTAACAGGATGGACAGAGTCTGCTGCAGGGCGCACGAAGAGGGAAAAACCGTTTCTGAGATCGTAGAGAGGCTTGGGACGGAAGCAAAGGAAATGAAGGAAGAGGATATCCGGGTGTGCAGGGCCATTGGAGAATATGGGCTGAGCCTGGTAAAGCCCGGGGATGGGATCCTGACCCACTGCAATGCGGGACAGCTTGCCACATGCAAATACGGAACGGCAACCGCACCGATTTACCTGGGGCAGGAAAGAGGATATGGGTTCCGAGTGTATGCGGATGAAACGCGCCCCCTTCTGCAGGGTGCAAGACTGACGGCCTATGAGCTGCAAAGCGCCGGGGTGGATGTGACGCTGATCTGTGACAATATGTCGGCAATGGTCATGCGAAACGGCTGGGTGAATGCAGTTTTTGTGGGCTGCGACCGTGTGGCGGCTAACGGGGATGTGGCAAATAAGATCGGAACCAGCGTTGTGGCAACCGTGGCAGCCCGTTATCATGTTCCGTTCTATGTCTGCGCTCCCACTTCTACCATTGACCTGCATACGCCTACCGGCAATGAGATCAACATTGAGCAAAGACCTGCCGGGGAAGTGACGGAAATGTGGTATCAGAAGCGGATGGCACCTGAAAATGTAAAGGTCTTTAATCCGGCATTTGATGTGACCGATCATGAGCTGATCACTGCGATCGTAACAGAGAACGGGATTGCAAGAGCACCTTTTGCAAAAAGTCTTGAAAAAATGTGCAAACACTGAGGGAAATGTGCAAAAGTGTTGACTTTTTGTCATAGCATGTTAAGATTAGTAGAAAGTAATTCAGAGAGGAAGACTTTCGTCTTTCTCTTTGTTTGTTTCAGGAGAAGAATAGGAAACAGAGGAGAAGATTATGAAAAAGAAAATGTTATCACTTATTCTTTGCGCAGCAATGGTAATGGGACTTGCAGCCTGCGGCAGCAAAGAAACAACCGCAGCAGAAAGCGCACAGGCAGGAGATGCCAAGGTTTTGAAGGTTGCTATGGAGTGCGGCTACGCACCTTACAACTGGACACAGCCAGATGATACAAACGGAGCAGTTCCCATTAATGACAGTTCCGATTATGCTTACGGCTATGATGTTATGATTGCAAAGAAGATTGCACAGGAGCTTGGCTATGAGCTTCAGATTGTAAAGCTCGACTGGGATTCCCTGGTACCGGCTGTACAGTCAGGTACGGTAGACTGTGTCATTGCAGGTCAGTCTATTACCTCAGAGCGTCTTGAAATGGTAGATTTTTCCAGTCCTTATTATTATGCGTCGATCGTAGGTCTGGTAAAGAATGACGGCCCTTATGCAGAAGCAGCAGGAATTTCCGATTTAAAGGGTGCAACCTGTACCTCACAGCTTGGAACCATCTGGTATGATGTGTGCCTTCCCCAGATTGAAGATGCAGATATCCAGGCTGCACAGGAATCCGCACCGGCTATGCTCGTTGCACTGGAAAGCGACAGAACAGATCTGATCGTAACAGACATGCCAACAGCAATGGCAGCCTGCGTTGCATATCCGGATCTGAAGCTTCTGGATTTCTCAGACAGTGATGATAATTTTGAGGTTTCCGAGGAGGAGATCAACATTGGTATTTCTGTACAGAAAGGAAATACCGAGCTTCTTGATGGAATTAACAGCGTGCTTTCTAATATGACAACAGAGGATTTTGACAGCATGATGCAGGAAGCGATCAAGGCACAGCCTCTTTCAGAATAAAGAAGGCTGAGAAAAGGAAAGGTATGGCGGACCAATGATATCGGAAATGAATTTTTTGGAAAGAATTGGATACATTTTGAGTAAATATGGAACCTCTTATCTGAAAGGGGCAGGAACCACTCTGGTGATTGCCCTGGTGTCCACCTTTATAGGGTGTATCATAGGATTTCTGGTAGGTATCGTACAGACCATACCTGTGGACAAGACCAAGGGAAGCAGAAACAGAGATCCCCTTGCAAAAAGAATTCTGTTGATCATAGTCAATGCGATCCTGAAAGCTTATGTGGAAATTTTCAGAGGAACGCCTATGATCGTCCAGGCTGTTTTCATTTACTATGGATTATCCCAGCTTTTTGGAGTACAGCTTGGCATGTGGCAGGCAGCCTTTCTGGTGGTTTCCATCAATACGGGCGCTTACATGGCAGAATCGGTGAGAGGCGGTATTATTTCTGTGGATCCGGGACAGATGGAGGGCGCCAAGGCTATCGGCATGACGCATTTCCAGGCCATGATCAATGTGATCCTGCCCCAGGCTTTCAGGAACATCCTTCCTCAGATCGGAAACAACCTGATCATTAACATTAAGGATACCTCCGTGCTTTCCGTAATCAGTATCGTAGATCTGTTCTTTGTGCATAAAAGCGTTTCCGGTGCGCTGTATACCTACTTTGAATCGGCAACCATCGTCATGGTGATCTATCTGACCATGACCCTGATCACTTCAAAGCTGTTAAGGCTCTGGGAAAGCAAAATGGATGGCAGTGAAAACTATGAGCTGGTGGATATGATGGATATCGGAACACAGCTTGGCAGTAAGCAGAGAAAGGCATAGGAGGGAGAAAAGGATGGATACAAATCAGGTTATATTGGAAGTTTCACATCTGGAGAAATCCTTCGGAACACACTCTGTCCTGAAAGATATTGACTTTAAGGTAAAGCAGGGAGATGTAGTTTCTGTTATCGGTGCCTCCGGCTCCGGCAAGTCCACCATGCTCCGCTGTATTAATCTTTTAGAGATCCCTACCGGCGGCAGTATTTTGTATCACGGAAAGAATATTACGGATCCCAAGGTAAATGTACCTGCTTACCGGGAAAAGGTGGGCATGGTATTCCAGAACTTTAATCTGTTTAACAATCTGACGGTACTGGAAAACTGCATGGTAGGTCAGATCAAGGTGGCCAAAAAGTCCAAGGAAGAAGCAAAGAAACGGGCGCTTCAGTTCCTGGAAAAGGTGGATATGACCGCCTATATCAATGCAAAGCCCAGACAGATCTCCGGCGGACAAAAGCAGAGGGTAGCCATTGCAAGAGCGTTGGCCATGGATCCTGAAATCCTGCTTTTTGACGAGCCCACCTCCGCGCTGGATCCCCAGATGGTAGGGGAAGTGCTGAGCGTTATGCGGACGCTGGCCGGAGAGGGACTGACCATGATCGTGGTGACCCATGAAATGGCCTTTGCCAGAGATATTTCCAGCCATGTGATCTTTATGGCCGACGGACTGATCGCCGAGGAAGGAACGGCAAAGCAGATCTTTGAAAATCCCGCAAAGCAGGAGACCAGAGAATTCCTTTCCCGTTTCAGAAACGAATAAATTAATTGCATAGAAAAAGAGAATGTGATATAGTATGCTTTGCTGGGAAAAATCCCTGACTCTGGAGAGTCCCTGAAAACAGGGCGCCGAAGGTGTACGAGTGGAAAAAGATGGCAGAGCCGTCCCGCTTAATCTCTCAGGCAAAAGGACAGAGCATTCTATATGCATGTTCTAACTCTTTAGAGGACTGATTTTTATCAGTCCTTTTTTGTATTTCAAAAAATCAGATGATGGGGAAGCATGAAGGCGGTGATTTCGGTCTGCAGCTGCGGCCAGCCCAGCAATTTAACGCAGGCACGCTTTCGCTGCATATCGCTGGCAGCGGTACATAAGGCGCTAAAGAACAGCGCCTAAGTACCGGCCGCTCTATAGCACCTGCTTTTAAATATGCTGGCGGCGCAGCAGCGTTCCGGTATGGATCGGCTTCATGCTTACCCATCAAATGGCAGAAATGAGAGGAAAGAAAAATGTTGGAACAAATCAGTAACATATTAACAGCCATTGACAACTTTGTGTGGGGAATTCCCCTGATCGTCCTGATCCTGGCGGTAGGAATCTTTCTTACCATCCGCTTAAAGGGTCTGCAGATCACGAAAATGCCCATGGGCATTAAGCACATCAAAGACAACGAAAAGACCGGAGAGCATGGAGAGGTGTCCAGCTTTGGCGCACTTTGTACCGCTCTTTCCGCAACCATCGGAACCGGTAACATTGTAGGTGTGGCAACGGCGCTTGTGGCAGGCGGCCCCGGAGCACTGTTCTGGATGTGGGTTGCAGCGCTTCTGGGAACGGCAACCAAATATTCCGAATGTCTGCTGTCCGTGAAATACCGTGTGGTTGCAGAGGACGGACATATTATCGGGGGCCCCTTTTATTACATTGAAAAGGGAATGGGGAAAAATTGGAAATGGCTTGCAAAGATCTTTGCTTTCTTTGGCGTAGGCGTAGGCCTTTTCGGTATCGGTACCTTTACCCAGGTAAACGGAATTACCAGTGCGGTAAAGAATTTCTTTGATCCTGAAAGCCAGAACACCATCAGACTGTTTGGAGCAGATTACTCCTGGGCAGTTGTGATCGCAGGCCTTATCATTACCATCTGCGTTGCGCTGGTAATTATCGGAGGACTGAAAAGAATTTCCAAGGTGGCAGAGGTGATTGTTCCTTTTATGGCCATCCTTTATGTAATAGTAGCCCTTGCAATCCTGATCTGCAATATTACCAAGATCCCAGGAGCGATCGTTGAGATCGTGCAGGGAGCATTTGGTCTGCGTGCAGCAGCAGGTGGAGCCGTTGGCGCTATGATCATTGCCATGCAGAAGGGAATTGCAAGAGGTATTTTCTCCAATGAAGCAGGACTTGGTAGCGCACCGATCGCAGCTGCAGCAGCACAGGTAGAAGAACCTGCCCGTCAGGGTCTGATCTCCATGATGGGAACCGTGATCGATACGCTGGTGATCTGTACCATGACAGGACTTACCATTGTCATTACCGGAACCTGGGATATGGGACTTGAAGGCGTAGCCGTGACCGATAAGGCATTTCAGATGGGGCTCCCTCTTCCGGATTCGCTTTGTTCCTTCCTGTTAATGATCTGTCTGGTATTCTTTGCATTTACCACCATTTTAGGATGGAATTATTACAGTGAAAGATGTCTGGAATATCTGTGCGGCGGAAAGCAGAAGGTGGTAAAGGTGTACCGCTGGCTGTATATCCTGGCAATTTTCATCGGTCCCTTTATGACCGTGGAAGCAGTATGGACGATCGCAGATATCTTTAACGGTCTGATGGCGATCCCAAACCTGATCGCACTTGTAGCCTTAAGCGGTGTGATCGTGGCAGAGACCAAGATTTATTTTGACAGTATCAAGAAATAAAGAATAAAGTTTACAGAGCTGAAAATACATAGCTGCCGGGCGGAGGATCTTCTGCCCGGCAGTTTTGTGTGTAATGGAAAATCCTACAATCCCAATACCTGCTCTACCACTTCTACTCCATGGCAGATACAGTCGGGACAGGAACAGAGCACCTTACCGCTTTCAATCCCCTTCAGTTCCTTGCAGACAGTGCTGCCTGTTTTCTGCTGGAAGCAGGTAACCATCTGCTTGGAAAGCTGGTAGGTGGAAGCCTTGGTGCCGGGATCTTCCGTGTTGCCGTCGCTGTTCTTCATTCCCGCAAGTAAAATAGCGCCGGAAAGAGCACCGCAGGTACCTTCCATACCGCCCATACCAAGCCCTAAGCCTTCGGCTGCACGGAAAAGAGTTTTTTCATCTGCGCCTACTTCCTTAGCAAAGGCACAGGCTACTGCCTGGGCACAATTAAATTTTTTGTCATGATAGGCAATGGCCAGTTCTTTTTTCGTCATAGTATCTTCCCTTCCTTTTTCATCTGCCGGTATTCCCGGATTGATCTTCCTGTACTATTACTATAAGTTTCAGACACAGCTCTGTCAATGAAAACAGTGGACAGAACCCGGCAAACGTAGTAAATTACTAAATAGGTATATCCACTTTTAAAGTGCTTATCGAGCTGCGGGAAAAGCAGCCGGAAAATAAATCAGGAAAAGAGGAGACAAACATGGCAAGAAAAGTAGTTTTGGCAGGTGCATGCCGTACGGCAATCGGAACAATGGGGGGAACCCTTTCCACCACTCCCGCTCCCGAACTGGGAACCATTGTGATCAGGGAAGCATTAAAAAGAGCAGGCCTTAAGCCTGAGCAGGTAGATGAGGTATATATGGGATGCGTGATCCAGGCAGGACTTGGACAGAACCCGGCAAGGCAGGCGGCTGTCAATGCAGGTATCCCTGTGGAGGTTCCGGCAACGACCATTAACGTGCTCTGCGGTTCCGGCCTGCACTGCGTCAATCTGGCAGCAAAGCTGATCGCCAGCGGCGATGCAGACATTATTGTGGCAGGCGGCATGGAAAATATGAGCAAGGCGCCGTATCTGCTTTATGACGCCCGTTTCGGATACAGGATGGGCGCAGCAAAGATGGATGATGCACTGCTCCGTGATGCGCTTCAGGATGCTTTTGGCGGTTATCATATGGGAATTACCGCTGAAAATATTGCACAGGACTGGGGACTGACCAGAGAGCAGCTTGACGAATTTGCAGCATGGAGCCAGAACAAGTGTGAAAAGGCACAGGCGGAAGGCAAATTTAAGGAAGAGATCGTGCCGGTAGAGGTAAAGAAGAAAAAAGAAACGATCCTGTTTGATACAGACGAAGGCCCTCGTAAGGGCGTGACAAAGGAGAGCATTGGCAAGCTTCGTCCGGCTTTCAAGGAGGGCGGCGTTGTGACAGCAGGAAATGCTTCCGGAATTAATGACGGTGCGGCTGCCATTATCGTGATGAGCGAGGAAAAGGCAAAGGAGCTCGGCGTAACGCCTATGGCAACCTGGATCGGAGGCGAGCTTGCAGGAGTAGAACCCCGCATTATGGGAATCGGGCCTGTTGCCTCCACCAGAAAGGTAATGGCAAAGACCGGTTATAAGATCGAAGATTTTGATCTGGTTGAAGCAAACGAGGCATTTGCAGCACAGTCGGTAGCAGTCGGCCATGACCTGGGCTTTGACCTGGAGAAGCTGAATGTAAACGGCGGCGCGATTGCCCTGGGACACCCGGTAGGTGCATCAGGCTGCCGTATTCTGGTAACACTGCTCTATGAAATGGCAAGGAGAGATGCAAAGAAGGGACTTGCAACACTTTGCGTAGGCGGCGGTATGGGCTGCTCTGCCATCGTAACCAGGGATTAAAGCGAAAGGGAAAAAGAAAGTGGCAAACATTATTTCAGACGAAACCATTGAATATGTGGGGATCCTCGCAAAGCTGGAGCTTTCCGAAGAGGAAAAAGAGCAGGCCAAAAAGGATATGGGCAGCATGCTGGACTATATCGATAAGCTTGGAGAACTGGATACCACAGGCGTAGAGCCTATGTCCCATGTTTTTCCGGTAAAGAATGTATTCCGTGAGGATGTGGTGACAAACGGGGATATGCGGGAGGACATTTTGAAAAATGCTCCCGGTGAAAAGGACGGCATGTTTGTAGTGCCCCGTACATTTGAATAGGAGGACGACAGAAATGGATCTGCTTCAGATGACTGCCGTTTCCCTTGGGGCGGCAATTAAAAGAAAAGAAGTGACTGTGAAGGAGGCTGCAGAGGCTGTCCTTGCACAGATCGAAAAAAAGGAAAGCGATTATCACTGCTATGTAACGGTAGACCGGGAAGGCGCCTTAAAGCAGGCAGAGGAAGTACAGAAAAAGATTGATGCAGGAGAACTGACAGGGCCCTTGGCGGGAGTGCCGGTTGCCATTAAGGATAACATGTGCACTAAGGATCTTCTGACCACCTGTTCTTCAAAAATCCTTTGTAATTTTGTGCCTACCTTCAGCGCGCAGGCAGTAGAAAACCTGCAGCAGGCAGGTGCGGTTATCCTGGGGAAAACCAATATGGACGAATTTGCCATGGGCTCCACCACGGAGACTTCAGCCTATGGAGTGACCAAAAATCCCTGGAACACAGAGCATGTTCCCGGCGGATCTTCCGGCGGCAGTGCGGCGGCAGTGGCAGCAGGGGAAACTTACCTGGCACTTGGTTCTGATACCGGCGGTTCTATCCGTCAGCCAAGTTCCTACTGTGGTGTTACCGGAATCAAGCCAACCTACGGTACCGTATCTCGTTACGGACTGGTTGCCTATGCATCCTCTCTGGACCAGATTGGACCGGTTGGAAAAGACGTTGCGGACTGTGCGGCACTTCTTGAGATCATTGCCGGTCACGATACAAAGGACAGCACTTCCATGAAGAGAGAGGATCTTGATTTCTCCTCTTCCATGACAGATAAGATCGTGGGAATGAAATTTGGTGTGCCCAAGGAGTATCTTTCCGAAGGTCTGAACCCTGAGGTAAAAGAGGCATTTATGAATACACTGAAAAGCCTTACCGAGATGGGTGCAATGGTGGAATTTTTCTCCATGAAGACAACAGAATATATGATCCCTGCCTACTATATCATCGCCAGCGCAGAGGCCAGCTCCAACCTGGAGCGTTTTGACGGCGTGAAGTACGGTTTCCGTGCAAAAGAGTACGAGGGACTTCATGACATGTACAAAAAGACAAGAACTGAAGGCTTCGGTGAGGAAGTAAAACGCCGTATCATGCTGGGATCTTTCGTGTTAAGCTCCGGTTATTACGATGCTTACTACCTGAAAGCACTCCGCACAAAAGCCCTCATCAAAAAAGAATTCGACGAGGCCTTTTCCAAATATGATGTCCTTCTTGCTCCGGCATCTCCGTTTACCGCACCGAAGCTGGGAGAGAGCCTGAAAGACCCGCTTGCCATGTATCTTGGCGATATTTACACGGTAGCAGTAAACCTGTGCGGACTTCCCGGAATCACAGTTCCATGTGGAAAAGACGCAGCCGGACTTCCCATCGGAATCCAGATGATCGGTGACTGCTTCAAAGAA